>Ga0207678_10005019_pt1 | contig 11874 bp, 8 predicted proteins | sample KBSC63metaG_FD_184319 | JGI IMG/M metagenome (GOLD analysis project Ga0207678, IMG submission 184319) | Corn rhizosphere microbial communities from Kellogg Biological Station, Michigan, USA - KBS C6-3 metaG (SPAdes) (version 2) | ecosystem: Host-associated > Plants > Roots > Rhizosphere > Soil ... | reverse complement strand
TCGGACTTCATGCCGGGATAGACGAACGGGTAGTTCAGCTCGAAGGCCGCGGTACCCCCCTCCATCGCCAGCCGGTTCTCGTTCTCCTTCTGCACCGACATGCTCGGGTCCGCGGCGGTGGAGGTAGCGAGCTGCTTCATGATCGTCAGGGCCTTGACGGCCGGCGCGCCTAGCGTGATCTTGGTCGCGTCCGGGTTCAGCACGGTGCCGCCCGCGCTGGAGACCATCGTGTTGAACCAGACGGTTGCGCCTTCGTACTGCGCGCCCTGGATCTCGATGTAGTGCGGCTTGCCCTCCTTGGCCAGCTGCTCCGCATCCGCGATCATCTCGGCCCAGGTGGCCGGCGGCTTCGGTACCAGGTCGGACCGGTACCACAGCAGCTGGGTATTGGTGTTGGCGGGCACCGCGTAGAGCTTGCCCTTCCAGATCGCGGTGTTCAGGGCGGGCACGAGCGTGCCGGCCACGGCCTGTGCCTTGTTCGTGCCGGTCCACGGCTCGATCCAGCCCGCCGTCGCGAACTCGGCTTCCCAGGTCACGTCGAGACCCATGATGTCGATCGAGGCGTCGTGTGCGGCCAGCCGGCGGACCAGCTGCTGCCGCTGGCCGTCCGCGGCCTGGGGCAGCTGCTGATAGGAGATCGTGTACTTGCCGCCGCTGGCCTTGTCGCAGTTGCTGATCGCCGTCGACGTGGCCTTGGAGGTGTCCGGGTAGAGGTAGTAGGTCAGCGTCACCGGGCCGGTGCCGGCGTTCGCCGAGCTGCAGGCGGCCAGTCCCGTCGCGGCCAGGACGGCGCTGGCCGCGCCCGCGATCATGCGCTTGCGCGAGTACCAGGTACCGCCTCGCCGGTGAGCGCGACCGATGGAAGCGCTCGTTCTGCCTCTGTCGCCTATCATCATCCCTCCAGCTACCGCCAGTTCCCGGCTAGCGCGTCAGCGCATTGCCTCGCTGGACGACGAGTAACGTTTCCCTTCTCCGGCCGCCGCAAGCAGGGCTGGCCCGTGCATGCCACACTGCCCTTGGCCCGGCCGCCGCCGCGCCCCGGCCGGACTGATCCTGATCTGCGGGGCCCGCTCACCCGAAAGGTCGCCGTGCTGGCGCGGTGCACGACCTCCAGGGTGAGCTGCTGCCGCAGCGGGCGGACCCGCTCCCCGCGCAGCAGCGCGCAGAGCCGCCGGGCTCCCTCGGCGCCGCTGTTCTCCAGCGGCTGGCGGACCGTGCTCAGGCCGAGCAGGGCCGCCGACTCGATGTCATCGAAGCCGATCACCGACAGCTGGCCGGGAACGGCGATGCCACAGCGGTCCGCCGCGGTGAGCACGCCCATCGCCTGGGTGTCTGACGCCGCGAAGATGGCCGACGGCCGGTCCGGCCGCGCCAGCAGCCCGGCCGCCAGCATCTCGGCGTTCGCCGGGCCGAACGGGCCGCGCCGCACCAGCCCGGGGTCGTAGCTGACGCCGGCTGCCGCCAGCGCCTGACGGTATCCGCTCAGCCGGTGCTGCGACGAGGAGAAGCCCAGGTGAGAGGCTGACGGGCGGTGCGCCGTGTCGCCGACGAAGCCGATCCGCCGGTGGCCGAGCGCCAGGAGGTGCCCGGTGGCCAGCCGGCCGCCCATCACGTCGTCGGTGATCGTCTGCGGAACGCCGGGAGCCAGCACGCCGACCGTCACCAGGGGCACCCCGGCGCGCCGGAAGGACTCCAGTTGCTGCCGCGACAGCCGGAGCGACACCACCATCACGCCGTCGGCGCGGTGCCTCCTGGTCAGCGCGGCCAGGTGGTGATCCCGCTGCTGGGGGGTGTCGACGTTGCACACCACGGTGTCGTAGCCCTGCTCGTCCAGCACCGTCAGCGCTCCGGCCAGGCGCATCACGACCGAGGGCCGGGTCAGGTGCGGCACCACGATCGCCATGGTGCGTGCCGTGCCGCGTGACAGCGAGGCGGCCAGGTGGCTGGGCCGGTATGCCAGCTGGTCGATGACCTTCAGCACCGACGTACGGGTCGCTTCCCGCACGTTGGGCGCGCCGTTGATGACCCGGGAGACCGTGCCCACGCCGACGCCGGAAGCGGCAGCCACATCCGCGATTGTCGCCCGACGCGGTGACGGCATCGTCACACTCCCAAAACGTGCGGTTGGAACCGGTTCCACCGAATTAGCTCATCGTCGCGCCGCGCCGCCGCGCCGTCAAGAGCCAGACCTCCCGCGACACCGAGCTGGTATGTGCTGGTGAGCCATCCGCGATATTCGAGTGATCGTTCACGCACCGTGTTCCTCCACTCAACGTAGCTTCCTGTAGCTCTACGTAGTAGCCATGATGTTCTGGCTACCGGGAGTACCTGTCGGCCGGTGGCGGCGTCCGGGTCTCGGCTCCGCCGGGCCTGCCGGGCTTGATCAGCGGATCAGGGCTGGCCGGCCCCCGTGGCGGTCAGCCCTGCGAGGCTGTTATCCGTCGCGGATGATCTGGGTCAGCTGCCCCGCCATTTCCGTCAGGGCCTGCTGGGGCTGCTTCTTCTGGGTCAGGGCCTGGTACACCGCGCTCGAGATGGCCAGGCTGGCCTGGTCGTAGTTGGTGATGGCCGGGCGCGGCCGGGCCGAGTTGATGGCCTGCTCGAGCACCGGCAGGTAGGGATAGCTGCGGATCAGGCTCTTGTCGGTGTAGAGCCGGGTCCAGACCGGGGGGAACGACCCCTTCTCCAGCATCTGCCGTTCGTTGTCCAGGTTCGTCATGTACTTGATGAAGTCCAGCGCCGTCCGCTGGTGCTGGGAGTACGCGCTGATCGCGAGGTTGGCCCCGCCGAGTGAGCTGGAGCCCATGCCGTCCGGCCCGGGCAGCGCCGCGATCCCGAACTTCCCGTACACCTTGTTCTGCGGTCCCGGTGCGGACAGGGCCGCGTAGACGTCCGGCCAGTTATCCAGGAACAGGAACTTGCCGCTGGCGAAGGCGTTCTGGGCCGACTCCTCCTCGTAGCTGAGCGCGGCCCTGGGGATCCAGCCCTGCCGGAACCCGTTCACGAGGAACTCGAGCCCCTGGAGGGCCTTGGCCGAGTTCACGGTGACCTTGGTGCCTTCCGGGGAGAGGATCGACCCCCCGGCCGACTGAACGGCCGCGGCGAAGTTGACGGTAAGCCCCTCGTACGGGGCGAACGTGCCGGCGTAGCCGGACAGGCCGTACTTCGGCGCCACGGTCTTGGCGAGCTGCTGCAGCTGGGCCCAGGTCTTGGGCGGCTGCTTGCCCGCCTTGGCGAGGATGTCCTTGCGGTAGTAGAGGAGATCCGCGTTGCTGTAGTCGGGCACGGCGTACAGCCGGCCCTGGTACCTGGCGGTGTCGACGGCCGGCTTGAGGAAGTCGCCGAGCGGGAACTGGCTCTGCGGCAGCGGGATGATCCAGCCGTTCGAGGCGAACTCGGCGGTCCAGATGACATCCATGTCGATGACGTCGTACAGGTCGCTTTTCGCCTGAAGGTTCGCGACCAGCTGGGCCAGCTGGCCGTTGGACGCCCGAGGCAGCAGCAGCAGGGTGACCTTCTGGCTGGGATGGCCCTTGTTCCACCCGGTGATCACGCCCTGCAGCCAGCCGGAGTTGTCCTGGCCGATGGCGAAGGTGATCGGGCCGATCCCGTTCGTCGACGGAGCCGACCCGCCCGACGAGGCGCGATCCGCGTTGCACCCCGCCAGGAGCATGAGTCCCGCAGCCAGGATTGCGATACCAGGCATCGCACGCCTCATGCGGGCCTCCACCCAGATACCCCAGGGCCATGTAATATTCGTACATGCATGTTATGCACCGCCGTTAGGTACATGTCAACAGCATCACATAACGAGTCCGACATGTTTCGCGCGGCATTTATCCACGGCGCCGGGCCCTACCGGCCGGTAAGGCCCGGCGTTAACCTGAACGCGGGTCCTGGCGGGCCCATGGAGGTGACAGGATCGTGCGGCAGCCCTTGCTGGCCCTGCTCGCCAAGGAGCCGGCTCACGGCTACGAGCTGAAGCTCGCGCTTGAACAGACCTTCGGCGAGGCGTATCCATCGCCGAACATCGGGCAGATCTACGTCACCCTGAAGCGCCTCGAGCAGGACGGCCTGGTCCGCAGCGAGGACGTCGAGCAGACCACCCGCCCCAACAAGCGGGTCTACGCGCTCACCCCGGCGGGCCGGGAGGCGCTGCGCGTCTGGGTCGGCGAGCCGTGCGACGGGCCGCGGGTCCGCGACGAGTTCTTCATCAAGCTCATCCTGGCCCCGATGGCGGGACTCGCCGACCGGATGGAGCTCATGAACGCTCAGCGCAGGCATTATCTGGGCATAATGCGTAACCTGACCGAGCTGCAGGCGGAATCCGACCCGGCCGACGCCCCGGCCCGGCTCCTGATCGAGGGCGCCATCCTGCACCTGCAGGCCGACCTCGACTGGCTGCAGAGATGCCAGGAGGAACTTGTGTGAGAGGTATCGCGCCGAAAGACTCGCCCTGGCCGCCCGCGCAGCCGACCGAGCCCCCCATCCTCCTGCGGACGTCCAAGCTGGTGAAGGTGTACCGGGCCGACGGGGTCACGGTGGAGGCCGTCCGCGGGGTGGACATCGAGCTCGGCATCGGCGAGTTCGTCGCGATCATGGGACCGTCCGGCTCGGGCAAGTCCACCCTGCTGCACGTGCTGGGCGGCCTCGAGCCCGCCACGAGCGGCGAGATCTGGCTGCGAGGCCAGCGCTTGGACGGGCTCTCGACGGCCGCCTGGGCCATCCTGCGGCGTCAGCACATCGGCTTCGTGTTCCAGTTCTTCAACCTGCTGTCCAACATGACGGTGGCCGACAACGTGGAGCTCCCCGCGCTGCTCGCGGGCGCGACCCCGCGGCAGGCCAGGAAGCGCCGCGAGGAGCTGCTGACCGAGCTGGGCATTTCCGATAAGGCGGACGCCGCCCCGGCCCGGCTGTCCGGCGGGGAGCAGCAGCGCGTGGCGCTGGCGCGCGCGCTGGCCAACGAGCCGAGCGTCTTGCTCGCCGACGAGCCAACCGGCAACCTGGACAGCTCCAACACGCGCGACGTGCTCCGGCTGCTGCGCCGGGCGCACGACGGGGGCCAGGCGATCCTGATGGTCACCCACGACGCCCGGGTCGCGAGCCTGGCCGACCGGGTGATCAACCTGTTCGACGGGATGGTGGCCGACGACGCCAAGATCGTGCCGATCCCGCGCACCATGAACGGCGTCGCCGACGTTCTGGAGCTGAGAGGCTGAGACCTGATGCGAGGCACGCTCCGGTGGGCACGCGCTGACCTGCGCGCCCGGCGGGGTCAGGCCCTGGTCACGGTCGCCGTCGTCGCCGGGGTGGTGGCCGCGCTGTTCCTCGCCACCATGCTCTTGCAGGGGGCGGTTAATCCGTGGCAGCAGTTGTCCGCCCGGACCCGCGGCGCGGACGTGCTGATCTATTTCCAGAACGGCACCAACACCAGTGAGCTGCGTCAGGTGGCCGGGATCAAGGAAACCGGCCAGCCGTACCGGGCCGCGCCGGCGACGCTCGAGCACGGCGCGGTGAAGTCGCCGGTCGAGCTCAGGGCCATGACGCCCGAGCCGCCCGCGATGTCCGCGCCGCTCGTGGTGACCGGGACCTGGCTGCGGTCCTCGGCCCAGGACGGTGCGGTCGTGGAGGCGTCCTTCGCCCAGGCGGTGGGCGTCGGCGTGGGGGACTGGATCACGGTGGACGGGATCGACGGCACCAGGGTGCCGATGCGGGTGATCGGCATCGCGGACACCGCGGACCAGGGCTTCTACCCGCAGTGGACCCCCGGCCTGATCTGGGTGCAGCACGGGCTGCTGACCCGGGTGGAGGCTAACCCGGGCGAGACCCTCCAGATCGTCGGCCTGCGGCTGTTCGACAATTCCACGGTGGCCACCGGCCAGGTCGTCCAGACCATCTGGAACCTGTACAACGGCCCGGCCGAGAATTCGGCCTCGGCCGTCGAACGCTACTCCACCTGGCAGCAGGTGAAGGACTCGATGGCGAACAACGACCGGCTGCTCGGGCTGCTGCTCGCCCTGTTCGGGATCATCGCGCTGCTCGCCGCCCCGTGCGCCATCGCCAACGTCACCGCGGGCCGCGTCCTCGTCCAGCGCCAGGACATCGCGATGCTGAAGGCGCTCGGGTTCACGCCCGGGCAGGTGGTCCGCATGCTGATCGCCGAGCAGACGCTGCTCGGGGCGGCCGGGGCCGTGCTCGGGCTGGCCGCCGCCCGGATCATCACCTCGCCGGCTTTCGTCAAGCCGCCGGGCGGCACGCCGGTCGGCCTCGCGCCGCTGTCCGGCGCCTGGATGGCGCTGATCGGCGCGGGCACCGTGCTCACCGTCGCGATCGCGACCGTGATCCCGGCCTGGTGGGCGGGCCGGGTCTCACCGGTCGCCGCGGTCCAGCCGAGCCCGCCCCGCGGGCACCTGTCGCTGATTACCCGGCTCAGCCTGCTCTTCCACCTGCCCGCGGCACTGGTGCTCGGGGCCAGGGACTCGCTGACCCGGCGGCTGTCCGCCGGGCTGACCGTATTCGGCCTGGCCATCCCGATGGCGATGATCACTATCGCGCTGACCTGCTGGACGACCATCGACGGGTTTACCAGTGACCCGGGCAAGATCGGCCTCGCCTCGGCGGTCACGGTCAGCCAGGGCGGCCTGGAGAACAAGCAGATGCTCGCCCTGATCGGCCACGACACCCAGGTGCTCGCGGCCTATCCCGGTGCCCAGTCCGTCACCCTGCTGCCGGGCGACAACGGCACCTTCTACGCCCGGGCCATGGGGACCTCGGCCCGGCCCTACCCGTTCCGGGCCGTGCAGGGGCGGATGTACCGCGCGGCCAACGAGGCGGTCGCCGGCCAGGGCTTCCTCGACCTGATGCACATCGGCGTCGGCGCGTGGATCTCGCCGACCATCGACGGGGTGCCGGTGATCCTGCACATCGTCGGCCGGACGATCGAGCCAGACAACAACGGGGACGTGGTCGACTTCGGGCTCGACGCGCTGAACCACGCGGGCAGCGCGCCGCCGCAGCTGGTCTACCACCTGGTCCTGAAGCCGGGAGTGACGGCCGCCGCGGCCCGGGCCCGGCTGCTCGCCGAGTCGCATGACCGGCTCGACGTACAGGTCGTGCCCAACCCCGCCGGCGGCCTGGTGGGGCTGCAGCTGGTGATCGCGGTCTCGGTGGTCATCCTGGCCGTGATCGGGCTGGCCAACCTGCTCACCGCCACCGTGGTCGGGATGCGGGATCACCAGCACGAGATGGGCGTGCTGGCGGCGATGGGGCTCACGCCGCGCCAGGTGATGGCCACCCTGGTGACCAACACGATGATCCTCGCCCTGGTCGGCGTCACGGCCGGCACCGTGGCCGGCCTGCTGATCGCGCCGCGGCTGATCAACATGCAGGGCCAGACGAGCGGCATCGGCTCGGGTATCGCGGTCAGCCTGAGCGCGGCGGCGATCGCGGCCATCATGGCCGTGGCGCTGGCCACCGCCGCGGCCGCGGCCCTGATCCTGGCCCGGCGCACGACCAGCCAGCCAGCTAGCCCGCTGGTAACGCTCCGGCACCGCCAGGCGATGACCAAGTGAAAGCGGCTGACGTGGGTACCCCCGAGCCCACGTCAGCCGCTTGGCTGTCCAGGCGTCAGTCAACTGGGTCCTTGGCGGCCACCTGTCAGATGGACCGAGGCTGGCCGATTCAGTGTCGTGATAGCGGGTAGGGCGTCGATAGGGGGGTCACTGGCCTGACAGAGGTGATGGGTGTGCGGCGGTATCTGCTGGTGCTGGATATGGACTTGCTGGCGGTGGATGAGGAACTCGACTTGGAGCCCATCAACCATCTCGTCGCGCGGCAGGAGCAGGAGCCGTGCGAGGTGGTGGTGATGTCTTTGGTCAGGTCACGCCAGGCACGGCTGCCAGCCATGGAGCTCGTTCTCGGCGCACGATCTGGAAAGTTCCCGGTAGCGCCGCAGCCGGATCATGACATCAGTACTGCCGCTGAGCATCGCATGAACCTGGCCATACGGCACCTGAAGACAATCGGCTGCCAGGCCAGCGGCCTGCTCAGCGACGAGGGCGACCTGGTGAAGGCGGTGCGCGCCGAGACCCGGCGTCACGACTATGACGAGGTGATCCTGGCCACCGGCAGGCAAGGCGCCTCACCGCTGGCTCGCGGACTGCACCTGGACCCCGTTCACCAGCTGCGTCGGCGTCTGGGCCAGCGGCTGATCGTATTTCCGCGTGGCCCCGACGCGCCGGACCCCACGCCCACGGCCTGACCCTAGACGGACGCCCCTTCCAGCGTGGCGGGATTTCTCGTCGTGGCGACGGTAAGCCGACTACTTTGCGCACCCTGCAGCGGGTAGCGTTCGGGTATGACGACGAACTCGGCGCCGTTCGGCTCCATGGTCACGGCGATGATTACCCCCATGACATCCGACGGGACCGTCGACTACGACGGGGCCGCCCGCCTGGCCGACTATCTCGTCACCGACATGCGCAACGACGGCCTGGTCGTCAACGGCACCACCGGGGAGGCGCCGACCACCAGCGACGAAGAGAAGGAACGCCTGCTGCGGGTGGTGCTGGAGGCGGTAGGCTCGCGCGCCAAGGTGGTGGCCGGGGTCGGCACCAACGTGACCGCCCACACCATCGAGCTGGCCCGGTCGGCCGAACGCGCCGGGGTTCACGGCCTGCTCGTAGTGACTCCCTATTACAACAAGCCGCCCCAGCCCGCGCTCGAGGCCCACTTCACCGCGGTCGCCGACGCTACCGGGCTGCCCGTGCTCATCTACGACATTCCCGCCCGGACCGGCGCGGCCGTGGCCACCGAGACCCTGATCCGGCTGGCCGCGCACCCCAGGATCGTCGGCGTCAAGGACGCCAAGGACGCCCCCGGTGCCACCTCGCACGTGCTGGCCCAGACGGACCTCGTCTTCTACTGCGGCACCGACATGCTGAACCTGCCGTGGCTGTCCCTCGGCGCGGTCGGCTTTGTCAGCGTGGTCGGTCACGTGGTGGGGGACCGGCTGCACGAGATGATCGACGCGTTCGGCGCCGGTGACGTGGCCCGGGCCCGGCAGCTCCACTACGAGCTCATCCCGGTCTACGACGGGCTGTTCCGCAACCAGGGCGCGGTGATGACCAAGGCCGCGCTCGACCTGCTCGGGCTCCCGGGCGGCGCGGTACGGCTCCCGTTGCTGGCCGCCACCGACGCGGAAAGACACCAGCTCGCGCTCGACCTGACCGCGGGCGGCGTCAAGCTGTGAGCCACCCGCACCCCGACCTCACCCCGCCTGGCAAGCTGCCGCGCAACGGGCTGCGCATCGTCCCGCTCGGCGGCCTCGGCGAGATCGGCCGGAACATGACGGTCTTCGAGTACCGTGGCCGACTGCTCATCGTGGACTGCGGCGTGCTGTTCCCCGATCCCGACCAGCCCGGCGTGGATCTCATCCTGCCGGACTTCGGCTACCTGGACGGGCGGCTCGACCAGGTCGAGGCGCTCGTGCTGACGCACGCGCACGAGGATCACATCGGCGCGGTCCCCTATCTGCTCCGGCAGCGCCCGGACATTCCATTGGTCGGCTCCAGGCTGACCCTGGCCCTAGTGCGGAGCAAACTGACCGAGCACCGCCTCGACCCGGTCACGGTCGAGGTGGTCGAGGGCAGCCACAGCTCGTTCGGCCTGTTCGACTGCGAGTTCTTCGCGGTCAACCACTCGATCCCGGACGCGCTCGCGGTGGCCATCCGCACCCCGGCGGGCGTGGTGCTGCACACCGGCGACTTCAAGATGGACCAGCTGCCGCTGGACGGCAGGCTCACCGACCTGGCCGGCTTCGCCCGGCTCGGCGGCGAGGGCGTCGACCTGCTGATGGCGGACTCGACCAACGCCGAGGTCCCCGGCGTGGTGACCTCGGAGCGCGACATCGCGCCGGTGCTCGACGAGATCTTCGGCCACACCAGGCAGCGCATCATCGTGGCCTGCTTCGCCTCGCACGTGCACCGGGTTCAGCAGGTGCTCAACGCCGCGGTGAAGCACCGGCGCAAGGTCGCCTTCGTCGGCCGGTCCATGGTCCGCAACATGGGCGTCGCCCGTGACCTCGGCTACCTGCGGGTGCCTGGCGGGCTCCTGGTCGAGCTGCGCGAGGCCGAGGAGCTGCCACCCGGTGACGTGGTGCTGATCTCCACCGGCTCGCAGGGCGAGCCGATGTCGGCGCTGTCCCGGATGGCCGGCCGCGACCACCCGATCAGGATCGCCGCCGGGGACACCGTCATCCTGGCCTCCTCGCTGATCCCGGGCAACGAGACCGCGGTGTACCGGGTGATCAACGGGCTGACCCGGCTCGGCGCCCGGGTGGTGCACAAGGCCTCCGCGCTGGTGCACGTGTCCGGCCACGCTCCGGCCGGCGAGCTGCTCTACGTGCTGAACCTGGTCCGGCCGCGCAACTTCATGCCGATACACGGCGAGTGGCGGCACCTGCGGGCGCACGCCCACCTCGCCTCCCTGACCGGCGTCCCGGACAACAACATCGTGATCGCCGAGGACGGCGTTGTCGTCGACCTGGTCGGCGGCCAGGCCAGCGTGGCTGGCGCGGTGCCGTGCGGCTACGTCTACGTGGACGGCCTCACCGTCGGCGAGGTCACCGAATCCCAGCTCAAAGACCGCCGCATCCTGGGCGACGAGGGCTTCATCTCGATCGTGATCGTGGTCGACGCCAACTCGGGCAAGATGGTGGCCGGCCCCGAGATCCAGGCTCGCGGCTCAGGCATCGACGACGCCGCTTTCGGCGAGGTCCTGCCCCGGATCGAGGAAGCCCTGGCCCTGGTGGCCGCCGACGGCATCACCGACGCGCATCAGATCAGCCAGCTGGCCCGCCGGATCGTCGGCAAATGGGTCAGCGACAACTACCGCCGCCGCCCCATGATCATCCCCGTAGTAATAGAGGCCTAGCCTCCACTACCACCCACCCCACCCAGCACCGCCCCACAGCACCCGTTTCACCCACCACGGCACCCAACCCATCCCCGCGCCGCCTCCCATCCCCGCACCGCCTCTTGGCCGCACCACCAGCCCCATACATCCCGTGGACACCTCACGCACCACCAGCCCCGGCCTCATCCTCTCCCGTCCGCGAGCGCAACCACGGCGATGTGACTCTGCAGTGGTCCTGACCACGACGATGTGACATCGCCGTGGTTCCGACGGACACGCAGGACTCGGAAATTTCGTGGCTTACGCACCTATTTGAGCCTTATGGGGTATTTGTCGGGCGAGGTTTTGTCAGACCGTGCCCGCATTATGCGGCCATGGCCCGAACGACCCGGCTGGACCACGATGCCCTCGACCGGCTTCTCATCCAGCAGCTTGACGTGATCTCCCGCCGCCAGGCGCTGGCCGTCGGCGTTACCGATAACGCGCTGCGACACCGGCTTCGCCCTGGCGGGCCGTGGCGGGGGTTGCTGCCCGGGGTGTACATGGCCGCGACTGGCGCGCCGACGACCTTGCAGCAGGAGATGGCGGCGCTGCTGTACGCCGGCCCCGGGAGCGTCATTACCGGGCCGGCGGCGCTGCGCAGCCACCACATCCGGACCGAGCTGACCGAGTTCGTCGATGTGCTGGTCCCCTCCACACGGCAGCGTCGCGACACGCAGTTCGTCCGCCTGCACCGGACGACCCGGATGCCCGGGCGGATCTGGGAGGCCGGCCCGGTGCAGTACGTGATGCCGGCCCGCGCCGTTGCCGACGCCGTCCGCGCCATGACCAGCCTGCGGGACGTGCGCGCGGTGGTGGCGGACGCCGTGCAGCGAGACAAATGCGCCATAAGCAACCTCGCCGTCGAGCTCAGCCAGGGGCCGGCCAAAGGCTCGGTGCTGTTCCGCGAGGCGCTCGGCG
>Ga0207678_10005018_pt1 | contig 11874 bp, 12 predicted proteins | sample KBSC63metaG_FD_184319 | JGI IMG/M metagenome (GOLD analysis project Ga0207678, IMG submission 184319) | Corn rhizosphere microbial communities from Kellogg Biological Station, Michigan, USA - KBS C6-3 metaG (SPAdes) (version 2) | ecosystem: Host-associated > Plants > Roots > Rhizosphere > Soil ... | reverse complement strand
GTACTCCTCTGCAATGGATACCTTGAACTGCTCCGTGTACTTGCTCATGAAAAACACCCCAAAGGTTGGATCGATGTCCAACTTTCGGGGTGCAGTTCATCACTGACACGGGGCTCTGTTCCGGCAGACTCTTCGGCGCGTCTTGTCGCTCGGAAGATGTTTGCTGCTTCGGTCTTCTACAGCCCTCCGGGGGGAAGGCGCTGCGCAAGTTTTCGATTCTCTTGCGCTTTTCTTCTGGTGCCCAGGGCCGGAATCGAACCGGCACGCCTTGCGGCGGCGGATTTTGAGTCCCCTGACTTTGAGGGCTCAGAGGCCCGCTGTACAATCCAGTTCCAATATTCCGGCCGAATTACTGGGACAAATTGAGAAAAAATACGACGATCGAGCGGGGGATCTACCAGCGCGGCCCGTTCTCATTCCAAGTCAAGCTCATGGTCGACGGCCATCGGATCGTTGGCACCTTCGACTCGCTCGAAGAGGCTAGGGCGTTCCGGGACGCTAAGCGGGCGGCCCTGACGTTGGATCCTGATGCGAAGCGCTTGCTCGAGACTCGCGCGAAGCGAAGCGACGTAAAGGCGGCGACGCTGGCGACAATTCTCCATCGGTACAAGAAGGAGATCTCGTCGAAGAAGAAGTCGTCGGACTCGGAGGCCCACAAGATCGCGCGTATCCAGCGCAGCAGCCTGGGGAAGAAGAGCCTGTACCGGATCACGCCGGAGGACGTCGCCGCTTTCTTGAACGGACTGCGCCGAGAGCAGCAGGGGCCCATGAATGGGGCACCGCTGTCGGAATCCACGAAACGCAAGCTGGTCGCGCTTTTGTCGCACGTGTTCACGATTGCCCGAAAGCGGTGGCGGATGGACGTGAAAAACCCCGTCTTGGAGATCGAGCTGCCGCGCGCCGGCCGTTCCCGCAACCGTCGGCTGGAAGACGGCGAGGAAGCGAGGTTGCTCGCGGAACTGGCGAAGGCGCGGAAAGCTGCCGTCGTCTTGCCAATGGTCAGACTGGCCATCGAAACAGCCATGCGGCAAGGCGAACTGCTTGCGCTGACTTGGTCCGACGTGAGAATCATGGGCGATCACGGAACGGCTATGCTGCGTGACACAAAGAACGGCGAGGTCCGGATAGTCCCGTTGACTGCTACCGCATGCGCGATTCTTGGGTGCATGCCGCGCCCTCTCAAAGGTGGGCCCGTTTTCCCGATCAAGACATCCGAGCTACGTTCCGCATGGGAGAAGGCGTGCGAGCGAGCTCGGATCGATGGGCTTCGCTTCCACGATCTCAGGCACGAGGCTACAAGCCGCTTGTTCGAGCTAGGTTTGGATCGGATCGAGGCTGCGTCGATCACCGGACACAAGACGCTGCAAATGTTGAAGGATTACACCCATCTTCGTGCCGAGGGCCTCGCGCGTAAGCTAAACCAGGCGAAGCTGCCGCAGACGGCGAGCGATACCGTGTGACGGGGGCGGGCGTGGTCGCTCGCAGCGGATCCATAGTTGGCCGTAGTTGGCGGTTGATGTACCCACGGAATCGGCGTTGCAAGCGCTCAATATGGCTTTAGTTCAAAAAACATGCATCTCGAAATTCGCAAATCTATTGTCGTACAGGTCTCTGGAAAAACTACGATTCACAGAAACCTATCTTTCGATAAATATTTTTCAACCTACACTCGCAAAAACGACGGTGTGGTGAAAGTGGCAACATACAGCTTCAACAAAGAAGCATTTTCGACCATTCACAAATTAATGCCATTTTCGTCGTTCTACGTATCCTCAAACCATAGGGGGGCTGCGGAACAATTTCTTCGGCGCTTTCCGCTTTACATGGTATTAATAGTTGAAAAACTTCACACAAAATGCGTTTATTTTGAGGGATCTCGAAGAATATTAATCGGCAGCCAAAATCTGTTTTCGCCAACATCCAAGTTTGAGGAGTTGAGTTGTGAGATCGAGCTCGATCCCGAAATCGCAGACCCGGTTTGTGAGTTGGCATTTGACTTTCCGAAGTCGGAGTACCTTCGAATCAAATACAGTGCGAGCGATATAAAAATATACGGAAAGGAAGCGCGTGGTGTAACTGGAAGGCCTTACCTCCCTTGTCACGAAGAGTCGGCTTATTGGGCGGCGATCGGAGAGCATGACATCGCTGACGACTGGCCCACAAATCATTATATATACGTCATCCTTGAATACAGGGTGCGGGATGAGTCAATCTATTTTTCATTTGATCGATACTATCAATTTTGCGGGGAGATTGCCGCAGACGCATTCGAATTCCTAAGAGGGAGGTTTAAAGTCGAGGGCCAAGATTTTGCGTTCCTGCCTGCTGGAATGGAATTATCCACTAGTGCACCTTTTAAGGATCGGTTTGCAATTCATCATCCCATCGCGCGTCATAATGCACCGACCAGAGCTCACTATGTTCGGTGAAATTCATGGGCAGCGATCACATTAACTACTGGTCGAGTTGGGTCATATATCAGCGCTAAAACCTCGCCTAAACGGCCGGCGATGACTCTACGCCGCCCTGGCAAGAGGCGCCCGGCGAAATAGCCCTTTGTTGTTTCGACATCAGTGCTGTCATGCAACTAAGCAATGAGAAGGCTTTCAGACTGTTTTCTTTGGTCGCATATTCCTCCATCGCGATGCCATGCAGTACAGTGTTGCGGTTAAGGCCATTGTAGTCGAACCGCTCTCGGTCCTTGTGGTTGTATGCGATCGGCAACCGCTCGCTGACGGAAGTCCACATTATTTCGTAGAGCAGTGAGTAGAAGCCCACTACGGGATTGTCGCTCGGCGCCGCCGAGAGCGCGGCCAGCTCGAGCTGGGCGACATGCGCCACGCGCTCTTCAGGCTGCCCCTGGAAGAGATACTTCTTAGCGTTCTCGAAGCAGACGCCCTCCGCTTGAGCGAAAAAAAGCGGGACTGAGAGCGCATACTCCGCACGCAAATGGGCATCGACCGCGGGACGAATCGCGAAAGCCCGTGCCGGGTGCTCCGCAATAATGCTGTTGAGATGATGGGCCAGGTCTTCGCTGTAGAGCGTTATAAGCAGAGACTCGAGATCATCCAGGCTTGCACCACTCGCCGCTTGACGGGCAAGTTGATCGAGGTCTGACAATGCGAAATGGCCGCTAATGAACCATCCACGCTGTGCGAGCGATAGCACGCAATTGGCGAGCTCGGGGTACACCTCCATGCGGGCATCGAAGTGTGAGTGCAAACGGCTCGCGAACCCGACAAATTCGGTCGCCAGTCCCCGCACGCCGGTCGCAATCGACGCGAGTAGCGGTTGATTTTTTTCAATCCAGCCCGCGAATGCTCGCCCAAGCTCGATGAGCGGGGCAAGCTCATTCATGTTCTCTGCCATCTTTGCAATCCTGGGAATCGATACGGCTGTCGATTATGTCGTTGAATCGCCACGAAACAAACTGAGCCCTGTTCGTTGACCCGCGGGGCGCCACAATCCTACCACCGGGCGGTCTGTCAATTACTATATCTCGTGCATTTGACAAGAAAATTCACAGCATGTAGTGTTCGGATGATCTGGCACTCCGGGCGGCAGAGTGCTAAACCAGAGTCGGCCGCCAATAAGGGGAATCCGTATGAACGGACTGTTGTCCCTGGAGTCGGCTCTGGCGCCGAACCATTTGAGCTTAGGCGCCCTTTCCTCATTAGGCGCGTTGCCGACCTATGCGCCTTTCCATTGGATCGGTGTTCGGCGACGATTCGAGCAGTTTCATCGCAATCTTGCGCTGACACCGCTGCAGCGACAGGATGGCTTCGCCAAACGCGCCGGCGTCGTGAACTGCCTGAATCGCGCGTACTACGGTACGTCCTCGGACACCGATCACAGCTTTTTCGTCGGCTCGTGGAGCAAAGACACGGCGATCCGGCCGCCGCGCGACGTCGATGTGTATTTCCTGCTGCCGGTTGGCGTCTATTACCGCTTTCAGGCCTACACGTGTAACCGCCAGTCGGCGCTTTTGCAGGAAGTGAAAGCGAACCTGGCACAAACCTATTGGAACACCGACATCAGCGGTGACGGCCAAGTGGTGCTCGTCAACTTCGGCAGCTACAACGTCGAAGTGGTACCCGCATTCAAACTCACGACGCCCGGTCGCTATTGGATCTGCGACACCCACAACGGCGGCTCTTACAAAGAAACCGCGCCTTGGGCCGAGGTAAGCGCTCTTGATGCCACAGACAGTGCGAACGCGCAAAACGTGCGCCCGCTCGTGCGCATGCTCAAGGCCTGGCAGGCGAACTGCTCGGTGCCGATCAAATCGTTTCACCTCGAGCTGCTCGCGGCCGAGTTCATCGCTCAATCGCCGTGGCGCCTTTACGACTGGTTCTACTTCGACTGGATCGTGCGCGACTTCTTCGCGTTTCTCTACCATCGCGCCAACGGCTTCGTGTTCGTGCCTGGCACCTACGAGGTCATGATGCTGGGCAGTGACTGGCAAAGCAAAGCGGAATCGGCCTATCGTCGCGCTGCGAAAGCCTGCGAATACGAATATCAAAACCGCGTCACCGACGCCGGCGACGAGTGGCAAAAAATCTTTGGCTGTGGCGTGCCGCGGGTGGTGTGATGGAGGAGCGCACCCAACAACTCATCGCCGAGTGCAAGCGACAGCAAGAGTCCTGCGAGTACACCTCGACGGCGATCATCGAGTGGCTGAAGTGCTTGCGTCTATTGCGCTTGGCGTTCGTGGTGGTCCCGATCATCCTGGGCGGGCTCGCCACGTGGCCGCTGCTGGCGCAAGCCAAGGAATACCAGTGGGTTACCGGTCTTTGTGCACTGCTCGCAGGCCTCGCCCCTGCGGTCTACAAGGCCCTCCATTTGGATGTCAGCATCGAGGCGCTCGGCAAGAGCGAGCACCAATTCAGAATCCTGCGCGACCGCTTCCGTCAGGCGTGGTGCGTGGCTGCGCTGGGTCCTTACGAGGACTTCAAAGCCGAGTTCGACAAACTGATGGATCGCATGGACGAGGCCCGAGAGGGCAGCGTCGCCGTGCCGGACCGATTCTTCAACAAGGGGCGAAAGAAGATCGAACGGGGCGATTACCGTTTCGACGTCGACCAGCTCAAACCCCACTAGCCGGACGTAGCAGGGGTGCTAGTCCGCGACGGACGTCCGTGAGAGACTAACCGGCATCAAGCCACCGGCCAGGGGCAGTGGCATTTCATTTCATTCGACCGCATATGCTGTATGAAAAACAAGTAGCCACCTTGCTGGCAGATTGCGAAGCGATAGTCGGGAAACGGTTGGAGGGAGTTCGTGGCAATTTGCGACAGGCCCAAAGCCGTGCTGCCGCTGCGTGGGAGCTGCTTGTAATCGAAGCAGCTGCTCAAGTTGGCCGGATCAGGTACGAACCTCTCGAAGGGGCGAGCCCCGACATTGAGCTTACCGCCCCTGGATGCGAATCGCTCTGGATCGAAGCCGCATATCTATACCCCCGCTTCTGGCGCGAGGAACGCCGCTCTGACGTCCTTATAGAGTGGGTGTATGAGATGGCTGAACACCGCGGGATCGAGGTGTGTAAGCTTCGCTACCAGTTCGCGGGCGACGTTTCAAACGTTGCCGGCCCAATCCGCACAGTCCCTCAGTTGGATGACCGCAAGCGTTTTTTTCGGAACGCGGAAATTGTGGCATTCTTTCACTCGATCGCGAATGCGCCGGAACAATGTCACGGGGTCACCCTCAGTGACTACACGGTCACAATTGACTACGATCCCGCGCGAAAGGGTCCCTTCGCGGGGGGTGGCGGACTTCTTCAAGAGGCGCCCTCGCATTTCAAGGAGCATGCCGTTTTTCGCCGCCTCGAGGATAAGGCGGCGCAACACAAGTTAGATGGCACGCGAATAGTTTGCATCGGCAGCGATCAGAGTCCCGTGGTGCGGGACGGAAGCCCATGGCTGCCGACGGTAGCGGACGCAGTCCATGAAGCCTTTGCTCGGAATCATTCCCTGTCTGCCGCGATAGTCGTGAGTATCGAAACGACTTTTGCTTATGGCGCTCGGCCGCGCAACATCGCTCGCGCGGTGCTTTACCGGAACCCGCAAGCTAAGCGCGCTCTCACTCCCGCACAAACGACCCTTTTGCAGTCCCTCGACTTCAATCGGTGGGCGTACGGCCCACAACTGCTGCCGTGGGAAACTGGACGTTTCGACAACGGCCTACCCGGGAGTCTCACTTTTTCTCCAGGCGAACGACGAATGAAAATTTCATTGCCCGCGGAAGTGTTTATTGCTGCGCTCCGCGGTAGCCAAAACGTGCTTGACATGTATGACGCCAACGATGTGGCCAAGATGCTCGAGGCGGATTGGGAGGTGGTGGGGTGCAAATTTACTCCCGCCAACCCGCAGGGCGGACTAGCTGCCTCCATCGAGCTTGAGTTGCAGAGGCGCGAGAGTGTCTTTTGGCCGACACGGCCGTTATAGCTGCGGCAGGTTGGTACATTGTCCAACGACAGCGGAGCGTTTTCATGACCGACGACGAACTGATCGCCCGGCTTCGGGACCACGAAGACAACTACGTTGAACGTAAGCCCGACGGTGTCAACCAGGAACAGCTACGTAGGACGTTGAGCGCGTTCGCAAACACACTGGCGCCTGATCTGACCGGCGTGCTGTTTATTGGCATCCACGATAGGACGGGAGCGGTCATTGGTGTCGCGAACCCCGACGCCGTTCAGAGGCGCGTGCGTGAGGCCGCAGAGACGTGCTATCCCCCGATCCCCTATACGGCTCGGGTTCTCAATGCCGAAGGCGGTCTAGTTGTCGCTGTGGAGGTCCCAGGGAGTGATCAGCGGCCCCACTTCACGGGTCCGGCGTTCGTTCGGAGAGGCTCTGAGTCGGTGAACGCCTCGCCCGAACAATTCGACGAGCTGATCGCCAGCCGCAACGATAAAGCGCGCGCTCTTTTGCGAATGCGTGGGCAGCCGGTTACGCTCGAAAGTCGTGATAGGCGCTTGCAAGACGCTCGGCCGGCCCCCGGCGCCCGCGAGCGGACCGAAGGAAGGGTTGAGCACTGCGACGCACATCACGTGAGGCTCAACGTCTACGCCGCAGGTTTGCCTGGATGGCAGACGGCCGAGCCGCTTTCGCGCATCGAAGTCAGCTACGACAGGCAACTGGATCGCCCCATGCTGATTCTTACGCCATAAGAGCGGTGAACTGCTGCCGCGTAAGTCGCATCCAACCAGTTGCCAAAGATTGATCTGCGGCTCACGCGCCGCGTTGCGCGCGTCGTCTCCATCAGATACCAACGATCTCAGTTACCAGGCGCTTGTCTTGATCGAGAATACCGAGGCAATACTTCTTGCTTTTGGCTTCCGCAACGACGTCGGACAGCGCAACGGCCTTGCGCAGGATTTCGCTTTTGGACGAATGGTTCGCAGCCGCGAGCTGCTCAAGACGTTCATTCAGCTCAGGCGAGACGGTCAAGCTTAGACGTATAGATTCGGCGTGAGTAGTCGTGGGACGCCACACAATTGCTCCAGTAGCTGTCGCAAGCTCGGTAAACTTACGGTTCATTGTCGCCGCCCCTAACGGAAAGCAAAGGCGTTCGCTCGCGCATCGTGCAGCGCATGATGCCGGGGGGCACCATGGAGGCGGTAATAGTCCTCTGAGCGGTGCCGGTCGAGCAGTCCGCCCACGTTGATCGCCTGCCAGCCCGGAGGCGGCCCGTCGAGCAGATCGCACAAAAGCTCCCAGTCGCCGAACCAGTCGAAACACAGGAGCCGTTCGGATTCGCTGTCGAGCTGGGCCAGCCATGCGACGAGCGCCGCGCGCAGCGCCTCGCGTGTGAACACACACCCTGGATTTTGGCCGAGTTGCGGGAGCACGGCCGCGCGAACGAACTCGCTGCAGCTGGCGCGATCGTAGTCCGAGCGCTCGCCGTAAAACTCCCGGCCGTCGTCGGCTACGAGCGCGATGCTGATCAAATCACACTGGATGAAATCGGAGAATTCGCAGTCGACAAAGATACGCATGCCGTTATCCTCGGTCTGCCATGAGCGGGCGGCGTTCGCGCACCCATGGTAGCAGGCGGGCAACGTTGAGCGCGTCATCGAGCGCGCGGTGATGCGTGCCGATGAGCGGCAGGCCTGCGAGAGCACACGCACGGGCCATCCCAACCTCTTTACCAATACGCTGTGCCTTTGCGAACAGCCGCTTCGCGTTCTCGTGTGGCAGCACGATCGGCATCGAGACGCCGTGCCGTGCGCTGTCCCGCTCGAACTGTTTGCGGTCGTAGGCCCCCCAACTGGTCCAGATTGAGCCGGCCTGCAGATGCTTCGCGACGAAGGCACGCAGAGCATCAGCGACCTCAGGAAACAGCTGTGCGGCGTCTACCTCGGCCTGCGTGATGCCGGTGAGCTGCGTGCAGAACGGCGTGAGCTGCGGGTTGAAGATCGGTCGCACGAACGACTGAAAGCGATCGACGATCGAGCCCTCCGGCCCAAGCCAAACCGCACCGACCTCGATCATTTCCATATCGAAGTCCGGCTCGTTCTCCGCGCACGTTGCTTCAACGTCCACGACGAGGATAGTCATTTCATCTACCTCATTACCAAATCTTCCGGAACCTGAGTTCGCATTTGTCGCAATGCACGCTTGCGCCGACGGCTGTCGAAACGGGATGGTCAAGGACGTCAGTCATTCGTCCGTCGGCGGCTGATTCCGCGGTGGCTTGGCTCGCTGGATAAGTTGGCGCAGCCACTCCAAGCCATATTGCTCAATCTTCGCCCATTGCTCGCCCGATAGCCTTATAGAGCGCTGGACGAGCTTCTGCTCATCTGGGAGTCGAGGGCGGCCGCCCGGGTGTTTGGGTTTCGTTTCCATGTGCCATATTTTACACAGGAAAATGAATCACAAAAACTCCTTGAGGTGCGATAGTTTTTGAATCACAATAACTAAACCGGAAACCTAACCTAACGGAGTTCAACGATGACATTCAAGTCTGGTGTAGCGAACGAGGTGCTCGACGATCTTGTCTGCGAGGTCTTTCCTGCCGTGTTCGACGATGAGATCGAATCGTTACGTGAGTTGGTAAGGCCTAGTGTCGATGGCGTTATTCGGGCATTGTGGCGGTCCCGGGCAGCGTTCCGCCTGGCAGCAGATACAGAGGCCACTCAGCTTCGGAAAACAGGTCCGAGAGCCGACGCAGTATTTCAACGCTTCTTGCGCAACGTCGAAGCGGCGCTCGACTGAGAGGCCTGATAGACTCAACTGGCAAATGCATGTGCAAGCGGCAGTCGTTCGGATGCAGACTCTCGAGCGGTCGCCAGATGATTCCAAGGTGCGATCGAATGTCAAACAGCGACTATATCCAAGGCCAGAATCAGGGAATTGCAATCGCTCGCGCAGCGCGTCGTGATGCCAACTTGGCTGTTTCTCGAGCTAAAGGGGCGGTCCGCGAGTGGAAGGACTACGCGGAAGGATTGAACTCGAAAGTAGCCCAAGCGGAGCTGTCAAAGCTGCAGGTTGAAGGTCAGCTCGCACGTCGCGATGTGCAGCAAAAGGCTCTTCGCGAGGCGCTTGCTCAGGTCGCACCTAACCATCCTTTGCTTGGCCTGCTCAAGAAAATGGGTGACGAGGCCGAAGCGGCCACCTTTCGACGGGCGGGCTACGAAGTGAACTTTGAGAACGGGACATTTCGGAAGATCTGAGTCTCGGGCAGCCATGAAAAAGGCCGGCGATGCCGGCCATTTTGCTGAGATGCGGTTAATCGAAAGTACTGCCGGTTAGATGGTTGTTTGGCATTAGATCTGTGACCGCCGGCCCCGACGGTCCCGATCCGGCGGCCCCGCTGCCTGGTTTATCGATAGTCGCAGCTTCTGCCGCGGCATGTCCCGCACCTTGCCCAATTCCTTGACGAGCGGTCTTCACACTATCTTCGAAGCGACTTGAGGCTTCGCCGGGCTCGCGATCTGCCACACCGTCAGCACTGAGTCGGCCGCCGATCCAACGCAACACGTTGTCGGGCACCCAATTCGTTGGCGTGAATACGCCATGCATGACCGTCGTCATGATGATCGCGTAGATGGCGATGTATGCGATGAACGAAACGATCCCGGTCAGGCTGTTGTGTTGGGCGCCGGCTACCGCCGTTGCGTAGCTCAGGTTCACGAATTCGGAGATGGGCTGGGCGAGCCAGATCGACCCGAAGAAACCGAGGACCGTGAGGGCGGGACGTAACGTGACGCCAAGAAGCAGCATGTAGCCTGGGCCCGCTTGGCCGACAGCATCATGTCCTTCCGGATGTGCGTGCGCTACGCCGAAGAGTTGCGCGGCGATGACGGATTCGAACACGAGCACGAACCATTTGATTACGGCGGCAATCCCCGAGATATAAGGGATCATGGGGATGTAGTACGCGCAGACGGCACCGAACGCAAGGATGATCATCACCATCGCGGTGAGCATTCCGCTGATCGACGATAGCGCAGCTCCAATGTTGAAAACGTTGCCGACCGTGAGCGTTGCAGCGTTGGAGCCCGCCAGGCCGGTCGCCGTGAATGTCGCGGCGATAATGGCCTCGCCGGCGCCTATGATCGTGTCGCCGACCGACTTGACTTGAGCTACGTGTGACATGCCGCCCCCGGCGAGCCGCTCCACAAACTGATGGATCGCGGCGATCGCCGGACGCGACAGGAGGCGCTTCATGTCCTCCCACGAGTGCGGAACGGTGACCGCATCCTGTGCCTGCTGATCGTAGGCGTCCTGCACCGCGGCGCTGTGATTTTTGATGTATTCGTCGGCGACTGCCATCGCGTCTCGGTAGTCGACGAGCACGTCACCAATCTCTTTGTCGTCGATATTCACCGGTTTCGAGGCGGGCAGGGTGTTCAACGCGCTCTGCATAGAGTCGTTGAGCTGGATTAGCTGGTTGTACCAGGTCGCGACGAATAGCCAGCCGGCACTTTTCGCATTGTCGATGAACTGCGTGCGGTTCGCGCTCTGCTCAGATGAGTCGAGCGCCGATTTGGCGGCCGAAAAGAGCGTGTTCTCGTATGTCGCCGCAGCCTGCTCGATTGCGCCTGGCGCCGGCTTTTGGCCGGCCACGATCTGTTCTGCGACCGGCCGCAGCGAGGCGATCATTGCATGCACGGCGTTCGCATGAGCTTGCATGATTGCCGCCTTGGAAATCGACGCGTTTCCGTTTCCCCGAGAAGATGCCGCCGATTGCTGCCAACTGATCGCACCACACACGGCCGGGTTTGTATACGAGTTGTCATTTGCGGCCCACTGATAGTCGGTAACCGTGTATGTCGCGTTCGCCAACGCGTTCGCGGCCGTACCAAGCGCGCCTAGAGGTCCAAAGGCTGCGCCGGCGGCACCAGCGGTCAGTGCATCGCCGAAGCCGAGCTCGCCAGTATTGCTGAGGGTCCGAGAATGCTCCTGCTCCGTAATGCGAGTCGATCGACCTGACGCCTCATACTGCTTGTTCATGGCCGCCATGCACGTTTCGTACCGCAGGATATTGGCCGCGAGCGGGCGCGTCTCGGGGAGATTCGGTCGCGCGACAAGCGACGTGCTCGTCACGTAGTTCAAGCCCGCGGAAAGCGTCGCGTCTCCGATTCCAACACCCTGGATCGCGACCCAGAGCACGAGGACCTGAATCAGCGAATAGCCGGACGCGAGCGGAAGCAACATGCCCGTTCCCGCGACTGCGCGAATCGGCACCCAGACCGACGACATACGGGCGCCGAGAAATTCGCCGTCATGAGCCGAATCGACTGTGCCCTTCACGGTCGTATAGACCATGTACAGCATGCCGACAAAAAGCACGGCCGAGTTGAACGGCTGCAGCATCGCGCCCAGCGTTGAATCGGTCGCTGCACTCTGTGCGTTCCCGTTCGCAGTAATC
>Ga0207678_10005017_pt1 | contig 11877 bp, 9 predicted proteins | sample KBSC63metaG_FD_184319 | JGI IMG/M metagenome (GOLD analysis project Ga0207678, IMG submission 184319) | Corn rhizosphere microbial communities from Kellogg Biological Station, Michigan, USA - KBS C6-3 metaG (SPAdes) (version 2) | ecosystem: Host-associated > Plants > Roots > Rhizosphere > Soil ... | reverse complement strand
CATTTCGATGTTGGTAGGGGTTTGGCTGATGCCGATATTTCGGCATCGCTGGCGGGTTTCAAGGTGAAGTAGGGGGTAGCGGCGAACACACCGCGAAGCTCGACGGCTTTGGCCATGGCTTCGGAATCGCCGGCAACGTAACTGTGCAGCATCATGCCATCGCCAGAGCGTTGCCCGCCCGGCATTTTCGAAATCTTCTCCGTGCGGCCCTGAAGTTTGCCATCGATGATGAAATGCGCGACTGCGGCGTCGTCAGTCGGACGCAGACGGATCTCGCCGTTGCGCATGTCGTAGAGAAAATAGTGATAGCCATTCGACCAGTCCACGCCGTCGGTATGCGATTGTTCGTCGTCAAACTTGACCGTGAGGATGGATTTCGCGCCGACCGATGCAAACGCCAGATGGGTCTTGGCATCGGTGTCAGTATCGTCCTTGCCGTTCTCGAACAAATGCAAGGTCTTGCAGCCGGGGTCGACCACGAGAAACAAATTCTCATCGGCCTTGCGGTCTTTTTCCTGGTTCAGCAGTCGCCATGTGCCGACAAAGCGCTGATCGCACTGGCTGATGTGCTTGCCGGGCAGAGATTCGAACACGGTATCGACGCAACCACTCAGCGCGACGGCAGCAAGACATAACATTGCCGCCGCGAGCCTCATTTTTCCGCCTCGAAGTGCGCGAGCACCGCATCGGCCTCGACGAACTCACCGACTTTCGCACTCACGATCGCGATCTTCACCGCGCGTGGCGCCCTGAGCGTGATCTCCATTTTCATCGCCTCCATCACGATCAATTCCTGGCCTTCGGTAACACGGTCACCTTCCTTGGTCTTGACCAACACGATGCGGCCGGGCATCGGCGCGACGATGCGGTCGCCGCTGGTCTGCGCCGATTTCGCATAGGCGAATGCGGCGACGCGGGTGAGCCAGGCGCGGCGTTCGCCGTCATGCAGCAGCACGCCGTCGGCGTCGACCTCGCTGCGCCAGCGGCGCGCTTCGCCGTCGAATTCGGCGTTGAGCCGGCCGTCGGCGAAACGCGCATTGGCGACCTTGCAGCGTGTTTCGTCGATGTTCAATTCGTAGCTGCCGTTTGCGCCGTGCGCGTCGACTTCGATGCGCTCGCCGTCGTGCGCGAAGCAGACGATGCGCTTGCCCGAGTGGCCGATGCGCCAGGCGTCGGCGCGTGCCCAGGGCGAGTACGGATCGCCGCTGGCGCGTGCAAGTTGCGGTGTGGACGCTTCCTCGGCCAGCAACACCGCGGTCGCCGCGGCAAACAGCATCGCCTGATCGGGCGCGGCGTCGGCCGGCAGGAATTCGCCGAGGTGGCGGTCGAGGTAGCCCGTGTCGATGCGGCCCTCGATCACCGCGGGATGACGCACGAGGCGCTCGAGGAAATCGATGTTCGACTTCGGTCCGCTCACCGCGCATTGCGCGAGCGCCTCGCGCATGCGCTGCAACGCGGAGGCGCGATCGCGATCCCATACGATCAGTTTGGCGATCATCGGGTCGTAGAAAATCGTCACCGTGTCGCCTTCGATCACGCCCGAGTCGATGCGCACATGCGCGTTCGGTGCGGGCAGTTGCAGGCGCTGCAGCTTGCCCGAGCCGGGCAGAAATCCCTGCGCAGGATCTTCGGCGTAGAGGCGCAGCTCGATCGCATGGCCGTCCTGCGGCACCGACTTGTTGCGCAGAAGCGAGGCCGGCAATGCCTCGCCCGCGGCGACGCGCAACTGCAGTTCGACGAGATCGAGATGCAGCACCATCTCGGTGACCGGATGCTCGACCTGCAGGCGCGTGTTGATCTCCATGAAATAGAAATCGCCCTGCGGACCGACGATGAATTCGACCGTGCCGGCGTTGACGTAGTCGAGCGCGCGCGCGGCTTTGATCGCGGCGTCGCCCATCTTCGCGCGCAGCTCGGGGGTGAGGAAAGGCGAGGGCGTTTCCTCGAGCACTTTCTGGTAGCGGCGCTGCGCCGAGCATTCGCGCTCGTTGAGGTGGATCGCATTGCCGTGTGTGTCGCCGAAGATCTGGAATTCGATATGGCGTGGCGTTTCGACGTAGCGTTCGAGCAACACGCGGTCGCGGCCGAACGCGCTCTTCGCCTCGCGCTGGCAGGATTCGAGATTCGCGGCGAATTCGTCGGCCTTGCGCACGATGCGCATGCCCTTGCCGCCGCCGCCGTAGGCGGCTTTGATCATCAACGGAAAACCGATGCGCTGCGCTTCGCGCGCGAGCAGCGCGGCGTCCTGATCCTCGCCGGTGTAGCCGGGCACGACCGGCACGCCGTGTCCCGACATCAACTCTTTGGCGCCGGCCTTCGAGCCCATCTTGCGCATCGAACCGGCGGAAGGACCGATGAACACGATGCCGGCTTGTTCACAGGCCTCGGCAAAGTCGGCATTCTCGGACAGGAAGCCGTAGCCGGGATGGATCGCTTGCGCGCCCGATTTCTTCGCGACCTCGATGATCGCATCGCCGCGCAGATACGAATCCGCCGGCCGCGGGCCGCCGATCGGGTAGGCGAAGTCGGCCTGGCGAACATGCTGCGCGGTCGCATCGGCTTCCGAGTACACCGCGACGGTCTGAATGCCGAGGCGCCGCGCGGTGCGGATGATGCGGCAGGCGATCTCGCCGCGGTTGGCTATGAGGATTTTGTTGAACATAATTTACTTAACGCGGATAAGAGCGGATTTACTCGGATAAGAGCGGATTTTTTGAGTCGAAGATTCGGCGCCTTACTTGAGCTGTGGGGCCAAAGTTCAACAACAGGCCCACATGAAGCCCCGTCGTCTTGAGATAGTTCAACAGTTGCGCTTCATGCGCATCGTTGATCTTCGAGGCCACTTTCAGTTCGATCAGCAAACGTTTTTCCACGACAAGATCCGCTCGAAACTCGCCGACGATGCGACCGCGAAACGAAACGGACAGGGGCGCCTGCTGCTCCACATATAGCCCTTCTTCGCGCAACGCAAACGCTAATGCGTTTTCATAGACGCCTTCGACGAACCCGTGCTGGAGCTCGTTGTATACGGAGTAAAACACTCCAATAACCTGTTCGGTCAAGTCTGCCTCGATCAATCCGCTCTTATCCGCCTTCATCCGCTTTTATCCGCGTTAAGAATCGTCACTCCGGCAGATGGCAACACGCTTCGATGTTGTGGCCGTCGGGGTCGAGCACGAACGCGCCGTAGTAGTTGGCGTGATAGTGCGGGCGCAGGCCTGGCGCGCCGTTGTCGATGCCGCCGGCGGCGATGGCCGCCGCGTAGAACGCGTCGACCGTCGCGCGGTTCGCTGCGGCGAAGGCGACATGCAGCTTGCCGCGCAATGCGCCGTCGCCGTTGCCGATCCAGAAGTACGGGTTGCCGTCGTGGCCGTAGCCCACGTGCGCGTGGCCGCCGGTCATTTCCGGCGTGACCTCCATGACCAGGCCGATGCCGAGTGGCGCGAGCGCGCCGGCGTAGAACGCCTTGCTGCGTGCGATATCGGAAACGGTGAAGCCGATATGGTCGAAACGGTTGCGAAGGGACACGAGGCTACTCCTGCTTGAGCCACGGAGGCGTTTGTTTGTCGAGAAATGCACTGAGGCCGGCCTGACCTTCCGCGCCGACGCGCAGGCGCGCGATCAGCGCGGCATTGTCCTTATCGATCTGCGTGGCGTGTTCGGGCGTCGCGCCAGCCATGCGCAATGCGAGCTGCTTCGCTTCGCGTTGTGCGTTCGGTGCGCCCTTGGCGAGCAGGTCGAGTTCGCGCGCGATCGCTGCATCGAGCTTGTCCGCCGCGACGACGCGATGCACGAGATCGATGCGCAATGCTTCGTGCGCGTCGATCACCTCGGCGCTGACGAACAGGCGTCGCGCCTGGCGCGCACCGATCGCGGCAATCACGTACGGCGAGATCACCGCCGGCACGAGGCCGAGCTTGACCTCGCTCAGCGCGAACTTCGCCGTGTCGGCGGCGATCGCGATGTCGCAACAGGCGACGAGGCCGACGCCGCCGCCCATCGCTGCGCCGTTGACGCGGGCGACGGTCGGTTTCGGGAAGAAATTCAGTGTGCGCATCAGCGTGGCGAGACGCTCGGAGTCGGCGCGGTTCTCCGCTTCGCTCGCCGCCGCCATGCGCTTCATCCAGTTCGCATTGGCGCCGGCCGAGAACGAGGCGCCGGCGCCGGTAAGCACGACCGCACGCAACGAGGCGTCACGGGCAAGTTTGTCGAGCTCGGTGGTGAGTTCGCCGATCAGCTCGTCGTCGAAGGCGTTGTGCGTCTGCGGGCGATCGAGTGTGATGCGCGCGGTGCGCCCCTCGATCGAAATCTGTAGCGATCCGGACATGCGCGCGACACACCGTCAGCGAAAGCGGGATGCGCATGATAGCGGGTCGCCCGGAGGGCTGTCGCGGTCGTCCGCTCCGCGTCGGCCGGCTATGGCGAATGGGCAAAAAAAAAGCGCCGACCGCGTTTCCGCGATCGGCGCAGCTTTTTTCAGCTCAAGCGTGAATCAGTTCGATTCGGTGAATTGGATGTACGGCGAAGTTCCACCTGCCGCGACGCAGGCGCCGAGGTTCAGGTTGTTGGTCTCGCCGGTCGTGCCGCCGTTGGTCGGGCCGGTGCACGTCGGCGCGTTCGTGGTGCCGTCGTTGGTCGCCACTTTCACCGTGAGCGAGGATCCCGAATTGAACGTGGCAGCCGAGCCGCCGCCGTTGCCGACGACGTTGAACTCGGAGTTGTTCCAGGTCGCGCCGATGTCGAGCGTGCTGCCGCTCTGGCTGACGGCGTAGGCCGTGCCGCCGTAGGTGAAGGTCACCGTGTCGAGACCGCTCGTCGAGGCCGAGCCAGACAGAGAACCACCCGACAAGCCGGACAGTCCGACTGCGGGCGCGGCAATGCCCTTGCTGTTCTTGTAGCAGCCGTTATAGGAACTGGTCTTGTAGCTGTTCCAACCCGACGGGCAACGCTTGTGGGCAGGAATGAACATCCAGTTCTGGATAAACGCCTGCGGACCGCTGACGCCGGTGCCGGCATTGCCCGGATAGTTCGACGAGTAGATGAACTGCTCCCAGGTCTGGCAGCTCGAATATCCCAAGGCCGAACAGAACGCCGTCGGTCCATTGCCGAAATTGGTGTTGAGCTGCAGCGTGTAGCCGCCGCTGCTCGCCGAGGTTACGCCGGTTTCGCTCGGGAAGCTGCCGGTGGCCGATTGGGTGAGATGAGAGGTCGTTGCGGAGTAGTCGTAGCCGTTGCCGACCGTGTCCGCACCGCGGTACTTCGGATTGGAGCGATAAGTCGGCGTTTCACCGCACGCCACTTGCTGCCAGGCCAGGCTCGGATAATCCGCCTGGAAGCAGCCTTCGGAGACCGGTGGGAAATTCTTCAGGGAATCGTGCCAAGCATGCAATTGTTCGGCAGTCGCACTCGGGGCAGCAACGGTCGACATCACCGGGGACATCAAAAGGCCGATCATGGACGCAGCGAGAACCGCGGGACGCACGCCCAGTTTCTTCTTTGCTTGCATACATACTCCGAAAGTAGTGGAAAGAGTCAGTACAACCCCGTCGGGGTTGTTCGTGCCGCCGTTAGTTCAGGGCCAGTTTTTACCGATTCCGCTTCATCGAACGCCGATCGGCGCCGCTGCAGGCGAGCTACTCCCAGCTCGCGGATAAACCTCGCCATGCGAAGATTTTCCCGAAATTCGTCGAATGCCGAATAAAGCGCGCGAGGTCCCCACCTCGGCCCGATACACCGCGCATGCGCCTGACCAAAATCTCCCTCGAACTTCGTGCGGTAGTGAATTCGTAACGGTTACCGGGTTAAGTCTTTCAAAAATGTTGCATTGGTTCACCGACGTCCCCGGACTGGCCGGGGACTTGAGGTTGGCAGAGCCGGGAAGATTACTGCTTGCAGCCTTTCTGGCCGAAGTAATTGGCATATCCCGTGCCGGCGGCATACAACGCGTTGGACCATTCGCGCTGCAGGCTGAAGCTGGCGCCGTTGGCAAGCGTCATCGGTGCGTAGACCCATTCGCACTTGTCGCCGTTTTCGTAACCGCCGTTGTCGGTCCAGCCCGTGCCGCGAGGATCGGTCGTAGCTTCGGAGACTTCGTGCGAGACCACCGATGCGATATCCGCCAGTCCTTGCGCGTTGCCGGAGCTGGCTCCCGGACCGCAGCCCGTGGTGCCGGTGAAATTGCCGATCCAGGCGACCTGGACTTGCGCACCGTTGCTGCACGTGCCCCAGGTGTGGAAGCCGCAGGCCTGGCCGCCCGGCCAGTTGGAGGTGATGTAGGTGTAGATCGCGTTCGAGTTCGGATTGTTGCCGGTCAGGCTGCAGGCTTTCGAAACCATCGTCGCGCTGCTCGGCGTCGAGTTGCCGGTCGAGGACGTATCGAAGGTGTGGCCGACGTAGGTGGAATTGCCGGTCACGTAGCCGTTGGTGGCGCCGTTGTACTCGTTTGACGCATTGGCGATGCCGCTTCCGCTCCAGCCGTTGAAGAACGAGTCCATGCCGGTGATGATCGGATCGGTTTGCGACCAATTGCCCCAGAACACCGCCTGGATGGTCGGGGTGACCATAACATTGCCGCCCTTGAGGGTCAGCGGGCCGCCGTAGCCGTAGCAAGCGCGCACCGTTGGGCGGCTAGGATTGCATTGGTTGAAATGGGGGCTCGACGGATCGATGGGCTCTTGCGAATCCGTGCCTACGGAATGATCGCTGCCGGCGCCGGCGAGCGGAACCCGCGGCTTGTCGCTGCGATAGAAGGGCACGATCGGAGCGCTGTGGCTCAGATAGAGGGCCCCCTCGAAGTCGCGCAGATCACCGCGGACAATTGCGCCGTCCTGGTCGGTCACGTATAGCGGACGTGAAGGCGAGGACGCCTCGGCGATGATGTCGTTCGGATCCTGGATGGTGGCGATCTTTTCACCGCCGCGATATAGCTCCGCCTGACCTTGGCCGTTGGCGACCAACGCATCGCCCAATTGCAGCAGACTGCCTTCGGTCTGGTGTACAACGAAATGAGTCTGATTGGCCTGCGCCGCAAAAGCCTGCGCGGTCAGTCCCATCATCGCAACGCCCACAATGCACGCCGTAACTAGTGTTGCCTTCTTCATGCCTCGCTCCAAAAGGATGTGAAAGTCATATGGACATCTCCCCATGTCCGCGTTTGCTTCATCTGCTGCTTGATTCCCCGCGCCCGCGGTCATGATTCAGTTCGACCCGGACCCCTCAAGGCGGAGCCCCTCCCGTCAAGTGGTACGGTCGAAATACACGTACATATGTTAAATATTCCCAAAAATCTGAATCACATCACGTATTTACGGGATGTTGTTGCTACGAAGTGGAACGTAGTGGCCGGAGCTGCCTTCGGATTCAATTCGCGGCTGCAACCACTGCTCTCGATAGGTAAGCTAGCTCGACGCGGCTGCGGCACCCCAGGGTAGGCCGGAGCGTTACCGTTCGTTTTATTCAGCTGGAGCAAGATGTCCATCCTTCGAATTTACCTGCGCGTGCTCGCGCTGCTCGCGCCGGAAAAATGGCTGGCGATCACGCTGGCCGTCGCCAACCTTGCCCTCGCGGGCGTGTTCTTCCTCGAGCCCTGGCTGTTCGGCCGTGTGGTCGATGCGCTGACCGCGAAGGATCATCGCGACGCGTGGCAATTCATCGGCGCCTGGGCCGGCGTCGGTTTCGCCGGCGTCGTCGCCAGCGTGCTCGTTTCGCTCCATTCCGACCGCCTCGCACACCGCCGGCGCCTGGCCGTCATCACCCAGTTCTTCGAGCATTCGATTGCGCTGCCGTTGTCGTTCCATGGCCAGCACCACACCGGGCGTCTGTTGCGCATCATGCATTCGGGCTCGAGCAACCTGTTCCAGATCTGGCTCAATTTCTTCCGCGATCATCTGACCACGCTGCTGTCGATCTTCGTCATGATCCCGCTCGCGATCAAAATGAACTGGAAGCTCGCGTTGCTCATGATCGGCCTGATGACGAGCTTCGCCGTGTTCAACGCGATCGCGGTACGGCGCACGCACAAGGCGCAGGGCGAGGTCGAGGAACTGCACCACGAGATCTCCGAGCGCGTCGGCGACGTGTTCGGCAACGTCATGGTCGTGCAGAGCTTCTCGCGCATCTCGGCCGAGGTCGCCGAGATCAAGAGCATGGTGAAGAAGGTGCTGACCGCGCAGTATCCCGTGCTGCGCGGCTGGGCCTGGCTATCGGTTGCCAATCGCGCGATGAGCACGATCACGATCGTCGCCATGTTCGCGCTCGGCGCGCAGCTCAACGGCAAGGGTGAGGTCACGGTCGGCGCGATCGTCACCTTCGTCGGCTTCTCGATGCAGTTGATCGGCCGTCTCGAGCAGTTCGCCGGCTTCATTTCCAGCCTGTTCTTCCAGACCCACTCGCTGCGCGATTTCTTCGCCGTGCTCGATACGCAGGAAGTGCTGCACGAAAAACCGGGCGCGCCCGACCTGCCGCAGGACGTACGCGGCGAAGTCGAATTCCACGACGTCTCGTTCGGCTACGAGGTGTCGCATCCGGCGCTCAAGCACCTGAATTTCAGGGTGCCCGCGGGCGCAACCGCGGCCATCGTCGGTCCCACCGGTGCGGGCAAGACCACGGCGTTGAGCCTGCTCTATCGCGCCTACGATCCGAGCGCGGGCCGCATCACGATCGACGGCATCGACATCCGCGAGGTCAGCCTGCACAGCTTGCGCGAGCACATCGCCGTCGTGTTCCAGGACCCGGGCCTGTTCTACCGTTCGATCGCCGACAACCTGCGCATCGGCAAGCCCGACGCGACCGAGGCGGAAATCGAGGCGGCCGCGATCGCGGCCGAAGCGCATCATTTCGTCATCGTCAAGCCGGAAGGCTATTCGACCCTCGTCGCCGAGCGCGGTCGATCGCTATCCGGCGGCGAGCGCCAGCGCCTCTCGATCGCGCGCGCGATGCTCAAGGATTCGCCGATCCTGATCCTCGACGAGGCGACGAGCGCGCTCGACAACGCCACCGAGGCGCGCATCCAGCGTGCGCTCGGCGCGCTGACCCAGGGCCGCACGACCTTCGTCATCGCCCATCGCCTGACCACCGTACGCAACGCCGACGTCATTCTCGTACTCAAGAACGGCGAGCTGGTCGAGAGGGGCAAGTACGACGAACTCGTGCGCCTCGGCGGCCTGTTCGCCGAACTCGACCGCGGCGGCGAGTTCGTGCCCGACGCGGTGTTGGAGGAGGCGGATATCGAGCTGACCGGCTGAGGAATTCCTCGGGGCGATCAGCCGGCATCGGGGTGTGAAGCGGATGACACACGTCTAGCCTCGGACCAAAGGAGTACAACGAAACGGCAGCGCGCGTGGTAGGTTATTGCCCAGTTCCCATGCCGGTATCCGTATGCCTTCCCGTCTCGCCTTGATCGCATCGCTTGCCCTGATGGTTGCCCCCGGTTTCGCCCTGGCCGACAAGGCCAGCGAGGCGGCGCTCGATGCACGTGTCAAAGCGCTCGAGCAGCATGTCGCCGAGCTTGAGGCGAAACTCAATGCGCTCGCCGCAAAGCCGCCCGCGGCGCCGGCAGTATCCGTCGTGCCGCACGTGGCCCAGCCGGGTGCACCCACGCCGCCGCCGATCTGGGGCGATCCGACGAAGTGGGCGCAGATCAAGCAGGGCATGAGCTGGAGCGAAGTGCGCCGCCTGCTCGGCGCGCCAGGACGCACGACCACCGGCGTGTTCGGCGAGGTCTGGTACTACCCGGACGAATCCGGCGGCCGCGTCGTGTTCGACCGCGACAGCCGCGTTGCGGAAATCGACAAGCCGCCTGCGCACTGACTATTCAGGCAGTTCGCGCTGCCTCTGGACGCCGGCGCATTGCACGCCGGCACCGCGAAACATGTCGACACCAGCGCCGCGCGCCGGAGGCTCAGGACTTCAGCGCGCCTGACTTCAGCACCATGTAGATCATCAGCACAGCTGCCGCCAGGACGCCGATCGAAGACGCGCCGAGAATCGGGCCGATCGTGGTCTCCGCGACGACCCTGCCGTAAAGCAGCAGCAGTCCCGTGAACATGACGACGGCCGCGACCTGATGCAGCACGAACTGCGTCTGCGCGATCGCTTTGCCGGGCCGTTCGAGCCACAGCTTGTGAATGATCGCGTAGATGAATGACACGACGAAACCGACCAGCAGGATATGCGCGTGAGCGATGAGTTGCCCATGATTCCCCGACGCGCCCATGTAAACACCGACGCCCATTCCCAGCACGACGTAACCGAGCGCGCAGATCAGGTATTTGCGATCGAAACTCATATGTCCCCCCGTTTGGACGTTGCGATGCACGATGCAGCTGGCAAACGATACGCTACATCCGGAACACACCGAAGCGCTGTTTCTCGATCGGTGCGTTGAAACTCGCGGAAATCGCCAGGCCGAGTACGCGGCGCGTGTCGGCCGGGTCGATCACGCCGTCGTCCCAGAGACGCGCCGAGGCGTAGTAGGGATGACCTTGGCGTTCGTACTGGTCGCGGATCGGTGCCTTGAATGCATCTTCTTCTTCTTTCGCCCAGGTCTTGCCGTTTGCTTCGATGCCGTCGCGGCGCACAGTCGCGAGCACGCTGGCTGCCTGCTCGCCGCCCATCACGCTAATGCGTGCGTTCGGCCACATCCACAGAAAGCGCGGCTGGTAGCCGCGGCCGCACATCGCGTAGTTGCCCGCGCCGAAACTGCCGCCGATGATGACGGTGAACTTCGGCACGTGCGAGCAGGCGACCGCGGTGACCATCTTTGCGCCGTCCTTGGCGATGCCGGCCTGCTCGTATTTCTTGCCGACCATGAAGCCGGTGATGTTCTGCAGGAACACGAGCGGAATATCGCGCTGGTTGCACAGCTCGATGAAGTGCGCGCCCTTGAGCGCGGACTCCGGAAACAGGATGCCGTTGTTGGCGACGATGCCGACCGGATAGCCGTATAGGTGGCCAAATCCGCAAACCAGGGTCTTGCCGTAACGCGCCTTGAATTCGTGGAATTCCGAGCCGTCGACGATGCGCGCGATGATCTCGCGGATGTCGAACGGCTTGCGCGTGTCGGTCGGCACGCAACCGTAGATTTCCTCGGTCGCGTATTTCGGTTCGGCCGGCGCCTGGATCGCGACCGGCAGTTTCTTCGTCCGATTCAAGTTGGCGACGATGTCGCGCGTGATCGCGAGCGCGTGCTGGTCGTTCTCGGCGAAATGATCGGCCACGCCTGAAATCGAGGTGTGCACATCGGCGCCGCCGAGCGATTCGGCGTCGACGACTTCGCCGGTCGCGGCTTTCACCAGCGGCGGGCCGCCGAGGAAGATCGTGCCTTGTTCCTTGACGATGATGGTCTCGTCGCTCATCGCCGGCACGTAGGCGCCGCCGGCGGTGCACGAGCCCATGACGACCGCGATCTGCGGAATGTTGAGCGCACTCAGCCGTGCCTGGTTGTAGAAGATGCGGCCGAAGTGCTCCTTGTCGGGGAAGACTTCGTCCTGCATCGGCAGGAACGCGCCGCCCGAATCGACGAGGTAGATGCAGGGCAGGCGGTTCTCGAGCGCAATTTCCTGCGCGCGCAAATGCTTCTTCACCGTCATCGGAAAATACGTGCCGCCCTTGACCGTCGCGTCGTTGGCGACGACGACGACCTCCGTAGCGTGCACGCGGCCGATGCCGGCAATCACGCCCGCGCACGGCGCCGCGCCGTCATACATGCCGTGCGCGGCGAGCGGCGAGAATTCGAGGAACGGCGAACCCGGGTCGAGCAGCGCGCGGATGCGTTCGCGCGCAAGCAGCTTGCCGCGCTCGGTGTGCTTGGTGCGCGCCTTCTCGCCGCCGCCGAGTGCGGCCTGCGCGAGCTGCGTTTTCAGATCGTCGACGAGACCG
>Ga0207678_10005015_pt1 | contig 11878 bp, 9 predicted proteins | sample KBSC63metaG_FD_184319 | JGI IMG/M metagenome (GOLD analysis project Ga0207678, IMG submission 184319) | Corn rhizosphere microbial communities from Kellogg Biological Station, Michigan, USA - KBS C6-3 metaG (SPAdes) (version 2) | ecosystem: Host-associated > Plants > Roots > Rhizosphere > Soil ... | reverse complement strand
CAGGGATGCGTGGAACATGTGGGGCGGGCGCCCTCGCCCGCCCCACATCAGTTCCTCTCGCATTTCTGCACCACTCGCGCGACAGTTATAAGTTGAACACTTGACAGGAGGTTTGCTTAGGGTTCTGAATCATAGCAACGAAAAAAGTCCGCGAACAAGATTCACGCAGACGGAAAAATTTTGTGCTAGTATGCCGGACTGATCCAGCTTACAGAAATTTTCTTGACCCAGGGCGAATGGCCAGCATTTGAGGCTCTTCTGCTGCTGGAAAATGAAAGCATTTCTCGCTGTACAAGTTCTGATACCGGGAGCTGATCTGGCCGCAGCCCCACGAAAATTATTTATGTCTGTTCCAAGCCCAAGCCTCTCTCCCAATCCGTGGTTGCGCGTTCTGGACGCGCTGGAAAAAAAGATCAACCGGCATTCCTATGACACCTGGCTGAAGCCCACCAAGTACAGCCATTCCGCCGGGCCCGTCCTTTTCGTGCGCGTGCCCACCGCGGAATTCCGCCACGTGGGAGACAAGTACGCGGACCTGATCCAGGAGGCGCTGGATAATCTTGGCCTCGAGTTCCAGGAAGTGAAGTTCGTCACGCCGGAAGACGACCCCGCCTCTACTCCCGTGCGTCACGACGGCGGACTTTCCGCGCACCTGGTTCCCGCCACTTCGCACGCCTCCCAATCGCGCTTCGATTGGGACGGCGCAGCGCAACTGAATCCGCGTTATACCTTTGACGCATTCGTAATCGGCAGCGGCAACCAGTTTGCGCACGCCGCCTGCCAGGCGGTATCGGAACGTCCCTCGAAGGCCTATAACCCGCTCTTCCTCTACGGCGGCGTCGGCATGGGCAAGACCCATCTCATGCAGGCCATCGGACACGAGATCAAGCGGCGCCAGCCCCAGTCGGCCATCTGCTACGTCTCCAGCGAGAAGTTCACCAACGAGATGATCAACTCGCTGCGTTACGACAAGATGATCAGCTTCCGCGACAAGTTCCGGGGAGTGGACGTATTGCTGGTGGACGACATTCAGTTTCTGGCCCAGAAGGAACGGACCCAGGAAGAGTTCTTCCACACCTTCAACGCGCTGCACGAATCCATGAAGCAGATCGTGATCGCCAGCGACCGTCCTCCCAAAGAGCTGGCGGAATTCGAAGACCGGCTGCGCAGCCGGTTCGAATGGGGACTGATCGCCGACATCCAGCCGCCCGACCTCGAAACCAAGGTCGCAATTCTGCAGAAGAAAGCGGAGCAGGAAAAAGTCATTCTGCCTACCGACGTGGCGCTCTACATCGCTTCCAACATCCGTTCCAACGTTCGCGAACTCGAAGGCGCGCTCATCCGCCTGGTAGCGCACTCTTCACTGATCGGCGCCGAGATCACCCTGCCTTACACCCAGCAGGTGCTCAAGAATTTCATCGACTCCCAGGCCCGCAAGGTCACTATTGAGTCGATTCAGAAAGCCGTGGCTGAGCAATTTGGATTGCGGCTGGTTGAGATCAAGGCCAAGAACAACTCGCGAGCCATTGTCTATCCCCGGCAGATCGCCATGTATCTGGCCAAGCATCTTACCGAGGCTTCACTGCCCGAGATCGGACGCCAGTTTGGCGGCAAACATCACACCACAGTGCTGCATTCGGTGGACAAGATCGATGTCACCCGCAAGACCGACAAGGATTTGAACAGGTTGATCAATAAGATGACTGAGCAATTGGGTGGATGAATAGTGGCTTCAGACCGTATTTCCACTCAGCAGCAAAGTCTTCCTTGAGCAGCGTTGTGAATCGGTTGTGGAAGGTGTGCAAGAGACGGTGACAATCGCGCGGCACGGCCAAACGATACCTTCATCTCCGCCAGTGAGTGGTCTAATTTTTGACATGAAGGCTTGAGCGCAGAGTCCGGTCGGATGCGGGTTTGGACACGATTTCCACTTTTACGGACCCTCTACTGTTACTGCTGGTTTTATAGGTTTTTATTTTGATATAAGGGAAGCATTCAAAGTAGCGCCGCCTGACGGGAGATTTGGGTTATGCCGGTAGAAGCTTTGGCCTCAGCCACGGGGACCGCCACCATGGAAATCACGGTCAGCAAATCCGAACTTTTAAAAGAACTGACTGCGACCCAGGGGGTGGTGGAGCGCAAGACGACGATCCCAATCCTATCCAACTACCTGTTCGAAGCTTCAAGCGACAAACTTTCGCTCACCGCCACCGACCTCGATCTGAGCCTGCGCACGGTGTGCAACGCCAAGGTCAAGAAGGAAGGTTCCTGCACTATCCCCGCCCGCAAACTGCACGACTACGTAAAGCTGCTGCCCGACGCCGATATCACCATCAAGTTACTGGAGAATCATTGGATCAGTATTCGTTGTGGACGGTCCAACACCAAGATGGTTGGAATGGCGCGGTCGAATTTCCCCACCCTGCCGGTATTTCCCACCGCCGGCGTGGTGAAGATTCCGGCCCAGGTATTGCGCGCCATGATTGCCAAGACCGGCTTTGCCATCGCCAGCGAGGAATCGCGTTACACCCTGAACGGCGCGCTGATGGTGCTGAAGCCTGAATCCATCACCATGGTCGCCACCGACGGACATCGCCTGGCGCACATCGAGCGCAGCGGCGAAAAGTTCGAAGGCGTTTCGGGAGAGCTCAAGACTTTGATCCCCAAGAAAGCAATGGACGAACTGCGGTCTCTGCTCGATTCAACCGACGCGGACACCATCGAATTCGCCAAAGACGAATCCACGCTGTACTTCCGCATCGGGCAGCGGCTACTGACTTCGCGCCAGCTTACCGGCCAGTTCCCCAATTACGAAGCGGTCCTGCCCAAGGACAACAATAAAAGTGTCACCCTGGCCGGCAACGAGCTAAGCGCGGCCATCTCCCGCGTGGCCCAGTTTGCCGACGAGCGTTCGCGCGCCGTGCGCCTGCGCCTGGAAAAAGGCGAGGTCAAGCTTTCCGCCTCCTCAACCGAAACCGGGGAATCGGAAGACTCGCTCGAAACCAGCTACCAGGGCGATTCTCTGACGGTCGGCTTTAACGCCCAGTACATTCTGGACTTCCTGAAAGCCGTCGGCGCCGGCGACGTAAAGCTCGAATTCAAAGATCCGCAGTCCGCCGGCCAGCTCCGCCCCGCCGACAGCGAAGACTACAAGTACCGCTACATCGTCATGCCCATGCGGATCTGAGGTGCAAACCATGTTGGGGCGGGCGCCCTCGCCCGCCGCCTGTGACTTCGATTCATCTGCCTCCCGGTAACCCCACGTAACTCTAACCCAGGAAGTCAACTTCAAAGGCAGCGGGCGAGGGCGCCCGCCCCACACAGAGTCCAGCTTGACTACCCTGCGGTGACGCCGTAAATTAGCGGCCTCTTGTTTTGGAGGTTTCCATCCCATGCTGAGCGGCTTCAAGCAATTCATCCTTCGCGGCAACGTGGTTGACCTGGCGGTAGGCGTGGTCATCGGCGCGGCTTTCGGTTCCGTGGTGACGGCTTTCACTAAAGACCTCCTCACACCGCTCATCGCGGCCATCGTCGGCAAGCCCGATTTCTCGACGATCAGCTTCACTATTAACGGAACGCCGTTTCCGGTCGGCGATTTCATCAACGCCCTGGTGTCGTTCCTGCTGGTCGCTGCGGCTGTGTATTTCTTCGTGATGACGCCGATCAATGCGCTGATCGCGCGCATGCGCAAGGCAGATGCGCCGGCTGATCCAACTACGAAGAAGTGTCCCGAATGTCTGAGCGAGATTCCCATCGACGCCCGGCGCTGCGGCTTCTGCACTCAGCCCCTGACGGCCCGCGCCGCCTGATGTAGGCGCGAGCGTCCGCAAGGGTACCTGAGGATGAGCAGGGAGGTACTCGCCATGTCAGATCGGCTCGAAGCCAAAGCAGATCGCTATGCCTACGGCAAGAACCGCCCGGGAAACGCCAGCGTAGCTTACGTGGCCGAGACCCAACTCCGCGAAATCCAGAAGACCCTGCCTCTGCGCGTGCTCTCGGAAGACGACTGGAAGCACTGGATCACGCGCGGCTACGTGTTGGTCAGGCAGGCCGTCCCTCCAGAAAACGTGAAGCGCCTGGTGGATCTGCTGTGGGAATTTCAGGAGATGAATCCCGCCGATCCCTCCACCTGGTACAAGGGCCAGCTCCGCGATCACGCCATGAGGGAGCTGAACAACAGCGGCATGGTCGAGATCTACAACCACCAGTATTTGTGGGACAACCGGCAGTATCCGCGAATCTACGATGCGTTCGTCGATATTTGGGACAATGAAAAGCTCTGGGTCACCATTGACCGCGCCAATCTGAACCCTCCCAACCGCAGCCAGCGACCGTTCAGCGGGTTCATTCACTGGGATGCTGACACTACCCTTGATCCTCTGCCGGTAAACGTGCAGGGCGTGCTTTCACTGGTCGATCACGAGCCGGAGATGGGTGGCTTCCAGTGCGTGCCCGAACTGTTTCGCACGCTGGAAGAATGGAGAAAAGCGCAGCCGGCGGACCGCGATCCCTGGAAGCCGGACACGAGCGGCTTCGAAGTGGTTCCAGTGATGCCGAAAGCCGGCGATCTGCTGATCTTCAACAGCCTGCTGGCGCACGGCATCCGTCCCAATGTTTCGAAAGACAAGGTCCGGATCGCGCAATACATTTCGATGACGCCGGCGGACGAGTCGCGAGATGACTTGCGCGAGATACGTGTCCGCTCCTGGCGCGAGATGGAGCCGCCGCAAGGCTTCGCCTTTCCAGGCGACCCGCGGGAGTGGGAGAAGAAAAACTGTTCGCCCGCGAAGCTGACCGCGCTGGGCGAAAAGTTGCTCGGGCTGAAGCGGTGGAGCGAGTTGTAGCGCCGCCGTCCCGGCGGCAGTCGTGAGGGCGTCCCGCCCGCACGCCGGGGGCAGGATGCCCTCGAGACGGCCGGCAAGATGACGGCGCTACTTTGCCTCAGTCCCTGTAACATCAGTTATGGCCCGATTTCCGGCTCGCTTTCTCCTGCCCTTGCTCGCGGCGGCCCTGTGGGCGCAACCGCAGGCTTCTTCCTCCCATTCCGCGCCGAAGGCAAAGTCCTCCCTTCCAGAGTCCGGGGCCATCAGCCAGGGCGTGTACCACAACCGCGCTTTCGATTTCAGCTACAAGCTTCCGTTCGGCTGGGTCGATCGCACGGGCGATATGCAGGACGATTCCGCTGATGTCTTCAAGTCGCGGGTGCTGCTGGCCATCTTCGAACGGCCTCCAGAGGCGAGCGGCGACACGATTAATTCCGCGGTGGTGATTGCGGTTGAACTGCTTCCCGCGGGCATGAGCACCGCAGCCGACTATTTCGAATCGCTGGCCGGGCTGACCACGGCCAAGGGCTTTCAGGCAGCCGACGAAGCCCAGGAGCTTTCAGTGGGAAAGGTGAAGCTGTTGCGAGGAGACTTCACCAAACCCCGGGGCACGCTCACCATGCGTCAGACCTCGCTGGTCCTGGTGCAGAGGAGCCAGGCAATATCATTTACGTTCATCGGTGGGAGCGAAGACGAAGTAAATGAACTGATCGAGAGACTAAGTTTCGCATCGCGAAAACCAAATCGCTGATCACCACGAACATTTGCATCGGTCATGCTGAGCGAAGCAGAAAGTTCGCTTCGCGAACTTTTCTGCGCAGTCGAAGGACCCCTATAGTGACAAATGCCCCGAATCTCCTGGGAATTTTGCCTAAACGCAACCAATGCCCTGAATCGGATAGATTGTGCCGGGGGGTAGGGGTCCTTCGACTTCGGATTTGCGTTCGCAAGCGAACGCATGGCCTGCGCTCAGATGTAATGAAAACAAGAAAAGGCGTGCCTCCAAGGGTAGAGTACGTGCTCGAAGCACAAGCCCTGAAGGAGGCACGAGATGATCCACGTTGGCGTAGATCTTCACCAGAGATTTTGTTACATGACGGCGTTGGAAGCAAGAGGCAAGATTCTGCAGGCGGGGACAGTGACCAACGAGAAGCTGGCACTGCGGCGGTATTTTCGGCAGTTTCGGGGGAAGGAAGTACAGGTGGCGGTGGAGGCGTGCGGCTTCTGGCCGGCGTTTCGCGAAGTGGTGGAACCGGAAGTGAAGCGGTTGGTGCTGGTGCATCCGCAGCGGGTCAAGGCGATTGCCAGTGCCAAGCTGAAGAACGACCGAGTGGACTCGGCCACGCTGGCGCACTTGTTGCGCTGCGACTTGTTGCCGGAGTCGTGGAAGGCGGACCGGGGGACGCAGGCGCGGCGACAGCAGGTGCGTTTGCGGGCGACGTTGGTGCGGCATCGGACGCGGCTGAAGAACCAGGTGCACGCGGTGCTGCATCAGCAGGGACTGCGTTCGCCGGTGACGGATTTATTCGGCAAGCGCGGGCGCCTGTGGCTGGCGGAAGTGAAACTGCCGGTGCAGGCACGGGAATCGGTAAATGTGTGTTTGCGGCTGTTGGACGGGTACAGCGAAGAAATTCAAAAACAAAATCTGCAACTAAGTGAAAAAGCAAAACAGGACAAGCGGGCCGAGTGGTTGATGACGATTCCAGGGATTGGGGAGTGTTCCGCGATGATGCTGTTGGCCGAGATCGGAGACATCGGACGATTTCAGGACAAAGAAGCTCTGTGCAGTTACGCCGGACTGGTGCCGCGAGTGCGGGAGTCGGCGGGCAAGGCGGCGCGGGGCGGCATCACGCGCCAGGGTTCTCCCTGGATGCGCTGGATCCTGGTGGAAGCGGCCCAGGTGGCGACGCGTTGTTCTCCGGCGGCGAAACGTTACTATGAACGGCTGGCGCGCAAAAAGCACAAGCACGTGGCGCGGGTGGCGCTGGCGCGCAAGCTGCTGATCGCGGTCTACGCCCTGCTGCGCGACGGCGTGGTGTTTGACGAACAAAAGTTTGCGACGGTGTAAGGGGAATCCGTCAGCTCGAAGTCATCCTTGCTCTTCGAGAGCGACGCTCAGATGGAGCGGCGGAGTCCGGACATACCTTATGTGCCTCGAGCACGAATAGAAGCCTGTCCGCATCGCCGCAACAAATACCTATGGACAGGTACGCCCTTTTTCATAGAAGGATGACACTACTCCAGGGCTTCCGGCTCGAGGCCGATGTGCTTCTCGCCAGCGGCTTTCTTTTCCACGTACTTCTTGACCCAGGCTTCCCAGCTTTTTCCTGCCGCGGTGTCGCGCCCGGTGAAGGCCAGGGCGGCGATGTCAGAGTAGGCAATCATTACGCGCTGGTTCGAGGTTCGAGGAAGAACTCGCACCAGGGATTTGGCCAGGGTCGGACCGGTCTTACGATCGAAAAGATAGCCTTCGACCGTGGTCCCGTCTTTCCGCGTGATGGTTACGTCGCCGCGGTAGTCGAATGCTTTTTCCAGGGCTTTGCGGGTTTCTTCTTCGGAGGCCAGCGCCGGGACCCAGCCCTCAAGCTTCTCGTGTTCCCATCCCGGAGAGACTTCAAGGGCGTCAGGAGAGGACTGAGCTTCGGCTTCGGGATGAACGTGCCCGGCGGCTTTCCCGGTCACGCCCGGGTCTCCTCGAGCGATTCACTTGGAATGGCAATCTGCACCAGCGAATGAGCCGGCTCTACCGGTTCGTCCAGCAGTCGCAGAGCGCCTTCGTCGCGGTAGCGAGTGAACAGCGTGCCTTTCACGGTGGCCACAAAGCCCTCGAGCGAGCCAAAGGTATCGTTTACCGCCGAGGCTTCGTAGCCGCTGTGCACCATGCAGTTGGCGCAATGCGGATTGCCCGACTCTGTGCCGTACGATTCCCACGCGGTTTCGCGGATCAGCTCGTCGAAGGTGTCGGCGTAGCCGTCCTGCAGCAGGTAGCAGGGCTTCTGCCAGCCGAAGATATTGTAAGTAGGCATTCCCCAGGGCGTGCAGGCATAGTGACGCTTGCCCATGAGGAATTCCATAAACAGAGGCGACAGGTTGAAGCGCCAGTCCTTCTCGCGATTAGACAGAATCGCCCGGAACAGGCGGCGGGTGCGGGCGCGTCCCAGGAAGTGCTGCTGGTCGGGAGCTTTCTCGTAGGAGTAGCCGGGGGAAAGCATCATGCCTTCGATGCCCAGCTCCATCATGTCGTCGAAAAAGGCGCGCACGCTCTTGGGATCGGCGCCGTCAAAAAGCGTCGTGTTGGTGGTGACCCGGAAGCCGCGCTTCAGGGCTTCGCGGACGGCGTCCACGGCGATCTCGTAGCCACCTTCGCGGCAGACCGCGAAATCATGGTGCTCTCTCTGCCCGTCCAGGTGCACGCTGAAGGTCAGGTACTTGGTTGGCTTGAAGAGATGAATCTTTTCCTTCAGCAGTAAAGCATTGGTGCATAGGTAGATGTACTTCTTCCGTGCCACCAGGCCTTCGACAATCTTGTCGATTTCGGGATGCATGAGCGGTTCGCCGCCAGGGATCGAAACCACCGGCGCGCCGCACTCATCCACCGCCCGGAAGCACTCCTCGGGGGTCAGCTGGCGCTTCAGGACGTGGGCGGGGTACTGGATTTTGCCGCATCCGGCGCAGGCCAGGTTGCAGCGGAACAGGGGTTCCAGCATCAGTACCAGCGGGTACTGCTTCCGCCGGGCAAGCTTCTGACGGATGACATAGCTGGCCACCGTCCACATCTGCGATACGGGAACACTCATGCTGAACTGGGATCTCCTCCCAATATGCTATCAGGTCGGGCCGATCCCGTGCGCTGACAATGTAGGCGCGGGCGCCCCGACTGTGCGGGAGCGAAAACCGGCTTGGCCTGGGGTTATTCTGGCACGAGCGCGGGCGCTCGCGCCTTCATTTACCCAGCCGGTCCCGGGTTCGAAAAATGTGCTTTGTCATGGTACAATTAAACACAATCTCGGAAGCCGTAAGTGTTAATAATTTCAGCAATTTGAGGCAAAATCCAGGACACCGGAAAAGCGCGCCAGCCAGGACTTGAGGCTGGTACTTTCCACGGAGCGGAATGGCTACGAAAGAAATCACTCCCATCGACGAAACCAAGCCAAAAAACGGGAAACTGGCTGCCATCAATGGAGGCAACGGCGACTACAACGCCGACTCCATCAAAGTGCTGGGCGGCATGGAGGCGGTGCGCAAACGTCCCGCCATGTACATCGGGTCCACCGGCGAGATGGGATTGCACCACCTGGTCTATGAAGTTGTGGACAACTCGGTTGACGAAGCGCTCGCCGGTCACGCCGACAAGATTGAAGTCACCATCCATCTGGACAATTCCATCACCGTCATTGATAACGGCCGCGGCATTCCGGTGGACATGATGGACATCGACGGCGAAAAAATTCCCGCCGCGCAGGTGGTGCTCACCAAGTTGCACGCCGGCGGAAAGTTCGATGCGTCTTCCTACAAAGTTTCCGGCGGATTGCACGGTGTCGGCGTGTCGGTGGTGAACGCGCTCAGCGAAGAACTCGACCTCGAGATCTGGCGCGACGGTTTTACCTGGGAGCAGACCTACTCGAAAGGTGAACCGACCAGCAAGCTGAAGAAAGCCGGCGCCAGCAAGAAGCTTGGGACCAAGGTTCACTTCCTTCCCGACAAAAGTATTTTCTCGGTCACCGAATACAACTTCGATACCCTGGCGCAGCGCTTGCGCGAGCTGGCGTTCCTGAACAAAGGCCTGCTCATCACTTTGACCGATGAGCGCACTACTGAGGCGAAAACCGGCGAAGCGAAATCGGCCGAGTTCAAATACAACGGCGGCATCGCCGAATTTATCAAGCACCTGAACCGGGGCAAGCAGGTGCTGCACGACAAAGTCATCTACATGGAAGCCGAACGCAGCGGCGTGGTCATGGAGATCGGGCTGCAATACAACGATGCGTATTCGGAATCGGTGTTCAGTTTTGCCAACAACATCAACACCGTGGACGGAGGCTCGCATCTTTCCGGCTTCCGCATGGCCCTGACCCGCACCATCAACTACGCGGGCCAGCAGATGGGCCTGTTCAAGGACGTCAAAGAAAACCTTACCGGCGACGACGTGCGCGAAGGCCTGGTGGCGGTCATCAGCGTGAAGCTGCCGCAACCCCAGTTTGAAGGCCAGACCAAGGGCAAATTGAATTCCGATATTGCCGGCGTGGTGCAGGCCTTCGTGAACGAGCGTCTGGGCGCCTACCTCGAGCAGAACCCGACCGTCGGACGCAAGATCATCAACAAAGCCATCGAAGCTTCCCGCGCGCGTGAAGCTGCACGCAAGGCCCGCGATCTCACCCGTCGTAAAGGCGCGCTCGACGGCGGCGGACTTCCCGGCAAGCTGGCCGATTGTTCGGAGCGGCAACCGGAACGCTGCGAACTTTTCCTGGTCGAGGGAGAATCCGCCGGCGGCACCGCCAAGCAGGGACGCGATCGGCGCTTTCAGGCCATTCTTCCTCTGAAGGGAAAAATCCTCAACGTAGAAAAAGCCCGCTACGACAAGATGCTGGGGCACGAAGAAATTCGCGCCATGATTACCGCCCTCGGCACCGGCATCGGCAAGGACGACTTCGATTTCACCAAGCTGCGTTACGGCAAGATCATCCTGATGACCGACGCTGATGTGGACGGAAGCCACATCCGCACGCTGCTGCTTACATTCTTCTTTCGCCACATGCAGGAGCTGATCAAGCGCGGCAACGTGTTCATCGCACAGCCGCCGTTGTACTCGATCAAGAAGGGCAAGACCCTGCAGTACATCAAGGACGACGACGCGCTCGACAAAATCATCCTGAAGCGCGCCGCCGACAGTATCATCGTGCGCTACGGCGAAGGTGCGGCCAAGCTCGAAGGCGCCGGCCTGTCAAAGTTTGCCAGCGGCCTGAAAGAATATTTCGGCTTCTTCGACAAGGTAAACAAGCGTCTGCGCGACGAAAAAATCACCGAACTCCTGCCCCGGCTCGATCTTTCAAAGCGTGCCGATTTTGAAGGCGAGAAAAAAGCCGCGCCGAAGAAGATCGAGAAACTGGAAAAAGAACTGAAGAAGCTGCAGAAAGAACGCGACTTCAAAAGCATTGAGACCCGCTTCGACGAAGAACACAATCTATGGGAGGTAAAGTACGTCAACTCCCAGGGCGCCGAGCACCTGATCAACTGGGAGCTGGCCTCGACCGCCGAGTACCGGCAGCTGCTGTCGAAATTCAAGCAGGTCGAGCCCTACATGGAGCCGCCGTTTGTGATCGAGGCCGTCGGTGATGCCTCCGACTCGGGCAGTTCCGAAGAAGAGGCGGGCGCTGAAGAGGCAACGGCTGAGGCTGAAGATGCCGGCAAGAAGAAGGCGCCGAAGCCGGCAGCAAAGAAAAAAGCGGTCGAGACTGAAGTGGTCGAAAAAACCAACGCGCGCGATCTTTTCGAGTACATCAAGGAAGCCGGCAGCCGGGGATACGATAAAACCCGCTACAAAGGCCTGGGCGAAATGAACTCGGAACAGCTCTGGCAAACCACCATGGACCCCGAGCGCCGCACCCTGCTTTCGGTCAAGCTCGAAGACCTGGCCGAGTGCGAGACCATCTTCAGCACGCTGATGGGCGAAGACGTCGAAGCCCGCCGCAAGTTTATCGAAGACAATGCTTTGGATGTAAAAAACCTGGACGTTTAGCTTTTTCAGCACAGAGGCCCAGAGACGCAGAGAAGAAAATTGCATTTTGCAGAAGGCGCCTAACGACCGGGTTTGGCGCTTTTCTTCGTTTCTCTGTGCCTCCGTGTCTCTGTGGTCAAATAAAACGAAACGATTTGGCTTTAAACCGCCCCGTTTTGATCGAAAACCGCCCCATTTTTGCTTTAAACCGCTCCGTATTGGGCAGAAACCGGACCGTTTTTCACGCCTGTTTCGCCTCAATTTTTCGGATCCGATAAAAAGGACGAAATCAATAATAAGGCAGTTACATCGGCGAATTCCCGCCTGTGCAGAGCACAAA
>Ga0207678_10005012_pt1 | contig 11880 bp, 9 predicted proteins | sample KBSC63metaG_FD_184319 | JGI IMG/M metagenome (GOLD analysis project Ga0207678, IMG submission 184319) | Corn rhizosphere microbial communities from Kellogg Biological Station, Michigan, USA - KBS C6-3 metaG (SPAdes) (version 2) | ecosystem: Host-associated > Plants > Roots > Rhizosphere > Soil ... | reverse complement strand
TGTCGTCACGACCATCGGCTCAAGCACCACCCCAAGTGGAAAGTCGACCAGCTCCCCGACGGGACCTTCCGCTGGACCACTCCGTCCGGCCGGACCTACATCACCGAACCCACCCGGTACCCCATCTGACCCTCGCGCGTCATCGCAAAGGTCTTCGGGTGAAGCTCGCCATGGTTCGCGTTCGCTCAGGGCAGCAGCTCCAGGTGCCGGACCAGCTTGGCCACCTGGTTCCGTGGCCCGATCACGCTCACGGCGAGCACGGCCAGGTCGTCGGGGTGGGTCTTGGCCAGCTCCCTGAGGTAGTCGTCGTACACGCGGGTGGCTTGGGCCGCGGCGGGCATGTCGGCGGCGAGCAGCTGGCGATCGATCGCCTGCTGGCGGACCGCCGCCAGCTGGGCCGAACCAGCCCTGAGGATCGAGCAGCCCGCCCACGGCAGGCCCGGATGCCAGACGTCCGCGGCGTCGGGGCCACCGGAACCGAGCAGCCCGGGCACCGCGGGCGCGGTCGCGGCCGACACGCAGACCGCCGCGTTGACGGCCTGGCCGGGGGAGAGCGACTGGTCGACGATCACGACCCACTTCAGCTTCGCCGCGCCGGTGCGCTCGCCGGTGCTCATCTCGTCCGGAGCGTATCCATGCGCAGCCTGAGCCGAACCAGGCTGTATCTCATACATATTCATGGACCAATTCTAGTTGTACATACGAAGTAGAATTCATATAGCCGTACTTAATTCGGCTAAGATAGCGACATGGCTCACCTGGACGAACTTGATACGGCGCTGCTCCGGGAACTGCAGCGTGATGCACGGCGGACCAACCGGGATCTGGCTGCCGCGGTCGGCGTCGCCCCCACCACGGCGCTCGACCGGACCCGGTCCCTGCGGCAGCGCGGCGTCATCCGCGGCGCCCTGCTCGACGTCGACCTCGCCGCCATCGGCCGCCCGGTCCAGGCCCTGATCGCCGTCCGGATCCGGCCGCCGTCGCGGCGCAACATCGAGGCCTTCCGCGACTGGGCGGCCCGGCTCCCGGACACCGTCGGCGTGTTCGTCGTCTCCGGCAACGAGGACTTCCTGCTCCACGTCGCGGTGGCCGACAACCAGCAGCTCTACGCCTTCGTCATCGACAAGCTCACCGAGCGGCCCGAGGTGGCCGACGTCCGGACCAGCGTCATCTACGAGCACCTGCGCAACCATGCGGTCGCCCCGGCCGACCGGCCCTAACCCGCTCTGCCCACCACCCCGGCGTGCAGCGCGGTCTGCTGGAATGTAGCGGGAATCGGCAGGTCGCCGATCTGCGACGGCGGCCAGATAATCATGAATGCCCGGCCGCACACCTCGTTCTCAGGAATGGTCCCCATAGCCGGGAATCCAGCGGAGTTGTGCCCGCGCGAGTCATCGGAGATGGCCCGGTTGTCGCCCATGACCCACAGCCGTCCGGGCGGGACGATCACATTGAACGGCTGCATCGACGGCCTCGCGCCGGGGAACAGGTAGGACTTCTCGTCCAGCGCCACGCCGTTGACCGTGACCTTGCCGTTCACGCAGCACACCACGTGATCGCCGGGCAGCCCGATGACCCGCTTGATGTAGTACGTCTGCCTGCTGTATACGCCGATATCGGCGAGCACGTCGTAGGCGACCCGCAGCAGCGGGTTGCCCGGCGGGGAGGGATCCGGCTCGCCCGTGGTGGTGCCCCACGAGCCGTCCCCGCTGAACACCACGATGTCGCCGCGGGCGATGCCGCGGACGTGGTAGACCAGCTTGTTGACCAGCACCCGGTCGCCGGTGAGCAGGGTGTTCTCCATCGAGGACGAGGGGATCCGGTACACCTGGACCACGAACGCCTTGATGAGCAGCATCAAGACGATGGCCGCCACCACGACCATCATCAGCTGGCGCCAGGACTTCTTCCGCCCGGCCGGCTGCGGGTCGGAATCCGGAACCGTCGCGTCCGGGTCCGGAACCGGCGCGGCCTCAACCGCGGGATCTCGCTGATCGTCGGTGGTGGGCATGAGCACCGGCGTCCTCGGTCGTAGTCGTACGCCGTGCTCTGACCCGAGCCGGCAAAGCGCCCGGGACTCCTCATACGTGCCCGGTCGGCGGCGGATTCAGTGTGCCATATCTTGTGGTGAGAATTCCGCTGGTCGCCGGCTCGCGCAGGGAAGCGCACGGACACGCAGGGACTCGCATAAGGAGAGGACGATCCCGCTTGGGGCCACCCAGGAACGTCAGCTTCACCCGCGCCGAACTGAAGTCGTTCACCGGGGCTACCCTGCCGGACCTGATCGCCGAGGGCGTTCGGCTGCTGTTCGTCGGCATCAACCCGGGTCTGCGCAGCGTCGCCGTGCAGGGCCACTTCGCGCCGCGCGGCAACCGGTTCTACCCGGCCCTGCTGCGGGCCGGCGTCACCGACCACCTGATCGACGCCTCGGCCGGGCTCGCCCCGGCCGACCGGGACTACCTCCTGCGCCGCGGCGTCGGCATCACGAGCCTGGTCGAACGCGCGACGGCGAGCGCCGATGAGCTCGGCCCGGCCGAACTAGCCGACGGTGCCCGCGCCCTCGGCGAGAAGATAGCCCGCTTCCGCCCGCGTGTGGTCGCCATCCTGGGCGTCACCGCCTACCGGACCGCCTTCGCGGCGCCGCGGGCCGTGCTCGGCCGCCAGCCGGAAGACCTGCACGGCTCCCAGCTCTGGGTGGTGCCGAACCCGAGCGGGCGGAACGCCCACGCACCCCTGGACACGCTGGCCGCCGCCTACCGCGAGGTCGCGCACGCAGCCGGCCTCAGCTTGTAGCATCAGGCCCCTGAAGCGTCAGGCGGGTCCGGCGTGCGGCCGCCGCCGCCACGGGTACCGCCATTGGCGCCACCGCCGGTGCCGGGATCTGGTCAGAGTGGCCACCGCGGACGCCTCGGGCTCCGCCGCCATGGCCTGCGGCGGCCGGAACGGCGGCCGTGGCCGTCTCGGCTCGCGCACGCCCGCCAGTTCGGGTCCGCCGCGGCGGCGGACGAACGGAAGGTGCTGCCAGACCCAGGCCAGCCACCGTCTCAGGCCCATATGTTCAGGTTAGCGTAGACCCGACCGACCAGACCCAGGGGAGCGCGGATGACCAGCACCCAGCACGTGCGCGTCGAGGGCAGCAGCTACCAGCGCGGCCGCCAGTACGGCCGCCAGGCCGCGACCCGGGTACGGCTGTCGGTCCAGGCCTACCAGCAGACCTTCGCCCACTACGCCGGGTGGGACTGGCCCACCGTCCGCCGCGAGGCGGCCAGGTTCGAGGCGCCGATCGGCACGCTCATGCCCGCGTACCTGGAGGAACTGCGCGGCATCGCGGACGGCGCCGGCCTCGACCTGGCCGACGTGCTGGCGATCAACGTACGCACCGAGGTGATGTACGCGGCCAAGGCCCGCCAGGCACCCAGAACCGGAACACAGCCGCTGGTACCACAGCCACCTGCGGAATGCAGCGCGTTCGCCTGCGTCCCCGCGCCCGGCCAGAACGACCCCGTGCTCATCGGGCAGAACTGGGACTGGCTCCTGCACTCGGCCCAGACCCTGGTCGTGCTGGAGGTCCGCCAGGACGAGGGCCCGGACTTCGTCACGGTGGTCGAGGCCGGCCTGCTCGCCAAGACCGGGATGAACGCGGCCGGCCTCGGCCTGGTCACCAATGCCCTGGTGACCGACGCGGACGTGGGCGAACCCGGGCTGCCCTACCACGTGCTGCTCCGCGCGGTGCTCGACTGCACCACGGTCACCGACGCCCTCGAGGTGCTCCAGGCCGGCCCGCGTTCCTCGTCGGCCAACTACCTGATCGCGCAGGCCGGCGGCGCCGCGCTGGACATCGAGGCGGCCCCTGGCGACTTCACCCGGCTGTACCCGGTGTACCCCGAGGACGGCGTGCTGCGGCACACCAACCACTTCCTCGCGCCGCACATCAGCCCGGCCGATCTTGCCCTGTGGGCCATGCCCAGCTCCGTCGTCCGGCTGCAACGCCTGCGGGCCGCGGCCGCCGCCAGGACGCTGGACGATTTCGGCGTCGTGCTGGCCGATCACGCCGACTACCCCCACAGCATCTGCGCCCACCCCGACCCGGCCGCTCACCCGTGCGAGCAGGGTGCGACCATCGCCTCGGTGCTGATGGACCTGACCGCCCGCCGCATCTGGCTCGCCGCGGGCAACCCCTGCCGGGTCTCCTTCGAACAGCTGGACATAGCCCTGTGAGACGGAGCCCTGTGAGCGAGCCGGTCTCGCTGGCCCGCCCCCGCGCCCTCAAGGAGGGGGACCGGGTCGCGGTGATCTGCGTCAGCAGCCCGGTCGAGTCCGAAGCGCTGAACGCCGGCCTGGACGCGCTGCGCTTCGCCGGCCTGGACCCGGTCACCTACCCGTCCGCGCGCGACCCCGGCACCATGCGCCGCTACCTGGCCGGCGACGACGCGATGCGCGCGGGCGACCTGCGGTCCGCGCTCACCGATCCGGGCATCGCCGGGATCCTGTTCGCCCGCGGCGGCTCCGGCGCGCAGCGCACCCTGGAGGCGATGGACTGGGACGGGCTCACCGGCATGCCACCCAAAGTGCTGGCCGGCTACTCCGACGTGACCGCGGTGCTCGAGGCGGTGGCGGTCAGGCTCGGCTGGGCGTCCGTGTTCGGGCCGATGGTCGCCATCCGGGAGGGCGCATCGCACTACTCGTTCGGCTCCCTGCTGCGCACCCTGATGCGGCCGGAACAGGCCACCCTGATCCGCTACCCGCGGGCGGTCACCCTTGCCCCCGGCCTGGCCCGCGGGGTCACCACCGGCGGGACCCTGTGCCTGCTCGCCTCCTCGCTGGCCACCGGCACGTCCCGCCCGGCCCGGGGCGGCATCTTGCTGCTCGAGGAGGTCAACGAGGAGGACTACCGCGTCGACCGGATGCTGACCCAGCTGCGGCGCTCGGGGTACCTCGACGGGGTGGCCGGGATCGTGGCCGGCACCTTCACCGGCTGCGGTCCGCCGGAAACGATCCAGGACATCCTCACCGAACGCCTCGGCGACCTCAACGTCCCGATGATCGCCTGGGCCAACGTCGGTCACGGCGGCCTGTTCCAGGCCTTCCCCTACGGCATCGCGGCCGAACTCGACGCGACCACCGCCACCCTCCGGCTACTCGACCCGCCCCTGAGCTAGCCGCCGCGCCAGCCCGGCGTGCATCCGCCGCGGCCACAGCGGTCCGCCGTAGACGAACGCGGTGTAGGCCTGGACCAGCGTGGCGCCGGCCCGCAGCCGCTCCCAGGCGTCGTCCGGCGTCTCGATCCCGCCGGCCGCGATGAGCACCAGACGGTCCCCGGCCCGTGCGTGCAGGCGGCGCAGGACCGCGAGCGAACGGGCGCGCAGCGGCGGCCCGGACAGGCCGCCCGCCCCGGCCGCCGCTACCTCGGCCGCCGGGCTGGCCAGCCCGTCCCTGGATACGGTGGTGTTGGTCGCGATGATCCCGTCGAGGCCGAGCTCGAGGGCCAGGTCCGCGACCGCGTCCACGTCCGCGTCGGCCAGGTCCGGCGCGATCTTGACCAGCAGGGGGACCCGCCCTTGAGGCCGGCCGGGAACAGCTGCGTCGAGCGCCGAGCGCACCGCCACCAGCACCGGCCGGAGCCGGTCCGCGGCCTGCAGGTCGCGCAGGCCTGGCGTGTTCGGCGAGCTGACGTTGACGACCACGTAGTCGGCCACCGCGGCCACCGCCCGCGCGCTGGCCGCGTAGTCCGCGGCCGCGTCGGCGTCCGGCACCGCGCGGGTCTTGCCGATGTTCACCCCGACGACCGGGCCGCCGCGGGCCCGCGCCAGCCGGGCCGCGGCCGCGGCCGCCCCGGCGTTGTTGAAGCCCATCCTGTTGACCAGCGCCCGGTCCGCGGTCAGCCGGAACATCCGCGGCCTGGGGTTCCCCGGCTGCGCCCGTGCGGTCACGGTACCGACCTCGACGAAGCCGAACCCGAGCGCGGCCAGCCCGCGCGTCCCCCGGGCGTCCTTGTCGAATCCGGCCGCCAGTCCGACCGGTCCGGGAAACGACAGTCCCAGCGCCCGCACCCGCAGCACCGGGTCCCGCGGCCCCAGCCACCGTCTGAGCAACCACGCCGCCCCTGGCACCCGCGCGACCCGCCCGAAGACCCGGATCAGCCCGAACGCCGCCAGGTGCGCCGCCTCCGCGGGCACCCGCCGTAGCACGATCCGGTAGAGCAGCCGGTACATCCCTCACCCCGGCAAGCATTATCCCGAACGGGCCGGGTTCCTGCCCCCGCTACGCGACCAGCTCGGATTCGCCGGTGAAGGCGTCCCACAGGGCGGCGTAGGTGCCGTCGGCGGCGAGGAGCTCGTCGTGGCTGCCCGCCTCCACGATGCGGCCGGAGTCCAGGACCATGATCCGGTCGGCGCGGGACGCGGTGGTCAGCCGGTGCGCGACCACGATCGTGGTGCGCGCCGCGGTCAGCTCGCTGATCGCGTGGTTCACCGCGGCCTCGGCGGCCAGGTCGAGGGCGGCGGTGGCCTCGTCGAGCAGCAGGATGGCGGGGTCGGCCAGCTGCGCGCGGGCCAGCGCGATGAGCTGGCGCTGGCCGGCCGACAGGTTGCGGCCGCGTTCGGCCACCTCGTGGGCGTAGCCGCCGGCCAGCCGGATGATCATGTCGTGCGCGCCGGTCGCCCGGGCCGCGGCCTCGACCTCGGCGTCGCTGGCGTCCGGCCTGGCGTACGCGATGGAGTCCCTGACCGTGCCCGCGAACAGGTACGACTCCTGCGGGACGATGCCGAGCTGGTGCCGGTAGCTGGCCAGGTCGTAGTCGCGGACGTCGGTACCGTCCACCAGGACCTGCCCGCCGGTCGCGTCGTAGAACCTGGCGATGAGCTTCACCAGCGTGGACTTGCCCGCGCCGGTCTGGCCGACCAGGGCGACGGTCTCGCCGGGCTCGACCGTCAGGTTGATCCCGGCGATCGCCTTGCCGTCGCTGCCGGAATAGCTGAAGTCCACGTCGCGCAGCTCGATCCGGCCGCGCAGCCGGCCCGCGTCGACCGGCCGGCCCGGCGGCGGCGTGGAGGTGCGCAGCCGGAGCAGGTCGGTGATCCGGTGCAGCCCCACCATGGCCTGCTGGTAGCCGTCGAAGACCTGAGACAGCTGCTGGACCGGGGAGAACACCATGTCGATGTAGAGCAGGTAGGCGATCAGCGCGCCCGTGGTCAGCGCTCCGCTGTGCATCTGCCCGGTCGCCAGCACCAGCACGATCGCGCCCGCGGCGGTGGACAGGGTCTGCACGAACGGGAAGTAGATCGCGATGTACCGCTGGGCGCGCAACCGCGACACCAGAAACGCGTGGCTCAGCGCGCCGAACCGGTCCCGGTTGGCCTGCTCGCGGCGGAACGCCTGGGTCACCCGCAGCCCCGCGACGTTCTCCGCGAAGTTGGCGTTGACCGCGGCGACCCGTTCCCGCGACTCGTTGTACGCCCGGGTCGACTTGGACCGGAACACTAGCGTGGCCACCACCAGCACCGGGAAGATGCACAGCACGGCCAGGCCGAGCCGCAGGTTGATGATGAGCAGCGCGGCGAGCACGCCGAAGAAGGTGAGCACCGAGCTGACCATGGTGACCAGCCCGGTCTGCAGGAACGTGGACAACGCGTCCACGTCGGTGGTCATCCTGGTCAGGATCCGGCCGGACATCTCGCGTTCGTAGAAGTCCAGGCCCAATCGCTGGAGCTGGGCGAAGAGCTTGACCCGCAGGGTGTACAGCAGCCGCTCGCCGTTCCGCCCGACCACCATGGTCTCGGCCCGGTTGACCAGCCAGTCGGCCAGCACGATGGCGAGCCCGATGAGCGAGACGAGCACGATCGCGTGGAAGGCCTTCGTCTCCACGCCGTGGTCGATGCCGTTCCTGACCAGCGCGGGCAGCGCCAGCCCGGCCACCGCGTCCAGGCCGTCCAGGACCAGCCCGATGATCAGCGCGGCGGCCAGCGGCCGCAGCAGCCTGCGCAGCGTGAAGTGCCGGTCCCCGGCCCGGGCCTGGGCCACCGCCACGTCCGGCGTGTCGGTGGCCGGGGGCAGCGCGTCGACCCGGGCCAGCAGCTCGGGGGAGGGCGGCAGGCTGGCGAACGCCGCGGTGACGGGCCCGGCCGCCGCCGCTACCGTTGCGGCGGCGCGGCGCCGGGTCTGCGGCGCCGGGCCGGCACCGGAGGCGACCGCCGCGGCCAAGGCCCGGTCGTCCAGCGCGTCTTCCACCGTAAGGACCGATTCGTCGTCGTACTCCCCGCTGACGATGAGCCGCCGGTACAGCGGGCAGCGCTCCTCGAGTTCGGTGTGGGTGCCGGTGTCGGCGACCCGGCCGGCGTCCAGGACCACGATCCGGTCGGCCAGGTTCAGGGTGGACCGGCGGTGCGCGATGATCAGCGTAGTCCGGCCCTGCATCACCGCGCGCAGCGCGGCGTGGATCTCGGCTTCCAGGCGCGGGTCGATGGCCGAGGTCGCGTCGTCGAGCACCAGCAGCCGGGGGTCGGTGACCAGCGCCCGGGCCAGCGCCACCCGCTGCCGCTGGCCGCCGGAGAGAGTAAGGCCCTGCTCACCCACGACGGTGTCGTAGCCCTGCGGCAACCGGGCGATGAACTCGTGCGCCTGGGCGGCCCGGGCCGCCGCCACGATCTGCTCTTCGGTCGCGTCCGGCCGGCCGTAGGCGAGGTTGGCCCGGACCGTGTCGGAGAACAGGAAGCTCTCCTCCATGACCAGCCCGATCGCGGCGCGCAGGGAATCACGGGTCACGTCGGCGACGTCGTGCCCGCCGATCCGGACCACGCCGGACTGGGGGTCGTAGAAACGCGGCAGCAGCTGCGCGATGGTGGACTTGCCCGACCCGGACGCGCCGACCACGGCGACGGTCTCGCCCGGTTCGACGCGCAGCGACAGGCCGCGAAGGACCGGCACGTTCGGTACGTAGCCGAACCGGACGTCGTCGAAGCTGAGTCCGGTCGCGTCCGGCGGCAGCTCGACCGCGCCGGGCTTGTCGGCGATCGCGGGCCGCGAGTCGATGATGTCGAACACCCGGATGACGCTGGCCCGGGCCTCCTGCCCCAATGTGACCATGTAGGTGAGCATGCGCACCGGGCCGGCCATCTGGGCCAGGTAGGCGGAGAACGCCAGGAACGTGCCCAGCGTGATCGAGCCGTGAATGGCCAGCCAGCCGCCGAGCGCGAGCACGCCGACCACGCCGAGCGAGGGGATCGCGGTCAGCGCGGGGTTGTACCTGGCCGTCAGCCGGATCATCCGCAGCCGGGACGCGAACAGCCTGCTGCTCGCCGCCTCCAGCCGCTCCTGCTCCTGCTCTTCCTGGCCGAACCCCTTGACCACGCGGACCCCGCCGATGGCCTCGTCGACCACCCCGGCCACCTCGCCGGACTGCTGCTGCGCGTCCCAGCTCGCCGGGAACAGCTTGCGCCGCGAGGCCAGCGCGATCAGCCACAGCGCGGGCGCGACCGCGACGGTCACGATCGTCAGCACCGGGGAGAGCACCACCATGATGCCGATGGTCAGCACGAACAGCACGATGTTGCCCAGCGTGACCGGCACCATGGACAGCAGGCCCTGCACCATGTTCAGGTCGGATATGGCCCGCCCGACCAGTTGCCCGGTGCGCATCTCGTCCTGGCGCGCGCCGTCCAGCCGGGACAGCGAGTCGAACAGGTCGGTGCGCAGCTCGTGCTGGACGTCGAGGGAGAGCCGGCCACCCCGGTAGCGACGCAGGTAGATGCCGTAGAAGTTCACCGCGGCCGCGACGACGAGCAGCCCGGCCAGCGGCCAGATGGACTGCCGTTGGGTCACGATCACGTTGTCGATGATCTGCCGCTGCACCAGCGGGATCGCCGCGGTCGCGACGGTCGCGGCGAGCGCGCCCGCCAGCGCGATGATCACCGTCCGGCGATGATGCCAGCAGTAACCCGCCAGCCGCCGCAGCCACCTGTCCCCCGACGTCCGCTTCCCAGCCGTGTCCACTGTCCTCCCTGACAGCGCGTGCCCCTTATTCGCGCAGACACGTTAACAGCCAGGACCCCCTTTTTCATTTCCTTGGCTAACCATCTGACTGCCGCGCGGCGGCATTTTGAATCGCAAATGGACCCGGGCCGGGAGTTTCGGATCGCCGCCGGTGGTTACGTCTGTAGCGACGGGGTTTCTCTAGACTAAGCGAGCCGAGTGATGACAGTTCCGATGCCCAGGCAGGATCAGGATCCGAGGCCCACGCGTCGTGTCGACGCCAGGCCGCTGTGGTCGGGCGGCGTGGCGACCGCGGTGGTCGCGGCGCTCATCGCGCTGGTCGGGATCCTGGTAGCCCGCTGGCTGTTCAAAGTGCCGATCCTGTCCCCGCGCCGCGAGGGCGCCTGGGGCAACGCCTCCACCGTGGGCTATGTGCTCGCGTCCGCCGCGTGCGCCCTGGCCGCTACCGCGCTCATGTACCTGCTGCTGATCTCCACCCCGTACCCTCGGGTCTTCTTCGGCTGGATCATCGGGCTCGCCACCCTGGTCGCCGTGGTGTTCCCGTTCAGCACCACCGCCCCGACGTCGCAGAAGATTGCGACCGGCCTGCTCAACCTGATCCTCGGTGTCGCCATCGGGTCGCTGATCGGCGAGGTCTCCCGGCGCGCGACGAGACGGCGGGTGGTGCGTGACGGCTATGACCGGCCCACGTATCCGCCCCCGCCCTCGCGTACTCCGGGCGACGGCTACACCTAGCGCCCTGCTCGCTTAGCGGACCGGGACGGAGACCATGGGGTAGCCGGTGGCCCCGTTGGGTTCCGGCGGCGCCAGCGCGCTGGTCTGCGTGTAGCCGGTCTTGTCCGTGGCGCGGGCCTCGAGTACGTGACCGCCCGTGGTGGCGTCCCATTCCCAGACCCACTGCCGCCAGGTGTCCAGGCCGGGCACCGCGGCCAGCCGGGCCTCCTGCCACGGCCCCCGGTCCACCCGCACCTCGACGGCCTCGATGCCCTTGTGCTGGGCCCAGGCCACCCCGGCCACCGCGGTGCGGCCGGCCTTGATCTCCTGCAGCCCGTTCGGCACGTCGATGCGGCACTCGGTTTTGATCGGCGCCCGCTGCGACCAGCCGCGCTGCGCCCAGTAGGCATAGTTGCCGGCGAACGTGGTCACCTCGATGTCCGTCACCCACTTGGTCGCGGACACGTACCCGTAGAGCCCGGGCACCACCATGCGGGCCGGGAAGCCGTGCGCGATCGGCAGCGGCTGCCCGTTCATCGCCACCGCGAGCAGCGCGTCCCGGCCGTCCATCACGGTCTGCACCGGGGTGCCCGAGGTGAACCCGTCCACCGAGGTGCACAGCAACTGGTCCGCCCCCGCCTTGATCCCGGCTTCCTTGAGCAGGGCGGCCAGGCTGGCACCGAGCCACTTGGCGTTGCCGATGTACGGGCCGTCCACTGGGTTGGACACGCAGCACAAGGTGATGTAGTCCTCGATCAGCGGCCGCTTGATCAGCTGGTCGAAGGTGAGCGTGATCTCGCGGTTCACCATGCCGTGGATCCGCAGCTGCCAGCTCGACGGGTCGACCTGCGGCAGGACGAGCGCCGTGTCGACCCGGTAGAACTTCGCGTTGGGCGTGACGAACGGGGCGAGCCCGGGGATGTTCAGGTCGACGCCGGACGGCAGGGCCTGCGTGGTGACCGCGGGCTTGGGGATGCGCAGCGCCTTCTGCGCCCTGGCCACGCTGCCCCGCTCGGTCAGCAGCCGCCCCACCAGCCCGGCCCCGGCCCCGATGCCCGCCGCCGCCGCCCCGGCCGCCAGGAAGCTGCGCCGCGGCGGTCCTTCGGCCGCAGTGAGCTCGGGTTCCCCAGTCTCGGCGAGGCCAGTCTCGGCCGGGCCAGTCTCAGCGAGGCCGGTCTC
>Ga0207678_10005010_pt1 | contig 11882 bp, 10 predicted proteins | sample KBSC63metaG_FD_184319 | JGI IMG/M metagenome (GOLD analysis project Ga0207678, IMG submission 184319) | Corn rhizosphere microbial communities from Kellogg Biological Station, Michigan, USA - KBS C6-3 metaG (SPAdes) (version 2) | ecosystem: Host-associated > Plants > Roots > Rhizosphere > Soil ... | reverse complement strand
GGAGATGCTTGGCCGCACCCCCGGCAACATCGTCGCCATCAAGCCCATGAAGGACGGCGTCATCGCCGACTTCCGCCACACCGAGAAGATGCTGAACTACTTCATCCAGAAGGCGCACAACCGCAAGATGATGGTACATCCGCGCATCGTCATCGGCGTTCCCTCCGAGATCACCCAGGTGGAGAAGCGCGCGGTTATGGACTCGGCTTATCGGGCCAAGGCGTCGGAGGTTCACCTCGTCGAACAGGCGATGGTGGCCGCGATTGGCGCGGGTTTGCCCATCACCGAGCCGGGCGGCAACATGGTCGTCGACATCGGCGGCGGGACGACGGATATTGCGGTGATCTCGCTGGCAGGCATCGTCTATTCGCGCTCGGTGCGCATGGCCGGCAACCAGATGGACGAAGCCGTGATGACGTATCTGAAGCGCAAGTACAACCTGCTGATCGGCGAACGGACGGCAGAGCAGATCAAGATTTCGCTGGGCTCCGCGTTTCCGCTGGACAAGCCGCTGGAGATGGAGGTGAAGGGCCGCAACCTCATCGAGGGCGTTCCCAAGACCATCACCATCGAAGACTCGGAGATCCGCGAGGCGCTCTCGGAGTGCATCTCGACGATCATCAATGCGATTCGCGTGGCGCTGGAGCGGACTCCGCCGGAGTTGTCGGCGGACATCTCCGACCGCGGCATCGTCCTGACGGGCGGCGGCGCGCTGATCAAGAATCTCGACAAGCGCATTCGCGAGGAGACCGGGCTGCCCGTCTCGATTGCGGATGACCCGCTGGCGTCGGTGGTGCTGGGAACCGGCAAGATGCTCTCCGACTTCAAGCTGCTGCGCAAGATCTCGATCGATTGATTCCAGGGGGGTACCCCCCCTGGGGGGTTACCCTTGCTAAACTGCCTATATTCAGTCACTTGTGTTTTTTAACGTCTGCAAATTCGTCATTCTACAGCTAGTTACGGCTAAATTCGTCTTTATAAAAGAGTTACGCGTTCCAAAAGCAGATAGCCCCGGTGGTGACCGGGGCTTTTTCTTACTGTGTTTCTATTTTAGCGGATTGGAGGAAACTCATCCGCCAAGTTAGCCAATGAAATATCTATCTTATTATGTGTAGGTTAGGTGATTTCATGACGATGTGGGGGCTTGACATGCGGATTTGGCCGGAAAATTGAAGAAAATAGTTTCTGGTTGGGCCAGGTCGCGGGCGAAAAGACGTACCTCGGCGACTAGAGCGGTTTTCCTGAAGGTGTGGCTCAGGGCTACCCGAAGAGAAACGCAGATTCCCTTCGGGAATGACAAAGATAAGGATTCCGCTTCGAAAGAAAAGCCGTGAGGGCTATACCTTCAGAGAAATTGCTCTATAAAGCCGCATTAGGCACGGGTAAACCCGTGCCATTAAGCAAAGCGGACTTTTTCTAGAGCCTTGGGGTTCCCGGAAGCAACAGCAACCGCAAGAACTGGATGGGGAAGGGTGTACATTCCCACCCATCGCAAAGGCGCGATGGATGGGGCACCCGGGCTTTAGAGTAGCCCTGTAAGAGAAATCGCAGGTCCTTCGACTCCGGCGGCAAAAGCGCCGCCTCCGCTCAGGATGACAATTTCTATAGCGGGTACATCCTTGGAACTGCTCTGGTGGGTGGATCAGGAGGTGGTGGCTGGCGGGGTGAGGCTGACGCGGATGCGGTCGATGCGGCGGTTGGTTGAGGCCAGGACTTCAAGGCGCAGACCGTCTTCTTCGACGACTTCGCCGGGGAGAGGGATGTGTCCGGCGATCTCGGAGACGAGGCCGCCGAGGGTGGTCGATTCGTAGTGCTCGGGCAGACGGAGCGCGGTGGGATCGTCGCGGGTGTCGCGGAGGTCGTACTCCTCGGGTGAGTCGGCGGGATCGTGCGGGGCGCCGTCTTCGGCGGTGTGGCCGTTGCGGTGGTTCGACTCGAACTGGTCGGCAAAGAGGTCGCGGAGACGCGACAGCTCGAAGCCGCCGGAGACGATGTACGCGCCGTCGGGCTCGCGTACGGGCGTATCGTCGGCCTCGGCCTCGTCGTGCTCGTCGGCAATGTTGCCCACGATGGCTTCGAGCAGATCCTCGATGGTGACCAGGCCGGCGACGCCGCCGTACTCGTCGATGACGATGCGCATGTGCTGTTTTTCGCGCTGCATCTCGCGCAGCAGCTCGGCCACCTTCTTGGTCTCGGGTACGAAGGCGACGCTGCGCTGAATCTCGGCAACGGTGCGGACGGCTGCGTCGCTGTCGGAGACCTGGAGGAGATCGTGGGCGAAGGCGATGCCGGTGATGTGGTCGAGCGAGGCGGCGTAGACGGGGACGCGGGAGAAGGCGCGCTCGACGATCTGGGTGGTGAACTCGCGGAGGCTGAGCGTGTCGGGGACGGCGAAGATCTCGGGGCGAGGGGTCATGACTTCGAGGACGACCTTGTCGCCGAATTCAACGGCAGAACGAACGAGCTCGAGGTCAGACTCTTCGAGGATGCCTTCTTCTTCGCCTGCTTCGAGGAGCGCATCCATCGCCTCGGAGGGGTGATCTTCAACGAGATGATCTTCCGGCTCGGCGAGCGCGGCGATGGAGAGGAGAAGGCCGAGCAGGAGGGTTACGGGCAGGATGAGATAGAAGAGCGCCGTGAGGACAGGGCGGATGCGTGCGATCCAGAGGCCGCGCGTGCGGGTGAAGAGAAGCTGGGGGAGGAGGCGATCGAAGATGAGGATGAGAAGGATGAGCTCGCAGGCGGCGATGGCGATCTCGGAGGCGCCGGGCGTTTGAGCCAGTGATGGGAGCAGCGTGCTGTGGGTGTAGAGGCGCAGTCCGGCAAGGAGCGCGATGGCAGCTAGGGTGAGCTGGCGGAGGACGGAGGCGGAGAGGGCGATGGACTCCCTGCCGAGACGCAGGCGCGGCTCGACCACCTGCTCCCAGGCGTCGATGTTGTCCTGATACTCGCGGGCGAGGAACTTGCCCATCTCGGAGTAGATGCGGTCGACGTAGGCGGCGAGCGAGAGGATGCTCAGCAGGACGATGAGGGCGAGGCCGTAGGCGGCTGAGGGACTCATGCCGACCGCCTTCGCTGAGCCTGGGTGACGCGCTCGATCAGCGTGGTGGGGAGACGGAGTTCGCGGCGGAGGGAGGCTTCGCGGGCGGCCATCTCTCCGTGGTCGGTCTCGTGGTCGAGGCCGGAGAGATGCAGGAGGCCGTGGAGGAGCAGGGTGCGGACTTCATCACGGAGGCTGTGGCCGTAGGCTGCGGCCTGACGGGTGGCGGTTTCAAGCGAGATGGCGAGGTCGCCGGCGATGTGTTGGTCGTTGTCGGCGGCGGGGAAGCTGAGGACGTCGGTAGATTTATTTTTGCCGCGGAAGGTCTTGTTGAGGCGGCGGAGGGTCGCATCGCTTGTCAGCAGGACGTCCACATCGCCACGAAGGCCAACGGCTTTGCGGGCGCGGTTGAGGAAGCGCGACAGGCCGGACGTCGAGAGACCGGTGGGTTTGGAGTTGGCTACAGGGTCGATGGTAATCATGGTCTGCCCTGTTTTGATTCGTTGGAGGGTGGCGAGGGTTGCGGGGAATCTCTCGTGTAGACGCGGACGTAGTCGACCAGCATCTGTTGGGGGAAGACGGTGGTTTCGTCGGGGTTGCCGGGCCAGTTGCCTCCTACGGCGAGGTTGAGCAGGATAAAGAAGGGGTGGTCGTAGGCCCAGGCGGTGCCGGGGGGGAGGTCGGCTGGGGTGCGATGGGCGACGAGATGGTCGTCGAAGAAGAACTTGATGTCGTTGGGCGCCCACTCGACAGCGTAGAGGTGGAAGGCGGTGTCGACGGCCTGGCCGGGGGGGAGGTTGAATTTGGCGGAGATGCCATGCGCTCCACTGTAGCCGGGGCCGTGGAGGGTGGAGTACATGGTGGAGGGGGCACCGATGGTTTCGAGGATGTCGATCTCTCCACTTTTGGGCCAGCCTGCGGAGGGGATATCGTCGCCGAGGAGCCAGAAGGCGGGCCAGATGCCTTTGCCCGTGGGGAGCTTGATGCTGGCTTCGAAGCGGCCGTACTTCTGCGCGAAGCGGTTTTGCGTGTTGAGGCGGGCGGAGGTGTAGTGGCGGGGGATGTTGTCCGGGCCGGTGCGGTCCTCTTTGAGGGCGGTGATGACGAGGTTGCCGTCCTTCTGCTGGAGGTTGGCGGGGCGGTCGGTGTAGGTCTCCTGCTCGTTGTTGCCGAAGCCTTTGCCGCCGATCTCGATGGACCACTTGGCTGGGTCGGGGGCAGAGCCGTTGGAGGCGTTGAACTCATCGCTCCAGGTGAGGTGCCACCCGGGCTGCTGCGCGACGGCTGCGAGGTTGCTGAGGAGGAGCAGCCCGAGGCAGGCGAGGACGAGCTTGCGGTAGAGCGAAGTACCTGGGGGTTCGATGGCTGTCATCGTAGAGAGTGCTAAACGTCAACAGAGGGCTGACGGCGCCCTCTGTTGATGATGGTATCGCATGTTGGGTGGGTTACTGGGGTTTGGGTACGGTTTGCGTAGGTGCGACAGGGGTGATGCCGGCTTCGGGCAGCGCGGGTTCGCCGAGGGCGAGAGGGAGCTGCTGCTGGGCGCGGCCGTAGCTGTCGTAGGCGCGGACGATGCGCTGGACGAGATGGTGGCGGACGACGTCCACGTCTTCGAAGTGGCAGAAGCGGATGCCTTCGACACCGTCGAGGACGTTGAGGGCTTCGAGGAGGCCGGAGCGCTTGGGGTTGGGCAGGTCGGTCTGGGTGAGGTCGCCGGTGATGACGGCCTTGGAGTTGGCGCCGAGGCGGGTGACGAACATCTTCATCTGCTCGGTGGTGGTGTTCTGGGCCTCGTCCATGATGATGAAGGCGTCGTTGAGGGTGCGGCCGCGCATGAAGGCGAGAGGGGCTACCTCGATGACGTTGGACTCGAGCATCTTGTCGACCTTCTGGGGGTCGAGGAGGTCGTAGAGGGCGTCGTAGAGGGGGCGTAGGTAGGGGTCGACCTTCTCCTGGAGACTGCCGGGGAGGAAGCCGAGACGTTCGCCGGCTTCTACAGCGGGACGGACGAGGACGATGCGGCTGACCTTCTTGGCCATGAGGGCGGAGACCGCCATCGCTACGGCGAGGTAGGTTTTTCCGGTGCCGGCGGGACCGAGGCCGAAGGTCATGTCGCCCTGCTCGATGGCTTCGACGTACTTGCGCTGGTTGGGAGAGCGAGGCTGGACCATGCGCTTGATGCCGTTGGAGCGCTGCTTGCCGGACTCGACGAGGCTGCGGAGGGTGATGGCGGGGTCGGCGACGAGGAGCTTCAACATGCCGTTGAGCTCGCCGTTGTGGAGGTTGATGCCGGACTTGCGGAGGGCGTCGAAGTCGGTGAAGACGGACTCGACGCGGGCTACGGAGTCGGGTTCGCCGGTGACCTGGATGGCGTCGGAGCGGAGATCGATGGTGACGTGGAGTTTGTCCTCAAGGAGGCGGAGGTTTTCGTCGTGGGTCCCATAGAGGGGTTCGATGCCGGGAGTGATTTCCAGGGATTTTTTGATCAAGTGGTGTGCTGACCTCCGTCAGGGGAAGCTGGGTTAAGCGGCTGCAAGGTTAGACTTGGAAGAGGGGACAAGGGTTGCTGGGGACGGCGGGCGCGTGGGGTGCGCCTGGGGACTGCGACCGGGATGGCGAGAGTTGCCAATCGTGTGCCGAAGATGGGCAAAGAGTAGATCGTGGCGGGGATGGCGTCAAGTAGCAAATCGAGGGTCGGGAATCGGCGGGGATTCAGGCCATGGGATGGTTGACCGTTGGGCGGGAGTTCCGTAGACTTAGAGCTTGCAGGGAGTGCGGCGGGCTGTGTGTCGGCTGGCCTGTAGCCTGCACCCCATTTTCCCCTACCAACGTACGGGTTTAGAGAAGAGAGTTTATGGCAAATCATGTTTCGTCGTTGAAGCGCGCACGTCAGACCGAGACCAAGACCGCGGTGAACCGCGCCAACAAGAGCAAGCTGCGAGGCACGTTGCGCTCGCTGCGTGAAGCGATCGCCAAGGGTGATGCGAAGACGCTGGGCAAGGCGTACAGCGAGACCGTCTCGGTGCTCGACAAGAGCGTGCAGAAGGGCGTTCTGCATAAGAACACCGCCAGCCGCTACAAGAGTCGGTTGAATGCGCGAGTCAAGGCAGTCTCGACCAAGAAGGCTGCTTAGGACTTTTTCTTTCCTCTCCACGAAAATATAGTTTGCAGACCTGCGCGGAGGCTCCGGATGCGGAGCTTTTGGCTGCGCGTTGCGGCGATGGATTGTGTCGTACACCGGGTACCCCCTCCCCTGACTTTAGGTCCTAAAGTCTTCTAAAAAAATGGCTTAGGTCTGGACTTCGGTCAGACCTGAGTAGAGACACGAAAGCCCGGCAGATGCCGGGCTTTCGCTTTTTCCTCTGGGTTAAGTATATCAGCGGCGTCAAGGGGGTCTTGCGTCCAAGGAACCACCGCAGGATGCGGCGCGGTGTGGTTCGTAGCTGCTCGTAAAAGGGGCATACCCCAGGAGCTAAAGAAGTCGCTTCATGGCGAAAAAGCGTACCTCAGCGGCTGAAGCCGCATTGCAAATGCATGACTGTCGGCACGGCTGAAGCCGTGCCCTTAAGCAAAACGAACTTTTTCAGCATCCTCTAAAGCCCCACTGCAAACAAAGCATTTCTGGCACGGCTGAAGCCGTGCCCTTAAACAACACAGACTTTTTCAGCACCCTGTTTAGCCCGGATTTGTGGCAGGCCCATACCCCAGAAGCAAACTGCAAAAGCAAAAACAGCAGCAACAGCAAAAGCGGGTGGGGTTAAAACGGCGCGCTCCCCTTTGCCGGTCGATCGAGCCGATGGGCAAAGGGGAGCGTGGCGGTTTTTTTATGCGTTGTGCTGCTGTTGTGCGTTGGAGCGATGTACGAAGTGGTACGGGGGCCAGGGGCCGGAGAGTTGCATGCTGCACTCTTTCAGCTCGTGGGTGGCTGAGGTGTACTTGTTTTGATAACGCTCGATGGTCTTGTTATCGATGAGGTGGGCAATGTCCAGCAGCATCTTTCCTGAGTCCATACGCTTGCAGGTGATCTCTTCGGCGAGGGGCAGGAACATACGATGCATCTGGACGGACAAGGCACGGGCCCTGGATTGACGCTCCCGCTGGCGGCTGGCGCTTTCGCGGAGGCTGGTGAGGTACTGTTGACCGACGGTCATGTCGCGGGCGGAGTTGCCCGGACAGGTGTCGTCTACCAGGACCTTGAGGTGCATCTCGGCTTTTCCGCGAAGACGCTCGACGTTGGCCTGGAAGTGACGTTGATTGGAGCGGACGGAGCGGCGGAGAGCGTCGTCGTCCTGAAAGGTGGTTCCAAAGCGAAACGGTAGAACGGTTGAGAGTTTGAAGCAATCGGCTACGACACGTGCATGGTCTTTGGCAGCCTGCTGGTCGAGCCGTGCATGGTCTTCGGGACTGTGCTCGGAGACGATGACGGCGAGATCGCTGGCTGGAAAGAGGAAGGTTTGGTTACCAAACAAACCCGAAACACCGGTGAGGGGCATCGGGCGGCGGTGCCGGCAAAGTTCCGGAAAGGCCTGACGTTCTGCAATGCAATAGGCGTACCATGCCATACTTTTCCTTCCAAAGCGCGCTGAGGGGTCTAACCGCCCCATCAGGTAGTTGTGGTTTAACTCATACTGATACGGAAGTGGTCTGGAAACTATTCATTCGCAGTGGTTTGGTTTGGGAAAGGTGCGCGATTATCGCGAACTTTCCTGAACCGAAACGGATAGTAAGCCTATTGGGAGACGATTGGCAACATATTCTTGCCAGAGGTAGGCGCTGCGGGGATCGGGGTAGAAGGATTATGTATGGAATGTGGAATTTACGAGATCCGTGGAGAGGAGCGGTTTCGGAAATCGAAGGCCGGGCCCAACGGCAGGTCGGACAAAACCGACGCCGATTGGCGTCTTCAGCCGCCGGAGTACGTTTTTTGCCATGAGGCGACTTTTCCCATCGCTCCCACCGAAGATGGAGATTCCTACCCGACGCAATACTTTTCCAATGACACGAATAGCGGATTCATATTCGATAGGCCTTTCGTATTGGCTGGGCTATTTTTAAGGGCATGGATACTACGCAAAAATACACGTTTTTACGTAAACGGGGCCCATGGGACCTCGTTCTTTTTTGCCTGATTTCAGGCGTACTGACCCAGACCGTCTCTGGGTGGGCTCAGGCCAAGCCCGCACCCGACGTCCTTGTCTTTACGAACGGCGATCAGCTGACGGGAACACTGGAGCGTGGAGTTGGCGACTCGGTGGTCTTCAAGAGCGATATGGCAGGTGAGGTTACGGTCTCGCTGGACAAGGTGAAGGAGCTGCGTTCGAGCAGCAGGTTCGCGATCCTGGAGAAGGGCGAGAAGATTACGCGGACATCGAAGGTTCCGGGGACGATTACCTATGCGGACAAGACGATTACGGTGACGCAGCCGGGCGGATCGCCTCAGATGGTGCCGACCAAGGATCTGGCCTTTATCGTGGACAGCGCTACCTATGCCAAAGAGACGAATAATCCCGGCTTCCTCTCTGGATGGAATGGCTCGCTTACCGGCGGAATTACGCTGATCCGGTCGACGCAGACGGGGTCGAACTATAACGCGGGGATCAATTTGGTCCGGACGATCCCGACAGTTCCTTTCCTGCCGTCACGGACGCGGACGACGTTCGACCTGCTGGAGACGTATGGCAAGTTGTCGCAACCGGTGATTCCGCCTACGGTGCCGGCTACTCCCGATTCCGTGGCGAAGTCGAATATCTTCCATGCGGATGTGGAGCACGATAAATACTTCTCCTCGCGCGCTTACGGGCTGGTGGGAGCTTCGTTCGACCATAACTACGCGCAGGGGCTGAATTTCCAGCAGATTTATGGGGTTGGACTGGGCGCGACCGTGATTCAGACGCCTGCGCAGCAGCTGGATGTGAAGGCGGACGTTCACTACGAACGACAGAACTTTCAGGCACCTGGTGTCAGCGAGAACCTGATCGGTTCGACGTTTGGCGAGGCGTATCACCGTAACCTGCCAGCGAAGATTGTCTTTACCGAGACGGGCAGCTTCATCCAGTCGTGGAACGACTTCAGCGCGTACTCGGCGGTGGTTGGAGCGGGGCTGCAACTGCCTGTTTATAAGCGGTTCGGCATGAATATCAGCGCGCTGGACAACTATCTGAATAACCCGCCGCCCTTCTTCAAGAAGAATAGCTTTCAGTTCATTACTGGAATCGTCTACACGTTGCGGTAGCGTGGATTTGCAATCGGCGCGACCTGGGCCGGGTGGGTCTGGGTCGTGCCGATTTTTTTTTGTGAGGGAAGATTTCGAGGGTGGGATTACAACTGCGCGGATCTATCGGGGATCGGCCCGTCCTCGATGGCGGCAGTTCCGGTAGACTTGATGCAGCAATTCTTTAGACGTGATTCGCCAGCTCTCACAAAAACCCAGAGGCCCACTCAAACATGAAATTGTCTTTGCTCGCAGCGGTCGCCGGACTGGTTCTCGTAACCGGCGTGGCCCAGGCTCAAGCCACGAACCAGGTTGGGATCTATGTCACACCCATCGTGTCTCGTATCAGCAACAACGCAGATACAGGGGTCTTTGCCTTCCTCGGACCGAATAAAACTTCCCAGATCTTCGCAGGATTCGGCATGGGGTTCTATGACAGCTTTTCCCATACGCCGTCGATCGACGCCGGGATCGATGTTCGTGGAGATTTTCTACAGGGCAATGGGGCCCATCTGAGCAGCTTTCTGGTGGGCCCGCGGGTCTCGTTCAAGCCGGTGCGGTACGGGTTCAAACCTTACGTGGAGGCGATGATTGGCGTGGGCCGGTCGCGTCCGGCACACACTCCAGCGAGCCTGGGGCGGCTGCAGTACGGCGCGGCCGTCGGCGCGGACTATGCCATTGCATCGCATGTCGACTTTCGGGTGCTGGAGATCGGATACGGTGCGGTGGAGACGATCAGCAGCAGCACGTACAACGGCAATACAAATCCATCGACCTCGCAGCAGATCAGCTTCCGGACCGGGCTGGTGTTTCGCTTCCCGTAAGTGTTTGACTGCCTGCGGCGCTCCCCGGGGGTCAGGGCTGGGGGGTGCTGAGAATCCGGGTGACGGGGTCGGGCAGGGACTTGTCGGCGTTCTTGAGCAGGAGAGTGACCTGCCACATCTCGGTGTCGGAGAGGATGTGGTTGTAGGCGGGCATGCCGGTGAGACGAATGCCGTTGGCGACCCGCCAGTAGGTTTCGCCGGGATCGTCATCGCTGACGCCGACGACGTTGCCTCGGGCATGCTTCTTCCAGAGCTGCGGGGCGGAGGGGTACATGTACTTGGCGTGAACTACATCGTGGCCGGGGGTGCCGTGGCAACTGGCGCACTGGGCCTGGTAGATGTGCGCTCCAGCTTCAAAGACGTCTTCACTGATGCCGAAGGGCGGGGTTTTCATTTCGCGCTCCATGCGGGCGTGGAGGGGAACGGAGACGATCTGCCGCTCGAAGGGGAAGGGGGCGTCCGCCACAGCTACGGGCAGGGAGCCGAAACGAATGTACAGGAAGGCGACTGCGGCTATGGTGACGATTCCGAGGAGGAATCCGAGGAAGAGTTTGCCGAAACCGCCGCTACCGCTTTTTTTCGCCATCTGAAGGGACTCCTTGGGGGTATGGCCGCTCAAAAAGAGGCGGCGGATGTTCTAATAAGACGTGTCGCAGTCGATTTTTAACAGCGCGCGCCGAGTTCCACAATAGCAAAGAGAAGCTTAAGCAGGAGTGAATCGTTGATGTTCGGTTTGAAGATCGATTTCAGGATCAGTGTGAAGGTTGTAACGGTGGTGTTGCTGGCGCTGATGGTAGCTGGCGGAGTGAGCTCCGTGGAGGCACAGACGGCGCGACGGACGAGGCGGGAGTCGAACGCAAACCGGCAGGCACGTATCGCGAGGACGATCGCGGAGACGTACGGCCATCGCTGGGAGGTTGCCGGGGGTGGCGGATATATGCGCTTTCGCTCGGGCCAATATCTGCAGAAGAACAACGATGTGACGTTCTGGATGACGGGGACGTACTTCCTGAATACGAAGCTGGGGATTCTGGCCGATGTTCGCGGGCTGTATGGAAACGCGAAGATCGGGAATACGCAGTTCAATCTGGCCAACCCGCAGATCTCCACGTACCCGTTTATGGGTGGCGTGGCTTATCGCGTTTATGCGAAAGAGAAGCTGGCGGTGACGGTGACAGGCGAAGGTGGAGTTGCGCTGGGCAAGTTCGACGGTGGAACGAAGACGATTCCCTCGAAGTACCTGGGGCTGTGGCAGTCGACGACGCGGCCGGCCTTCAGCGTGGGCGTGAATCTGGATTACAACTTTTATCCCAACCTTGCGTTTCGCGTGACACCGACGTATGTGGGCACGATGTTTAAGCTGGACCCGCTGGATGCTGCGCCGAGCCCGCATGGATCGCTCCAGAATAACGGGGGCGTTAATTTTGGGCTGGTTTATCGGTTTGGGAAGATCAAGTAAGTTCTTGTAGAGAGAAGCTGTGGCGGAACCTTGTGTCAGGATTTTCTGGCGTGAGGTTCCGTCATGTTTTTGGGGTCGAGGATCTCGGCGATCTGCGCTTCGGTGAGGAGATTTTTTTCGCGGGCCAGAGCTACGATGCTTTTGCCGGTGGCGATGGATTCTTTAACTAGCGACGCGGCTTTGGCATAGCCGATGTAGGGGTTGAGCGCGGTGGCGAGAGATACGGTGCTGGCGGCGTAGTGGGCGCAGCGGTCGCGGTTCGCGGTGATGCCGCGGATGCAGTGGTGGTCGAGCTGGCGGAGGGTGTTGGTCAGGATCGTGATGGATTGCAGGGTGTTGTGGGCCATG
>Ga0207678_10005007_pt1 | contig 11884 bp, 10 predicted proteins | sample KBSC63metaG_FD_184319 | JGI IMG/M metagenome (GOLD analysis project Ga0207678, IMG submission 184319) | Corn rhizosphere microbial communities from Kellogg Biological Station, Michigan, USA - KBS C6-3 metaG (SPAdes) (version 2) | ecosystem: Host-associated > Plants > Roots > Rhizosphere > Soil ... | reverse complement strand
GCCGAGCGGCGGGTCGCGATCGAAATTCCCCAGCGCGGCGCGCGGCGCAAACTGCTCGAGCAAGCGCGCCGCAACGCCGAGGAGGCGCTCGATCGCAGGCTCGCCGAGACCACCACCCAGGCAAAGGTGCTGCGCGAGCTCGCCGACACCTTCGAGCTGCCCGACGTGCCGAAACGCATCGAGGTGTATGACAACAGCCACATCATGGGCACCAACGCGACCGGGGCGATGATCGTCGCCGGGCCCGAGGGCTTCCGCAAGAGCAGCTACCGCAAGTTCAACATTAAGTCGGCCCAGACCAACGACGACTTCGGGATGATGAAGGAGGTGCTCGAACGCCGCTTCGCCCGACTGGAGAAGGATGATCCTGACCGCCAGAGCGGCGAGTGGCCCGACTTGCTCCTGATCGACGGCGGCAAGGGCCAATTGTCGGCGGTGTGTGAGGTGATGGAGAATGCCGGAGTCCACGACGTGCCGGTGGTCGGCGTCGCCAAGGGCCCGCACCACGGCCGCGAAGGGCGCGAGGTCTTTCATCTGCCGGGCGGTCGAGAGATCACGCTGCCGCCCAATTCGGCCTTGCTGTTCTACCTCCAGCGTTTGCGCGACGAGGCGCACCGGTTTGCAATCGGCACGCACCGCGCCAAGCGGGCCAAGAGTCTGACCACCTCGACGCTCGACGACGTCCCCGGCATCGGCCCCAACCGCAAGCGCGCGCTGCTGATGCATTTCGGAACCGCGCGAGCGGTGAAGGGCGCCGCGCTGGAGGACCTCGAGAAAGCGCCGGGAATCAGCCGGACCATGGCGCGGCAGCTCTACGATTATTTCCATCCGGCCGGTTGATGCGCTTCGAAACCAAGGCGATCGTCTGCGCTCTCCGCGCTCACGGCGAGCATGGCGCGGTCGTCCGCCTCGCGACGCCCGATCATGGGCTGCAGGCGGCCTATGTCCGGGGGGCTCGCGGGCGGCGCATGCGGCCGATCCTGATCGCCGGCAATGTGGTTCAGGCGGAGCTGAGCGCTCGAACCGAAACCCAGCTTCCGCAGGCCACAGTCGAGCTCGTCCACAGCCGCGGCCCGTTGCTGTCCGAGCCGCTGCCAGCGGCCGCCATCGAATGGGCGACCGTGCTCACTGCAACTGCCCTTCCAGAGGGTCAGCCCTATCCGCGCCTCTATTCGGCGCTAGAGGGCCTGCTCGACGCGATCGAGGCTGCGCCCTCGGCGAGTGGGTGGGGCGCGGCGCTGGTGCGGTACGAGCTGTTGCTCCTCGCCGAGCTGGGATTTGGCCTTGATCTCGAAAGCTGCGCGGTCAGCGGCTCGAACGACAATCTGGTCGCCGTCAGCCCGCGCTCGGGCCGCGCAGTCAGCGCTGCCGAGGCTGAACCTTATGCGGGCAAGCTTCTTTCCCTGCCGGCGTTCGTTCGCGACGGCGGCCAGGCCGACTGGCCCGAAATCCTGCACGGACTCGACCTCACCGGTCACTTCCTCCTCCGCGATCTGCTGACCGACCGGTCCAAGCCGATCGCAGAAGCGCGAAACCGGCTCGTCGACCGGTTGCGCCGCGCCGGTGGACTGGCCTAGGCTTCGGCCGTGAACACCGACACGCTGTCCATGCTGTTTCCAAACGTCGCGGTGACTCGCGGGATCGCAGTGCGAGTCGCCGTCAGCTACCTCGCCGAACAGTCCGATCCGTCGACCGACCGCTGGTTCTGGTCCTACCATGTCCGCATCGAGAACGGATCGGACGTCGCGGTCCAGTTGCTGTCGCGCGCCTGGACCATCGTCGACGGCCGCGGCACGGTCCACGAAGTCGTCGGCGAAGGCGTCGTCGGGGAGATGCCTCTGATCGCCCCGCTGGCGAGCTTCGATTATGTCTCGGGCTGCCCGCTCGACACGCCCAACGGGACGATGAGCGGCACCTATCGCATGGTCGACGAGGACGGGTCGGCGTTCGACGTGGCGATCCCGACCTTCCAGCTGCTCAGCGCGTAGGCGGGTGCCGGGCATCAGGCGCCGGATCGTCCTTGCGGCGAACAGCGCCTGGCACGTCGCCAACTTTCGCCCTCAGCTCATTCGGGCACTGACCAGCCGTGGCTATCAGGTCATCGTCGCGGCGCCGGCCGATGGCGACGGCCGGCTCGCCGCCCTAGGCGTTCGGCAGGTCGAGATCGACCTGAGCCGCTCGGGGCTCAATCCCATCGCCGACCTCCGGCTGCTCGCCGCCTACGGTCGCATCCTCAAGCGGGAGCGGCCGCTGGCCTTTCTCGGATTCACGATCAAGCCCAACATCTATGGCTGCATCGCGGGGCGCATGGCCGGCATCCCAGCGATCGCCAACATCAGCGGCCTCGGCACCGCGTTCATCCGCCGCGGCCCGCTGCTGTGGCTGGTGAGCGCGCTGTATCGGGTCGCCTTGCGCCGCGCAGCAGTCGTCTTCTTCCAGAACCCCGACGATCGCGCCCTGTTCCTCGACCAAAGGCTGGTGCGCCCAGCGCAGGCGCGGCTGCTCCCCGGTTCGGGCGTCGATCTCAAGCGCTTCGCGGCATCGCCGCTGCCCAAGGGTCCCGTGACCTTCCTGTTCGTCGGCCGAATCCTCGGAGACAAAGGCGTACACGAGCTGGTCGAAGCGGCGCGCGTGGTGCGTCGGTCGCATCCGGACGTGCGGGTCCGGCTTCTCGGTCCGATCGACGGCGACAATCGCACCGCGATCAGCCGGGCGGAGCTCGCCGGTTGGGTTGGTGAGGGCATCGTCGACTATCTCGGCGAGACCGACGACGTCCGCCCCTTCGTAGCCGAGGCGACCGCGATGGTCCTGCCGTCTTATCGTGAGGGCCTCCCGCGTTCCCTGCTCGAAGGGGCGGCGATGGGGCGGCCATTGATCGCGACCGACGTTCCCGGATGCCGCGAAGTGGTCGAGGAGGGGGCGAACGGCTTCCTCTGCCGCGTCCGCGATCCGGCTTCATTGGCGGACGCCATGCAGCGGTTCATTGCGTTGTCCCCCGACGCTCGCCAGGCGATGGGATCGACCGCGCGAGCGATGGTCGAACGCCGGTTCAGCGAAGAGCATGTGATTGCCGCTTATCTGGAGGCGATTGAAGACATTGCCGCCGCGCGGAGTTGAGTCCCTTCGATGGTTGATCGATCACAGCCGATGATGCCGCCGAGAGGCCCTAAGGGCCGGCGCGCCTATGTCATCGGCGACGTCCACGGCCGGCTCGACCTGCTCGACCGCCTGCTCGCCGCGATCGAAGCGGAAATCGACGCCCGTCCAGTCGATCGCGTGCTGCTCGTCTCGCTCGGCGACCTGATCGACCGCGGCCCGAGCTCGGCCGGCGTTGTCGAGCGGCTTCGCACCTATCGCCATCAAAACGTGCAGCCGGTGTACGTCCTCGGCAATCACGAGGAGGTGCTGCTGCGCATCCTCGGCGGCGAATCCGGCCTGATCCAGAAATGGCTGTGGTTCGGCGGCGCGCAGTGCATCCAGAGCTACGGCGTCGAGCTCGAAGCGCTCAAACGAATGACCGCCGAGGAGGGACTGGAGCGAATCCGTGCTGCGATTCCGGCCGAGCACGTCCAATTCCTCCGCGGCTTCGTCGACAGCTGCCGCTTCGGCGACTTCCTCTTCGTCCATGCCGGAATCCGCCCGGGCGTGGAGCTCGACCGGCAGCAGCAGTCGGACCTGCGCTGGATCCGCGAGCCGTTCCTAAATGACGACAGCGACCACGGTTTCGTGGTCGTCCACGGACACACGATCAGTCCCGAGGTGCAGGAGCGCGGCAATCGCATTGGCATCGACACCGGGGCCTATAAAAGCGGCGTCCTCACCGCCTTGGCGATCGAGGAGGACCGCCGCTGGTTCCTCGACACTGCGGCGAGGCCAGAACCCGCCGTGACAGCCGCGCATTGATTCGGTCCATTTTGGAGACTAGTCACTCGGCGCCGGGTAATATCCATTATGGGGGAGTCGCGCGTTACTCGCGAGGTGATCGGTGCGTTTAGATTTTACCCTGGCCAAGTCGACAATTCTGAGCCTGTTCGCAGTCGCTGCGGCGGCGTGCCTGGCTTCCTGCGCGGACACCCGCGGAGGCCCGGTGCCGTATGACGTCGCGCTCGCTCCGCCGGACGCACCGACGATCGTCCCGCTCGAGGATGGCTACAAGATCGCTCCGCTCGACAAGCTGACGATCAAGGTTCTCAAAATGGAGGACATGACCGGCGATTATGTCGTCGATCTGGGCGGCAACATCTCAATGCCGCTGATCGGCGAGGTCCAGGCGGCCAACCTCACCACCGCTCAGCTCGACCAGGCGCTGACCGCGAAGCTGGGTGAGAAATACCTCGAGCACCCCGATGTCAGCGTCGGAATCAAGGAATCCCAGAGTCATGTGGTCACCGTCGACGGCGCGGTCCAGAAGGCCGGGTCCTATCCGGCGATCGGCCCGATCAGTCTGATGCAGGCGGTGGCGATGGCCGGCGGGACGACCGAGGAGGCGAATGTCCGGCGCGTGGCGGTGTTCCGGACGGTCGGCGGGCAGCGGCAGGTGGCCGGCTTCGACCTCGCCTCCATCCGCCACGGCCAGTCGCCGGATCCGAAAATCTACCCGGGGGACATCGTCGTGGTCGACGGATCGGGGATCAAGTCGGGATTCAAGCGCTGGGTCCAGGCAATCCCGATCCTGTCGATCTTCCGGCCGTTCTAGCGGTCACCGGACAATCCCTGGAAGGCGAAGAACGTGAACAACAGCATCGCAGTGCCGGACCAGGGGCCATGGCCGATCTCGCCCTACGATCCGCGCGAGGCTGCGCCTTCGCAGCCGGGCCAGCGGACCTATTCCGCGGCCAGCATCCTCGACCTCGCGACGTTCATCCGAATCGTCCAGCACTGGCGCTGGCTGATCCTCAGCGCGGTCGCTGCCGGAATCGCGCTGGCCGTGATCGTCACCTTGCTGACGACGCCAGTCTACCGGGCGAGGGTCACCATGGAGGTCAACCCGCCAACGGTCGCGGTCAGCGACGAACAGTCGAAGGAGCGCGAGACCTACCAGGACCCCTATGACGTCGTCGCAACGCAGGTCGGGCTGCTGACCAGCAAGAGCGTCGCCGAGCGCACCGCGCAGGAGCTCAACCTCGGCAACAACCCGGATTTCGTCCGCCAAACCGGCGACGCCTCGTCGCGCATGCACGCCGCGACCGCAAAGGTGCAGGCAGACCTCAAGGCCGAGGTCCCCAAGGAAGGCCAGTTGATCAATTTCAGCTTCGATTCGACTTCGCCCCAACTCGCAGCGCTGATTGCCAACGGCGTCGCCGAAAGCTTCATCAATTCCTCGCTTCAGCGGCGCTACGAAGCGTCGGCCTATGCCCGCAAGTTCCTCGAGCGGCAGATCGCCAAGACCCGGGGCGACCTCGAAAACTCCGAGCGGTCGCTCGTCGCCTATGCCCAGGCGCAGGGGATCATCAACACTGCGGTTGGCCCGGACGGCAAGCCGTCCAACAGCGACGCCGGCTCGCTCCAGGGCGAATCGCTGGTCGCGCTCAACAAGGCGCTGGCGGATGCGACCGCGCGTCGCGTCGCCGCCGAAGGCGCCTATCGCGGCGCGCTCGCGTCGGGGCCGACGACCGAAGTCACCGCAAGCACCCAGGCGCTGCGCCAGCAACGGGCGACGCTGCAGGCGGAATATCAGCAGAAGCGCGAGTTCATGAAGCCCGAGCATCCGGAGATGCTGAGCCTCCAGGCGCAGATCAGCGAGCTCGACAAGCAGATCGCGCGGGAAAGCTCGCAAATGTCGGCGAGCCGCAACAATTCGCTGCTCCAGGAATACCGCGGCGCGGCCTCGGCCGAGCGCGCACTGCAGTCGCGCGTGTCGGGCCTCAAGGGCGCCGTCCTCAACCTGCGCGGCCGCAGCATCCAGTACAATATCCTCCAGCGCGAGGTGGATACCAACCGCAGCCTCTATGATGCGCTGCTCCAGCGCTACAAGGAGATCGGGGTCGCGGGTGGCATCGGCAGCGCGCCGGTGTCGATCGTCGACCGGGCCGATGCGCCTGGCTTTCCATATAAGCCGAACCTGCTGCTGAACCTGCTGCTCGGCCTGTTTGGCGGCGCGTTGGCCGGCATTGCCGGGGCAGTCGGCCTCGAATTCCTCAACGACACGATCAAGACCCGCGAGGACGTCCGCAACAAGCTACGGCTCGCCTGTCTCGGCTCGGTTCCGAAGACCAGCGCCAGGGACACGTTCGTCGAGGATCTCAAGAACCCTGCCTCGGTCGTGTCGGAAGCCTATTCGGCCGTGGTGGCCGCGCTTCGCTTCAGCACCGAAGCCGGAATCCCCAAGGTGCTGCTGATCACCAGCACCCAGCCGAGCGAGGGCAAGTCGTCGACCGCGCTGGCGCTCGCCCAGAACTTCGCGCGGCGCGACAAGAAGGTGCTGCTGATCGATTCCGACCTGCGCAAGCCGGCGTTCAAGGCGTCGTCGGACAAGATCGGCCTGACCAAGCTGCTGACCAGCGAGGACCGGATCGACGGGCATATCGTCGAGACCCAGCACGACAATCTGCTCCTCCTGCCGAGCGGCCCGCTGCCGCCGAACCCGGCCGACCTGCTGTCGACGGGGCGCATCCGAACCATCCTCAACGAAGCGGCCGAGCGCGCCGACGTGGTCATCGTTGATGCCCCACCGACGCTCGGCCTCGCCGACGTGCCGCTGCTCGCTTCGGCTGCCGGCCACGTGCTGTTCGTGGTCGAAAGCGGCAAGACCCGGACCCGCGCGGCGATCGAGGCGATCAACCGGATCGAAGCGACCGGCGCACACATTCTCGGCGTGACCCTCACCAAGTCGACCGATTCGGGCATCGGCTATGGCTATAAGGGCTATGGCTACGGTTACGGCTACGGCAAGCTCAGCAAGGGGCGAACTGAAATCCTGATGATCCCGCAGGGCAGCGACAGCTAAGCATGGCAGGGGCGGGGGATCGGCCCTGATCGGACGGGCGATCGTCGCTGTTTGCGCTGCGCTCCTCGTCGGGGTCGCGGTGGTGCGCAATGCGGTCGTCGCGCAATATTCCGAAACCGACCCGCGGATTGCGCTGAGGGTATGGGCCACCCACCCGGCGTCCGAACTGTGGTCCGGGCTGACCGAGATCGGCATCGCAGCGCGCGACCGCAGGCCGGTCGGCCAGGCGACCCTGGACCGCATCCGCGACGCCGCGGTCAAGTCGCCGTTGTCGCCCGAGCCCTTCCTGGTCCGCGGCGTCGAAGCGCAGCTCGAGCGCAATCCGGCGCTCGCCTTTCAAGCCTTTTCCGCGGCAAAGCTCCGCGACGGCCGGTCGATCCCGGCGCGCTATTTCCTCGCCGAGCAGGACTTCCGCCGCGGCGACGTGCCGAGCGGCTTGCGCGAAGTCGCGGTGCTCGCGCGGATGGTCCCGCACGGGGTGGACAATCTCGCGCCGTTTATCGCGGCCTACGCACGCGACGGCCGCAGCCGTCCCCAGCTGCTCGCGCTGTTCCGTTCCGACCCTAACCTCGAACAGGCGGCGCTGACGGTGCTCGCGTCCGATCCCGCCAACGCCGGGCTGATCTTCCAGCTCGCGACGCCGGCGCGCGAGCCGCCGCAATGGTCTGCGCGCCTGCTCGAAACGCTCGTCAACGCCGGCCAATACGACCAAGCGCGGTCCGCCTGGCAGCGCCTCGCCCACGTCCGTCCCTCTGCTGATCAACTGATCTACGACACCGGATTTACCGACAGCGCAGCTCCGCCACCGTTCAACTGGACTCTCGCCTCCTCTACGGTTGGCCTTGCGGAGCGCCAGCCGGGCGGCCGCCTTCACTTGCTCTACTACGGCCAGGAGGACGGCGCCCTCGCGACCCAGCTGCTGATCCTCAAACCGGGCCGCTACCGACTCTCCTTGCGCCTTTCGGGCGACCTCACCCACGGTCGTTCGCTCACTGTCGCAGTCAGCTGTGCACGCGACAACGCCCGCCTGCTGACGGTTCCGCTTGCCGCCGCGACGGCTGGCGGATCGTTCGACGTCCCGGCGAGCTGCCCGGCGCAGAACCTGACTATTGTCGGAAGCGCCGCCGACCTGCCGCAGCAGGCCGATGTCACCGTCTCCGCGCTGTCCCTGACCCGCGAGGCCTTGGCTCATGGCTAGGCGGCTGCGCGATCTTGCCGCTCCGGCCTATCTGCTCGCCTGCCTGATCCTCGGCGGCAGCGCGCAGGGTATTTGGGCCAACATGGTCCTGCAGCTGGCGGGGCTTGGGCTGATCGCCTGGGCGGCCGTGGTTCCGGCAGAGCCGCAGACGCGGCCGGCCGGGAAGCAACTGCTCGCCTTGGCCGTGCTCGGGTTGGCCGTCATCGCGGTCCAGCTGATCCCGCTGCCGCCCTCCATTTGGCAGCACCTCGGGCCGCGACACCTGATTGCTGACGGCTATCGCCTGCTTGGCATCGCGCTCCCTTGGCAGCCGCTGTCGGTCGCGCCCTATGATAGCCTCGGATCCCTGCTCTCGCTCATCCCGCCGCTGGCGATGCTCATCGCAGTGCTCCGGCTCGGCTGCCGCCCGCCGCTGCTCGCGGTCGCGCTCCTGATCGGCACGTTCGCCGGGATCCTGCTCGGAGCTCTGCAGGTCAGCAGCCCCGATCCGGAGGTGTCGCCCTGGTACCTCTATCCGGAAACGAACTTCGGATTGGCGACAGGCTTCTTCGCCAACGCCAACCACATGGCCGACCTTCTGGTCGTGACTTTACCGTTCCTCGCGGCCTTGCTCGCCAGCGCGCGGGGGACCGAGGCCGGAGTCCAGCGCTATTCCGCGCTGGTCGCGCTGGTCGCCGGAGCGACGCTCGTCATCGCCGTCGGAATCGCGCTCAACGGCTCGCTCGCCGGATATGGCCTCGCAGTCCCAGTGCTTCTCGCAAGTGCAGCGATCGCTTTGCCGCGACGCGCCGCTCTCGGGCGCTGGCTGGCGCCGGCGGCCGCGATCCTGTTCATTGGTGCGATTGGCTGGCTCGCCACCACGCCGCTCAGCAGCAGCGCGTCGCTTCGCTCGGACGCGCAGCACTCGGTCCAGTCGCGAACCGAGATCCTGAAGACGTCGGCGACCGCCGCCGAGGCGTTCATGCCCTTCGGTTCGGGTATCGGCACGTTCCCCCGGGTCTATGCACTGTTCGAGGATCACGACCCCCTCGATCCCAACACCTCGGTCAATCACGCGCACAACGATTATGTTGAGATTGCGCTGGAGACCGGAGTGGCAGGCCTCGTCGTCCTCGCGCTGTTCCTCGTTTGGTGGGCGCGCTCGGCTTGGCGGGCGTGGCGCGCGGCTGAGCCTTTCGCCCGCGCCGCGGCGGTGGCCTCCGGGGCGATCCTCATCCATAGCCTCGTCGACTTCCCGCTGCGCACCGCCGCAATCGGTGCGTGCTTCGCGATGTCGCTCGGGCTGCTGCTGTGGCGGCGCCCTGCGCCCGCGCCCGGCAAATCGCATTTGTGGCCCACCCGCCACGTCGTGATCGACTAAAGCTTCAGTGGGTCTGCTTCACCAGCTGTGGCAGGTCGTCGCGGGCGGGATGGCGTCCTGGTACAAGCTGAAGATGTTCATCGAGCATGCTTCCGCCTTCACCAGCGACTCGATGCATGTCGTCGCCGGCGTGGTCATTCAGCTGCTTGCCGCGATGCTCCTCCGGCGGTCCGTCGGGGCATGGGCGCCATGGCTCGTCGTCCTCTGCCTCGCGATTCTCAATGAAGGGATCGACCTGTGGATCGAGCAGTGGCCCGACCTTGCGATTCAATATGGCGAGTCGGCGAAGGACATCCTGCTCAGTATGGCGTTGCCGACGTTGCTGATGCTCGTCTCGCGATTCAGGCCGCAGTTGCTCGCCGGTCGAGCAGGTCGCCGATCTGGCGGCCGGCCTCGTTGAAGGCAAAGGCGAGGCCGGGCTTCAGCAGCAACTGGGTCCAGTGAATCCGCAGCGTCCCTAGCGGCTTTTCGGTCGGTTCGCGTGTCGGTCCAGTGATCTGACGAAGCGCCGCATCGGCGAGGACCCGGTTCGGCCACTCGCGGGCCAACTCTTCGCGCAAGCTGGTCTCGGCCATCGATCCGAACAGCGCATCGGCCACGAGCAGCGCCTGAGCCGCCGCGCGGTGCGCGCCGAGCCCCTGAGAAAGCCGCCAGAGGCGCTCGACCTCGCTGCCGGATCGCCCGTGAATCAGCCCGGCAAGGTCGCTGATCCATTTGAGCCGGAACCACGCGCTCGATGCGCCGTGGACGCAGAGGTAGGCGAACAGCTCCTCGGTGGCGAATGTCGCCAGGCTTATGCCGGGCGTGACCTCCACGCGCTGCGTCGGAGAATGCACGTCCAGCGATGGGATCAGGCTCCTGTTGTCCGCTAGCCGCGTGTGCAGCTCGACGTGCAGGCCGTCGGCGCGCGTCCATACCGACTCCTTCGACCAGCGGTGCCACTCGATCACCTGTTCGGGCGACGACGGTTCGCGCAAAGCAAAGCCGCGCCCGGCGAGAAGGTCGCGCGCGGCGGCAAGATCGGCTGGATCGATCAGCAGGTCGATGTCCCAGCCCATTTTGAGCAGCGGGTTGCGATAAGCGAGGGCGCCGACGGTAAGGCCCTTGAGAAAGATCAGCGGCACGCCCGCGCCAGCGAAGGCGTCGCTGAGTTCGCTGCATTCGCGGGCAATCGCCAGATTCGCCGCTGCGATCGACCGCGCGTCGGCTGACAGCGCGTCCGCGACGTCAGCGGGCACATCACCTTTCGAAAGCGCATTCCAGGCGAGGCCCTGGACCCGATGATATCGGGCCAGCTCGGCGAACCGCCGCCAATCAATCGCTCCGCCGACCTTCGGCGGCTCACCGCTCGAATTCGCGAAATTGCACCTGCAGCAGCCAGTAAGAAGCGCGAATTCCACGCCAAGAGCAGGCCTCCGCTTCACGGGGCGTTGCGACCCTCGACATAATTGATGAAGCGCGCCGCGAGCACTGCGCGGGGCACCGCGAACTCGCGCACGTAAAATTGCTGCGGCTCGACCTCGGTCTCGGCCGGCCAGTCTTCGAGCGCGGCGCGCAATCGCGGCAGGTCGAGCATCGCTGCGACCCGCTCGTCGTCGGCCAGGCGATCGATCTCGGCGAGAAGGTCGTGGCGTCGCCGGCCAAGCCGCAAATGCCAGTCGGCGTCCCAGCGCCCGTTGAGCCGGTTGGCCCTTTGCTCCTCGGGCATGGTGCCCTTGGCCATTTCCTTGGCCAACCAGCGCATTCGGCCATCGCGCATGAACATCTCGACCGGCAGGCCGAAGCAGAACTCGACGAAGGGGCGATAGGCCATCGGATCACGCAGCGCGACGCCGTACATCTGCTCGAACGCCTGATAGACTTCGGGCGAATCCGCGTCGCCGTTGCCGAACAGCATCCGCTGCGCGTGACGCCGGTTGCGCGGCTGATAGCGCTCGAGCGAGACGCCGGACTGCCTGCGCCGGCGCTCCGCTCCCGAAGCGAACCGGTAGTCGCGCGACAGCGGCTGCATCATGTCGAGCAGCGCGTGGTGGCCCGGTTTCGCCAGGCGCCGCGCCGCCCGCCACACTGCCTCGGGCATCAGCGGCATGACACAGCGCAGCAGAAATCGCGCGAACACCGAGCGGTCGTCGCTCTGAATGCGCGACAAAGCGAGCCACAATTGCCGCCATTTGCCCTTCAGGAAATATTCGACGTAGCCCCACTCGCCCTTGTCGCTGAAGGTGTAATTGCCCCACTCGGCGAGCAGCAGCACGTCGCACCCCTCGCGCGCCGCGCCGGCGAGCAGGCCGTGGAACACGTACATGTTGCACAGCCCCGACGGCGCTGCCCCCATCAGGTGGAAGAATTCGGTCCAGCGATAATCGTGCTCATAGCCTTC
>Ga0207678_10005005_pt1 | contig 11886 bp, 11 predicted proteins | sample KBSC63metaG_FD_184319 | JGI IMG/M metagenome (GOLD analysis project Ga0207678, IMG submission 184319) | Corn rhizosphere microbial communities from Kellogg Biological Station, Michigan, USA - KBS C6-3 metaG (SPAdes) (version 2) | ecosystem: Host-associated > Plants > Roots > Rhizosphere > Soil ... | reverse complement strand
CGCCGTGCACCACCGTCTGAAGGTCGACGACGGCGACCGGCTGCTCGACGTCGCCTGCGGTTCCGGGCTGGCCGTCGAGCTCGCCGGGCTGCGCGGCGCCCGCTGCGCCGGGATCGACGCCGCCGCCCGGCTCGTCGCCGTCGCTCGGGACCGCAGCCCGGACGCCGACATCCGGGTGGGCGACATGCACGACCTGCCGTGGGACGACGGCACCTTCGACGTGGTCACGAGCTTCCGCGGGGTGTGGGGCACCACCCCGGACGCGGTGCGCGAGATCTACCGCGTGCTCACCCCCGGGGGGCGCGTCGGCCTCACGGTGTGGGGCCACATCAAGGTCTCGCCCGGCGCGTGGGCGCTCTCGCCGTTCCGGTTGGCCGACGAGCCCGCCGTCGCGAACCAGGCGGCGATGGTCGCGTTGGGCAGGCCGGGCGCGGGGGAGCAGCTCCTGGCGGGCCACGGCTTCGTCGACGTGCAGCGCATCGACGTGCCCTTCGCCTGGGAGTTCCCCGACCCGCAGATGTACGCGTGGACGCTCGCCTCGCTCGGCCCGGCCTACGAGGCCATCCGCACGGTCGGCGAGCAGGGCTTCCACGACGCGGCGGTGCGCGTCGCCGAGGAGCGGGTGCGCGACGGCCTGCCGCTGCGCGCCGTCATCGCGGTGACCGGTTACTTCGCGCGCAAGCCCTAGTCGGGCGTCCGGGAGAGCGTGAGGTGGACGTCGCCGTGGTCGAGCGCCACGTAGGCGGCCTTGCTGCTGCGCATCAGCTCGACCACCATCTCGGCCCCGGGCGTCTCGGCTGCCGTGAGGTTCTGCGGCACCGGCCCGGCCGCCTACATCGCGTCGACGTCCGGGTCGGGCATGAGGAAGCGCAGGATCAGCTCCTCGTCGGAGAGGGTGTCGCCGTGCGCGTGGCGGACCTCGGCCAGCGACGGCTGCGGCGCCGTCCAGCGCTGGAACTGCCGTCCGCGTTCGCTGCCGAGCGCCTTGTCGAGCACCTCCGGGTCGACCGGCGCGGCGTACGGGCCCATGTGCCCGGCGAGGTACATGAGGTTCTCGTCGGGCACCATCGAGTACCGCTCGCCGGTGACCACGTTGAGCAGGGCCTGGATCCCAACGAGCTGCGAGTACGGGTCGCCATGATCGGGTAGCCCATCTCGGCGCGCACGACGGTGACCTCCTCGAGCACCTCGTCGAGGCGGTGGGCCATGCCGTACTGCACGAGCTGGTTGCGCAGCGTCCCGGTCATGCCGCCCGGGAGCTGCTGGTCGATCACCGCCACCGAGTACTCCCGCGGCGCGCCGACGGGGTGCCCCTCCGCGCGGGCCACGCGGGCGAAGTGCCTGCTGATCGCGGCCAGCGGGTCGACGTCGATGCCCGGGTCGTGGCCGCGGCGGCGCAGGTTGTCGGCGGTGTTCGCGGCCGACGGCATGGACGGGCCGTTCGCGAGGGACTCGACGGCGGTGTGCACGATCCGGATGCCCGCCTCGACCCCGATGAGGTGGTTGACCGGGGCGAGCCCGGTGGTGTTGTGGAAGTGCATCTCCAGCGGCACGTCGCCCGCCGCGGCGACCATCGCGGGCAGGAAGCCCACCGCCCGTTCGACGGCGAGCACCCCGGCCTCGTCCCCGATCAGGAGGGAACGCACGCCCTCCACCGCGGCGAGCTGGGCCACCTTGTCCGCGAAGTAGGCGTCGGTGTGCACCGGGGAGGTGCCGAACATGACCTGCGGTGACGCCGTGGCCCCGGCCCCGGTGACCGTGCCGACCATGCGCGCCATCTCGTCGATGTTGAAGAGGCAGTCGAAGATCCAGAAGCTGTCGATGCCGTGCTTCGCGAGCGTGGTGACCCAGAGGTCGAGCATGCAGTAGGGCGTGAGGCCCATCCCGACGATGCCGTTGCTGCGGGTGCCCGCGCGCAGGGTGGCCGTCGGCATCGCGGCGCGCAGCAGGTCCAGGCCCTCCCACGGGTTGTCGTGGTGGTGGCGCACCTGCACCTCGAACTGCGAGGAGCCGGTGACGTCGACGACCGAGTACCCGACCCGGTCGATCGCCGCCGCCACCGGGAGCGCGTGCCCGGCCCGCATCCGCATGCCCCACAGGCTCTGCTGCCCGTCGCGCAGGGTCTGGTCGACGAACTCGACGGTGCTCATGAGGCTCCCAGCAGGTCGGTCTCCACCCAGCGGGTGTGGTGCTCCCCGGCCCGGAAGGCCGGGTGTCGGATCAGGTCGCGCAGCAGCGGGGCGGTGGTCGACACGCCCTCGACGACGAGGTGGCGCAGCCCGCGGTCCAGCCGCTCCAGCGCGTGGTCGCGGTCGCGGCCGTGCGCGATCAGCTTGGCCAGCAAGGAGTCGTAGTGCGGGGGGACGGTGTAGCCGCCGTAGCAGTGGGTGTCGATGCGCAGGCCCCCGCCGACCGGCTCGACCCACCGGGTCACGGTGCCGGGGCACGGGGCGAACCCGCGCGCCGGGTCCTCGGCGTTGATCCGCACCTCCACCGCGTGCCCGGTGAACGCGACGTCGGACTGCCGCAGCCGCAGCGGCTCGCCCGCCGCGACGGCGAGCTGCGCGGCGACGATGTCCACGCCCGTCACCTCCTCTGTGACCGGGTGCTCCACCTGGATACGCGTGTTGACCTCGAGGAAGGACCACGCGCCCGTCTCGGCGTCGACGACGAACTCGACGGTGCCCGCCCCCACGTAGCGCAGCGCGTGGGCCAGCTCGACCGCGGCCGCGCAGAGGTCGCGGCGCACCTCGGCGGCGACGTGCACGGCGGGCGCCTCCTCGACCAGCTTCTGGTAGCGGCGCTGGGCAGAGCAGTCCCGCTCCCCGAGGTGGACGACGCCGCCGTGGGCGTCGGCGAGCACCTGGACCTCGACGTGGCGGGCGCGGGTGACGAAGCGCTCCACGTACATCCGCCCGTCGCCGAAGGCCTGCCGGGCCTCTTGGCTCGCGGCTTCGAACGCGGCGGGCAGCGCGGCGGGCTCGGCGACCAGCGCCATGCCGCGGCCGCCGCCCCCGGCCGCGGCCTTGAGCACCACCGGGTAGCCGACCTCCTCGGCGACGGTTGCGGCGCGGATCGCGTCGGCCAACACGCCCGACCCGGCGCCGACGGGGATGCCGAGCGACGCGGCGAGCTCGCGCGCGACCGCCTTGTCGCCGCCCCTGGCGATCACATCGGCGGGCGGCCCGACGAACGTCAGCCCGTGCTCGGCGCAGGCCCGGGCCAGCTCGGGCCGCTCGGCGAGGAAGCCGTAGCCGGGGTGCACGGCGTCGCACCCGGTGGCCAGCGCGGCGGCGACCACCCGCGGCACGTCCAGGTAGCTGTCGGTCGCCGGGGCCGGGCCGATGCACACCGCCCGGTCGGCGACGAGCGCGGCGCGGGAGGCGCGGTCGGCCTCGGACACCGCGACGACGCTCTCGATCCCGGCGTCGGCGCAGGCCCGGACGATCCGGACCGCGATCTCGCCGCGGTTGGCCACGAGCACGCGGCGCAGGCCGCCCACGTCAGGGCCCGATGGTGAACAGCGGATCGCCGTGCTCGACCATCTGCCCGTTCTCCGGGTGCACCGCGCGCACGGTGCCCGCCGTGCCCGCGCGCACGTGGTTCATCAGCTTCATCACCTCGACGATGCAGACGGTGTCGTCCGGGCCGACCTCGTCGCCCACCTCGACGAACGGCGGAGCGCCCGGCTTCGGCGACCGCCAGAACAACCCGACCGACGGCGCGGTGACCCGGTGGCCGCCCGGCGGCTCCGAGGCCGGGGGCGCACCAGCGGCAGACGCGCCCCCACCCGCCGCGGGCGGAGCCACATCCGACACGGCTGGCGCCGGGGCGGCGGCGCCGGAGGTGGGTGGTGGAGCCGCTCCCGCGGCCGCGGGCGGCGGTGGAGCCGCTCCCGCCGCGGGCGTCGCACCTTGCGCGCCACCCGGTGCGGGCGGTGGAGTGGCCCCCGCCGCGGCCCTCGACGCGGCCCCGGAGACGGCAGCGGCCTGCGGGGCCCCACCCGGCGCGCCGTCGGCGGCGGTGGAGGTGGGCGCGGGCGATCCGCCGTCGGCGTGGGTCGGCGGGCGGCCGGTGCGGCTCAGCGCCAGCCGGGTGCCGTCGATCGTCACGGTCATCTCGTCCCAGTCCGCGCCGTCGAACGCCGCGACCAGCGCCTGGACGTCCTCGGGCGAAAGGGGCACGGGGACCTCCGAGAGTTCGTCCGGAGAAACATCGGATGTTTCGACGAACCTAGCCGCTGTGGGATCGTAGCGGCAACGCGAAGGCGCCAGAACGGCGCGAAGGGGTTGGAGGTCTGGTCGGTGGACGTCACGCAGACGGCCGTGGAGCGGATCCGGGAGCTGGTCGCGTCCGGAAGCCTCGCGCCGGGCGTGCGGCTGCCCCCCGAGCCGGAGCTCGCCGCCCAGCTGGGGATCTCGCGGGGCTCGCTCCGCGAGGCCGTTCGGGTGCTGGCGCACGCCCGCGTGCTGGACGTCCGGCGCGGCGACGGCACCTACGTCACCAGCCTGGAGCCCAGCCTGCTGCTCTCCGGGCTGAGCTTCGTCACCGACCTCATGCAGGGCCCGACCCTGCTGGAGGTCTTCGAGGTGCGCAGGCTGCTCGAGCCCGCGGCCACCGCGCTGGCCGCCGAGCGGATCGGGCCCGAGCAGATCGACGAGCTGCGGGCCTCGCTCGCGCGGATGCGGGCGAGCTCCGACCCGACCGAGCAGATCTCGCTGGACGTGGAGTTCCACGCGCTGGTCGCGGCGTCCACCGGCAACCAGACGCTGTGCACCGTCCTCAAGGCGATGTCCAGCCGGGCGCTGCGCGCGCGCATGTGGCGCGGCTACGCCGAGAGCAGCAAGATGACCTGGTCGCTCGACCAGCACGACCAGATCATCACCGCGCTGGAAGCGCGCAACGCGACGCTCGCGCAGGCGGCTGCCACCGTGCACCTCGCGGCCTCCGAGGGCTGGCTCAAGGAGTTCGTGCGCGAGGAGGCGCTCGCCGTGGGCGCGGCGCTCGACCCCGCCGAGCTGGCCGTCGGCCGATGACCCCGGCAGCCGACGCGTACGTCGTGGGCGTCGGCATGACCCCGTTCGGCAGGCACCTCGAGCGCTCGCTGGCCGACCTGGCGTCGACGGCGGTCCGCGCCGCGCTCGCCGACGCCGACCTCGACGCCGCCGACGTCGGGGCGGTGATGGCGGCCAACGCGGTGCAGGGCGCGATCGAGGGCCAGCACGGCATCCGGGGCCAGCTGATGCTGCGCGACCTGCCGTTCGGCCGGGTGCCGGTGGTCAACGTCGAGAACGCCTGCGCGAGCGCGTCCACGGCCCTGCACCTGGCGGTGGCCTACGTCGCCGCGGGCGCCGCGGACGTCGTGCTCGCCCTGGGCGCGGAGAAGATGGTCACGCCGGACAAGGAGCGTGCGCTGGCCGCGTTCCACGGCTCCTGGGACACCGCGGCGAGCGAGCGCACGCTGGCGGGCCTGGCCGCGTTCGGCGCGGGCACCCCGCCGCCGTCCGGTGTGGAGGAGCAGGCCGGGCACAGCGTCTTCATGGACGTCTACGCCGCGTTCGCCCGCGAGCACATGGCCCGCCACGCCAGCACGCGCGAGCAGTTCGCCGCGGTCGCCGCGAAGAACCACGCGCACTCGGTGCACAACCCGCTCGCGCAGTACCGCACGTCGTTCACCGTCGAGGAGGTGTTGGCGGGCCGCCCGGTCGCGTGGCCGTTGACGCTCCCGATGTGCTCCCCGGTCAGCGACGGCGCCGCCGCGGCCGTGGTGTGCTCGCCCGCGGTGGCCCGGCGGATCGGCCGCGGCCGGGCGGTGCGCGTGCGGGCCAGCGTGCTCGCGCACGGCGGCTCCTGGGACGGCCAGGACCCGGCCGAGCACGTCAGCAGGCAGACCGCGGCGCGCCTGTGGGAGCGGGCCGGGCTCGGGCCGTCCGACGTGCACGTCGCCGAGGTGCACGACGCCACCGCCGTCGGCGAGGTGCAGCAGGTCGAGCACCTGGGCCTCGTTCCGCCGGGGGAGGGCGGGCGCGCGGCCCAACGGGGCGAGACGGCGCTGGGCGGGCGGATCCCGGTCAACCCGTCCGGCGGGCTGGAGTCGCGCGGCCACCCGATCGGCGCCACCGGGCTGGCGCAGGTGCACGAGCTGGTCACCCAGCTGCGTGGGGAAGCGGGCGCGCGCCAGGTGGAGGGCGCCCGGATCGCCGTCGCCGAGAACGGCGGCGGGCTGATCGGGCTCGAGGAGGCGGCGGTCGCGATGACGGTGCTGGAGGCGTCCTGATGCGCGTCGAGCTGCTCGACGAGACCATCCGCGACGGCCAGCAGAGCCTCTGGGGCATGCGGATGCGGGCGGGCATGGCGCTGCCGGTGGCCCACCTGCTGGACCGCACCGGCTTCCGGGTGATCGACTTCGCGGGCAGCTCGATGTTCGAGGTGCTGGTCAAGTACTGCCGCGAGGACCCGTGGGAAGGCCTGGACCTGCTGCGCGGCGCGATCCGGCGCACACCGATGCGCGGCGGCATGCGGGCCAACGCCGCGGTCTCGTTCGGCGTCACGCCGGACGCGCTGATGGACACCTGGATGCGCAGGCTGAACGAGCACGGCCTGCGCTCGTTCTGGATCTACGACTGCCTGTTCGGCTGGCCCAAGATGGCACGCCTGGCCCGCGTCGCCAAGGAGTACGGCTCCGAGGTGGCGGGCACGGTCTTCTTCAGCCTCTCGCCGGTGCACACCGACGGCTACTTCGCCGCGCGGGCCGCCGAGATGGCGGCGGTCCCGGAGATCGACACGATCCTCCTCTACGACACGGCGGGCGTGCTCGACGTCGAGCGGATGCGCACGCTGGTGCCCGCGCTGCAGGCCGCCGCCTCTGGCAAGCCGCTGGAGTTCCACTCGAACAACCTGATGGGCACCTCCGGGCTGGCCTACGTCGAGGCCGTGCAGCTCGGGGTCACGATCCTGCACACGGCCAGCCGCCCGATGGCTAACGGGGCATCGGTGCCGTCCACGGAGAGCGTGGTGCGCAACCTGTCGCTGATGGGTCACGAGCACTCCGTCGACACTGGGCTGCTCGCGCCGGTCGCCGAGCACTTCCGAGCCGTCGGCAAGGCGGCCGGGTACCCCGTCGACCAGGTGAGCGAGTACGACCTGTTCGGCGCCGTGCACCAGATCCCGGGCGGGATGACCGGCACCTTGCGCAACCAGCTCGCGCAGCACGGGATGTCCGACCGGCTGGACGAGGTCCTCACCGAGACCGCGGCCGTGCGCCGCGACTTCGGCTATCCGATCATGGCGACGCCGTTCAGCCAGCTCGTCGGTACGCAGGCGGTGCTCAACGTCGTCGCAGGCGAGCGCTACGCGGTGGTGCCCGACGAGGTGGTGGCCTACGCGGCGGGGCACTACGGCACGCCGCCCGCGCCGGTCGACGCGCACGTCCTCGACCGGATCATGGCGTCACCACGGGCCGCGGAGGTCGTCGCGCGGCCGCCCGAGGAGCCGACGATCGAGGAGCTGCGCCGCCATTACGGCACCGGCACCGACGACGACGAGCTGATCCTGCGCGCGCTGCTGCCCGCCGAGGCGGTCGACGCGATGCGCGCGGCCGGGCCCGTCCGGCGGGACTACCCGCTCTCCGGTTCCGAGGTCGACCAGGTGCGCGCGCTGCTCGCGGCCACCGGCTCGCCCTACCTGCGCGTCGTCACCGAGACGATGGACCTGGAGCTGCGCAAATCGTCAGAGGTCTCCGGAGCGGGCAAGCCTTCCCGCCCGGTGTGACCTGCGCTACGTTCGCAGTCATCCGATGTCTCGCTCGAGGAGGAGCGTATGAGCGGCGCGACCGAGGCGGGCGCCATCCCCGACAAGTGGGGTGGCCCGGCGATGACCACGACCGTGGAGACCTACCACTCCGCGATCCGCAAGCTGGTCGCCGAGCGGTTCGCCGCGTCCGGGAAGTCCTGGGAGGAGGCCGTCACCGATCCGGCGTTGGAGCTCACCCGCGAGGACTTCGAGAAGGTCGAGGCCGAGCTGCTCGCCACCGGTTACCGGTTCCAGATGTCCGCCGTGGTCTCCCTCCAGGAGGAGCCGGAGAAGTACCAGGCGGGCGCGGGTGTGCAGAACTCCGGCAACCAGCCCACCGACGAGCAGGGCAGGCTGGTCGTGGGCACGGGCCAGAACGTCTTCAAGGCCAAGGCCGACGTCACCGGCACGGCGCGCTTCGTCGGCGACGTGGAGACCGTGATGGCCCTGCTCACCGAGGGCGTCCCGGAGGGCACGATCGCCGTCATCGACGACTCCGGCGGCACGCTCACCGCCCCGATCCTCGAGGACTTCGCGGGCGTGCTGTGCATGGGCGGCACCGTGCGGTCCCACCTCGGCATCCTCACCCGCGAGTACGGCGTGCCCTGCCTCATGGCGGCCGAGCTCGACGGCCTCGCCGACGGCGACGCGATCCTCGTCGAGTACTCCAAGCCCGCCACCGACGCCTACGCCGAGCGGGACGACGCCGCCCGGGCCCGCGTGATCAAGGTCTGAGGACGGAGACACCACGATGCCCGCCCCGTACAGCTACCCGGACCTCCTCGAGACCAACGCCTGGATCCGCAAGGCCAGCGACAAGTTCTACTTCCAGTGCACCGCCCGCACCGTGCAGGAGTCGAAGCTCTTCCCCGTCAACCCCTACATCGCGCTGTCCTACCTCAACGCGTGGTACCGCTGGCCGGAGCTGCTGCGCAAGATCGACGCGGCGATGCCCGCCGAGGAGATCGGGCACCGCGCCCGCGAGGTGAGCACCTACGCGAACGTGCTCACCACGGGGATCATCCCCGACTTCTACCTCGGTGGGCGCCAGATCCTCATGGACATGGGGATGCTCAAGGCCACCGACGCGATCGACGACATCATGTTCGTCCTCGACTTCGCCCGCAGGCTCAACCTCTCCTACCACCGCAACCACGCGCACATCTACGCCAGCGACGCGGGCCTGCGCGCGCAGCTGCTGCCCGAGCGGACGACGCAGGTGTTCGAGGCCGACGCCCTCGGCACGAAGCCCGGCGACCGCCTGCACGGCGCGGTCAAGCACTTCCTGGCGATCGTGTCGCAGTACGCGTTCCTCAAGGACTGCGAGTGCCGCCTCGGCATCGGCAACTCGGGGCCGTACAAGGTCGGCGGCGCCGAGATGCTCGTGCGCGACTTCCACAACGTGGGGGAGGGCGACCTGCCCTGGCTCGACGGCGTCGCCGCCGAGATCCCGCACGCCAACATCACGCTGCCCGTGATCATGAAGGACACGCACTTCAACATCCTCGACGACTGGGGCAGCTTCGAGGCCACGCCCGCCTACGACCACGACAACATGGTCGCGGTCGGGCTCTACACGTCGGACTTCCTCTCCGACGGGTACCTGCCGGTGCACATGGACAACCACTCCGACCTCGCCGACTACCTCGACCACCTGTCCGAGGTGATGACCACGGCCACGGCGGACCTGTGGAAGCGCATCTCCACGTGGAGCCGCGACCAGATGGTCGACGCCGGGCTGCTCGTCTACTACGGCGTGCTCCGCGACATGGCGCACATCGCGGGCGTGTACGAACAGGACGACTGGTTCACCGTCGAAGACCGGGTGCAGCGGTTCAAGCCGCTGTTCAACGACGAGTACGGCGGCCACCTCATCGGCGAGCTGGTCGGCTACATCTCGCTGCGCAGCCAGCAGGGCAGCGAGTACCACATGTCCAAGTTCTCCGGCGCCCCCGGCGACATGTGGAGCACCATCCCCTACTCGGTGCTCGCCGACGACGAGTGGACGGGCGGTGTCGGCCCGATCCGCGGCGGCAGCACGTCGCTGCCCCGCAAGACCGGGCTCTACACCACCAGCCAGGGCAAGCTCACCCAGGAGGAGTGCAACGAGCGGGTCCGCGCGTTCACCCCGTCGACGCTGCGGGACGACCTCGTCCACCTCGACGACACGTGGTTGAAGAACCACCCGGAGGACGCCCGCGCCCAGGACCTGTACCGCCGCACCCAGCAGCACTCGCCGGTGTTGAAGGACAAGGGCGCGGGCCTGGGCCGGGAGGACATCGCGGCGTTGCGGCAGAAGGCGGGCCGCGAGGCGGGATGACGCGAAATGCCGTTGGGCGGGCTGGGCCGTCGGGTGGGTCGGCCCGGCCCCCTCACCGCACGAGCAGGGCCGCGGCGAGGCGGCGCTCCACCTCCGGGTCCACGCCCCGCGCCCGCGCCCAGCCCGCCGCTCCGCCGTAGCGGTGGTCGAGCTCGCGCAGGAACGTGCGGATGGTGCGCTCCTCCACGCGGTAGATCTCGGCGGGCAGGCTCGCCATGTTCTGCCGGTAGCGCGGCCACCGCCCGAACCGCTCGGTGATCCGGTCCATGTTCGTGGCGGTGACCATGTAGTCCTCGACGATCTGCTCGTGGGCCACGCCGAGCAGCCCCAGCAGGAGCGCGGTCACCACCCCGGTGCGGTCCTTGCCCGCCGCGCAGTGCAGCACGGTCGGCCGGTGCACCACGGACGCCACGAGCTCCACCGCCACGACGAGGTTCGGGTCGTGCTCGAGGTGGTCGAGGTACTGGGTGGCGGTGAGCTCGCCCGGCGCGCCCGCGGAGTCGAGGTCGACCAGCGGGACGTTGGCGTAGCAGACCGAGAGCCGGGCCAGCGGTCCGCGGCCCTCCTCGACCGCCTCCGCCGCCTGGCGGAGGTCGATAACGAAGGTGATCCGCAGCTCGTCGACCAGCCGGGCGACGTCGTCGTCGGTGAGCTCCTGGAGGGTGTCGCTGCGGAAGAGCCGTCCGGTGCGCAGCACGCCGCCACCGCGGGCCCGCATCCCGCCGAGGTCGCGGAAGTTGTACGCGCCGCTCAAGTTCATCGGATGTCTCGCGCCTGTTGTCGCCATCAGATGGGCCACATGCCGTACTGGACAAGAAGACATCTGACCAATACCGTCGTTGTGACGTTACGCACAGCCCACAGCGGGGGTCAAGATGACTGGTCGGCTCGAGGGCAAGGTCGCCATCGTGACCGGAGCGAGCAGCGGCATCGGCCGGGCCGCGCTGGAGCGGTTCGCCGCCGAGGGCGCGCGGGTGGTCGCCGTCTCGCGGTCCAAGGACAAGCTCGAGGCGGCGCAGGAGGCGGTGCGCGCCGCGGGCGGCGAGTGCGCCATCGCGCCCACCGACCTGTCCACGCAGGACGGGGCCGACCTGGCGGTGCAGGCCGCCGTCGACGCGTTCGGCGGGGTGGACGTCCTCGTCAACAACGCCGGGGTCGGGTACTCCTACCGCGAGAGCCGTCCCAAGAGCATGGAGCCCATCGCCGACAGCCCGCCGGACGAGTGGGACAACGTCATGGCGATCAACCTGGGCTCGGTCGTGCACTGCATCCGCGCGGTGCTCCCGCTGATGCGCCAGGCGGGCCAGGGCTCGATCGTCAACGTTGCCAGCGTGCTCGGCTTCCGCGGCCAGCCCGATGCGCACGCCTACACGGCGGCCAAGGGCGGCATCATCAACCTCACGCGCTCGGTGGCGATCACGTACGCCAAGGAGGGCGTGCGCTGCAACGTCGTGTGCCCCGGCTACATCGAGACGCCGATGGTCGCCGAGTACATCGACATGCTCAACGCCGAGGACTTCCGCTACCAGTGGAACCCCACCGGCCGAATGGGCAAGGACAACGAGATCGCCAACGGCATCCTGTTCCTCGCCTCCGACGAGGCGTCCTACTGCAACGGCGCACAGCTCACGATCGACGGCGGGATGACCGCGAAGATGCTCTGACCGACGAGCACTCCCCGGCCCGCAGGCACGCACGCCTGCGGGCCGGTCGTCGTGCGCGGGTCAGCTGAGGCCCGCTCCGCTCGGTCGCTTGACGCTCGCGGGGATGTGTCG
>Ga0207678_10004999_pt1 | contig 11888 bp, 17 predicted proteins | sample KBSC63metaG_FD_184319 | JGI IMG/M metagenome (GOLD analysis project Ga0207678, IMG submission 184319) | Corn rhizosphere microbial communities from Kellogg Biological Station, Michigan, USA - KBS C6-3 metaG (SPAdes) (version 2) | ecosystem: Host-associated > Plants > Roots > Rhizosphere > Soil ... | reverse complement strand
TATCGCGATCCAGAACGCCCGCCTCTTCCGGGAGATCGAGGCCAAGGGCCGCGAGCTCGAGGTGGCGAGCCGCCACAAGAGCCAGTTCCTGGCCAACATGAGCCACGAGCTCCGTACGCCGCTCAACGCGATCCTGGGGTACACCGAGCTCCTGATCGACGGGATCTACGGCGAGCTGGCCCCGAAGGCCGGCGATGTGATGGGACGGATCGACCGGAGCGGCAAGCATCTCCTCGGCAACCGTGGCTTCACGGCACGGCGCTTCAAGCTCTACGGCCGCGAGGGTATCCGCATCGCCGGGGCGAACATCACCTGCGAAGACTTCTGGATGGAGATCGCCGGCTCGGGCGACGATCACGGCGACGGAATCCAGGCCTATACCGGCCCGCCACCGAACAATCCGCCTTCGCCGAATGTCGTCTTCCGGCGTGGCAAGCTGATCATGCGGAAGGGCGCCAACAATTGCGGCTTGTTCTGTGCCGACAACGCCCAAACCGGGCTCATCCTTGAGGACTTCGAGATCGAGGATCAGGCTGGGTGCCCGCATGGCGCCATCTGGTTCCCCAACCGTCCGAACGACACCGGGCTGTTCGAGATCGGCTATCGGCGCTGCAACTTCAAGGGCGTCACCCACATGCCGGCCGGCATCGACTATTCGGGCAGCGGCGCGGTCAAGCCCAAGATCCTGTTTTGGGAAGACGTCTGGTGCAACGGGTCGGAAGTGGCGCGGCCCTACTGACACGAAAGGCGGCCGGTGTCAGCCGGCCGCCCCTGCCTCACATGAACTGGTGGCGCACGGCGCCTTCGCCTGGGGGCAGTGGCTTGAACAGGTCGGCGAGCCGCCCCTCGAAGGCCTGCATTGGGTTCGCGTCCTTCTCGCGACGGCTGTCAGAGTGGAACTCGACGAGGAAGCCATCCTCGGTCGGCCGGCGCACATAGCTGGTGAAGACCGGGACGACCTTCGGATCGGCTTCAACGCTGATGACGGTCAGGCCGTCGAGGCGGTCCGGTAGCTGCGAGGCCGGGCGCCCGTCATAGTCCTCGGCCTTGACGTTGCCGATCCACACTTCGCCCTGGAAGCAGTAGCGGTCGGGCCGCAGCAGGGGATCGTTGAAGAGGATGTTCATGCACTTGAGTATGCCGGCCTTCTCGTCCTCGTTCGCCCAATGGCACGGGTAGACGCGCACCAGCTTCTCCTTCTCGTGGACGGCGACCAGCAGCGTCGGGACCATCTTGTCGCTGCCGGCGAGCTTGCGGAACTCGCGCACGGCCATCTTCACGGTGAGGTCATGCAAACCTTCGAGGGTCTGCAGCGAATCCGGCATCGGGTCATAGTGGTTCTCGTGGCAGGTGATCGTCTTGAGGTTGCTCGTGTCCATTGTCGGTGCTCCAGGGTGAAAAAAAAGCCCGCCAATGGGGACCGGCGGGCGAAGTGGTATCGGGAAAAAGTGCGTCTACTACGCCATCAATTCTCGGGGTTCCCTGGGTGGCGGCACCATTGCCGCCACGCCAGTCTACTGCGGTCCCGCGCTCACGTCGTCATGGATGCCGTCGTAAGTCTCCAGGGCAGTCTCGGCCTGGGAGAGAGCGGCAAGCTCCTCGTCGGGGTCCTCGAATGCGCTCTGCACATAGGCGACGAGGCGGCGCAGGGCGTCGACGACGGCGGTCACTTGCACGGCGATGACGTCCTCTTCGGTGCGGTCGCGGTCGATGGAGAGGGTTCGCCTCTCCACCGCGTCGACCAGTTCAGTCAGCTTGTCCATCGGTCTTCCCTGTCTTGGCGGCGATAGCCAGCCTGCGGATAATGCCTTGTGTCCCTCCCGAGTTGGGGTGGACGCAGTCGATGATCTCGTCCATCGCCGCCTTCAGCGCTTCGATCTCCTGCATCAGCTTGGCGATGATGAAGCCGCGCTGATCGACTTGGCCGCGCAGCTTGGCGTTCTCGGCGGCCAGGACATGAGCGCGGGGCCAGTTGGACTCCGCGTGCTCGGGGCTCCAGGGATTCCGAAGCTCGGTGTGTTGGTGCTTGGTCATGCGGCGACTCCTATGCGGCGCTGTTTGCGGTGACGAAGCCGTTCGATGACTTCGCGGTGCCACCAACCGCCATTCCCCGTCGCGAGGATGCGGTTGATCGCGTATTCGGCGGCAATGAGCTGGTCCGCCGTGATGGCGCGCTTGGCGAACGCCCCCTGAAACGACTTGCGGCGCGCCTCAAGGTCGAACTCGAAGCCGGCATAGACCGTGCGCTGCAGCGACTTGTCGTGGACGCGGTAGAGCAGTTGGTCGACGCCGACATAGGCGACGTCAGCGATATGCGCGAGGCGCAGCCACATCTCGCAATCGCCGGCATGTGGCAGGTCGGGATCATAGAGGCCGGCCGCCTTCTGCGTGGCGGTGCGCACGACGGCGTTCGAGCCGATGATGAAGCAGCGCCCGGTCGAGCAGACCGAATGCTTCCACTCCGCGCCGGGATAGATGCGGGTGGGGCCGACGCTGCGGGCGATCGGCGCCGATCCGGCCGCCATGCCGAACAGGCACAGCCCCTTTTCGCAGACGGAGATGTGCGGGCCGTAGACCAGCCCGACGCGGGGGTTCGCTTCCATGACGTCGATCGCGCGCTTGAGGGCGCCCGGTGTCAGGACGTCATCGGCCGAGACGATGGTGAAGTAGGTCCCCCGCGCCACTGCGATGCCGTCGTTGAAGGTCCGAACGTGGCCTTGGTTCGCCTCGTGCCGGATTATCCGCACGCGCGGGTCGGTGCCGGCATAGGCGGCGGCGACTGTGCGGGTGTTGTCGGTCGAAGCGTCGTCGACGATGGTCACGTCGAGATCGACTCCCTCCTGGCGGAGGAGGGAGTCGAGGCAGGCCGGCAGAAATCGCGCGTAGTTGTAGCAGGGCACCGTGACCGAAATGGTGGGGAGGGTCACAGAAGCCTCCCCGTCGCCATGTCGCGGATGACGAAGCCGGGGGTGATCTGGCTCTCGGTCCACGCGACCTGACGGCGCATGTCGTCGAGGGTCAGCAGCGAGTGAACCGGCTGGGTGTTGCCTTCGGCGTCCGGGCCGCCCGTGATCAGCGCTTTGCCGGCGAGGAGGATCTGCACCTCGGGCCGGTGGCCGATCAGGAAGCAGACATGGTCCTCGTTGAGGGCGCCTTCGTCATCGACGAATGCCGAACACTGGACAAGGCCGAGGGGTTGGCCGTCGCTCGATGCCATCAGCTTGATGCCGACCGCGTCGAAGCAGTCGGCGCCGATTGCGGTGTAAATCGCCTTGTAGTCCTTCAGGTCGATGGTGAAGGGTTCGACCGTCTTGGCGACGGGATCGATCAGGTAGGAGTTGTGCGCAGTCTCGTCCATGGTGAAATGCTCCAGGGTAGGGACGACTTCTATAGGACTGGATCAGTCCATCGTCAAGTTTACTGTGGGGTCGGGTGCATCGGGATCTCCCGAACCGCACACGCCATACAGATGAGCGTAATCGGTTGGCCATGCGCTTTCTCGGCGCGCTCCGGTCCGCCAGGCCGGTACTGGACCTGTTCCTGACAGAGCTGACACCGTCCTGTCAGGTTGTCCGGTGCCATCAGGCGCGGCGCGAGTGGCGGCGCGATGTAGAAGGCTGGCTCTTTCATGCGGCTCTCCTGTACTTGCCGTTGCGGATGCGACCGATCAATTGCTCGCTGACTTCGTAGTCCATCGCCAACTGCACGTTGGTGCGCTTGACGCTGTCGAGGATGGCGGCGACTTGGTCGGGCGTGAGCCGGGGCCGCCTGCCACGGATCGCCGGCTGCGGCACGAAGATGTGCCCATCGGGGTCGCACTGCCAATTGCGGCCGCTGACGACGAAATGCACCGCGACGTTGGAGACGCCATACTCGGCGGCCAGGACGCGGCCGACTTCGCCGGCGGCATAGCGCCGGCGGATCTCGCGAACCATCGGCCATGTCAGCTTCGCCCGTACCCGCTTCGGCGGGTCATAGTCGCGTTCTTTCCAGGTCAGGCCTTGGACAAGGTTCGCGATCGTCGACGGCGCGACGCTGAATAGGTTCGCGATCTTGGTGTAGCTCCAGTTGAAATCGCGCGCGAGCTTGCGAATGGAGCGGACCTGCTCCCAGGTCAGCTTTGCGTTGCGAGGGGGGAGGGTGCGCGGCATGTCAGCGTTCCCAAACCATGTCGGCGCCGTCCATGACGGCGTAGCATTCGACGTCCATGGCGTCGTCGCCCGGTCCCCAATCGGCCTCGGCGCCGCGCAAGAGCGCTTCGTCCTTGGCGTCCTCGGGGGTGTCGGCCTCGATCTCCATCGACGCGACCTGTTCGACGTATTGCTGCAGAAGGACTCGGTATTTCATGGGGGTGCTCCAGGGTTGGGCAATGGCGCCCCTGATGCCGGCCGCGCGGGTCGGCATCGAGGGTGTCACTTGGCCGGTGCGTAGACGACGACGGCGATGGCGAGGGCGAGGAAGTAGACGCCGCAGGCAGCGATGAGGGTCATGCCACCGCCTCCAGTGGCGCGCTCTCCAACGGCGGCAGAACCGCCTCGCGAAACTCGTCGAAGCGAACGAGCTTCAAGTCGTCGAGGCGCGATTCCACGGCCTCGATGATCCTGGCGCGGGTGATGTTCTCGCAATCGGGGTCGTCGGTTTCGACGGTGAAGGCGAGTGTCAGCAGATGCGAATAGGTGGTCATGGTCTTGTTGCCTCGGTGAGTCCCAGGGCGGCCAGTGGCACGCTGCGGGCAATGCAAGTGTCGAGAATGCCGCGACGGATCGCGATTCCATAGGCGCGGCTGACGTTCTGGATGCGCCCGCTTGCCTTCACGGCGCGGCTGGACAGGCGCGTGATGTGCGCCTTGTGGATGCCGGCCCGCTCCGCGATCTCGGTCTTGGTGATGCCTCGGCGCACGAGCGCTTCGACGGCGCGCTGCAGGGCCAGCCGCTCCGTCTCTGGCAGCATGTCGCGGCCTTGGTCGGTGTAGGTGTCGAGGTATGTCGCGCGGTTCATGTCAGGCCTCCGCCTGCTGCTTGACGGCCAGCCGGGCGAGTTCGGCATCGATTTCGGTGACGCGCTCGACGCGCTCAATGCCGGCGTCTTCGCGGCCGGGGATGGCGAAGGACTTGTAAAGCGCGGCGACGATCATCGCCTCCACGTCACGCGGCCGAATGGTGTGGAGGGTGTCGCCCGCGTAGCTCTCGGGGATGACGTTCAGAGTGACGACGAAATTCAGTCTCATGGTGGTTGCTCCAGGGTAGAGGGCAAGGCGCCCGCTCTGCACCGCCTGACGGGGCGGTGCAGGTCGGGTGGCTCTCCTCAATTGCCGGCGACGTCGCCGATGTCGGCGGCGGTCGGCGGGACCTGCCGCTCGCACCAGCCTTTCGCCTTGGCGACGCCGTTCTGTGTCAGGACAGCCGGCGCCACGAGGAAATTGCCATCGCGCGAGATGCGGCCCTCGACGATGGACCAGTCGGGCGCATTGCGTGACGTCATGGTCAGCCCGCCGAACTGATTGGCGCCGAAGAGCCAGACGGGCCGGGCGCCGACAGGCGCAGCGACGCCGTCGCGGTTCTTGACGAAGCCGGTTTCGACGAAGGTGCCGGCGAGCGCGCCGTCAGCGTTGTGCGAGTTGTTGCCGAAGCCATAGAGCAGCGAGTTGCCGCGCGTGTCGGTCAGCTTGCAGAGCAGGTCGCCCGTGTAGTCGCGCGCCATGGCCGGCGCGATCAGGGCGAGGCCTGACAGGGTGGCGGGGAGCGGCGAAGCCTGCAGCGTCGCGAACAAGGCGACGGTCGAGGCGAGAGCGATAGCGAGGTTTTTCATGGTGGTAGGCTCCAGGGTGCGAGGCAGAAGCGCCTCCACCTGCCAGCGTCGCGCGCTGGCAGACGGCGGGGCTCAATCGTCCTTCCAACGGCGGGCGGCTTCCTTGCGGATGCGGCGATGCTCGCACCAGCTAGCGAAGGCCAGGAGGATCGGCAGGCCGGTGCCGATCCACTCACAGGCGAGCGTGAAGGCGGCCATCACGCGGCCTCCACATGCGCGTCGCCAAACTTGGCGAGCATCGCCCGCAGCCACTTCTCCGGCTCCTGCAGGTCGCGGTCGGTCAGATGCGCGGAGGAGATGAAGAAGACTTCATCGGCGCCGGGGATGACACCGTCGAAGATGACGCGCGAGTGGCTGCGCATCGCGTTGTGGTCGCGATAGGTCCAGTGTCCGGTGCTTTCCCCGGCGTTGAAGCCGACGTTTTCGGCAAGGCCGAAAGCCCAATAGCGCCAGTCGGACGAGCCGAGCATGTAGGCCGCGCGGGACAGGTCGAGGGGGGTCGTTTCGATGCGCGTGGTCACGTAGCAGGCCGAACGCTGCCCGTCCGGGTTGGACGGCGAGCCGGCTGCGAGGCCTGACGTGACGTGCAGGGTGATCGGGCGGCGCAAGGCGAGCATGCGCACCAGAGCGATGACCAGGGTGCCGCGCTTCACCATGAAGTCCTGCGAGACGCCGGCAGAGGTGGTCATGTCCACCAGGATGCCGAGCGGGGCCTGTTCCTTGGCCACGCGCACGCGGCGACGCATGCTCATCGGATGGCCGGCCAGGAACGCCGGCACGTTGGGCAGGCCGCCGACAACGTCATTGCGCGTCTGCCACGCGGTCGAGAACGGGACCAAGTCCTCGAACTTCGCGAGGAGCGCGTCGGACGCATTGCCCATGCGCTCGTCGCCTTCGACGAGCTTGCGCGTGAAAGTGTCGAAGTCGTTTTGCACGCCGGTGGTGCCGTTCGAATAGGTCGACTGGCGGCGGCGGCGCTGGCTCATGTGGTCGCGGCAGAAATCGGCAAGCGCCGTCATGCCTTCGAAAACGTAGTGATGGTCGAGCGTGGTCGAGGGCAGACCAAGGGCGCGATGTGTCGGGCGGATGAGCGTCGGGGGGTGGGCGGTGGGGTCGTACATGATGCCAGGGTCCAGGGTGTGAGTCGGGGGTGGTTCGGTTAAAAGGTATATGGACTGGATCGGTCCACGTCAAGGGGTGCGGGAAGGGTGCATCGCCTTTCTGTGCCGGCGGGGCTTGTGGCGCCGCCGGCAGGGAAAGGGGACGCGCCTAGAGGGCGCGGCCTTCGACCTTGATGACGTCTTCGGGCTTGAGCGATGCGAGATAGGTGAACTTCGCGGCTTCGTCGCTGGTGAAGCCTGCGGCGATCAGGGCGGCGCCAGCCTGCGAGTGGCGGGGGTCGATCAGATGCTTGAGCTTGGAAGCCTCGGCACGGCGGCGAGCGTCCTGCACGCGGCGCGCAAACGCCTCGTTGCCCGAAATGCGCAGTTCAAGCGCGGTGTCGTAACCCCAATCGAGCTTGACGGGAAAGCGCGACATGACGGCGGTGTCAATCTTGGAGCGGCCGACATATTCGGCGGTCGGTCCGGTGCCCCAGGTGTTCGCGGCGCCGATGATGATGCAGTCGGGATGGCGCTTCACCACCTTGTCCGGGAAGGAGTACTGCCCGTTCGCCGTGGCGCCGTTGATCGCAAGCACGGCCTCGTTGGCGGCGCCGTCGATCTCGTCGAGGAGGATGACACCGCCACATTCGAAGGCGCGGCGGAAGGGCGTGTCATGGTAGTTGCCGCCGGCGTCGACGAAGCCAATAAGCTCGAACGGCTGAGTCATGGCACCCTGCACATGGAAGTCGAGGCCAAGCGCTTCGGCCACTTGCTCGCAGGCATACGACTTGCCCGAGCCGGTCGGGCCTGCCAGCCAGATACCGGCCACGCGGCCATTGGCCTGCCGGGCTGACGCCATTTTGATCAGCGTCGGCAGCATCGGGTGGTGCGTGGTCGGCAGGGTGTGCGTCGTGTCGTCGGCGCGCTTCACCGTGATGATGGTCGTCGGCAGCTCGCCGATCGCGGCGTTGATGGTCGAGTCCATATCGGCCTTGAGAGCCGACAGCATCGGCGCCCACAGCACTTTCGCGAGAGCCTGCGTCACGCCATCGCCGCCAAAATCCGGCACGGATGCGCTGGGAGCGTCGCTGACAGGCTTTGCGGCCGGCGCGGTCGGGATGACGGTCGAGGCGATCGCGGCCGCTGTAGCGGCTTCCTGGGAGCGCTTGGCGTCCTTCATGGCGCGGTCCTGCCATTCACGCTCCTCGCGAGCGATCGAGGCTTGCGCGTCGTCGAAGGCCTTGCGTTCGGCGTCGCGCTTCTCTTGCGCCTTGCGCTCGTTGGCCTGCAGCACGGCGAGCTTGTCGGCGTCGGACATGCCGGTGTCGGTCAGCGTGGCGACGGCGGCCGTGTGCGCGGCGGCGGCCTCGTCCTTGTACTCGCGGGCGGCGGTTTGCTGCGAGGTCTCGGTCTGACGCGCGGCGGCGTCGTGGAACTTCACAAGCTCGCCGTGCCAGTCGAGGCCGTTGGTCTCGCAGAAATGCAGCACGCGGCGCTTGTCCAGCGACGAGGCGTCGATCGCCCATGACTGGCGGTAGGCCTGCCATGCCGGCAGGGCGGTGATGAGCTTGCGCAGATGGGCGCGTTCTTCGGCGGTCATCGAATGAGCCTGTGAGGCAAGGGGAACGTCGGCGCGATAGGCCGCATCGAAGGCGGCGGCGCTCTCGGCGCGGGCGGTGGACATGAGGTCGGTCATGGTAGGGTGCTTTCGGTTGCCAGGGTGGTAGGGGGTGGTTGCTCGTCCGTAGTGGACTGACCCAGTCCTAACGACGCTGACACGGCCTGTCAAGGGTCCTGACACGGGAAACGGCGATTATGGCGCTTTGGTCGGCAGAAAACCCGCCTATCACGGCAATCGGACATGCCCGGCAATGCGTCGGTGTGAACCGATCCGGTACGCGGTGCGAGCGGTTCGCGCTGCAGGGCTGCGAGGCCTGCGGGTTTCACGGCGGATGGTCGGAGCGCTATCGGCAGGGGCATGGCTACCCGGCGCATCTCATGCGCGGCCGGCTCGTCAAGCGCGAGATCAGGCTCGCGATCGAGCGGGAAGGCCTGCACTGGCTTTGGGAGGTCGAGGCCTTTCGACGCGCGCCATCGGCTGGCAGACTGCGCTTGTTCGAGGCTGCGGTGTCAGCACGCGATGGGGCCGATCCTGGCGCCTTCGTGCGAGCCCGTGAGGCGGAAGAGGGACGGCAGAAATGGAGCACAGTGGTGTCAGATCGACCCTGTTAGCGCGTCTTTTGCGCCTCGCGGCGGAGAGCGAAAACGATCAAGCGGTGGTCGCGGCTGTCAGGACTGCGGCCGAAATGGTGGGGGCTTTGGGGGCCAAGGCGACGCCGATGGAAGAGGGCGAACAACGGCGCGCGTCAGCGATGAGCCCGGCTGAGATGCAGCGCGAGTTGGACAGGCTTGCCCGGCTGCAATGAGCCTATGCATGCGTCCAATAGGTCCCGCCCTACTGGACAGTGTCCGGCTCGCGTCTCTCCCCTGGGGTGTCAGCGTGGCAGGGCTGCGAGGGGCAAGGGTCTAGGCTTTGTGGACAGTGGACAACGCTGACACGGCGAGGGACAGCACGCGCGCACGCGCAGCGCATACCCCCGTGCGGTCGCGCCCGGCCCCCGGCCCACCCCCGCGCGCCGGTGCAAAATTCATCTCTGACGCATCCACAAACTTCAGGCCGTCAGACTTTCCGGGCAGGCCCCCTCCGTAGGTTCCCCCTGTGAGCTGGCGTCAGGGCTATGTCAATTCCGCATAGCGACGCACCAGGTCCGTCAGGATTTCGAAGTCGGACGGGTGGCACCGTCGCTTGATGCGCTCGAGTTCATCTGCGCCTTGCGGGAAGCGGTCTTCGCCGGGGTGATAGGCGATGCTGGTCCAACGGGCGTTCGGGATCTTGCACACGAAGGTCTGCCAGGGCGGGTTGGATGGCAGGGGGAAAACCTGGATAGGGCCTCGAGGACATTCGACGCGCAGGATGGTGGTGGGGATCCGGGTGATTTCCATTACTCGCTCCAGGGTTGAGGTTATCCTATTACGTATCTTGCTCGCGCGCGCGTCATGCGCACGGCCTCCGGCAAAGACTATCCGACCGAACAACCTGACAACGGGTGCTCACGGTGTTATGCACCCTGTCAGGCGGGTTTGTTCGAGCGAACAGCGTGTCAGAACAATGGGTTAGTCGTGTTGTGAGGGCTTCTTGTTCGCCTTCTTCGGCGAGTTCGTGCGGATATGGTAGCGGGAGCCGCGCTTGTCGATGAGCTTGTCGGCGACGAGGCGGGTGAGGATGCCGGACAAGGTCGACGGAGCCAGGCCCAGCATCGCCACGAGGTCCTTGTGCTGGAGCGCGGGTGTGCCGGCGAACTCGATGGCGTCTAGGACCCGCTTCTCATTGTCGACGACGAGATCGGCCCGCTTGTCGGCTTCCTGCTCGGTGATCACCACGGCGACACCGACCGACGACGGGCGGCCCTTGGTGTCAGGGATGGAGGCGACGGAGACGAGCTCGATGCGCAGCGGCTCGAAGCCGTTCGAGTTGCGCAAGGGCTTGCCGAAGTTGGAGAACTCATAGAGCCGGTCCCCCTCCAATTTCCACAATATGAGATTGCCGTCGGTCTCGCCGGTGAAGGAGGAGCCACCGCGCGGCACCATGTTGTCGCGGTCGTCGCCGGGGTTCTTGGCCGGGTGGCAGAGCACCAGGACGGCCGGATTGCCGGGCAGTTCGGTCAGCTTGCGCAGCGTCCGGGCAAACTCGACCATCTGCGCGTTGGAGTTCTCCTCCTCGCCCTCGAAAAACGCGGCGGCGGTGTCGACGACGATCATGGCGAGGGGCTTGTCCTTGGGGACCTGGGCTGACAGCGTCTCGGCGTTGTCCTTGATCGAGAAGCGGCCGGCGACCAGGAAGACGTCGGCCTCGACATCGCCGAGCTTGTAGTGCGACCGCAGCCCCTCGGCCTTGCGCACCACGTCGATCGGGTTCTCGCCGGCGAAAATCGCCACCGCGCCGCGCTCCACATCGAGCGAACCGAGCAGGCGCGGGAAGATGTTCGGCGCCGCCATCAGATAGGACAAAAGCAGCGCCACGGTGGTCTTGCCGGTCCCGTATTTGGCGGTCAGCGAATAGAGGTAGCCGCGCTCGATGACGTTCTCGACCAGCCAATGCGGCGGCTTCAGCATCTTGCGCCAGTCACGCTCGCGCAGGAGAGTGACCTGGTGCTTGGTGTCAGGCTTCGTGTCAGCGCCGGCGGCGCCGTTGGTCTGGTAGCGCCTCGGATTAGCCGCCCCCGGAACGTCCTCGTCCGGTCGCCACTCGAAGCGATAGCCCTCCTCAAATCCCGGCGGCATCTTGTCCGGCATGCGCTTCCACTCCAGCCTCATCCTCGATCAGCACCTCCATTCCACGGCCGACAATTCGAGACGCGAGTTCGTCTACCTCCCGCTCGGCGCCGCGATCAGCCAGGATCGTGACCACCTCGAACACATCCGGGATCACATCGGCGAGATGCGGCAGGAAGCTCTTGCCGCAGGCCGACCAGCCGTCCATCCCCATGCCGCGCGCATACTTGGTCACCTTCTCGAGGCCTTCGCCGATGACCAGGGCCAGGCTCTCGGGGTTGATGTGGCAGACGCACGGCTTGCCCTTGATCTCGCCGAGCGCCTGCTTGCCGGAGCGGCCCTTCTCGTGTGTCAGGTCGATGAAGGTGCGGTGGACCCCGGTGACGTTCGGTACGCTCCAGTCGTCACCGGCGAGAGTGGGCATCCCGGCGGCATGCACCAGCGTCGGCTTGCCCTGGCCGCCGGTCGGATGGAAGCGGACCGACGGCGGGATCGGCAGCGATAGCTTGCGGAAGTGCCAGTAATCCTCGGCCGGCGTGCCGATTGGATCGATTGCGTTGGCCCACATCAGCGCCGCGAGGTGGCCGGTGGACGCGGGCGGTTGCTTGGCCGGCGATTCGGCATGTTTGGCGAACTGTCGCTGCT
>Ga0207678_10004997_pt1 | contig 11889 bp, 9 predicted proteins | sample KBSC63metaG_FD_184319 | JGI IMG/M metagenome (GOLD analysis project Ga0207678, IMG submission 184319) | Corn rhizosphere microbial communities from Kellogg Biological Station, Michigan, USA - KBS C6-3 metaG (SPAdes) (version 2) | ecosystem: Host-associated > Plants > Roots > Rhizosphere > Soil ... | reverse complement strand
GGTATTCCTGAGCCGTATCGCACCGCGTTCCGTCAGGGCGCGGCGTGGTGGACAAAGACCTTCGAGGCAGCCGGATTCAGCAACGCATTTCGCGTCGAGGATCTCCCCGCAGGCGCCGATCCGATGGACGCGCGCTATTCGATGATCCAGTGGGTGCACCGGAGCGATCCTGGCTTCTCCGTGGGTCAGTCGTTCGTGGATCCGCGCACGGGCGAGATCATCAAGGCGATGCTCAAGATGGACACGTATCGCTCGATCACCGACTACAACATCTTCGCCGGTATGACGCCGGCGATGGACGGAGAAGGCACCGACTGGATGGCGTCGCTCGATCCCAACGTAAACGGCACCGAGTTCGCCATGTCGCGCCGCCGTCAGCACGTTGCGCACGAGATTGGCCACACACTCGGTCTCGCGCACAACTACATCTCGCATGCATTCGGCCGAGCCAGTGTGATGGACTATCCCGGTCCGCTGGTGACGCTCAGGCCCAACGGCACGCTCGACGTTTCGCACGCATGGGCAAACGGCACGGGCGCGTACGACACGCTCGCGATTCGTTTCGATTACACGCAGTATCCGAACGCTGCAGCAGAGCGCGCGGGACAGGAAGCGCTGGCGCGTCAGGCGATAGCGGGCGGTGCACGCTTTCTGACCGATCGCGATGCGTCGGCGGGTGTGTACCCCGAAGTGACGCGGTGGCTGAACGGCGACGACGCCGTGAAGGAACTCGCGCGAGAGAGCGCAGTGCGCGACGTGCTCATCTCGAAGTTCAACGAATCGGTGATCGCACCCGGCGATCCGATGTGGCTGATCAACGAGCGCTTCGTGCCAGTCTATCTGCATCATCGCTACGCCATCGAAGCGGCGACGAAGGCGATCGGCGGCATGGAATACACCTTCGCGCTGCGGGGCGATGGACAGACGCCAGCAACCGTCGTAGCGCCGGCGAAGCAGCGGCAAGCGCTGCGCGAGCTGATCGCGACGATCCAGCCGCGCGAGCTCGCAGTGCCCGAGCGTATAGTGAAGATGATCCCACCGTCACCGTACGGATATGGCGGCGGCTGGGGCTTCGCAACGACGCCCGCGGGAATCGTGTACGATCCGCTGGCCATCGCGCGCGCGCTCGCGGGCAACGTTGCGGATGGAATTCTGCAGCCCGATCGCATGGAGCGCGTGATGTCGTTTCATGCGCGCGACGCTGCGTCGCCGTCGGCTGACGAAGTGATCGGACAGCTGATCGACGGCGTCTACACGAATGCGACAGCGACTACGGCGTACGAGCGCGGCGTGCGTCGTCAGGCGAGGCGCGCCGTGGTCGACGCGCTGTTCGCGCTGGCGGCAGATCAGAAATCGACCGCAGACGTGCGTGCTGTCGCCAACGATCGTTTGAGTCGATTGGCAACTAGTCTCGCCGCCGCGAAGACGACCGACACGGAAGATCGCGCGGCGAACGCCGAAGTCGTTCGCAACGTGCGGAACTGGCTGGATCGCCACATCGCACCGGAGCGTCCGGCGGATGTGATCCCGCTGCCGCCGGGAACGCCGATCGGGGACTGAATAGAGTCAGGAGGGCACGGGGCAAGACCTTACCCGTGCCCTCATCCACTTCAAGCGAGTGCTGTCCCGGTCGAAATCGCACCGCCTTGCCAGAATGATCGGGAGGTGTATGATCTTCCTCAGTTAGTACTGTGCCGGTGACGCGGGACACCTCGAGGGCGAGTCGATTCATGCCTAAGATAGCTGCCGCTCTCTGCCTGGGTTTTGTCGTTGTCTCCACCGGCGGTGCCCGCGGCACGCCCGGCGTGAGTCGCCCAGCCACGCAGTCTTCCGCCGCGACGCAGGCAACTGCCCCGAATGTTCGTGGCGAGAAGGAATCGGGTGTTCTCTCCGACGTCCTCGTGCTGCTTCTCGGCACGCTCCTGTCGCTCTACGCGACGGTTGTTTTCGAGCGCAGAAAGCGCTTTGGCGAGATACTTCGTGATGTGGGTCGCACCCGACAACACTTCCAGGGATATCCTGTATCTCCTGGCCCCAGGGATCTGGAGTATGCGCACACGGAGACCGTCAGGTTCTGGCATTTCCTGGAAGAAAAGGAATGGGAGCTTGCAGCCGATGGGCATCGTGATGCCGCGGCACGGATCAATCGGTTGCATTCATTCTTCTTTCGCGTCGCGACGTGCATCGAGAAGATGCAATCGAAAAACACCAAGGGATTGGCGGTCGACCAGTACCTGATGGAGTTCCAGTCCGAGTATCAACGGATTTACGACAGCGAGTTCCGGCGATATGAATCGGCAATTCGTCCGTCGACGTGGGCGCTCATTCGCCCGCTGCCGCATCCCGTGCTGCCAAAATCATTGACGGCGTATTCCGGCGACGATTTCATCGCGCTGTTGTAGGTCATGGCATTGCCGCTCCGCCGTTGCGAACTCTCACCATTGCCGACTGTACCGTGACCCAGCTCTTGCTCCGCCGTGTTCAAGCCGCGCTCGTCGTCGCCGCCATCTTCGCCTGTGCGAGACCCGCATCGCCGGCGCTCGACAGCGCGGAACCGCTGCCAGCGCGATACATGTTCGCCTGGACCGGAGATGAAGATCGCGAGGACAGCGACTTTCTTGCCGTCATCGATCTCGCGCAGCATGGTGATCGGTACGGAACCATCGTCGCGACGACACCGGTCGGCGAGAAAGGTACGTGGCCGCACCACACCGAGCACGAACTGGGCGCGAGCAGGATGTTGTTCGCGAATGGATTCGCGGGTAATCGAAGCTTTCTGTTCGACCTTCACGACCCGCTGCATCCAAAGGTGGTGGAACGATTCAGCAGCGTCGCCGGCCTGAGCTTTCTGCACAGCTTCGCGCGACTTCCCAACGGCCACGTCCTGGCAACGTTCCAGGGACATGGCCCGAGCAACGAGGCTCCCGGCGGCATCGCCGAACTTGACGAGCGAGGGCGGGTCGTGCGCTCGCGCTCCGCTGCAGATTCGAGTGCGGACCAGACAGCGTTGCGACCGTACAGCCTTGCCGTCGTTCCGTCGCTCGATCGTGTCGTCGTTGGGCTCACGTACATGCCCATTCCGACTTGGAGTCCACTGCGCGGATCAATTGCGCACGACCACGCCGGCGATCAGGTGCAGGTGTACCGGCTGTCCGATCTCGCGCTGGTCAAGACGATCAGGCTTGCGTCGAACGATGCGCCGAACGAGCCACGGCTGCTGCAGGACCGTCGCACTGTCCTCGTGAATACCGTTGCGTGCAAGCTGTATCGCGTCACTGGGCTCGACGGCCGCGACCCGCATCTGGAGATGGTTCACCACGAGGAGGACCGTGGATGCGCAACGCCCGTGGTGATCGGCAACTACTGGATTCAGTCCAACGCTGCCACTCATCGCGTCTTCTCGCTCGACGTGCGCGACCCGACAGACGTTCGCAGTGTTTCGTCGGTGACGTTCGACGAGCATCAGCGGCCGCACTGGCTGGCGACCGACGGATCACGCATCGTCGTCGTGAACGAGCCAGGTCCCACGGCTGAGCGTCGGATGTGGATGTTGAAGATCGATCGGGTGACGGGAAGAATCACGCTCGACAGCGCGTTTCGCGATTCTGGATCGACGCGACCGGGAATCGCATTCGATCGCGCAGACTGGCCACATGGTGCGACCGGAACCGCGGTTCCACACGGCACCGTGTTCGGCTGGTAAGGCGTACATAGCGTAGACCGTGTGGCCTTCATCCGGACGACATGACCGAGCACTGGGCAACTCTCGTCTCGAGCGAGACGCAGCGACCCCCTACACGCGATTACACCACCTGCCCCCTTGACTCTATACCAAGGTATAGAGTCTACCATTCGTCAGTCTTTAAGACCGACGACCAGCACCGACGACGCTGGAAGGGAGGAGAGAGAGTATGGCCTGGAAAACGGAATGTTGTGGATGGGATGTCTGGGGCGAGTTGGCAGGGATAGGGCCCAACGGGCACCCTGCTGCAGTGCTGGAATGGCCGACGAAAACCGGCAACAAGCCAACGGTGGCGCGCGCTGATGACATCCAGACTGTCCGCTTCTGGAATCGCTCGGCCCGATTGATTCGCTCGGTTGGAGCGGACAACACATTACAAAAAGGAAACAGATAGCATCATGCCAGTGCGTGGTCCTCGTCTCAGGATTCTTCGTCGGCTCGGGACGCAGCTCCCGGGCCTCTCTGCGAAAACCGCTGATCGCCGGCCGTTTCCGCCTGGTGAGCATGGCGCCGTTCCAACGCGTCGCCGGCCAAGCTCGCTGCGGCGTCGGCTGGAAGAGAAGCAGAAGGTTCGGTTCAATTATGGCGTGACCGAGAGGCAGATGGAGCGCTATCTGAATGCAGCACGTGCGCTCCAGGGTAACACGGGAGAAAATCTGCTGATGCTACTCGAACGGCGCCTGGACAACGCCGTATTTCGCCTTGGTTTCGCACGCACCATCCCTGCAGCGCGACAGCTGATTGTGCACGGACACGTGCTGGTGGGTGAACGACGAGTGGATCGGCCCGGTTACCGGCTCGAGATTGGAGAAACCGTGTCGTTGAGTTCGCGCGCACGCGCGCGCGAGTCACTCCGCGCCGCCGCCGAGCTGGGTCCATTGTTGAGGCTACCGGGTTACTTGAGACGCGATCCGGATGATGCATGTGCTGGTCGTGTTGTTACGTTGCCGACGCGCGCCGATGTTCCGTTTCCGGTCGCGGAGGCGCTGATCATCGAGTTCTACGCGCGCTGAGAGATAACAGGGATCACGCAAGAAATGCCGATGCGTCGATGATGAAATGCGCGATCATGTTGACCCAGATGTTGCGGCGCCAGAGATACAGAATGGTCAGCGCCGCACCGGCCAGGCCGGCGATGAAGATGTGATGCCAGCCCCAGAAACTGATGTGATCGAGCGTGAACACCGCGCACGTCACAACGCCGGAAACTGCGCGGCTTCCGGTCAGCTCCTCCAGCCGCTCGATAGGATAGCCGCGGAATAGAATCTCCTCGGACACGGCGGCCCGCACTACGATGAGGACATTGAGCCAGTAAGGGAGCCTGGATATGGAAGCAATCTGACTGCTTTCGCTCCAGTGCAGCGCCGGGAACACGACGAGCAGCATGAACGCCATGCTCGCCAGGATCAGCATGCCCGCGACAATGGCGATGATCCCGTCCTTCAAGCCCAGGGCACGGAATCCGATCGACGACAGCGGACGGCGCTCCACCCGGACGACGTACAGCATCATCCCGACGACCCACGCCCAGACAATGAGCTCGTATGCCAGCCGATTCACCAGACCGGCTTCGTCGTGAATCCAGGAACCGACGGGTAAACTGAAAAATCCGAGCGCGAGCAGCACGCCCACGGCGGGGATAAGCCAATTGCGCCAATTGCGCCGAACGGCGATGGCCCGCACTTCAACTGACATCTCTGTCACCTCTTTTCGCGCGAGTACCGCTGCTGCGCGCGCGGCGCACCACGCGGATGAATTCATCCAGCGCGGCGGTTGTGCGTTTGCGATCGCCGGTGCTCATGAGTTCGAGGAACAGGCCGTCGAACACTGCAACCAACAGCGTTGCCATGGCATCGGTCCGCTCCGCGGGCGGTAGTGCCGCGCGCACGAGCTCGACCCAATCCCGTGAATTGCGCGTGAGATAGCGGCCATAGGTGTCGGGGTTCTGCGCGGCCAGGATCTGCAGCTCATAGAGCAGCCGCAGAGATCTGAAATTTCGCCGGGACGTCGCCCAGTTCCAGAAAGTCCTGAGCGGCGGCTCGTGCTCTTCCCTGGCCGATACCTCGGCGAACGATTCCCGCAGGCGGCTGTGCAGAGCGTCCAGCACCTCGGCCAGTAGCTGCTCCCTGGATCCGAAATGGTAGATCAGAAGGCGCGCACTGGTGCCGGCGGCGGCAGCCAGTGGCCGCAGCGACAGATCCGCCAGGCCGTGCTTCAGCAGATACACGATCGTCGCATCCAGAATTTCCTGCTTGCGCGGTGCCATGTAACAAACGTTACATGTAACGATCGTTTCAGTCAAGCCCGGGATACGGGGGAAGGGGGGTCAGAGTTGACCTTCCGGACGCGTACCGGATACGGACCCTGCAACTATCGTCGCACAACCGGTGACGAAATGGGCGACGCAACTCGACGCGCGATTCAGCGTCGCTTGCGTGGCAGATCCACACAACCGTCCAATCACCAGAATCCCGCGTGACAAAACTCGCCCTTCTGATCGGAATCCTTCTGGCTACCACGCCACCAGCATCGCAGACAGTCTTCGCCGCGGGAGATCAACGGATCGCTGCACCGGCTACGGACTCGCTTTTCGACACCATCGCTGCGCTCGATTCTGCCGTATTCGACGCGTTCAACAAATGCAGCTCACCGGAGCAGCTTCAGAAGCACGCCAGCTTCTTTGCGCCCGACGTCGAGTTCTATCACGACAAGGGTGGTGTCACCTGGACTCGGCAGGCTATGATCGCCAATACCAGAAAGAATGTATGCGGTCACTTCCGCCGCGAACTCGTCCCCGGGACACTCAGGGTTTTCCCGATCAAGGACTTTGGTGCCATCGAACAGGGCAGTCATGAGTTCTGCCAGTTCGCGACCGGCAAGTGCGATGGACGCGCCGATTTCGTAATTGTGTGGCGACATCAGAATGCGAGATGGCAGATCACGCGAGTGCTCAGCTACGCGCACCGGCCCATCGATTAGCGCTGCTCCGCGCCGCCGCCTCTGTACACCACGCCGCCCTTCATCACGAACTGCACGTGCTCCACTCGAGTGATGTCCTGCAGCGGATTGCCGGGGACCGCAACTACATCGGCGAGATATCCGGGCTTCAACTGTCCTACCCGGTTCTCCCACGTGAGAATGCGCGCGCCGTTCAGGTAGTCGGCCTGTAGCACCGCGAGTGGCGTCATCCCGTACTTCACCATCAGCTCGAATTCCTGCGCCTGCGTTCCATGCGGAAACGGTCCCACGTCCGACCCGACTGCCATCGGAACGCCAGCGGCCACCTGCCGCTTGAACTCGTGGATCTTGTAATCGAGCATCGCGTACTCGCGTCTGGCCGCGGCGGAATCCGGTGCGTGGTCGGCGAAGTACTTGAAGATGACGAAGGTGGGAACTGCGGGAATATCCTTCTGCTTCATCAGGGTCATCGTGCCCTGGCTGAGCTGCGTCGCGTGGTCGATGGAGGAGACTCCCGCCTCCACGGCAAGACGCGCTGCCGGCTCTCCCTGACAGTGCACGCCGACGTTGGTGTTGAGACGCGCCGCCTCGTTCACGGCCGCCTTGAGCTGGTCTTCCGTGTACTGGTACGTGGTGTGGAAGTCCCAGAAGCCGGGATCGCCCGGCTCCTCGCCGATTCCGAGCTGCTTGCAGATGGGATCGCCGAGGCATGGGGCTGATCCGGCGGGGACCATGCGGTCCGGCCCGGTGACGTAGATCTTGGCGAAGCTGGCCCCTTCCTTGTGCTGCTTGCGGATCGTTTCGATCAACTGTTCGGAATCGTTGGCGTAGTCGGCGTTGCCCAGTACGTGTTGCTCGGGGTTGAAGCCGACTGCGTCCTCGTGTCCGCCCAGGATCGAGATGGCCATCCCGCTTATGCGGAGCCGCGGACCGGGAATCTCACCTGCGTCGATGGCGTCGCGCACCGCCGCGTCTGCCGGCCCCGCGCCTTCCGTTCCCATGTCGCGCTCGGAGGTGAAGCCGGCCATCAGATCGGATTTGGCCGCGAGCACCGCCTCGATCGTCCGCTGCGGCGCAGACTCATCCACCGTCTGCATCCCTTCCGAGGGAGGAGCCGGGTGCAGGAAGAGGTGCACGTGCGCATCGATCAGACCCGGCATGAGCGTCATGTCGCCCAGGTCGATCACCTTCGCGCCGGCTGGATGCGGCACCGACGTACCGGCGGCCTCGATGCGGCCGCGTTCCACCAGCACCTCGCCGGGGCTCACGATCCTGCCCGGAACCACCTCGAACAACCGCGCCGCGTGCAGCACGATCGGCTGTGCGACGGAACCACCGGGCTGCGCCGATGCAACCGCCGGTTTGGCACCAAGCATCACCAAGGCCGCAGCCAGACACACCATGCTTTTCATTCAATCCCCGGATTCGAGAAACCGGGGTCAGAGTGCAGTTTATTTGACTCTGTCCCGACGCCAGGACCCTGGAAACTGCACTCTGACCCCCTTTTTTTTACTTCTGCGGCGCTGAGTAGACCACCTTGCCGCCGACGATCGTGTAGAGAACGTTGGTGCCGAGTATCGAGTCGTCGGGCACCGTCATGATGTTGCGGGAGAGAACGGTGATGTCGGCCCACTTGCCGGGCTTGAGCGATCCCGTCTGACGATCGTGAAACTCGACGTACGCACCGTTCGTAGTGTAAGTCTGGAGCGCCTGCTCGCGGCTCAGCTTCTGCGCGGGGAAGAACGCCGAATCGGTGCCGACCATGTCGCGCGTCACGCTGCAGTGGAATGACGCGATCGGACTGATGTCCTCGACGGGAACGTCCGTGCCGTTTGTGACCACCGCACCGGTCTTCCACAGCGATTGCCAGACGTACGCGCCCTCCTGCGCGCGCTGCATGCCGAGCCGCGGGAGCACGTAAGGCGCGTCGGAGCAGGCGTGGATGCCCTGCATCGAGGCGACCACTCCCATCTGTGCGAAGCGCGGAATGTCGGCGGGATTCAGGTGCTGCGCATGCTCGATCCGCCAGCGCAGCGTGTCGCTCTTCACGTGATGTTCCTGGAAGAGCGACTGAAACGTATCGAGCGTCTCCTTGTTGGCGCGATCGCCGATTGCGTGAACCGAGATCTGGAAGCCGTGCGCGAGTCCGATCTCGGCGATCTCCTTTATCCGCGACATCGGCGTGACGTTGAGTCCGGTGTTCGTCGGATCGTCGTCGTACGGCTTGAGCATCCAGCCACTTCTGGAGCCGAGCGCGCCGTCGGCGGTGATCTCTCCGATTGCGCGCACGGTGAGGTGGCCGTTTCCGTCATCGATGATGCGGTGCGCTGTAAGCGAGTCTACGTCGTCCGTGCGGACTTCGTTGCCGCTCACCAGGATGTAGAGGCGGAGCGGCATGTCGCCCGCGTCCACCATCTTCTTGATCGCGTCGATTGTCGCGAACGACTCGCCCATGTCCTGAAACGTCGTGACACCGTTAGCGAGCGCGTTCTGCGTCGCGAGGTGGATTGCATTGGTGAAATCGGCGTGCGCCTCTTCCGGCGACCGCGCCGCGAGGCTCTTCGCGATCGCGGCGCGCATGAGCGACTGTGCGTCGTCGACGAGCACACCCGTTGGCCGGCCGCTCGCGTCCTTGATGATGCGGCCGCCGGGCGGGTTGGGCGTCGTTGGGCCGATACCCGCCAGCCGGAGCGCGGCGTCGTTGGCGATGAGCGCGTGCCCGCTGGCATGTTCGAGAACTACCGGATTGTTCGGCGCCGCCTTGTTGATGAGGTCGTTGGTCTGGAAACCCTCGACGATCCGTCCCGGAGAGACGTTCCACTTTTCCTGGTGCCAGCCGCTTCCCTGGATCCAGGCCCCAGGCTTCGCCGTCTTCGCCGCATCACCCACCATCGTGGCGATCTGCTGCCACGTCGGGACGCCCCTGAGCTTGAGCTCCGTGAGCACTTCCCCGAGTGCGGTGAAGTGACCGTGCGACTCGTTGAAGCCCGGAATCGCGAGGTGTCCCTCGAGGTCTATGACCTTGGTGCCGGGCCCGACGTAGCGCTGAATCGCACTGTCCGACCCGACGGCCACGACCGTGTCGCCCGAAACGGCGATCGCCTGGCCGGTGGGCGTGGTCGAATCCATCGTCACGACGTGACCGTTGCGAAGCACCATGTCGGCAGGAGCGACGTGCCGGTTGCATCCCACGATCATCAGCATCGTCATGGCGATGAGAGCGGGAGAGTTCATTGGTCCTGTTTTCATCGGTAGAGCCTCGATTGCACGGCGTGCTTGTGAGTCCGGAGCGCCATAATATTAGCGCGGATACCACGCGATGATCGAACACCTCGTAGACCAATCGATCCGTCGCCGTTACGCGCCGGGACCACATGTTCCCGGCACCTCCGTTCAGTCCGCTTGACACTATCGCATAGGGGTGTATCGTTCCTGGCGCCCTTCGGCGCACCTCCTTGACCATCGCGCCGCCAGTCTCACTCTCCCACTCTTCAAGGACGGATCAGATGCGAACGCTCTCCAGAGCCGCGATCGTGCTCGCTGCGGTGGTGGTAACCGGTTGCGACGGCTCGACGCTCGTCCAGCCGCAACCGCGGGATGCCGCGGTGGCGGCTTCACAGAATCCCGCCGCCGCCGCGGCCACCGGAAAACCAGAGATCGATCCCACGTACGCAAACGGCACGACCGTCTACATGATCGGCCCGCACATGATCGTGGGTGCCAGGGAGACGATGCCCAACCTGTACGCGCATGCGCAGGAGCTCTACATTGTCGCGTACCCGCAGGCGACGCTTCCCGTACCGGGAGTCCAGCCGATTACGCTGCCGTCCGGGTATCAACCGCAATGCAACCCGTGCTTCCACCCGGGGCTGCCCGCGATGTTCGTCTTCCACGACCACGTGATCACCGGTGCCCCGGGAATGGGCGCCAACGGCACTGCAGGCGCGTTCAAGGCGCCGTGGAAGATCATCGTCCTCGTGTATAACCCGACTTACATCGCGTCGCCGAGCTTCAAGCCGGTCACGAGTGCAACGGCCCTCGACGCAGCAGAAGCCGCAGGAAATGTGTTCCTCCCGATAAACCCGGGGGGTGCGAACCCGTACGAAGTCGACACGGGCAACCTGCTCATCTGTCCCACGGTCTCGAGTCACGCATGACCGGGGGGCGGCGGCGGCAGCACCGCCGCCGCCTCACGGGTTGGGGCATCGCCGGTAGTCAAAGATCGCTCATCACGGTGACTTGGCGACCGGCGCCCGACGGTGGCTATCTCGCCATCTTCTGCAGCCACTCGACCACTGCACTCTCCAGGGCTATACGCTTGTCGGAATACGAATGATCTGTCGGGAAGTGCGCAGTGGTGATCTTCGTGTTGCCGCGAGCGCGCACGGCTGCGACGAGTGCGTCGTTCCTCGGCGCTAATCCATCGTTCGATGTGATGACGAGCATTGGAACCGATGCCAGGCCAGCGTATGCGGTGCCGAAGTTCCAGCTGTCCTTGTGCGCGATCACCTCGTCGGCCATCTGCTCGGGGGTCGTACCGGCGAGCGACTCCATGTCGCTGGCCATCCCCGCGACAAGTTTCTCTCTCGACGTTCCGCCAAACGCGCTGGCCATGTCCGCCGCCGAGATGAGCACGGCTCCCTCGAGTCCATGCTGGTGCGCCGCAGTGAGCACAGTCACCCATCCACCCATGCTGTGACCGGCGAGGACGAGATGGGTCGTATCGATGCCGAGTGCTTTGACGTTGGCGGGATCACGCAGAAAGGCGAGCACTGCGTCCGCGTCCTCGAGATTCTGCGCGAAGCGGAAGACGCCTGGACTGCCCCACGATCCACGGTAGTTGAATGTGATCGCGTTCCAACCGGCGCGTCGCACAGCCTGGGCGAGATCCAGGTTCTTCTCGTTGCCCGGTAATCCGTGCAGCAGCACGAACGTTGGATGCACACCGGTGCCGCTGACGAGATACGCGACGCCATTGATCTTCACGCCACCCGATGGGATGTGCAGCACTTCCATGCGCGCGGGGTGCTGAACGTCGTGCGGCGGGTCGGTATAAATCGCTTTCGGTACTCGCTGCGCGCCGAGCGTGGTGCCGAAGGTGAGGAGCGTGGCGGCGACCACGGCGAACGGGCGGATGTGGATACGCATGAGACGGAGCGGATTGGTGTAGGAAGATGTGAAGCGCACAA
>Ga0207678_10004994_pt1 | contig 11892 bp, 11 predicted proteins | sample KBSC63metaG_FD_184319 | JGI IMG/M metagenome (GOLD analysis project Ga0207678, IMG submission 184319) | Corn rhizosphere microbial communities from Kellogg Biological Station, Michigan, USA - KBS C6-3 metaG (SPAdes) (version 2) | ecosystem: Host-associated > Plants > Roots > Rhizosphere > Soil ... | reverse complement strand
GTCCTCGCTCATGCGCTGAAGCCGCGCATAAGCGAAGCTGGCGGTGTCGGCATCAATGCAGGGAAACTCGTCGTCGTCACCGAACACCACAGCGACGTTGTGCTCGCGGCAGAGCGCGAAGAAGCGCTCGTCACGGAAGCTTTCGTGGCGCGGCTCGATCGCGTGGCGTAGCGGGACTCCGTCGAGTTCGCGCGGGAGCGCCGCGAGAAAGCCCGCGATATCGTCGGCGTCGAATTGGCGACGGGCGGCGAGCATCCACAGGATGGGGCCGAGCTTATCGCCGAGAGCGGTGAGTCCCTGGGCGAAATAGGTGGCGATGCCTTCGCCCGCATCGGCGAGCTTCGGCCGGGTGACGCAATAACGCGAGCCCTTGACCGCGAACTGGAAGCCGTCCGGCACGGTCCCCGCCCAGCTTGCCCAGCTTTTGGGGCTCTGGCGGCCGTAGAAGGTCGCGTTGATCTCGATCGCCCCGAATTGCCGGGACGCGAATTCCAGCTCACGCTTCTGCGGAAGGCCAGGCGGATAGAAAGTCCCGCGCCACGGCGGAAAGGTCCACCCGCCGATCCCGATCCGAATGAGTCCGCGCGCCATCAGGCGGAAATGCCGCGGGAAGAAGGCCGGTTCCGAAGCCTGAGCCGCGGAACCGGCATTGCCCTTACTTGCCGCTCGGCGCCTGGGGCCCGGCGGCCGGGGGCTTCGGCTGCGATGCCGTTGCATCGGCCTGCGCCGGGGCAGGCTCGCCGGGCGTAGCCGCCTGCGATGCCAGCGCGTTCAGCTTGGCCGTCGTGATTCCGAGACGCGCGCCCTTGTCGCTCCCGGAAACGCCGTTGCGCGGAAGCCGGACGGACTGTCCGTTCGCAAGCTTGATCTTCACCAGCGACTCGTCGATCGACTCGATGGTGCCCGCAAGCGTTCCATCGCTTCCGTAAACGCTTGCGCCGGGAGTCACCGCCGCCTTCGCTGCAGCCATCGCCTGCTCGGTCGCGGCGTTGAGCTGAGCGGCGGTCATCGCGAACAACAGCTTGCCCTGGTTGGCGGTGAAAGATGCCAGCGGGAGCTGGACCTCGTGAGCGTTCGTCTTGAGGATGAGCATGTCGCCCTTGACACCAGTCACCATGCCGACTGCGCCACCGCTCGGATCGACGACCTGCATTCCCGGATGAACTTCGGCCGGAGTGGCTGCAAAGGCATGCGAAAGCGCCAGCGGAGTGGTGGCGAGCGCGGCTGCGAAGGCGAGTTTGGCGAGTCTATGATGTTGCATTGTTTGATGAATCTCCGGTTCGTGAAACATCCGCCAACCCTAACAAAAGATAAGGGTCGAGGGCAAATCCACCGCCGAAGTCAGTCCGCCCATTCCAGGCCGATGTCCTGGTAGAGATGGCGGTCGTCGCCCCATTTCGGGTTCACCTTCACATGAAGATACAAGTGCACCTTGCGGCCGAGATGCTCGGAGATCGCCTCGCGTGCTGCCTGCCCGATCTGTTTTAGGCGGCTTCCCCCCTTGCCGATGACGATCGCCTTCTGGCTGTCGCGCTCGACGAGAATCTGCTGGCGGATTTCGGTCGAGCCGTCGGCGCGGTCCTCCCAGGTCTCGGTCTCGACCGCCGAGGCATAAGGCAGCTCCTGGTGAAGCTGCTGGTAAATCTGCTCGCGGGTCAGCTCGCCGGCGACCATCCGGTCGGTCGCGTCGGAGACTTCGTCCTCGGGATAGAGCCACGGCCCTTCCGGCATCGCTTCGGCGAGCGCGGCCTTGAGGTCGGGAACACCATCGCCGTTCGCGGCGCTGATCATGAACACCTGCTCGGGCTTCAATCGCTCGGTCAGATCCAGCGACAGGCCGAGCAATTTCTCTTTCTTCACCAAGTCGACCTTGTTGAGCGCAATGACCAGCGGGTGCTGACGCTTCTCGAGCCCCGAGATCGCCCGCTCGACTTCTCCATTGATCCCGGTTGCGGCGTCCACCACCAGCAGGATCAGGTCGGCATCTTCGGCTCCGTTCCATGCCGCCTGGACCATCGCCCGGTCGAGGCGGCGGCGCGGCTGGAAAATGCCCGGCGTGTCGACCAGCAGGATCTGCGCCGCGCCCTCGATGGCGATTCCCATCAGTCGGGCGCGCGTGGTCTGGGCCTTGGCCGAGACGATGGCGACCTTCTGGCCGACGAGCGCGTTCACCAGCGTCGACTTGCCGGCATTGGGCGCGCCGATCACTGCGACGAAGCCCGCCCGTGTTTGCGTCTCGCTCATTTCAGTTTCTGTAACAAAGCTTTGGCAGCTTCGGTTTCAGCATCCTGCTTGCTCGGCCCCTCCGCCTCGGCCTCGCCCAATTTCGTGATCGAAACGCGGACGGTGAATTTGGGCGCGTGGTGAGCGCCGGTGCGGGAAATCACTTCATAGACGGGATTGGGAAGGTCCTTCGACGCCGCGAGCTCCTGGAGAGCGGACTTGGGATGCTTGGGGACTCCATGCTGTCCCTCGATTAATGGAGTCCACAGCCGCCGGATCAGTGCTTCGGCGGCGTCGAGACCGCCTTCGAGATACACAGCGCCGATCACCGCCTCGACCACGTCGCCGACGACATTGTCGCTCCAGTTGGCGCCATCGTCGCGGGCCTGCTTGCCAAGGCGGATCAGCGCGGGAAGCCCCATCTCGCGGCCGACCTCGCCGCAGGTCACCCGGTCGACGAGCGTGTTGAACCGTCGCGACAGGCTTCCTTCCGGCTCCTCCGGAAAGCGATCGTAGAGCCACCGCGCCATGACCAGGCCGAGCACCCGGTCGCCGAGGAATTCGAGCCGCTCATAATTGTCGCCGCGGCTGCTCGAATGGGTCAGCGCTGCTTCGAACAGAGCGGGGTCGCTCGGAACGTGGCCCAGCTGCTCCGCTACGAAAGCGCCGATGTCCTCGCTCATCTGGAGCCCGCGGAAAGGCTATGGCCGACGCGGTCCGACCGAAGCGCGCTGAACCATGTCCAGGGTTTCAGATAGCTGGAGCTTCCGTCGGTCGACCAGAATATCACGCTCGCCCTTCCCACCAGATTTTCAACAGGAACCATTCCGACCCCCCCTTCGGCGACGGAGAAGCGACTGTCGAGGCTGTCGTCGCGATTGTCGCCCATCAGGAACAGGCGGCCGGCCGGGACTTTCGCCGGCGCAACGTCGTCGGCAATCGGATTATCGACCTGGTCGATCACCCTGTAGCTCGACCCGTTGGGCAGAGTTTCGCGATAGGTCGTGTAAACGCACTTCGTTTCGTCGGTGACCTCTTGAGCGATTCCGCGGGGCGTAATGCGCCGGCAAGGACTGTTCGCCGAGATCGGGATGCCAAGTGGCCGCATCTGGTCGCGCGGGACGGGCTTGCCGTTGAGGATCACGATCCCATCGCGCACCTCGACGGTGTCGCCCGGAAGCCCGATCACGCGCTTGATGAAATCTTCCCGCTCCTCGCCGGGCGGAACGAAGACGACGACGTCGCCGCGCTCCGGAAGTTGAGAAAAGATTCGCCCGTCGAAGGGTGGAAGGCCGAACGGGAAGCTGTGGCGGGAGAAACCGTAGGGCCATTTCGCGACCGCGAGATAGTCGCCGATGTGGAGAGTCGGAAGCATCGAGCCCGACGGAATGCTGAACGGTGCGAAGACGAAGCTCCGGAAGGCCCAGGCGAGGATCGCGACGATGAGGACGAAGCGCAGGGTGCCGCCGCGCTCGGCTCGACCGGATTTGCGGGCACGCGCGCGCTTCATTCCGCTGGTTGTGCGGGCGGCCCCATGCCGGCGTCAAGCTATGGCAATATCGCTCGCCTTCATTATGAGGCACGGCTGATGCCGAAGGACGCCTGGAAACGGATCGAGAGCCACGAGCTCAAACCGCTGACCGCGCTGTTTGCGCAAGAGCCGGACCGGCTTGGGCGGCTTTCGACCACCGTCGCTGGCATTTATTTCGACTGGTCGAAGACTCACCTCGACGAAAGCCTTCTGGATGCGTTCGCGGCTTTGTCGGACGAGAAGGGGTTTGCCGCCGAGCGCGAGAAGCTGTTTGCAGGCGAGATCATCAACGTGACCGAAGGGCGCGCCGCCGGGCATCTTGCCGAGCGTGGCTCGGGCGCTCCGGATGCCGTCGAGCTGGCATCGACCCGCCGGAGGCGTATGCGGGCGCTGGTCGATGCGATCGAGGCGGGCGCGTTCGGGGACGTTTCCGGAATATTGCACATCGGCATCGGCGGATCGGTTCTTGGGCCGCATCTGCTCGTGGATGCGCTCGCCGACGAAGGCCTGAGGCTCGACGTCAGTTTCCTCTCCAATATCGACGGCCAGGCGTTCGAGGACGCCGTCGCGGTGCTCGACCCCGGCACGACCCTGGTCGTGGCTGCGTCGAAGACCTTCACGACCGCCGAGACGATGGCGAACCTCGACGCCGCGATCGGCTGGCTCCGGGAATCGGGGGTAGGCGACCCTTACGGCCGGGTTGTCGCGGTCACCGCCGATCCCGACGCGGCTGTGGAAGCGGGAATCGATGAAAGCCGGATCCTCGTCTTCTCGGAAAGCGTCGGCGGCCGCTACTCGCTGTGGAGTTCGGTCTCGGTCTCGGCGGCGCTTGCGCTCGGCTGGGACGCTTTCGAGGAATTGCTCGAGGGCGCCGCCGAGATGGACCGGCATTTCCGCTACAGTCCGGGGCAAGAGAACGTCGTTCTGATGGCGGCATTCGCCGACCTCACCTACACCCAGAATCTCCATTGCCAGACGCGGGGCGTGTTCCCGTACGAAGAGCGGCTTCGGATGCTCGTATCGTACCTCCAGCAACTGGAGATGGAGTCGAATGGCAAGTCGGTGACGGCCGAGGGCAAGCCTGTTGGGCGCCCCACAGCGCCCGTCGTTTGGGGCGGAGTCGGCACAGACGCTCAGCATGCGGTTTTCCAGCTTCTCCATCAGGGCACCGTGACGGTCCCGGTCGAATTCCTCGCTGTCGCCGAAGGAGGGTCACAGCTCCCCGCTCATCACCGGCAGCTCCTGCTCAACGCGTTCGCGCAAGGCGCCGCACTGATGCGGGGGAGGGAAAGCGACGACCCGCATCGCCGTGAGAGCGGGAACCGGCCGAGCGCTGCAATCCTCCTCGACCGGCTCGACCCGCGAAGGCTCGGCTCGCTCATCGCATTTTACGAGCACCGGACGTTCGCCAAAGCGGTGCTGCTCGGGATCGACCCCTTCGACCAGTTCGGGGTCGAGCTCGGCAAGCAAATCGCTCGCGATCTTGCCGAAGGGGAAGGCGAAAACGACCTCGACCCGTCCACCCGGGCGCTAATGGAGAAGAGCGGATTATGAGACTTGGCCTTGCGCTTGCGGCGCTGCTTGTCGCGTCCGGCGCGAGCGCCGAGCCGATGGTGTTCGACAACGGGCGGCTGTTCATTCCAGCCCGGATCAATGGCGCCCCGACCGAAGCATTGCTCGACAGTGGAGCGGAAACGACAGTCCTCACTCCGCAGCTTGCGGCAAAGGCGAAGCTCCCGGGCGGGCAGGCGATCATGATCAAGGGCTCGGGCGGGAGCGCTCCGGCCCATCTCGTCGAGGGAGCGGAAGTCGATGCGCTTGGAGTGACCCTTCATCCCGAAGCGGTCGTGATCATGGACCTCTCGGACATTTCCAAGAGGCTGGTGAAGCGGCCGCTGGCGATGATCCTGGGGCGAGAAATGTTCGATTCCGCACGGCTCCGGGTCGACATTGCTGGACGCGCCGTCGGCGTCGTTCCAAAGGACAGCGCTCCGCCGGGCACGAAGCTGTCCCTGACAGGGCACGCGGGGATTGAATCGATCCCGGTGACCCTGAATGGCAAGCCGGCGCAGGCGGAGTTCGACCTCGGCAATGGCAGCGGGGTCCTGATCTCGCGAGCGTATGCTGACCGGCTGCACCTGAAGACCATCGGTCAGCGATCCGGCGGCGGCATCGGTGGCAAGCTGATGCGCGACCTCGTCCGGATCGACGCCCTGGAAGTCGCCGGACGCACGTTCCGCGATGTCGAGGCGGCGGTGGACGATCAGCCGAACGGCAATGATCTCAACATCGGGACCTCGATCCTCAAGAACTTCCTGATCACCACCGACTTTGCGGCCCGAAGCGTGTGGCTCGCGCCGATCGGGGGCGAGCGTGGCTGATTTCGACCTGTTCGTTATTGGTGCCGGCTCCGGCGGAGTCCGCGCATCCAGGGTTGCCGCCGCTCACGGTGCCAAGGTAGCGGTCGCCGAGGAATATCGGGTCGGTGGCACCTGCGTAATCCGCGGCTGCGTCCCCAAGAAGCTGCTCGTTTATGGCTCGCAGTTCGCCGAGGACATCAACGACGCGGCGATGTTCGGCTGGGACATCCCTACCAGGAAGTTCAACTGGCCGGTGCTCCGTGACAACGTGCTTGCCGAGGTCACCCGGATCGAGGGCGCATACACCGACACGCTGAATAACCACGACGTCCAAATCTTTCACGAGCGGGCGGTAATCACCGGGCCGAATTCGGTTCGGGTGGCATCCGGGCGGGAGATCAGCGCCGCCAGGATCCTGATCGCGACCGGCGCTCGGCCGCAGATGCTCGACCTCCCTGGAATCGAGCACGCGATCAGCTCCAACGAGACGTTCCATCTCGATGAGGTTCCCAAGCGGATCGTGATCGTCGGCGGCGGTTATATCGCCAACGAATTCGCGGGGATTTTCCACCAACTCGGATCGGCGGTCACGCTCGTCAATCGAACCGACGTCCTGCTTCGCGGTTACGACCAGCAGATCGTGGACAGGCTGATCCAGATTTCGCTTCGCACCGGCATCGACTTCAAGTTCAACTCCAAAATCGAACAGATTGAGAAGCTGGCGAGCGGCAGGCTCAAGCTGGCGATGACCGGCTGCGACGATATCGAGGCCGACCAGTTGCTGATCGCCGCGGGCCGGCTACCCAACACGCAAGGCCTGGAGTGTGAGGATGCCGGGGTCGAGCTTGGCCACCACGGGGCGGTCAAAGTCGACGACGACAACCGGACGACCGTGGATTCGATCTTCGCGGTGGGCGACGTGACCAACCGTATCCAGCTGACGCCGGTCGCGATCCGGGAGGGACAGGCATTCGCCGACACCTTCTTTGGCAACACCCCGACGCGTGTGGACTATAACTGCATTCCGTCGGCGGTGTTCAGCCATCCGCCGATCGCCGCCGTTGGAATGACGGAAGGCGAGGCGCGCGAGAAGCTTGGAGTCGTGAAGACCTACACATCGGACTTCCGGCCGATGAAGAACGTGCTCGCGGGCCGCGACGAACGCTCGTTGTACAAGCTGGTGGTGGATGAAGGCAGCGACCGCGTGGTCGGCGTTCACATGATCGGGCCGGACGCGCCGGAAATCCTCCAGGCCGCGGCAGTCGCAGTCAAAGGCAAGCTGACAAAGGCGGATTTCGATGCGACGGTCTCGCTTCATCCGACCATGGCTGAAGAACTGGTGTTGATGCGATGAGCGACGCGATCGTCATTGGAGCGGGGCACAACGGCCTCACCTGCGCATTTTACCTTGCTCGCAAGGGCCTGAAGGTCACGGTGCTTGAAGCGTCGGACAAGGTCGGCGGCGCGGCCGTCACCGACGAATTCCTGCCGGGCTTCCGCAATTCCGCGGCGAGCTACACCGTCAGCCTTCTCCAGCCCAAGGTCATCCGTGACATGGAGCTGGAGCGGCACGGACTGAAGGTCGTGCTTCGGAAGCGCGACAATTTCCTTCCCGGCGATGGCGATTATCTGCTGGCGGGGCGGGGCGGACTGACGCGCAAGGAGATCAAGCGGCTGAACCCGACCGACGCTGAAGGCTATGACCGCTACATCGCGGAGCTGGAGACGGTCGTCCGGCTACTGAAGAAGTGGCTGCTCCGGGCGCCCCCCAACGTTGGCCAGAAGTTGAGCGCGATTCCCAAGCTCTTGAGCCTCGGGCGCGACATGATGGGCCTGTCGCTCGCCGAAACCCGGGTGGTTTACGATTTTGCGGTGAAGAGCGCCGGCGACGTTCTCGACCGGCACTTCAAGGGCGATCTTGCGAAGGCACTGTTCGGTTTCGACGGAGTCGTCGGAAACTATGCCTCTCCATACGATTCTGGTTCGGCCTATGTTCTCCTCCATCACCTGTTTGGTGAAGCGGCCGGAGTGGAAGGCGCCTGGGGGCACGCGATCGGTGGAATGGGGTCGATCACCCAGGCGATGGCTCGGGCAGCCCGCGAAAAGGGCGTCGACATAATCCTGGGCACGCCCGTCGAGGAGTTGATCGTCGAGCGCGGACGTGCGGCGGGCGTCGTGGCTGGCGGCAAGGCGATGCGCGCCCCGATCGTCATTGCCGGAGTGAACCCGAAGCTATTGTTCGACCGGCTGGTACCCGAAGGCGCGGTCGATGCGGATGTCGCGTCGCGAATGCATGGATGGCGGTGCGAAAGCGCGACCTTCCGGATGAACGTCGCTTTGTCCGAGCTTCCGAAATTCACCGTGCTTCCGAAGAAGGGCGATCACCTGACCGCCGGAATCATCGTCGCCCCCAGCCTTGCATATATGGACCGCGCTTATGTCGATGCGCGGGTGGACGGCTGGTCGAAAAAGCCGGTCGTCGAGATGCTGATCCCGTCGACCCTCGACTCGACGCTCGCGCCGAAGGGCAAACACGTCGCCTCGCTCTTCTGCCAGCATTTCCGCTTCGACCTCGGCCCGGGGCGAAGCTGGGACGACGAGCGCGAGAAAGCGGCGGACACGGTCATCGCGACCGTCGATGCGCGCGCCCCCGGATTCGCGAAGTCGGTCATCGGCCGGCAGATTCATTCGCCGCTCGACCTTGAGCGCCGGTTCGGCCTGATCGGCGGCGACATCTTCCACGGCAAGATGAGCCTCGACCAGCTGTTCAGCGCTCGTCCGATGGTCGGCGCGGCGGATTACCGGATGCCGCTCAAGGGCCTATACCTGTGCGGGTCGGGCGCTCACCCAGGCGGCGGTGTCACGGGCGCTCCCGGCCACAACGCGGCCCAGGCGATCCTCGCCGATCGCAAGCCGTGGCGAAGGCGCGCGGCGTGAACGCGCCGCTGGCGGGAATTCGAGTCCTCGATCTCAGCCGAGTTCTCGCCGGCCCCTGGTGCACGCAATTGCTCGCCGATCTCGGCGCGGAAGTGACGAAGATCGAGCGGCCCGGCGCTGGCGATGACACCCGCCACTGGGGACCTCCCTGGCACGTCCGCAACGGGGAGAAGGTCGCGGCCTATTTCCTCTCCGCCAATCGCGGGAAACGCTCCGCGGCGATCGATTTCGCGACCGACGAGGGCGCCGCGCTGGTCCGGCGCCTCGCGGGCTACGCCGACGTCGTCGTCGAGAATTTCAAGGTCGGCGGTCTCGCCAGGTTCGGCCTCGACGCCGCTTCGCTTCACGATGTGAACCCGCGCCTTGTTATCGCCTCGATCACCGGGTTCGGCCAGGACGGCCCTTACGCCGCCCGCGCCGGTTACGATTACATCATCCAGGGCATGGGCGGGCTGATGAGCATCACCGGCAAGCCCGACAGCGAACCAGGCGGGGAGCCGATGCGGGTCGGGGTCGCCGTCGCCGACCTGTTCACCGGCATGTACACGGCGGTTTCCATCATCTCGGCGCTCTACAGGCGCGAGAAGACCGGAGAGGGCGCAACGATCGACATGGCGCTGTTCGACACGCAGCTGGCGATGCTCGCGAACCAGGCTTCCAACGCGCTGATTTCGGGCGAGGACCCGCCAAGGCAGGGCAACAGCCACCCGAATATCGTGCCCTACCAGACGTTCGAGGCGGCAGACCAAAGGATCATCGTCGCGGTCGGCAACGACCGGCAGTTCGCTCGGTTGGCGGAGCTGTGCGGGCACCCTGAATGGGCGGCGGACGAGCGCTTTTCGACCAACTCGGCCCGGGTCGCCAACCGCGACCCGATCGTCGAGGGAATCGCCGAATGCATCCGCGGCCGCCCGGCATCGGAATGGCTGGAGAAGCTCGAGAATGCGGGAATTCCGGCCGGGCCGATCAATACGGTCACCCAGGCTCTCGAGGACGTCCAGGCGCAGCATCGCGCGATGGTTCGAATGCTTTCGGGAACGCCGGTCGTTGGTTCGCCGGTGCGGATCGACTCCGCGCGCGCCGATTCCGACCTTCCGCCACCGACGCTCGGCGAGCATACCGCTCAGGTGCTTCAGGAACTTGGGGTCGGGCCCGCCGAGATCGCCCGTCTCAAAGGCGAGTCGATCATCGGCGGGTAATCCGCGGTCAGTCGGTGCTGGCACCCTCGACGAGAACGTCGAGCTGATTGTTGCACCCGTTCGCGATCAGCGATTGTGCTGTGCTGATCGTGTCGGAAGGCGGGCTTGCAAGAGTGACGAACGTCACCCGCGCCATGTCGCCCGTTCCAGCCTGGCTCAGCTCATATTCCCCGCCGCTTGCGACCGGCAGCGAAGCGGGCCATGCGATCGTGTCCTTGCCGGCCGCCCAGTCGAGCGTCTGCTCGCCGCCGCCGCCGCGAATGGTAAGCTTGATCGAGTCGGTCTTCTCGGGCCGCCACAAAGTCAGCTTGGCCGGGCTTGCGACACAGAGCTTGCCGCTTTGCGTGATGTCGAGATTCCACGGGCTTGGATTGAGCGGCACTTCGGCTCCGCGCATTGCGCTGAATCGCGCCCGGCGGTTTGCTTGAGCCGCAAGACCTTCGCCGTTCGAAGCGACCGCGAAGGTTCCGGGCCCCCGCAGGGTCCTCGCGCCCGTCGTGTTGAGAAGCATCACGCTGTCGCCGGGCTGAAGCTGGATCTTGGCGCTCTCCGGAAGCGCCTTGCCGGGCGGGTAAACCTTCGCCGAAGGCCCGGCCGCCCTGACGACCAGCACTGTTGCAACCGACGCCGATGACATGGCGAGAGCGATGAACGCCGCTCCGATCTTCAATAGCCGAGTAGTTCTCATCCCCAGGTCCTCCTCAAGCTTTTTGTCAATGTGCGTTCGCTACGTTGTACTTCACCGTTTCTTCTGGAGTTAGGCAGCGGCGTGTCGACTTGTCGTCAGCCTGTGCGATCGCCTTCTGCCGATACATCACGTCGGTCAACAGCTTTCGCGAGACACCCATTCTGATCAGGAAATCATTGTCCTCGCTGGCAAGCAGGGCGGAATCCTGCTCGACGTCGCCGATCAGGTCGATTGCCTGGTCCGCGCCCTGGTTGATCTCCTGGCGCACGGCTTCCTTGTCGCCGAGGTGAGTGAACATGTGGACGACGAAGTAGCCGCCGTCGTCCACGTAGCGGATCGGCCCGCCCATGAAGACGAAATTGCAGGCGGAAAAGCAGGCCCAACCGGCCGGTATCCGGGTCGGGATTCCCGCCGCACGGACGATCTTTCCGGCCTCGTTTCCAGCGCGCGCATTGCCGCCCGGAGAACGGATCCAGATTTCGTCGATCGGCGCATTCTGCTTGAGCGCATCCTGAAGGCGCGCGCCGACCATGTCGTCGATCATACCCTCGGCTTTCAGGATTCGCTTTCCGCTCGAGGTGTCGAGAGTGAACTTCATCTCGCGATAGGTCGACCAGTTGAGGTGCTTTGGGCAGGTCGGGTTGTCCGAGTCCATCTGTTCGGCGGCCGACACGGCCGTGGAAAGCAGCAGCGCGGCGGTGCCTATGACGTTTACGACCGGCCGCATCAGACCTTCACGTAGCCGGACTTCCCGGGCGACCGGCACATCTTCTTGGGAACGGTTGTCTCCTGACCATCAACGATAACGACGTCGGTGACGGTCATGCAGTCGCTTCCGTCCGCCAGCTGCTCCTGTGCGGTCACCTTCGACGATCCGTGGACATTCGGCCGAGTGTCGCTCTGCCAGTTCGCTTCCGTGCCGACGCCGCCCCGGATGGCCTCGTCCGTGGCTTT
>Ga0207678_10004992_pt1 | contig 11893 bp, 11 predicted proteins | sample KBSC63metaG_FD_184319 | JGI IMG/M metagenome (GOLD analysis project Ga0207678, IMG submission 184319) | Corn rhizosphere microbial communities from Kellogg Biological Station, Michigan, USA - KBS C6-3 metaG (SPAdes) (version 2) | ecosystem: Host-associated > Plants > Roots > Rhizosphere > Soil ... | reverse complement strand
GCATGCCCTCGGTGAGCTCCAGCTCCAGACCGAAGGTGTTGCTCTCCTCGACGGTGATGACGCCTTCCTTGCCGACCTTGTCCATCGCCTCGGCGATGAGCTCGCCGACGCTGTTGTCGGCGGCCGAGATCGACGCGGTGGCTGCGATCTGCTCCTTGGTCTCCACGTCCTTCGCCTGGTTGCCCAGAACCTCGGATACGGACTCGACTGCCTTCTCGATGCCGCGCTTGAGGGCCATCGGGTTGGCTCCGGCCGCCACGTTGCGCAGCCCTTCCTTGACCAGCGCCTGGGCCAGCACCGTCGCAGTGGTCGTCCCGTCACCAGCGACGTCGTCGGTCTTCTTCGCTACTTCCTTGACCAGCTCGGCGCCGATCTTCTCCCAGGGGTCTTCGAGCTCGATCTCCTTGGCGATGCTGACTCCGTCATTGGTGATCGTGGGGGCGCCCCACTTCTTCTCCAACACGACATTGCGGCCCTTAGGGCCGAGCGTCACCTTGACGGCGTCGGCGAGAATGTTCATCCCGCCCTCGAGGCCCCGGCGGGCGTCCTCGTCGAACGCGATCAATTTGGCCATACGGTTGTCGTCCCTTCAATGAACAACACTTGGGGGTATGCCGGCGCGCAGTGCCCGCGACGGACGGTGTCCACTGGGACACCTCACCACGACCGGCTAGCACTCAGCATAGCCGAGTGCCAATTCAGGTTTAGCACTCACCCCAGGAGAGTGCAAGAAGCGGGACACTGCTGACGTGGACACCGTGCTGGTCGGCCGGCACCGCGAGCTGGCCGAGATCGAGCGGCTGCTCGTGGCAGCCCTCGCGGGGCGCGGTGCCACCGTCCTGGTCACCGGTGAGGCCGGCATCGGAAAGTCGACGGTGCTGGCCGAAGCGCTGTCCCGAGCCCGGAAACGCGGCGTCCCGACGGCGGTCGGACGGGCCACCTCGGACGACGACGCGCCGGCCCTGTGGCCCTGGTCGCATCTTGTGGCCGAGTTGCGTTCGGCCAATGTCGCCACGGACCTGACAGATCCGACCGAGGTCCTGCCGGCCCCGGCTGAGTCGGCGGCCACGCTGGCATTCCGGCGGCGCGACGCCGTCGCGCAAGCTCTGATCGCGGCCACGCGCCTCGACGGTCTGGTGTTGGGCCTGGAAGACCTGCACTGGGCGGACAAGGAGACCCTGCGGCTGTTCACCCATCTCGCGGCTCTCGCGCCCGAGGGCCGCTTGCTGCTGATCGGAACGAGCCGGGATGCGATGTCCGGGGACACCGACCAGGCCAACCTGTTGCCGCTGTCCGGCCTCGCTGTGCCGGATGTCGCCCAATGGCTGCGCACAGACTCGGAGGTGAATCCGGCCAGGGCGGCCGAGCTACGTCACTACACCGGCGGGAACGCGCTGTTCCTGCGCGAAGTGATCCGGTTGCTGGACCACGAAGAGCAACTCGAGCGACCCATCGCGGACCTTGGTGTGCCGGATCGGATCCAGCGGTTGGTCAGGCATCGACTCGGTGATCTGAGCTTCCACTGCCGCACCGTCGTCGGTGCGGCCGCGGTGCTCGGCGATGATCTCGACGTTGCGGTGCTGGGCTCAGTCGTCTCGGACGTGGCCTCCGATCTCGGGATTGCGTTGGAAGAGGCGCTGTTTGCCGAACTGATCGCCGATGACCCGGCTCTGCCCACGAAACTGCGGTTCTCCCACGTGCTCGTCCGGCTCGCCTGTTACGAGGACCTCGACCGGGCCACGCGCATCCGATGGCACGAACGCGCCGCCGAGGTGCTGGCCGCCGCCGGCGACGGCCGCCGCGCTGCCGAGATAGCCCGGCATCGGCTGCGCGCGGTAATCGATCCGGAGTCGACCAGACACGCTCTGGTGGCCTGCGGGAGCGCCGCGCGGGAGGCCATTCGCTCGCGCTGCTTCGACGATGCGATTCGGTGGGCGCAAACCGGCCTGGACTTGATCGGTGGGCGGGAGTCCGAGAACCGGGACACCCTGGAACTCGACCTCGCCGTGGGCCTCTACCGAGCGGGACGCCCCGGGGACGCCCTGCGTCCGTGCCGGACCGTCATGGATCGGGCCGAAGCCACCGGCCGGGCCGACCTGGCCGCCCGGGCCGCCTTGGTGATCCGCGGTGTCGGCGGCCCGGTGGCCGCCGAGGTCCTGATGCTCTGCGACCGGGCCGAGGCGCTGCTCCGCGACGACGACAGCGCCGATCACGCCCAGGTGCTCGCCCAACGAGCGATCGCGCTCAGTGAGTTCGGCCGGATCGCGGAAGCGGCCGGACCAGCCGCGCGAGCGCTTCAGCTAGCCGAAGCGACCCAGGATCCGGATGCCCTGTTGCTGGCCTTGCACGCCCGGCATGACGCGCTCTCCAGCCCGGATGACATCGTCGAGCGCCTCGCGATCGCGGAACGAGCCGGCCAGCTCGCTCGCGGTCGAGCCGATCGCGCCGACGTGGCCTTCTGGGCTCATCTCTGGCGCATCGAGGACAACCTCCAGCTCGGGCGGATGGATGAGGTAGCCCGCGATGAGCGATCCCTGACCCACCTCGTCGATCGGCTGGGCTGGCTCATCGGACGGTGGCACCTCGCGCGACTGCGCGCCGCGCTGGCGCTGATGACGGGCGACTTCCCGACTGCGATCGCGGCCACCGAGGAAGGCGTCGAGTTCGCCGTCCGCGGCCAGGACCCCACCGCACAGATGTTGTCGCTGGCGTTCCGCCTCGAGATTGCGAGGTACACCGAGTATCCCGTCCCGCTTGACGGACACCTCGAGGAGATGGCCGCGCTTATCGGCCCGCGCTTCCCGCCGATCACGGTCGCACTCTTCGCCGCGCACCACGCTCAACGGGGCGATGTCGCCGCGACCCGAGCGCGGCTGGAGCAAGTGGTGGCGCAACTGCCGACTCTGCCCCGAGACGTGCGCTGGCTTCCGACCGTTCTCGCGACGGGTCAAGCGTCCGCGCTGGTCGGCGATTCAGAGACCGCGCGATGGTGCTACGGCGCGATCGAGCCCTATGCAACCCGGTATCTCGTGTCTATGTCGGGCGTCTGGGGATCGACGTCCTTCTTCCTGGGCCTGCTCGCCGACGCAATCGGCGACATCGACAGCGCCGTGCGGCATCTCGACGAAGCCGCGCGGCTGGAGGCGGCGATCGGCGCTGTCGTGCCCCAGGCCCGCACCGAGTTGGCCTGCGCCGAGCTGCTCGTGCGCCGGGGGTCGGCCGGCGATCTGAGCCGCGCGAAGGGGCTCGCGACCAGTGCGCGGCGCGCCGCCGAGCGGACTCAGATGAGCTACGTCGCGGCGGGTGCTCGCGCGGTCCTCGAGGCGCTGAGAGGGCGGGCGCAGGAACCAGCCGCGGCGCTGACCGGGCGCGAGCGAGAGATCGCCGGACTGGTGGCCGAAGGACGATCGAACCGGGACATCGCCCGTCATCTCGTGTTGTCCGAGCGAACGGTTGAGACGCACGTGCGGAACGCGCTGATGAAGCTGGAGCTCGCCAACCGAACCCAACTCGCGGCATGGGCCACGCAGATCGGGCTGGCGGAGCGGACCCCTGAGGTTACGTAGTCGCCTCAGTGCCAGTACTGATGGCGGTGGGTGCCAGGTCCCGGACAGTGATCCCACACGACAAACGGCCGACGGCCACTGACCTTGGGAGCACACCATGACCACCACTCAAACCATGCCGGCGATCGCCTCCGGCAGCTACGTCCTCGACCCGGCGACCAGCGAGGTAGCAATCACCGCACGGGGCGCGTTTGGCGCGCGCGTGCACGCAACGATCGATCTGGTCGATGTCCAGGTCGACGTCGCAGCCGACCCGAGCGCCTCGCGAGCCCAGGCAACGTTCGACATGTCATCGTTCCAATCGGGGAATGGTCGACGCGACAAGGACATTCGAAATCGGTTCTTCTTCGTCGACGAGCACCCGACGATGACGTTCACGAGCTCCGAGTTACGGATGCGCGCCGACGGCGGGTGGGAACTGGCCGGCCGGCTCGAGTACCGCGCTGCTTGTGACGTCACGCTGGCACTGTCCGTGCTGGAGGCGGACGAGCGTGGATTCCATGCTCGAGGCACGGCAACCGTCGACCGCTATGCGTGCGGAGTGACCAAAGGTCGCGGCCTGGTTGGCCGCTGGGTCGACGTGATGATTTCAGTCCGGCTCTGCCGCGTCTGAGCCCTACTCGGCGGTGACGCCGTTGCTGACGTGCCGAACCACGGGTGCAAGTGGGCGTATGGCGGGGGGCTGGGCGAGAAGGTCTTCGAGCTCGAGCTGAAGGGCGCGAAAGAAGTCGTGCCGGAAGTGGGCCTGCACCGCTTCGCCGTCCGCGAATTCTTCCCACATCCAGACGAGATCATCGTCGTTGGGATCGGCCGCCACCGTGTACAGCGTGGTACCGGGCTCGCCGTCGTCAAGGGTGCGGGCGTAGTTGCCCAGGACCCGGACGAGCTCGTCCCGACTGCCTGGCTTCGCGGTCAGCTGAACTAGGGCGCCGAACTGTGCTCTCTCGTTCACGTTGATCCCAACGATTGGGCAGGCAGGGACATTCCACCGCAGACGGGAAACGGCCCGGCCGTTCACCGGCCGGGCCGTTTCCTGCGCTGAGGTGGTTCAGCCGACGATGCGTACGCCGTCAGCCTGCGGGCCTTTGGGGCCCTGGGCGACCTCGAACTCGACGCGCTGACCCTCGTCCAGGGAGCGGTAGCCGTCGGCCTGGATGGCGGAGTAGTGCACGAACACGTCCTGCCCACCATCCACGGCGATGAAGCCGTAGCCCTTCTCGTTGTTGAACCACTTCACGGTGCCCTGTGCCACGTGCACTCCTTGCTAGGGGCCTTCCGACGCCACACATCGTGGCACCGGGGTCTTCGTTCCTCGGTCCCGCTTCACCGCAGTGCACGTGCCGCCGGCCAGCCGGATGTCACGTGGTCCTAGTTGTTCGAAACGCTCGTCACTCGACCGAGGCGAAAGGTACACGGCTGACGCCGAAAGAGCCAGATAGACCCGCAGCGATTATGCCGTTTAACGCCTGCCCCTCATCGGCCGCCACTGGAGCGCCGCGCGCGGTCAAGCGGAGCCGGCCGGTCGGCTACGTAGCGCAACCGGATGCGCAGCGGGCGGTTCCCTATAGACAGCATGCGTTGCTCCGCAATGATCAAGCCGAACCAGACGAGCCGGTACCGCACTGGGCTCGATGTCCTCAGCCTCGATGTCCTCAGCCTCGATGTCCTCAGCCTCGATGTCCTCAGCCTCGATGTCCTCGGCGCAGCACCGACCGGACCGGTGCGGACAATGGCTTGGCCCGGTTCCCTCGCTCGCACCGCGATCATGCGGCGCCGCCCTCGATCTTCCCCGATCACTGTGGGATTCGGCTCTGCAGAAGGGACATTGTCCATCGAAGAACTTGGCGTGCCACCAACTCGGCGTCAGCTGGCTGTGGACCTGCCTGTTCGGAGGTGGCGATCGCTCACCTAGACGTGGCGGCCAGCGTCGCGCGCGTCGAGTCGTGCCCTGGGCTCAAGCAAGGTCGATTGTCCGGGCTTGATCGGCTGGCGGAGGCACGATCGTTACGACGGCTAGACGTCGCTGACCAAGGACGTGACGAGAGCCGAAGCCCCCGCTCGACTGCCCGGGTGGAGTGGGACGACCGGCTCCGGGCGGCGCCCGATCAGAGCAGTCCCGCGTTGCGTATCGCCTTGACGGTCGGTGGGATAACCGCGGTCAGCTGCGCGGTGTCAGACACCGCGTCCAGGGTTTTCAGCCCGTCACCGGTGTTGTAGACAACCGTCTCTTGGCCGGTGTCCAGCGCGCCCGATTCACTCAGCTTTCGCAGCACTGCGACGGTGACGCCCCCGGCGGTTTCCGCGAACACGCCAGTCGTCCGCGCCAGAAGCAGAATTCCCGCTCGAATCTCGTCGTCGGTTACCTGCGCCATCGCGCCGCCGGTACTGCGAACCGCGTCGAGCGCGTAAGGGCCGTCCGCCGGGCTACCGATATTGAGCGACTTCGCGATACCGGTCGGCTTCACCGGCCGTACCACATCCCAGCCGTTCTCGAACGCCGTGGCAATCGGCGAGCACCCCGCGGATTGTGCCCCGAACACGCGCCACGACGACCGTGACACGAGGCCGGCCGACGACAGCTCGCGGAACGCCTTGTGCACCTTGGTCAGCAGCGATCCGGAGGCCATGGGTGCCACGATTTGCGCGGGTAGACGCCAGCCCAGCTGCTCGGCGACCTCGAAGCCGAGGGTCTTGGACCCTTCGGCGTAGTAAGGCCGCACGTTGACGTTCACGAATGCCGTCGACTCGAACTCGTCCAACTCTGATAGCTCGCTACACAGTCGGTTGACGTCGTCGTAAGAGCCGTCGATACCCACCAAGGTGGCGCCGTAGACGGCGGTCTGGATGACCTTCGCCGGTTCGAGGTCGGACGGGATGAAGATGATCGACCGCATGCCGATACGGGCCGCGTGGGCCGCCACCGAGTTCGCGAGATTCCCCGTCGACGCGCATGCGATTCGGTCGAAGCCCAGCTCGCGCGCCGCGGTTATCGCCACGCTGACCACCCGGTCCTTGAAGGAGTGCGTCGGATTGGCCGAGTCGTCCTTGATCCATACAGGCGCGGTGAAGCCGAGTTCGTCGGCGAGCCGGTCAGCGCGAATGAGCGGTGTCATGCCCGTGCTCGAATCGACCCGGGTGAGCGGATCCTGCCCCACCGGTAGAAAGCCCGCGTAACGCCAAATCGAGTGCGGGCCGGCGATGATGTCGGCGCGCGACACCCCCGCCAGCGCGGCTGGGTCGTAGCCGATCTCCAGTGGGCCAAAGCATTCGAGGCACGCGTGCTGGGCACCGAGCGGATAGCGAGCGCTGCAGTTGCGACAGACCAGCGCGGAGGCGGGCGAGGCAGGGACCGCAGGGCGGTCCAGGACAGCAGTCATGGGCGAGGCCTTTCTCCTCATCTCTCCCCGGACCAGATACTGGTCGGGGACGGACTTGGCACCTGCCGCGGCGGCCTCGCAAAGATCACGACACCGTGATGCGAGTCAACGCGGTGGTTGCCGGGGCTTCATCGGGCCGGTCCCTCTGCCCCTCTGGATGAGCGGTCTTCAGTTGTTCGTCCATGGTCTCATACCCGGGCCTACAGGACCGGTCGCGCGATCAGCCGGCGAAGTCGGACGTGAGCACGACGACGAGCGGTCCGCGCGGCAACTCGGCGAACCGTGGCACAACGCGCTTGATAGTTGGGAACTGCTGTTGCAAACGCCTAGCCGCAGCCAGCGTGTTAGGGATACCCGGGTCGTAGTACACGCACGTCGACAGGATCTGATTGTCGAGCGTGCTGACGTAAGAAACGGTCCACCCGGCTTTCTCGAACTCTTGTTGGGCGACGTTCTGGGCGCCGGCGCTTGCGGTGTTGTTCAGAACGATCAGCGGGAGCGGGCTCGCCAGTGCGGGTGCCGGCGGTGTGACATGCGCAGGCGTCGTCCGCGGTCGCGCACTGGACGGGCGTGCGGACCGCGCTGCCGACGCTGGGAGGCTCGCCGTAACCGGTCCTGTCTCGCTGCTCGCTTGTCGGCCCCCGGGGCGTTGCAGCGCGATGAGCGCGACCGCCGCCACCCCCAGCCCGACGATGGTCAGAACGACGCCGACGGCTCGATCGATGCGCCACCGCCCCGGCGAGCGGGGAGCCAGGTGCGACACGGGCGTCAGGCTAACGGGCGCCGATATGGATCAGACGTCGATCCCCAGCCGTCGCGCTGACCGCTGCCGCTGCCGCCCCGCGCGCAGGCGTCGCAGCCGCTTGACGAGCAGTGGATCGACGGCGAGCGCGGCGGGCGCATCGATGAGTGTGTTCAGCACTTGGTAATAGCGGGTAGCCGACATGTCGAACAGCTCGCGGATCGCCTGCTCCTTGGCGCCGGCGTATTTCCACCACTGCCGCTCGAACGTCAGGATTTCCCGGTCACGACGAGTCAGTCCGTCGATCAGGTCCGCCTGCTCGGCGGTGTTCGAGCCCGAGGCCGCGGCGTCTGGCACGTCGGCGGAGGCGGACTCCATGCGGTGCACCCCCACGTTCTCCGGCTGGCTGTCTGCGAAGTTACCGTAGCTAATTTCATGCTTGTCATTCTCATTACTGCAGCCCTGCGGCGTGTCGGCCCGACCAAGTTGTGGATAACGCTCGCCGCTGTCCACAGATCGCTGCGGTCTGTGGTGCGACGTCCGGCGATCCGGCGATCGTCGTGCCATGACGAGCGTGCTGGATCCTGTCGAACTCGGCGCATTGGCGCGCCGGGTTGACGGGTGTGCCGACGAGCTGCGGGGCCGAGCCCGCGGTCTGCTCCTCGCCGCTTCGGTCACGCGGTGGCAATCGACTGCGGCGGAGGCGTTCCGACATCAGGCCAGTGATCTGGCCACCGCTATGCGCACGTCAGCTGTGGACGTGGATGCAGCAGCAGCGGCCTTGCGGCGGCACAGCCGCCAAGTCGAGATCGTGGAGTCTGCGATTGCGACTCCACTGGAGTTCGTAGCCGACCTGGCTCTGTCCTGGCTCGGTAGGTGACGACGGTGAACCCGATCGAGGTCGACGGTGGCCCTGGGGGCATCACGGCCCACCTGGAGGACCTACGGATGGCGGCTGGACAGATCGCCCAGGTCGCTGATGATGTCGGGCATCTGGCCACCGAATTACACGCCGTGCTGCTGCATCCAGGGTTGCTCATATCGGCCGGATTGGATCCGATCGGCGCCGGCGAGGTGAGTGCGGCGATCTTTCGCGCGACCGATGGTCCGGGCGGCGTGACCGCTCTCGCGCTGCGCGGGGCGAGCCTGGCGCTCGCCCTTCGAGCCTCAGCCGCGCGGTACGAAGCGGTGGACGATCTAACCCGGCTGGCGGGGCCGATCCCCGAGCTCATTCGTCGATTCCCCATGACGGCAGCAGAGACAACTGGAGTCGTTACGGTGTCGGGCGCCGGCGCAGCGCTGCAGCACCTGGTCACGCGCGATCCACAGCTCGTCGACGTCGCAGTGAGCACCCTCGCCGCGTTGCTGACCGCCCGGGCCACGTCAGCCGCCGCAGCGGAACTCGCCCGGCGGTTCCCGGACGGGCATGCCGCCGTCGCCAAGCTGGGCGCCGACGTCGCCGGCGACGCGCTCGGCCCACCGCGTTCCCTTCGAGACCTATTGAGCGGGGTCGACCGCCGGAGAGCCGGTCAGGCGGGCGAGATCGATGTGCGCCTCCTGACCCGGTCCGAGCAGCCCGGAGCGCCGCGGCACGTGGTCGTCGACATCCCGGGCACGAAGTCCTGGTCTCTCGCCGCCCATAACTCAGACGTGACGAGCATTGCCACCAACCTCCGATCACTGGCCGGTGAACGCACCGCTTATGAGGAGGGGATTGAACTGGCGATGCGACGGGCCGGCGTTCGCCCGGATGACGACGTCGTGCTGCTCGGGCATAGCGAAGGCGGGATGGTGGCAGTCAACGCCGCAACCCGCTTCACGCAGACGGGCGAGTTCCACGTGGATCGAGTTATCACGGCCGGGGCTCCGATCAGCGCGACCGTGGATCGAATACCGCGTTCAGTGCAGGTACTGGCGCTGGAGAACGCCGGTGACGTCGTCCCTCATCTGGACGGTCAACCCAACCCCGATCGGCCGAATGTCACGACGGTCACGCTGCACCACGACCATGGCGACATCGGCCGCAATCACGACCTCACCGACAGCTATATACCGGGGGCTACGGACGTCGCCGCCAGCTCTGATCCGTCCGTTCGCGCCTACCTCGGCGGGCTCATGCCGTTCCTCAGTGCCACGACCATCCAGACGCAGCGCTTTCTGATTTCCAGGACGTACCGATGAACGGGCTGAGGCAATTCCTGCTCGCTGTTGCCCTGCTTCGGTTCCTGACGCACGATCACCGACATGCACGGACTCATGCAAACCACGCCGCTTACCACCAACATGATCTTCCGGCGCGCCGAGACCTACTGGAGTACTCGGCGAATCGCCACCCGTACCGCGGTGGGCATCGAGCACATGACGGTTGCCGAGCTCGCGACCGAGGCCCGCCGCGTCGCTGGCGCGCTCGACTCTCTCGGACTAGCCGCGGACGCTCGCGTCGGCTCCTTCGCGTGGAACACCGCGCGTCACTTGGCCTTGTACTTCGCGGTTCCAGGCACCGGACACATCCTCCACACGGTGAACATCCGGTACTACCCGGAGCAGATCGTGTACTCGGTGAACCACGCCGAGGACGAGGCGCTGTTCGTCGACCGATCGCTGGCGCCGCTGCTCGGCCGAATGCTGCCACGCCTGCCAACCGTGCGCCATGTGATCGTCATGGACGACGGAGCGAAGGCCGATATCCCGGACGACACGCGCATCGTCCACTACGAGGAGCTCGTCGGCAGTTCTGTCGAGGTCGACTTCGTGGATTCCGTCACTGACGAGGATCGGGCCGGGGCGCTGTGCTACACGACCGGAACGAGCGGAAGCCCCAAGGGGGTGCTGTACTCACACCGGTCGATCTGGCTGCATTCCAACGCGGGATTGTCGGCATTCACCTCCCGGATCACGGATGCCGACAACGTCCTGCCGGTCGTCCCGATGTTCCACGCGATGGCCTGGGGCCTGCCCTACACCGCGATGTCAGCCGGTGCCTCGATAACGATGCCCGGACCGGACCTGTCCCCAGCCGGGCTGCTCAACCTCATCGCGTCGGAGCGGGTCACGTATTCGGCAGGGGTGCCGACGATCTGGATGGGGATGCTTCCCTTGCTCGGCGATTACGACGTCTCCTCGCTACAACGGGTGATGTGCGGCGGTTCGGCGGTGCCACGCTCGTTGTCCGAAGGGTGGCGGAAGGCGATCGGGGTGCCGATCACCCAAGGCTGGGGAATGACCGAGACCTCCCCCGTGGCGTCGATGAGCACGCTGCGCAGCGAGTTCGCCGGCGCGACGGCAGACGAGCTTGCTGAGGTTCGAGCGACCGCAGGCATCGCCCTGGCCGGGCTGGAAATGCGAATCGCCGATACCGATACCGGTGAGCTGCTGCCCTGGGACGACAAGTCGACGGGCGAGGTGCAGGTCCGCGGTCCTTGGGTGGCCCGCCAGTACTTCCGCACGGACGGTCCCGGAGAACAGTTCACGGAGGACGGCTGGCTGCGTACCGGCGATGTCGGGGCGATATCACCACTCGGCTATCTGCGGCTCGTCGATCGGACGAAGGACCTGGTCAAGTCGGGTGGTGAGTGGATCAGCTCGGTCGAGATCGAAAACCTGATTATGGGACACCCGAAGGTCGCCGAAGCGGCGGTGATTGCGGTTCCGCACCCGAAGTGGATGGAACGCCCACTGGCCTGCATCGTCGTGCGCCCTGGGGAGGAGCTCGACCGGGACGAGGTGCTGTCCTTCCTCCGCGAACATCTGTCCCGCTGGCAGGTCCCGGACGACGTTGTGTTCATTGACGAGATCCCCAAGACGAGCGTGGGCAAGTTCTCCAAGCGCACACTGCGCGAACGATTCGCCGACCATCGACTGCCTACCACCGAGTAGCGACCCAGACTGAACCGATTCGAGCGGGCTGTCGCGGCCGAACCGATTCCAGCGGCGATAGCCGCAGAAAGGCAATCGAGCGGGCGGCAGGCGCCGAACCGATCGAGCGGCAGGCGCCGAACGATCGAAGAGACCGGGATGCATATTCCCGGATCCGCGGTTTCGGTTGGATGAAGCGTCGAGCATCGCGATCAAGGGAGCGACCCGGCGACTAGGCGACTAGGCGGCTAGGCGACCGAATCTCGCCCTGATTGAGTCTCGCTGTCACGGGTGGAGTAGGGAACGAGGCCCTGAATAGGATTGGCGGGCGTGACCTACGTCGCGGCGGCGAA
>Ga0207678_10004991_pt1 | contig 11893 bp, 12 predicted proteins | sample KBSC63metaG_FD_184319 | JGI IMG/M metagenome (GOLD analysis project Ga0207678, IMG submission 184319) | Corn rhizosphere microbial communities from Kellogg Biological Station, Michigan, USA - KBS C6-3 metaG (SPAdes) (version 2) | ecosystem: Host-associated > Plants > Roots > Rhizosphere > Soil ... | reverse complement strand
ACCTCCGTCAAGGTTGCCGGCATCGACGTGGCCGTGCAGGAACAGCTCGCGATCGAAAAGCCGTTCTGCCGGCTGCTGCGCTTCAAGCGCTTCACCGACGACCTGCCGATGCTCAAGCGCATCAAGGACCAGCCCACGGTGCTGGTGGTCGCCCCGCTGTCGGGCCACCATGCGACCCTGCTGCGCGACACGGTGCGCGAGCTGCTGAAGGATCACAAGGTCTTCATCACCGACTGGACCGATGCCCGCATGGTGCCGGTCGATGCCGGCCCGTTCCATCTCGACGACTACGTGAGCTACGTGCAAGAGTTCATTCGCCACATCGGCGCCGACGTCAACGTGATCTCGGTGTGCCAGCCGACCGTTCCGGTGCTCGCCGCGATCTCGCTGATGGCGAGCAACGGCGAACCCACGCCGCGCACGATGACAATGATGGGCGGCCCGATCGACGCCCGCAGGAGCCCGACCGCCGTCAACAACCTGGCGATGAACAAGAGCTTCGAATGGTTCGAGAACAACGTGATCTACCGCGTTCCGACCAACTACCCGGGCTCCGGCCGCGCCGTGTACCCGGGCTTCCTGCAGCACACCGGCTTCGTCGCGATGAACCCGGACCGCCACCTCACTTCGCACTACGACTACTTCCTGGATCTGGTGCGCGGCGATGACGACAGCGCCGAGTTCCACCGCGACTTCTACGACGAGTACAACGCGGTGCTCGACATGCCCGCGGAGTACTACCTCGACACGATCAAGACCGTGTTCCAGGATTTCGCACTCGTCAACGGCACCTGGAAGGTCAACGACCAGCTCGTGCGCCCTCAGGACATCAAGACCAGCGCGCTGCTGACGATCGAAGGCGAGCTCGACGACATTTCCGGCGCCGGTCAGACCCGCGCCGCGCACGAGCTGTGCACCGGCATCCCGAAGGCGCGCCAGTTCCACTATGACGCGATCGGTGCCGGCCACTACGGCATCTTCTCGGGTCGGCGCTGGCGCGAAAAGGTCTATCCCCACCTGCGCGACTTCATCGCCGACCATCAGGCCGACGTCGGGCGCAGGCGCGCCGCGCCGGTCGCCGCGAAGAAGCAGGCGGTCCGCAAGTCGACTGCACGGGCCGCAAAGTAGGGATCTGTTCGATGGCCGATCCGGCCGCGCCCTCGTACCTGCTCGCCGACCGGCTGAACGACGCGCTGCCGCAGACGCAGTGCACGCGCTGCGGCTATCCGGACTGCCGGAGTTACGCCGACGCGATCGCGTCGGCCGACGCACAGATCAATCAATGCCCGCCCGGCGGACGTGAAGGCGTCGCGCGCCTTGCCGCGTTGACCGGCCGGGCCGTCGTGCCGCTGAATCCTGCGAACGGCGTGGAGGGCCCGCGCCGTCTCGCCGTGATCGACGAAGGCTGGTGCATCGGCTGCACGCTGTGTCTGGACGCCTGCCCGGTCGATTGCATCGTCGGCGGACCGAAGCAGATGCACACGGTGATCGATTCGCTGTGCACCGGCTGCGAACTGTGCATCCCGGCCTGCCCGGTCGACTGCATTGCGCTGGTCGACGCGAGCGGCCCGCACACTGGCTGGGACGCCTGGGGCCCCCAGCAGGCGACCGGCGCGCGCGAACGCTTCGCGTGGCATCGCACACGGCTCGAGCGCAACCGGCGCGAGCACGACGAACGCCTCGCCGCACGCGGTCGCAGCGACAATCCTGGCCGATGAAGACCCAGCACATCGAGCCCTTCTTCGCCACGCTGAAGGCGGCCAATCCGCAGCCCGAGACCGAACTCGAATACACGAACGTGTTCGAGCTGCTGGCGGCCGTACTGCTGTCGGCGCAGGCCACCGACGTCGGCGTCAACAAGGCGACGCGGCGCCTGTTCGTCATCGCGAACACCCCGGCGAGGATGCTCGCGCTCGGGATCGACGCCGTGACGGAACACATCCGCACGATCGGCTTGTTTCGGACCAAGGCGAAGAACCTGCTCGAAACCTGCCGCATCCTGATCGAACGGCACGCCGGCCAGGTGCCGCGCAGCCGCGAAGCGCTCGAAGCGCTGCCGGGCGTCGGGCGCAAGACCGCCAACGTGGTGCTGAACGTCGCGTTCGGTGAGCCGACGATGGCGGTCGACACGCATATCTTCCGGGTAGCGAACCGCACTGGCCTGGCCCCCGGCAAGACACCTCTCGAAGTTGAATCGGGCCTGCTGCGGCGCGTGCCCGCGGCTTATCTGACCGACGCGCACCACTGGCTGATCCTGCACGGCCGCTATGTCTGCCAGGCGCGCCGACCACTGTGCGAGCAGTGCGGCGTTGCTCGCTACTGCGACGCGGCGCCGGGTTTTCTCGCAGCCCGGCACGACGCTCCGAAATAAATCACGCAAGAGCGTGGCAGCGGCGCGTCGAGGGTCGAACGGCCGACACGATAATCGGCCTATGGCCGAATATGAACAGTTGCAGGAGATTTCGAGCAGCCTCGAGCGCGGCGAGATCGACGGCGGCCGCTACCTCGAGCAGTTCACCCGCTTTCTGGCGGGCCACATCGGCTGCTCGCGCGCGACGGTGCGCGTGTTCATCGACACCCCGGCCGGCCGCGCGCTGCGCTCGATCGCGATGTATGACGCCATCCAGAATCGGATGATTGCCGCACAAGACCTGCTGCGCGCCGATACCGGTCCGTATTTCGACCGCTTGCTGCATGACGGCTGCGTCGTCGTCTCCGAGACCCGCACCGACCCGATCGTCGCGCCGTTCCGCAAGGCCTACCTCGAGCCGAACGACATCCGCTCGGTGATGGACATGTGCTTCGCGGTGAACGGCGAGTTGTTCGGCACCTTCAGCTGCGAGCAGCTGAATCAACCGCTCGAGTGGACCCAGCGTCAGGTGCAGATGCTGCGCAAGCTCGCGTCGCGCGCCAGCCTGACCCTGATGCACGTGGTCACCGGCAACGTCGACACCGCCCCGGGCGCGCTTTGGGAAACCAGCACCCCGAATCGGCTCGCGACGATGCCGATGCCGCTCGATCCGAACCCCCCTGCCTGAGCGCTCAGCCGAGCGCGATGTGGCGGCCATAGGCAAGCGCTGCCGGCCAAGTCGATGCCCGCGGGGCTTCGTCGCTGTTCGCCTGCACCCAGCACGCCGCGCTGATCCAGCCTGCGTGAGCGACGACGCAGCAGTCACGCTGCTCCGCCATGAATGCGCGGCAGCGCCCGAGCAGCTCGGCCACCGATTCGCCGCCGCCCGCGCGATGGGTCGCGAAGTCCTCGCTCCAGGCGTCGATCTCGTCGCGCGAAACCTCCGCCCAGGGCCGGCCATCCCAGCGGCCGAAGTCGAACTCGTCGAGCCGCGGGTCGACCCTATGTCGCCAGCCCCAGCCCGCCAGCAACCGGCCAACCAGGGCGCTGCGCTGCAGCCGCGAGGTCACGATGCGGCGCGGGAGCGAGAGGCACCGCGCGTGAGCGCGGATGCGATGGGCGAGCCGTTTGGCCTTGCGTCGATCGACTGCCAAGTCGGTGCGCCCGACGCACAGCCCCAGCGCCCCTCCGGGCTTCGGGTGGCGCCAGACATGCAGGCTCATCGCCCGCAGCCTCAGGCCAACCCGAGTTGCAGCGTGGCCGAAACGCCGAGCAGCAGCGCCAGCTCCGCGATCTGCTGCGTCGCGCCGAGCGTGTCGCCGGTGAACCCGCCGAGGCGACGCCGCAGCCAACGCGCGCAGACCATCGTCGCAACGGCTGCGCTCGCAAGCCCGATGCCCAACGCCGACGCGGTGATTGCATCGAGCGTCCACAAGCCGATGCACACCAGGCCGACCCAGAGCACCGCCCCGGCAGCCTCGACGGCGCCGACCTGCTGCGCGAGCGGCTTGGCCTTTGCATGCGCGGCATCGCCCGCATAGGGCAGCACAAGCATCACCGCGGTTGCCGCGGCGCGGCTCGCGGTGTGGCCCAGCACCAGCGCCGGCAGCGCACTCGCCAGAGGCAAGGTCGCGAGCGTCGCCGCCTTCAGGCCGAGCATCGTCACGATGCCGATCGCGCCATAGGCACCGATGCGCGAGTCCTTCATGATCTCGAGCGCCCGTTCGCGGCTGACCGCGCCGCCGAGCCCGTCGCAGGTGTCCGCGAATCCGTCTTCGTGAAACGCACCGGTCAGCCACAGCGTTGCCACCATCGACAGCCCGACGGCGACCGGCATCGGCCATGCTTGGGCTGCCACCCACAGTACCCCGGCGCCAAACCCTCCGACCAGCACTCCAACGCCGGCAAAATGGCGTGCACTGCGGTTCAGCCACTCATCCTCGAAGCCGACCCAGCGCGGCACCGGCACACGCGTCATGAACTGCAGCGCGATCAGGAACAGGCGCAGCTCGCGGATCACCCGTCGCTCCGCTGCGAAACACCGGCCGAGTCGAAGCTCGCCATGCGATCGAGCAACCGCCACGCGCTGTCGATCAGCGGCCATGCGAGCGCAGCGCCCGAACCTTCTCCGAGTCGCAGGCCGAGGTCGATGAGCGGCTCGGCGCGCAGATGTTCGAGCAGCAACGCATGGCCCGCTTCATTCGAACGGTGCGCAAACACACAGTAGCCGAGCACGGCAGGCACCAGCGCAGCCGCAATCAGGATCGCTGCACCGGTGATGAAACCGTCGACAACGACCAGGCGCCGCAGCGCTGCGGCCTGCAGCGCCGCACCGACCATCATCGCGATCTCGAACCCGCCGAATGCGGCCAGCGCATCAAGTGCGCCATTGGCTGACTCGTGGCGCGCGAGCACGCGCCGCAGCACGTCGAGCTTGCGGCGCAGACCGGCGTCGTCCAGCCCGGTGCCGCGCCCCGCGCACTCGGCGACGTCGCGGCCGGTGAGCCGCGCGAGCAGCAACGCCGCGGCGGAGGTATTGCCGATACCCATCTCGCCGAGCAGCACCACATTGCCGGGCAGCGCCGCGACGATCTCGCGGCCGGCATCGATCGCTCGTGCGCACTGCTCGGCTGTCATCGCCGGGCCCAGCGATGAATCGGCAGTCCCCTCCCCGATCTTGTGCACGATCAGCCGCGGACGCGGTTCGAAGCGGTGGCGCACGCCAGCGTCGACGATGTGCAGGGCCAGCGAATGCTGCTCGGCCAGCACGCTGATCGCAGCGCCGCCGGCCAGGAAGTTCTCGACCATCTGCCAGGTCACGTCGCTCGGATAGGCCGACACGCCCTGCGCCGCCAAGCCATGGTCGGCCGCGAACACGAGCATCTGCGCACAGGCGAGGCGCGGACGCTCGCTGCGCTGGATGAGTCCGATCTGCAGGGCAAGCGCTTCGATGCGGCCGAGCGAGCCGACCGGCTTCGTCAGCCGGTCGATCCGGTGCTGCAGCCGGTCTGCGAGAGCCGCATCGGCGATCGGGTCAATGGTCGGGAGCTGGATCATCGGGAGTCACTTCAGCAAGGATGGCAAGGCGCCGGGTTCGAAATGCAGGTCGACGAAGTCGGCGAGCCCGTCGAACACGCTGTCGAGGCTGCGCGCGCCGGTGCCGAACAGCGCGCGCAGCACCGCAGCTGATTCGAACAGGCCGTGAACATACAGCCCCAGCACGCTGCCCTGCTGCCAGCCGACGGCCGCGCCGCGTGAGTCGAACAGCACGGCGCGCGCCGCGTGCGGCGCCACGCCGAGAGTGCGCCCGTGGTGGATCTCGTAGCCGTCGAACGCGACGCCGGCCAACGCCGACCATACGCCGTCGACGCCGCGAAAATTTGCGCTCGTCTTGCGCAGCGCCTTCTCGCGCTCGAAGCGCGTGGCGAGCGAGAGCAGACCGAGGCCAGTGGCGCCGCTGTCGATGCCATGCGGATCGTCGAGCAACTCGCCGAGCATCTGCAAGCCGCCGCAGACCGCGAGCACCGGCTTGCCGCTTCTCGCGTGGGTTTCGATCATGCCGGCGATGCCGGCTTCGCGCATCCAGGCCAGATCGCTGCCGGTGTGTTTCGAGCCGGGCAGGATGATCCAGTCCGCATCGTGCAGCGCTGCGGCGGAGCGAGCCCAGCGCAGCCGGACGCTTGCGTTCTGGCGCAGCGATTGGAATTCGTCGAGGTTGCTGATGCGCGGTGCGGCGATCACCGCAATGCGCAGCGCCGAAGCGGCAGCGCCGTTGACCGGCTCGTCGAACACGCCGTCTTCCTCGGGCAGGCCGTGCTCGCGCCACAGCGGCAGCACCGCGAGCGTCGGTACCGACGTGAGCCGCTCCAATTGCTGAGGACCGGGGGCCAGCAAATGGGGGTCGCCGCGGAAGCGGTTCAGCACGAAGCCCCGGATCAGCGCTCGATCGGCCGCGCCGATCAACTGGTGGGTGCCGTAGAGGTGCGCGAATGCGCCGCCGCGATCGATGTCGCTGACCAGCAGGCATGCCGCCTGCGATTCGCGCGAGGTGCGCAGGTTGACGAAGTCGCTGGCCATCAGATTGATCTCGGCAGGCGACCCTGCGCCTTCGACCACGACGACGTCGTTCTCCGCCATCAGTTGATGCAGCGCTTCGCGCGCACACGGCCAGAGCCGCTCGCTGCGCTCGCGCCATGGCACTGCGGCGAGATCGGCGCGCACTTCGCCGAGCACGACGACCTGGCTGCCGGTGTCGGATTCGGGCTTCAGCAACACCGGGTTCATGCGAACGTCCGGTTCCGCGCGCGCGGCGAGCGCCTGGAAATACTGCGCGCTGCCGATCTCGCCAAGCGCGCCGTTCGACCCCGGCACGACACGCGCGTTGTTGCTCATGTTCTGCGCCTTGAACGGCGCAACCTTCAGACCCTGGCGCGCATACCAGCGGCACAACGCCGTCGCGAGCCAGCTCTTGCCGGCCCCGCTGGTCGTGCCGAGCACCATCACTGCCTTGGCCGTCATCGAACGAACTCCCGCGCGAGGCAGGCGACGCCTGCGAGCACGATGCCGCTCCATGCAGCGCGCCCCGCAATGTGCAGGGCACGTTCGAGGTCGGATGCCTCAGGCGAGCGTGCCTTCGGGTTCAGCGTGTAGACGCCGGGCTTGCTCAAGCGCACGCCCAGACGCAGCGCCATCGCGCCCATCGGCCAGCCGCCGTTCGGCGACGGAGTGCTCTTGGCTTCGTTGGCAAGTTCATGCCATGCCGCGGGCTTCGGCAGCAGGAATGCCGCGCTCACGCGGGCCGGCAACCACGACAGCAGGTCGTCGGCGCGCGCGCTCCACTTGCCCGCCCACTCCCATGCGCCGCGGTAGCCCCACATCGCATCGAGCGTATTCGCGACGCGGTAGACCACCGCACCCGGCAGACCGAACAAGGCGAACCAGAACAGCGGAGCGATCAGCGAGTCGTTGAGGTTCTCGGCCAGCGTCTCGATCGCGGACTCGCGGACGGTCGCCGCATCGAGCTGCGCCACGTCGCGGCTGACCAGGCGGCGCAGGCGTTCGCGGCCGGCATCGAGTCCGATGTCGAGAGCGGCACCGACCGCCCTGACTTCGTCGCGCAGCATGCGCCAGGCAAAACACGGTTTCAGCGCGATCGCGATCAGCGGAGCGGCCACCCAGACCGGCCAGTCGTGCGCGCGCTCCTCGAACACCCACGCCAGGCCGCCGAGCAGCAGCACGCAGGTCGACCATGCGAGCACGCCACCGAGGAACGCCGATGCGGCGTCAAGCCCGCGAAGCCAGACGCCGACGGGCCGGAGTGCGCGGCCGAACCACGCGATCGGATGCCGGGCATCGCGCGGCTCGCCGAGCCATCGATCCCAGCCGACGGCCAGCGCGAGCGCAAGCGCCGGGGTCAGGGCTGCGCCATCCATCCTCAGCGCTCCAGATTCGCGACCGGTACCCAGCGCGCGCCTACACGTTCGATCCGGATGGCGCCACCGAACACCTCGATCAGCCTGCTGTGCAGGGGCGGCTCGTCGCTGCGTCCGACCGCGCAGACACGGCCGCCGTCCAGCACGATCAGCCGATCCGCCAACAACGCCAGCCCGAGGTCGTGCAACACGCTGACCACCGTGACGCCAGCAGCCGCCTGCCGCCGCAGCAGATGCACCAGCGCGATCTGGTGCGGCGGGTCGAGGTGGGTTGTCGGTTCGTCGAGCAGCAGGATTGCAGCATCGACCGCGAGCGCCCGTGCAATCAGCACGCGTTGCCGCTCGCCGCCCGAGAGCTCGTGCAGCCGGCGCGTCTGCCACGGCAAACACTCCGCGTCGCGCATCGCCGCGTCGACGACAGCTTCGTCCCGAGCGGTCGGCGCACCGAACAGGCCGTGGTGCGGCAGTCGGCCAAGCTGCACGACCTCGCGCACCGTCAGCTCGCCGGTCGTCTCGGCCTGTTGCCCGAGCCAGGCGATGCGTGTCGCGCGCTCTCGGTCGGGCCACTCCCGCAGGGCCTTTCCATGCAGGCGAACATTGCCCGACTGCAGCGCCTGCAGACCGGCCAAGGCACGCAACAGCGTCGACTTGCCCGCGCCGTTCGGACCGACGATCGCGGTCCAGCCGGGTTCGAAGTCGGCCGACACGTTGTCGAGCGCCCGCGTGCTGCCGAGCGACACGCCGAGCGAATCGGCACTCAGCAACGCGACGGCCTCTTGCGCAGCGCTCACGCGATCCTCCGGCGATGCAGCAGCCACAGCAGATAGGTGCCGCCGAGCAAGGCCGTCAGCACGCCGACCGGGACCTCCTGCGGCGCGATCAACGAACGCGCGAGCACATCGGCGGCGAGCAGCAGCGTGCCACCGGTGGCCGCGCTGGCGAGCAAGGTATAGCCATGCGGCGCAGGCGCAAAGCGCCGCACCAGATGCGGCGAGACCAGGCCGACGAACGCGATCAACCCGGTTTGCGACACCGCAACGCCGATCGCCAGCGCCAGCGCAACGACCAGCGCGGCACGCAGGTGCACCAGCGAAAGCCCGAGGCTGCGCGCCGCGTCTTCACCGAGCGTCAGCGCGTCGAGGGCGCGCGCGAGCCGCCACGCGGGCGGCAGCGCGACCAGCAGTCCGGCTGCGAGCACCGCACATGCGCTCCAGCTCAAGAAGCCGGTGCTGCCCAGCATGAAGGCCTGCTTGCCGCGCAGCGCGTCGGGTGCCGCGCTGGTCACCAGGTCGCTGCCCGCGGCGAGCAGCACGCCGACGACGACCCCTGCCAGCAGCAGTCGCGTCGTCTGTTCGGCCCCGCGCGCCAGCACCAGCGTCAGGCTGACGCCGAGCAGCGCGCCCGCGAACGCGGCACCGACCAGCCCAAGCCGCGCGACGGCACCGGCCGTCGCGAGCGCGATGCCGTGGCCCGTCAACGACGAGGCAGCGAGCACCAGCACGACCGCGAGCGATGCGCCGGACGCCGAGCCCAGCAGATACGGATCGGCCAGCGGGTTGCGAAACAGGCCTTGCGCAACAGCGCCCGACAGGCCGAGCAGCGCGCCGGCAAGCCAGGCTCCCAACGTTCGCGGCGCGCGGATCTGGCCGACGATCAGCGCCGCGTCACCACGCTGCAGCGTGTCCCAGAGCGCGAGCATCGACCAGCCGTCGCTGCCTGCGGCGAGGCCTGCGGCCAACAGCACGATGGTCAGCGCACCGAGCCGCCAGGCCAGGCGCCCGCGCCGTTGCTGATCGGGCGTGCACATCAGCGCGGCGCTCCGCCTGGCGCCGGTAGCGCGGCCAGGCACGCCGCGAGCGATTGCGCAGCCTCGCCCATGCGCGGGCCTGGGCGGATCAGCAGCTCGTATGCGGCCGGCTCGAAGCCGCAGATCGAACCGCTGCGCAACGCGCGCAAATCGGCCCAGCCGGGGCGCTTGGGCATCTCCGCGAGATTTGCGTTGTGCGCGATCACCAGATCGGGCTGGGCGCGCACGACGAACTCCGGGTTCAGCTTCGGGAACGGACCGAGCTCGGTCGGCACGATGTTCACGAGGCCGAGCCGGGCGAGCGTCTCGCCGATGAACGAGCCCGCGCCCGCCGCGTAGGGTGTCGCGTCGACCTCGAAGTAGACACGCCGGCCGCGCCAGTGCGCCGGCACACGTTCGACCGCCAGCCGTTCGTCGCGCTCGATCCTCGACCACACAGCCGCGGCCTGCGGCGCGGCGCCGAGCACGCGCGCCAGGATGTTCAGCGTCCGCTTCACATCGGCCCGATTGCGCGACTCGAGCACGAGCACCTTCAGACCGAGGCCCTCGAAGCGCTCGATCGCGCGCGCGCTCGGCGCCGCGAGAACGAGATCGGGCTTCAGCGCGACCACGCGTTCGACCAGCGCATCCTCGATACCGCCGAGCTTCGGCAGTGCGCGAACGCTGTCCGGCCAGTTCGAGAAGCGGTCGACACCGACGAGCCGCGCGCAGGCCCCGACCGCGCAGACACTTTCGGTCAGCGACGGCAGCAGGCTGACGATGCGTTGTGGCGACGCCGCGATCGCGAGGTCGACGCCGCGATCGTCGCGCACGACCATCGGCTGCGCCGACGCCGAGCCGCCCGACACGGCAAGCACACACGAGACGATCGCACGCACCCAACGCCGCCGCGAGCTGGTCATCGATCCCGCCCCTTCACCACCACTTCAATGCCGGCCACCATCAGCGTCACGCGCGAGCAGACCTCGGCAACTGCCTGATGCAGGCGCCCGAGCTCGTCGACGAAGCGGCGCGTCTCGGCGCCAAGCGGCGCAACGCCCAGGCCGATCTCGTTCGACACCAGCACGACCGGTTCCGTCGCGCGGCGCAGTGAATCGAGCACGGCGTCGCGTGCGCTTGCAAGCGCAGCATCGTCCAGCGGCGCGCCGTGCTGCGGCATCACGAGGTTCGTCAGCCAGAGCGTCAGGCAGTCGACGACGATCAGCCGCCCCGGCTTCGCGTTCGCACGCAGCGCCTGACCGAGCGCGACCGGCTCCTCGAGCGTTGCCATCGCGGGCACGCGCGCGGCGCGGTCGAGGCGATGCCGGGCGATGCGCGAGCGCATCTCGTCGTCCAGAGCGCGCGCAGTCGCGATCAGCAGTGCCGACCGCTGCGGATCAGCGACCAGCCAGGCCTGGGCGCGCGCCTCTGCGCAGCGCGACTTGCCGCTGCGCTGGCCGCCGAGGATCAACTCGTGCCGCACGCGCTCACCCTCAGAAGTGCAAACGCACCGACGCAGTGACCGCGCGGCCGGCCTCGGGGTAGATCGAGTTCACGACGCCCGCGCTGCATGAAAACGCCTGCGTGTAGTACTTGGCGTCGGTCAGGTTCGACACGCCGACCGCCAGTTCGGCCCGACTCCACTGGTAGGCATAGCGCACGTCGGCAGTCGTGTAGCTCGGCATCCGGCAGGCGTTGTCGAAGTCGGGGTTCTGCGACGATACGACGTTGACGCCGCCATCGATCCGATGCCCGGGAGCGGGCGACCAGTCGGCCCGCACCGACAACGTATGGCGCGGCGTCAGCGGCACGTCCTTGCCCTGGTAGGCGCCGGACGTGAAGCGGGCGCGCCGGGTCGCGGCATTGACCCGCAGGTTCGCGTTGGCGGCCAGCGCCTGCATGACTTCGAGCTCCAGCCCTTCGCGCCGCGTCGGGTCGAAGTTGACGTTGGCGCCGTTGAAGCCGAATGCGCTGTTCGGGCCGATGGCATTCGGGTCATAGCCGATCTCGTTGGTCAGCGCGCTGCGGTACACGCGCAACTCGGCACGGCCGCCCGAATATGCCCAGCGGGCGCCGAGTTCGGCATCGCGCGAGGTCTGCGTCTTCAGCGTCACAGCGGGCGTGGTGAAGCCGAACTCGTCGACATTCGCGAGCCGGAAGCTGCGTCCATAGCGACCGTACACCGATACGCCCGCCCCGATCGGCTGCACGACGCCGAGTTCCCATGCGTTCGGGCGCTCGTCGATGCTGTCGGTTGCGCTGCTGTTGTCTTTCTTCACGCTCTCGGTGCGCCAGCCGGCGCTCAGACGTGTGCCGCCGGGCAGC
>Ga0207678_10004989_pt1 | contig 11895 bp, 9 predicted proteins | sample KBSC63metaG_FD_184319 | JGI IMG/M metagenome (GOLD analysis project Ga0207678, IMG submission 184319) | Corn rhizosphere microbial communities from Kellogg Biological Station, Michigan, USA - KBS C6-3 metaG (SPAdes) (version 2) | ecosystem: Host-associated > Plants > Roots > Rhizosphere > Soil ... | reverse complement strand
ACCCGTGCGCCCGCATCGCTTGCGAGCTTGGCGAGGATCGCCCCCAGGAAACCGATACCGACGATTGCCACCGTCTGTCCCGCCTGGATGTCGCCTCGGCGGAAGATATTGAACGCGCAGCCAAATGGCTCCAGCGGAAGGTCGAGGTCGCCAAGCGCCTCCGGCAGCTTCACCAGGTCCGAGGCATTCGCGACATCATATTGCGCATAGGCATGGCCGCTGAGACCAGCGACGCGCTTGCCCGGCTCAAAGTCGGAGACTCCCTCACCAACGCGATCGACTACTCCCCAGCCTTCGTGCCCGAGCGCGCCTGGCTCGGTCGGGAATTGCATCCACTCAGGGCCTTCCCACGGAGTCAGGTTTGATGCGCAGACGCCGCTGCCTTCGAGGCAAACTCGCACCTGGCCCGGTCCAGGCTCCGGCAGTGGAACTTCCTCGATCTTCAACTTACCTGCGGCGATCAGCACCGCCGCCCGCATCATATTCTCGCTCATTTATTCGGCGGCCGTGGCAACCATCGGCGCATCGACGAACATCGGCGCCGCGATGCGGTTCTGCTCGTTCTCGAACCAGCCGATCGTCGCTTCGAGACCGCGTTCCAGGTCGACCTTAGGACGCCAGCCCAGAAGCTCCATTGCTCTCGAGATATCCGGCTTGCGCCGTCGCGGATCGTCCTCCGGCAGCGGATGATGGACCACGTCGGAATCGGTGCCGATCATCGCGATGACGAGATCGACCAGTTCGCTGACCTTCAGCTCGTTTGGATTCCCTAGGTTGACCGGTATGCCGGCCGCGCGCTCGCTGTCCATGAGCCGCATCAGCGCCTCGACCATGTCCTCGACGAAGCAGAAGCTGCGCGTCTGCGATCCGTCGCCGTAGATCGTGATGTCGTCGCCGGAGAGTGCCTGGCAGACCACGTTCGAGACCACGCGGCCATCATCGCATCGCATCCGCGGTCCGTAGGTGTTGAAGATGCGCGCGACGCGGACGTCCGCCCTGCGCGCGCGCAGGAAATCGAACGCGAGCGTCTCGGCGGCGCGTTTGCCTTCGTCGTAGCAGGCGCGCGGGCCTGTGCAGCTGACCCAGCCGCGGTAATCCTCCGTCTGCGGGTGGACTTCGGGGTCGCCGTAAACCTCGCTCGTCGAGCTGAGGAGGAGGCGGGCGCCGGTCTCCTCCGCGAGGCGCAGCAGGTTGCGCGTACCGACCACGTTGGTGAGCAGCGTATGCTCGGGATCGGCCTGATAGTGCGGCGGCGAAGCCGCGCAGGCGAGATGATAGATGTGCGTGAACTTCGTTCGCCCGCCGCGCAGCCATTGCGGCAGATTGTCGATGACGTCGTGCTCTACGAACTCGAAGTCGGGCTCGCGTTCGAGGTGCCGCAGATTGTCGGCGCGCCCCGTCTGGAAATTGTCGAGGCAAATGACGTGCGCACCCTCGGCGATCAACCGGTCGCACAGGTTCGAGCCGATGAAGCCTGCCCCCCCGGTCACGAGCGCAATCTTCTCCGTTCCACGCTTCACTCCACGCTCCCATTTACTGGCACCGCGAGCCTTCGCTCCGGCGGCTTCCTCGATGTGCTGTTCGAACTCCGCTGCACGATGAGCGGCGGTGTGCGCGCCAACGACTCGCTCACGCGCGGCGCGGCCGACCGCGGCGTAATCTTCATCGGACTGTAGACGGGCAATCACCCCTTCGCTCGTGCCGATCAGAATGATTTCACGACCTGGGTCAAACAGGCTCTCGATGCCGTCCCATTCGTCGGAAATGACCGGAGTCGCGCAGGCGGCCGCCTCAAACAGCCGCACCGATGGCGACCAGCCGGCTGCGATCATGTCCGCGCGCGTGACGTTCAGCGTGTACCGCGACGCCGCGTAGAAGCCCGGATGCTCGACGGGCGGCAGATGCTCGATCCGCTCGACGTTGGTCGGCCAGTTGATGGCATCCGGATATTGCGGCCCGGCTACGCAGAAGCTGAGCTGCGGCAGCTTTCGCGCTGGTTCGATCAGCAACCTTTCGAGCGCCGGCTGCCGGTCATGGCTGTAAGTGCCGAGATAGCTGAGGTCCCATTTCTTCGGCACATCCAGGACGGGGTAAGCGTCGGCATCGACCGAGCAATAGAGCGCCCGCGCTTGTCGCGCGCCGAACTCCCGCTCGATACGCATCAGCGTCGGACCGCCGGTGAACGACAGGTAGAGGTCGAAGCCGGCAATGACCTCGGGTGAAAGATATTCGAAGTCCCGCGCGGCCAGCTTTGCGAGCGTCACCGGCGTGTCAATATCGTAGAAGGCCGTGACTCCGCGTGCGAGCCGCTGGACGAAGCGACCGACCTCGACGCCTTCGGGCACGTATGAACCGACGATCACTGCGTCGGCACTGCGCATCTCGTCGCTCCAGTGCCGCAGCTCTTCCAGCGATCCATAGAGTTCGAACCGGCAATAGTCCGGCTGGGCGATGTCGCGGTTGTTCCTGTACCAGGGCACGTCGCGCTCGAGGAACAATGTGTCGTGGCCGCGCGCGGCACACGCCTTGAGCAGCGCGCGGTAGGTCGTCGCATGACCATTGCCCCACGATGACGACAGGCTGAGACCGAGCACGACCAGCTTCATGCGGCGACCTCTTCCAGCCGGCTCGCCATTTCCTGTCTGAGGATTTCGTCGACCTGCGCTCCCCGGTGCGCATAGGTATGTTCGGCAAGCACGCGCCTGAGCGCAGCCTCGCCGATCTCTCGCGCCCGCTCCGGCGTCAGCTCACGAACATGTTCGGCGACGTCCCTGCCGTCGCGCGCGACGAGCACTTCCTCATCCGGCTTCAGGAACAGCTCGATGCCATCCCACGCATCGGTGATCAGGCACGCCGCCGCGCCGGCGGCCTCGAACACCCGGGTCGCCGGGGAGAAGCCGATGTTCGCCATGCTGTCGCGCGCGATGTTGAGCACGGCCAGCGGCGTGCAGTTGAACGCATTGTGTTCGGTCGTGAATACGTGCCCGATACGCTGGACATTGTTCGGAAGCTGCCGCGACTCCCAGCCGTTGCCGCCGATGAGGAAGCGCCGCTCCGGAAGCGCAGCAGCGGGCTTGAGGAAGAACTCGTCGACCCGCGCTTCGCGGTCGGGGAGCCTGTTTCCCAGGAAGGACAGGTCGGCCGCGAACCGCGGGTCAGGCTCGACGGGGCAATGCGTGGTGGGGTCGAGCGCATTGTACACGGGTACGCAACGCGACGCGCCGAAGCCTTCATAGGCTTCGATAACCGGCGGCCCACCTCCGTAGGTCAGGACGATGTCGATGGACGCAAGCGCTCGACGCACCGGATGGTTCCGATCCTGACGCATCTCTTCGAGCGTCGCCGCGGCATCGACGTCCCAGAAGATCTTCAGCGCGTGCGGCGACGCATGATCGAGAATTCCGGCCAGGAGCTCGTCATCGAATACGCCGACGCCGCTCGCCTTGACGACCACGTCGGCGGCGCGGGCTTCGCCGAGCGCGCCCCGCAGGCCCTCTGCCGTCGCGGGATAGACGACGGATCGCGCCCAAGGCTGCGGCTCCATGTCGCAATGCTGCTGCCGTTCGTAGGCGTCCGGTTCGTAGAAGGTGATGTCGTAGCCTCTGCCAGCGAGATCGCGCAGCAGGCCGCGGTAATATGTCGCTGCGCCGTTCCACCACGACGACAGCAGGCTCGAACCGTAAAAAGCGATCTTCACGCGGCGCTCTCCAGCGCCGGAGCGCGCAGGCGCTCGGCAATGGCGATCAGCTCGTCGACGCGATGGGTGCAGGTGTGGCGCTTCGAAATCGTCTCGAGTCCGTTCCGCACCAGACTCGCGCGCAAGGCGGCGTCATTCTTGAGCTCGCGCAGTGCGCGCGTCATCTCGGCGCCGTCGCGCACCATGAGGAAATCCTGGCCGACGCGGAACAGATGCTCGCAATCGTCCCAGGGGGCGGAGACGAGCGGGATGCCGCACGCCAGCGCTTCGAAGACGCGGATGGTCGGAATGCCCGGCAGCGCCTTGGTGTAGAACCGCCGCGGCACGTGCACGGTCGCAAGGTGGGCCGCGAAGATGTCAGGCGCCGCCGCATTCGCAAGCCAGCCATGATAATGCGCACCGTACTGTTTGAGCGTCCGCTTCGGTTCGTCGGGATAGCGCACGCCGTAAATGGCGAGCGGAAGCTCGGCGTCTCGCGCCGGCTTCAGCAGGAATTCGACGAGCTCGGCGCTGCGTTCGCCGTCGCCCCAATTGCCGATCCACACGAGGCCCTGCCGTTCGCGTTCGTGCGCAGGTGGACGGAAGCGCCGCGCGTCGGCCGCTTCGTGCCAGACGAACACGCGATTTCGCCACCCCCATTTTTCGTACACGCTAGCCAGCGTCGCACCGAAAGCGAGCACGCCGTCATAGCTGCCAAGATCGTAAGCGCGCATCTCGTGCGGCGCGGAAACCGCGCGGTGGTGCGTGTCATGGAACAATAGGGTGAAACGCCCGCCTCGCGCACGCAGCCGCCCCACTGCCGCGACTAGTTCCGGGTCATTCCATTCATGGACGACGACGAGGTCCGCGCCCCACGCCTGAGCGGCGCCCTCCTCAGGGCGGCGGTAGGTACGCGAGCCGAGTTCCGGATACATGCCGCGAAACGGCTCCAGGCCTGCTTCGCCATGGTCCTTGACGAGGTTCTTGAAGCTCCAGGCGCCTTCCGGTTCGAACACTCGCACGTCGTGGCCGCGTGCGATCAGCTCGCTCAGCACCCCGCGCAGGAAATGCGCGTTGCCGTGGTTCCAGCACGAGCGCAGCGAATGGGTGAAATAGACGATCCTCATGCCGCACCCGCAACCAGCTGCGCATGAGGCTGAGTAACGCGCGCATAAATCTCGGCCATGCCGCGCGCCATGCGCTCGGGCGAATAAAACTGCGCGCGAGCGCGGGCGAGTTGGCCGAGCTGCTGCCGCTCGTCGGAATCGTCGATCAGGTCCTGGATCGCCGAGGCGAAGGCATCGGCGTCGCGAGGTGGCACGAAGATCGCCGCTCCGCTCCAGAGCTCTCGGTGCGTCGGAATGTCGGACAGCACCAAAGCGCAGCTGGCCTGCGCCGCCTCCAGCACCGAAAGCCCGAACGGCTCATAGACGGCGGCCGATGCATAGATCGGCCGCGCGGAGAACAGACCGGCGATGCGCGTCGGCCCGATCTCGCCCAGGCGCTCGATATGGTCGAGCCGGATCCGCGCGCCGTTCGGCCCGTGGGTCTGCCCGGCAGCCTGGAAGGGCACGCCGAGGCGTGCTGCGGCGGCGTCGAGCGTCGCGACATTTTTGGCTTCGTCCCACAGCCGGCTGGCGGTGAAGACGAATTCACCCTGCGGCACGCGCGCGAACGTCGCCGCGCGGCGGCCGTTGTGCACTGCGCTGACCGGCGCCGGCACGTCGTAGATGCGCGCGGTTTCGGCGGCGAACGCAAGGCTCGGCGCGACGACGGCTGCAGCGTTGTGCAGCCCCCGCCCGACAAGGTCACGCCGCCACCCGAACTCGGGCGGCAGCGGCGTTCCCCTGACTGCCGCCCACCAGCTCGCAACGCAGCTGTGCTGCACCGCAACGCACGGCTGGTTGAACCGGACGCCTGCAAGCAGTGCAGCGCTGCTCGTCTGCACGATGTCGGCGCCGTCTCGGTCGGCGATGTGCGAAATCGCCTCGCCCGCGCGGCGAATTTCGCCGGAGTTCGTGTCGAGCCACTCGAGCGGCAGGCCGGTGTCCACGATCGGCAGATCAGCCGCCTCCTCGTACTGCACAGGCGTCGGCGAAGGACCCATCACCGCGAGCACGCTCTCGACTCCGAACTGACGAAGCGCACGAGCGAGCTCGAGACTATAGACCCAGACGCCCCCCACCGCGTCCGTGACGATCAGGAGGCGCATGCTGCTCATTCCGCCGCGCTCGCCAGCTCGGCTCGCAGCTCGAAGCCGCGCTCGCTCGCCAGCCACTCCGCAAGCGCCGCCACTCCGTCGCGCCACCCGCGCGGCTTGGGCAGGCCGAGCGTCGCCCGCGCCTTGCTCGTGTCGGCGACGAACCAGCGCTGGTCGCCCTGGCGCCACTCTTCGAAGCGAAGATCGATGTCGCGGCCGATGATCCCGCGCATCTCGCCGATCAGTTCAAGCAGGCTGATCGCATTGGCCGGGCCGCCGCCGAGGTTGAACGCCGATCCGGCGATGTGGTCGATATTGTCGAGCGCCGCGACGTAAGCGTTCACTGCGTCGCCGACGTCGAGAATGTCGCGGACCTGCCTGCCGTCGCCGTAGATGGTGATCGGCCTGCCTTCGAGCGCGCGGATCAGGAAATGCGCCACCCAGCCCTGGTCCTCGGTCCCCATCTGCCGCTGGCCGTAGATGCAGCTCATCCGGAAGACGGCAGTCGGAATGCCGAAGCTGCGCGCATAATCGATCACATATTGGTCGGCGGCGCCTTTCGAGCAGCCATAGGGGGTATGAAAGTCGAGCGGTCGGCTTTCGTCGATTCCGCGCCGGGCCACGAACGACTTGGGCTCGTAGCGGTCGTGCAGCGTGTCGAACTCGATATCGGCAAGATCGCCATAGACCTTGTTGGTCGAAGCGAAGATCACCGGCACTCGATCGTGCCGCATGCGCACTGCATCGAGCAGGTTGATTGTGCCGCGCACGTTGATGTCGAAGTCCTCACGCGGATCGGCGAGGCTGGTCGTCACCGCAACCTGCGCGGCAAAGTGGAACACCGCGCCCGCCTCGCCGACGGCGCGGACCAGCTGATCCTCGTCCCGGACGTCGCCCGCGACATGGGTGATCAGCCGGCCGTGGCGGTCCTTGAGCCAGGCGAGGTTGCGCTCGACGCCGGGCCGCGACAGCGCGTCATAGACGATGATCTCATTGCCCGCGGCGGCGAGCCGGTCGGCGACATTGCTGCCGATGAAGCCGGCGCCGCCGGTGATCAGGATCGGGCGGCCGTCGCTCCTCACGCGACCAGTCCCTTCGCCTCAAGCTCGGCGCGCGCTTCGGCAACGCGGTCGTCTGCCGTCTGGCTCGCCACCCATTCGGCAAGCTCGCCGAGGCCCTCATCGAAGTCCTTCTCGGCGCGGAAGCCGAGCATCGCGGCCGCCTTGCTGCCGTCACAGAAGCAATGGCGGATGTCGCCGACCCGCGCCTTGCCGGCGATCTCCGGCTCGAGATCATTGCGGCCGAGCGCCCGCGCGATCGACCGCGCCACTTCCTTGACGCTGCGGTCGACGCCCGAGCCGATGTTGAACACTGCGCCAACGGCAGCAGGATGGACGAGCGCATCGGCGAAGGCGCGCGCAACGTCGCCGACATAGACGAAGTCGCGGCGCTGTTCGCCGTCTTCGAAGATCATCGGCCGCTGGCCGTTGAGCAGCCGCGACGAGAAGATCGCGAGCACGCCCGTGTACGGATTCGAAAGCGCCTGGCCCGGGCCGTAGACGTTGAACAACCTCAGGCACGTGCCTTCCATGCCGTAGGCTTCGGTCATGATCAGCGTCTGGCGTTCCTGCACATATTTCCCGAGCGCATAGATCGAGGCGAGACTCGGCTGCTTCCATTCGGGGGTTGCCACGGGGGTGAGCGGCCGCCCCTGCGCGTCGAGCGGGTCCCACGATTGCTTGTCCGACGCGCGCGGCTTGCGCTCGGCGTTCTCGACCAGATTGCCGTCGGCACCGCGATACAGGCCTTCGCCGTAGATGCTCATCGACGAGGCGGTCACCACGCGTCGGACCGGCCGTTCGATCAGCGCTTCGAACAGCACCGCCGAGCCGGTCTCGTTGACGGAGGTGTAGCGCTCGACCGCGTACATCGATTGGCCGACGCCCACTTCGGCGGCGAGGTGGATGACGCCGTCGATGCCCTTGAGCGCGCGCGTGACGACGTCCTTGTTGCGGATGTCGCCGACGATCAGCTCGGCATCGTCGGGCAAGTCTTCCGGCCGCTCGCGATCGCCATGGACCTGCTCGATCAGGCTGTCGAGAATGCGGACCTCGTTGCCGCCGCGAAGAAGCTCGCGAGTCACGGCGCGGCCGATGAAGCCGGCGCCGCCCGTGACGAGAATCCTTTCCCCCAATTTCCTGCCTTCCTTCCAGTTCCGTAACAATTGATGCAGGTCAACGCAGCAACTGTTGTTCGACTTGCTGTTGTTTTACTGCAGTTAACCTATGTTATTACAGTATTGCTGATGCTTCTTCTTCTTGAACCCAAGACGAAAAGCTTTGTTCCCTTCCCGGTTCGTTCCGCTCTTCAATCAACCAAGGATTCCTGCCGAGTCTCGGGGCAGACATGTTGATCAAGAAGAAGGTGGAGGCTGCGGCGGTAGCGGTCGGCTTCGCCGATTTGGCCAGCGAGCACAGCGCGCCCGAGGCGGAAGCTCGCGTAGGCGATGCGGCAGAAGTCCAGGAGTTCAAGGCCGATTGCCGCGCCGCTTGAGGCGATCAGCGTTTCGGTTTCGCCAGCGTCCAGATCGAACTCGGTGACCGCGCCGCCGATATCCCAGGCGAGGTCCTGGCAACCGATCAGATCATGCGCTTGGTGATGGTCGACAGCATCGGTCTTGACGAGCTTGCCGCCGGGCAGCCGCAGCCATTCATGCCGGTCGAGCTTGTTGTCGGTGCGGACCCGGCGGACGCGGGCCTGCAGCGCCTCCGTATCGAAGCTGTCGAGGATCCGGCACGCGTCGCTACCGAAAGTGAGCGAGATGTTCCGGCGACACATGGTGAGCAGCTCCGCAATGCTTGCTCCGTCCGTTTCCTCTGCAGGAAAGAGCCGCGAACGCGCGCCGATGTAGCGGCCGATTTCGGCGATTGGTTTCTCGCCGCCGTCGAGCGGCTTTGCGCCCTCGCACCAGCGTTCGACCAGAAAGCCGTGCACGAAGCCGATCGGCTCCGGCGTGAAGCCACTGGCGTGCAGCGACCGCGCAATCGCGAGCTTGCGTTCCCCAATCGAGCCCAGACCAGCGAACTTCAGAAGAACCCGCTCGCCCTTGTGCCGGCCGAGAAACTTCCGCCGTTCCGATGGATCGCTCCCGGTGACGTCATCGAGCGGGCCGAACAGCTCGGCGAGCCACGTCGTGTTGAACTCGGCTGCAGCGCGCTGCGCCTTCGCCCAGCGCGCTCGGTGCGCATCGCTCGCGTGCGGGCCGAGATCGCCGCCGTGGCTCGGCAGGAAAGCGATGCGTTCGAGGGGAACGCCGCGGCTCTCCAGTGCGTCGGCGACGGCACCGAACGAGCTTCCGGAAAGGCCTGGTCCTTCGTCGACGATTAGATAATGCGCATCGCTTTCCGGCACGCCGCGCGGAAGCTCGACCTGCCGTGCGAAGGGGTCGCCGAAGGGTCGTAGCGTAAGCGGCGGCGCAGCACCGAGCGTCGCGGCGACGGTGGCGCCGAGCGTCGTCCCGATGCTGCGGATGCCGATGACTCGCGGCGGTGCCGATAAGCGCAAGCGCCGCGCGGCTTCGACATAGGCTTCAGGATAGACGGCGTAGAAGGCAAAACCTTCGGGAAGCCGAAGCTCGACTTCGCCCGGGAGGTCGACCTGTGGAACCCACGGGATTTCGCCAAGTGCGGCGAAGCGGCTGTCCCAGGAGCGCACCACCGCTGCCGCCAGGCGATAGACGAATTGATTGAGCTCAACCGCCGGCCATCCCTCGTCGGCGACCCCCTGCAGCAGCTGCCCGGCTTCGACTAACGCTCCGACGAGCTTGCCATGCCTTTCGATGCCCGGCGCCATCGCGGCGATCTTCGGCAGCCGCTCCCTTAGCCCCTGCAACCGTTCTTCGGGCTCGACGCGCTCGCGATGGTCGCCGTAGACCAGCACGGCTCAGCCCTGCGCCAGGTGACGGTAAGCGATGCAGCCGAAGCTGTGGTAATCGGGCGCGGCAAGCCCCCGCGACTTCAGCCACCGCGACCAGCCTTCATATTGCGAACGGCTCGGAGAGACGACCTCCCGGCAGTCCTTGATGTGGATCAGCGCGTCGAGCGGCTCCCACCCATTGTCGACGAGCACGCACAGCGCGAGCAGCGCCGAGCGGCCGATCCCGTGCTGGCAGTGGATCAGCACCTTGTCGCCGCGGCGGGTGCGTTCGCGCACGAACGCGACCCCGCGCTCGAGGTGGCCATGACTGGCGGGCTCGAGGTCGGGTGTCGGCAGGTGCAGCAGCTCGATTCCGGCGACGTTCAGCTGGGCCTGATCGTCGCACTCTTCTGCCCGCAGATCGACAATCGCGCGAATGCCGTGGGCCTCGGCGAGCTCGCCGGCGCGCTCGACCGGAAAGCAGCCGCCGACCGCCACCTGGTCGGTGAGCCAGTGGAAGTCCGGGCTCCATTCGCCGCTCACGTGAGCATCTTCTTCTTCAACATCCGAACGATCTTCTTCTTCATCAACACACGCGCACACGCTTATTGTTGTTTCGCCTCTCGAATACTGCTGTTCCGGCAGTCAACAACGGAACAACAAAGCTTCACAACTGTTCCGCGTCCGTATGAACATTCATTCCCAACCCGAACCAATCCGCCGATGAGCGTGGTCGAACCTCGTCTGCGCGCGGTCCCGCGAAGCGACTTGAGGGCGCGCATCGACGCGCTCGCGCCGTGGTTCCACAACCTCAATTTGAACGGCGTCTGGACCGCGCCCGACCACTTCCTCGGCGATTACCCGGGCGCGAAATTCCGCCGCTTCGAGCGCGGCCTGCCCGACGTCACCGGCAAGAGCATCCTCGATATCGGCTGCAACGCCGGCTTCTATTCGATCGAGATGAAGCGCCGCGGCGCGGACCGGGTGCTCGGCATCGACAGCGACGAGCGCTACCTCGACCAGGCCCGGCTCGCGAGCGAGACGCTCGGCTTCGATGACATCGAATTCGCGCGGCTCGACGTCTACGACGTCGCTGCGCTCGGCGAGAAGTTCGATCTCGTGATCTTCATGGGCGTGCTCTACCACCTCCGCCACCCGCTGCTCGCGCTCGACCTCATCCGCGAGCATGTCGCCGGCGACATGATGCTGTTCCAGTCGATGCAGCGCGGCTCCAAGCATGTGCTGAAGCTCGAGCCCGACTACGAATTCGTTGAGACCAGCCTGTTCTTCGAAAGCAGCTTCCCCAAGCTGCACTTCATCGAGCGCGAATATGCGCATGACTGGACCAACTGGTGGGTGCCGAACCGCGCCTGCACCGAGGCGTTGCTGCGCTCGGCCGGCTTCAGCATCGACAAGCAGATCGAGGAGGAGGTCTATCTTTGCCGCCTCGCGGACCGGCCATACGCGAAATACGGGCCGGCCGCCGTCTATCCCGCCCGGGAGGCCGCCGAATGATCGAAGCGGCGATGATCTGGAACGAGCCCAACAACAAGTCGCACTGGGACCCGGAGATCGACCCCGAATGGACGATGTTCGCCGACATGGCGATCCAGGCGGCGGACGCGATCAGGCGGGCCAATCCGGAAGTGAAGCGCGTCCTCGGCGGCATCTCGCCGATCGATCCTTTCTGGATCGAGCGGATGAAAGATTATGGCGTGATCGACGCGGTCGACGTGGTCGCGCTGCACGGTTTCCCGCTCGACTGGAACCTGTGGCCCATCAACGAATGGCCGCAGCGCATCGCCGACATCGAAGCGGTCGTCCCCGGCAAGGAGATCTGGGTGACCGAGGTGGGCGTCGGCAGCTTTGGCGCGGAGGAAGTCCAGCAGTTCGGCCTCAACCGCACCGCGGAGCTGCTGCTGCGTCGGGTGCCCCGCGTCTTCTGGTACTCGCTGTTCGACCTGCCGCGCACCTGGGAGGCGACGACCCGGCACAAGGAGGCCGAGGGCTCGTCCTACTACCGCCACTACTACATGGGTCTGATCAGGGAGGACGGGACGCCTAAGCTCGCGCTCGACGACTTCCGCAAATTCACGCCAGACAT
>Ga0207678_10004982_pt1 | contig 11912 bp, 10 predicted proteins | sample KBSC63metaG_FD_184319 | JGI IMG/M metagenome (GOLD analysis project Ga0207678, IMG submission 184319) | Corn rhizosphere microbial communities from Kellogg Biological Station, Michigan, USA - KBS C6-3 metaG (SPAdes) (version 2) | ecosystem: Host-associated > Plants > Roots > Rhizosphere > Soil ... | reverse complement strand
CGCCCACACCGACTCCGACGCCGACACCCACACCGACGCCTACGCCCACACCGCCTCCGACGCCGACACCCCCACCGACGCCTCCTCCGACACCGACGCCTACGCCTACGCCTACGCCGACGCCCACACCGACTCCGACGCCGACGCCCACACCGACGCCCACTCCCACCCCAAGCGGTACGCCGACACCAACGCCGACACCAACTCCGACGCCAACGCCGACACCAACGCCGACGCCGACGCCGACACCAACGCCCACGCCGACGCCGACACCCACACCGACGCCAACTCCGACCCCCACGCCGACGCCGACACCAACTCCGACGCCGACCCCCACGCCAACGCCGACGCCACCGGGAATCTCGTTCCGTGACGAGATTCTGCCGTGGCTCGGGACTGGGGCTGCCGATCAGGACGACAAGAAGAAGAAGGACGACGACAAGGAGGTCGTCGACGAGTCCCAGCTCTACGCGGACGACGCGACCACCATCGACACCGGCGTGACCAGCGGCTCCGACCCGACTGCCTGGGATCCAATCGGGATCGACCGCCGGCCCGATAGCCCCGGCAACTCCGGAAACGGGGGCTCCTAGAACCGCGCAGCCGCATTGGCGGCGAGAAGCAAGTGGAATGCGTCCGCCGCGCTTGCTAGCGAGCGGACATGGCCGACCCCCAATCAGATTCCGTCATTGAAACACCGTTCGATGCCGCCCTGTCCGAACGGTATCTTGTCTACGCGCTCTCGACGATCACCGCGCGGTCGCTCCCGGACGTCCGCGATGGCCTGAAGCCCGTACACCGGCGCCTGCTGTGGGCGATGCGCCTGCTTCGCCTCGATCCGGCCGGCGCATTCAAGAAATCCGCACGCGTGGTGGGAGACGTCATCGGCAAATATCATCCGCACGGCGATGCGTCCGTCTACGACGCAATGGTGCGGCTCGCGCAGGATTTCTCCCTTCGCTACCCGCTCGTCGACGGGCAGGGGAATTTCGGCAACATCGATGGCGATAACGCCGCTGCCTATCGCTACACCGAGGCGCGCCTGACCGCCGTTGCGATGGAACTGATGGCTGGTGTCGACGACGGGACCGTCGACTTCCGGCCCACCTACAACGGCGAGGAGGAGGAACCGGAAATCTTTCCTGGCTTGTTCCCCAACCTGCTGGCGAATGGCGCCAGCGGGATCGCGGTCGGTATGGCGACGTCGATCCCTCCGCACAATCTTGGCGAACTCGCCGATGCTGCCGTCGCGCTCCTCAACGACAAGAGGCTCGACGACCGCGAATTGATGCGGATCGTGAAGGGCCCCGATCTTCCAACCGGCGGTGTGCTTGTCGAGGACGAGGAAACCATCGCCCGCGCCTATGTCAGCGGCAGAGGAAGCTTCCGGATCCGTGCCAGGATCGAGAAGGTCGTGGAGAAGGGCGGGGCCTGGCACCTGCTGGTCAGTGAAATCCCCTACGGTGTCCAGAAGGGCAAGCTCATCGAGCAGATCGCCGAGCTGATCGCCGCCAAGAAGCTTCCCATCTTGGCGGACGTCCGCGATGAAAGCGCGGCCGATATGAGGATCGTCCTCGAACCGAGGTCGCGGACGGTCGACTCGACCTTGCTCGAGAAAAGCCTTTTCAAGCTCACCGAGCTCGAGACTCGCTTCGCGCTCAACCTCAACGTGCTCGATCGAACGCGCACGCCGGGAGTCATGAGCCTGAAGGAGGCGCTGCTCGCCTGGCTCGACTTCCAGTTCGAAGTCCTGGTCAACCGGTCGCTCTACCGGATCGGCAAGATCGACGATCGGCTCGAGCTCGTCGACGGTTTCCTGATCGCGTTCCTGAATCTCGACCGCGTCATCGAGATCATCCGCGGGGAAGACGAGCCGAAGCCGGTCATGATTGCGGAGTTCGGGCTGACCGACAGGCAGGCCGAGGCCATTCTCAACATGCGTCTTCGCCAGTTGCGCAAGCTCGAAGAGATGGAGCTGAGCCGCGAGCGGGAAACCCTTTCGAGGGAACGCGACGAACTCGACAAGCTGGTGAACAGCCAGGAGCGCCAGAAGACCCGCCTCAAGAAAGACCTGGCTGCGATGAAAGCCAAGTTCGCCGACCCGCGCCGCACCGAGCTCAGGCCCGAGGCCGTCTCCGCCCGGACCGAAATCGATTGGTCGGCGATGATCGAGAAGGAGCCGATCACGGTCATCCTGTCGCAGCGCGGCTGGATCCGGTCGATGAAAGGCCATGTCGCGCTCGAGGAAGTTGAGCAGCTGAAGTGGCGCGAGGGCGATGGCCCTTTCATCCATTTTCATGCCCAGACGACGGACAAGCTGGCCCTCTTCGGGGACAACGGCCGGGCCTACACGCTGGCCGGCGACAAGCTTCCTGGCGGCCGCGGGTTCGGCGAGCCGGTGCGGTTGCAGATCGACCTCGAGCCGGAGGCGGACATCGTCAACCTGCTGGTGGTCCGGCCCGAAATGAAGCTGCTCCTCGCGTCGAGTGACGGGCGCGGGTTCGTCGCTTCCGGTGAGGCGACGCTCGCGGAAACGCGCAAGGGCAAGCAACTCGTGAACCTTCGTTCCGGGGCGAGACTGGCGGTGGTCCGGCCGATTCCGAACGGCGCCGATACCGTGGCCGTGGTCGGCGAGAACCGCAAGTTGCTGGTCTTCGCCCTCTCCGACCTGCCAGAGTTGGCGAGGGGGCAGGGAGTGATGCTCCAGCGCTATCGCGACGGCGGGTTGTCGGATGCGGTCGCGTTCTCCCTCGCTGACGGCCTTAGCTGGAGCCTGGGGGGTGAGAGCGGCCGCACGCGTACAGAGACCGATTTGACGCCATGGCGGGCAGCGCGGGGCGCCGCGGGACGGATGCCGCCGCTTGGTTTTCCAAGGAGCAATCGCTTCTCGTAAGTGCCGAAAAGCTAACGCCGTTTACATTTTAGTGGATACTATGAATTAACCGGTCTCGTTCATAGCGGCCTCTATGCAGGCTGCGGAACAGCGTACGGGGAGCCGGACCCGAGCGCGCGCGAGCGATACGCCCGGAAGGCCGGTCGCGATCGCCGCCCGTGACGATATCGCGCTGCTCAGCGCGCTTCCGATCGCTGCCGCCGTCATCGGCCGGGCCGCGGACGGGACACCCAGCATACTCGCCCACAATGCGCGCTTCGTCGAGGCTGTGGCGCGGTCCAGCCGCACGGCAACCGACTGGAGCGATGCCGATTGGTTGAAGAGCGGCCCGATTTCCGAGTTGTTCGAAAACTATTTCAGCGATCCCTGCTCGGCCGGCGAGCTCGACATCAAGGACGGCGACGGAGTTGCCTCGCGATATCTGCGGATCAAGCTCGCACCGCTGCCGGCCGACGCCGGGGCACCGCAGCGCTGCCTGATGAGCTTCGTCGATCGTACCGTCGAGGTCCAGGCCGAGCGGACGCTGCGCGCCGAGATGCTGCGCGACAGCCTGACCGGCCTGCCGAATCGGCTGGCGTTCACCGAACGCGTGGAAAGTGCCGGCGAAGGCACGGATTCGCAAACCCAGCACGCCGTTCTCGTCGTCGACGTCCTCCGCTTCAGCCGAATTAACGAGAGCATGGGCAGCATTGCCGGCGACGAACTGCTCATCACGCTCGCGCGCCGGCTGATGTCGGCACTCCGCGGAAACGACGTGCTGGCGCGCACGGGCGGCAACGAATTCGGAATCCTGGTCTCGCTCCAGCGCGGGATCGAGGACGCACTGACGGCTGCGGCGCGAATCCAGGAAGTCATGGCGGCACCGTTCCACATTTCCGACCTCGACATCCGTGTCGAGTGCGCGATCGGCGCGGCGCTGATGCAGGGCGCCCAGGATGCCGAAGAATTGTTCCGCAACGCCCAGTTCGCTGTGAAGCAGGCAAAGCAAACCGGAAAGCCGCAAATCTATGAACCGAAGGAGGCGAGTGCGGCGAGGCGCCGGTTCTCGATCGAAACCGAGCTCCGCCGGGCGCTGGACAAGGACCAGCTCCAACTCTTTTACCAGCCGTTGATCAACCTCAAGTCCGGCGAAGTCGCCGGCTTCGAGGCGCTTGCTCGCTGGACCCACCCTGATCGCGGCGAGATTTCGCCGACCGAATTCATCCCCGTTGCAGAGGAATCCGGCCTCATTCTCCAGCTTGGCCGCTGGGCGATGGACAAGGCGACGCACACTCTTGCCGACTGGGACAAGGCCGCAGCCGAAGCGCTGCCGTGCTATGTCGCTGTAAACCTTTCCGCGATTCAGCTGGCTCGCGACGACGTCCCGGCCCTCGTCGCCGAGGCGCTCCAGTCGAGCGGCCTTTCCGGCAAGCGGCTGACGTTGGAGTTGACCGAAAGCTCGATCGTTCAGGACCCGGCGCGCGCGACCCGCGTCTTCGACGCGCTGAAAGGGCTCGATGCGACGGTTGCCATGGACGATTTTGGAACCGGCTATTCCAGCCTTGCTTATCTCCAGCGCCTTCCCATCGATGTTCTGAAGATCGACAAGAGCTTCATTTCCGGAATGATGATCGATCCCGACGCCGTCGCCATCGTTCGCGCGGTGCTGAGCCTTGCCGAGGCGCTGGGAATGACGACGACCGCCGAGGGCATCGAAACCGTCGAGCTTGCGACGACGCTTGCGACGCTGGGCTGCGCCCATGGCCAAGGGTTCTATTTTGCCCGGCCGCTGGGGGCGAATGCGGCGCTCGACTTCTGGAAATCTCGCCGGCGGAAGCAGGTTTAGTTCGTCGCTGACACCGTTGGCCGCGCACCGCGATGTTGCATTGCAGCGCCAAATTCCTGCAATGGCGTCGGATGCCCATCGTGACCAACGTCGAGCACCCCCGCCGCCTCGCCGACTATAGCGCCGATTACCGGATGCTCATCCTTGCCGCGATGGCGATCGTCGCCGGCACGGGCGGAGCCTTCAGCGCCTGGGCGCTGCTCAAGCTCATCTATTTCGCGACCAACGTCTTCTGGTACGGCGATTTCTCCTTCGATTCGTCGGTGATCGCCGGCCGGGGCCCGCTCCTGTTGCTGATCGTGCCGGTGGTCGGAGGGTTGATCGTGGGGCTGATTGCGCGGTTCGGATCGGACAAGATCCGGGGCCACGGCATTCCCGAAGCGATCGAAACGATCCTGTTTGGCGAGAGCAAGCTTTCGATGAAAGTGGCGCTCCTCAAGCCAGTCTCCTCGGCGGTCTCCATCGGAAGCGGCGGGCCGTTCGGCGCCGAAGGTCCGATCATCATGACCGGCGGCGCGATCGGATCGTTGTTCGCGCAATTCTTCCGTCTCAGCGCGGCCGAACGCAAGACCCTGCTCGTCGCCGGCGCGTGCGCCGGAATGACCGGCATTTTCGGGACGCCGTTCGCTGCGATCATGCTCGCGGTTGAGCTGTTGCTGTTCGAATGGAAGCCGCGCAGCTTCGTGCCAGTCGTCGTCGCGGTGCTCGTTTCGCTTGCCTGGCGGCCATTACTCGTCGGGGCGGGACCGCTGTTCCCGTTCGGCGCGGCGACGCCCGCGGGCATGGAACCGGTCGCCATTGCCGCAGGCATCGGCCTCGTCACCGGGCTGCTGGCGGCGATGCTCTCGTTTCTGCTCTATCGGATCGAGGACGGGTTCCACGCGTTGCCGATCCACTGGATGTGGTGGCCGGCAATCGGCGCCGTGGTCGTCGGCATCGGCGCATTATTCGACGCGCGGGTGCTCGGCGCGGGCTATGGAAGCATCCAGGCGCTTCTTAATGACGATCTCGTGGTCAAGGCGGTCCTGCTGCTGCTGGTGGCAAAGGCCGTGGTCTGGCTGGTGGCACTCGGTTCCGGGACGTCGGGCGGAATCCTCGCACCGTTGCTGATCCTCGGCGGATGCGCCGGATTCCTGATTGGGCAATATCTGCCGGGGGATCCCGGATTCTGGGCGATGATTGGGATGGCGGGCGTGATGAGCGGAGTGATGCGCGCGCCAATGACCGGGGCCTTGTTCGCCGCCGAGCTGACCAATCACCTTGCCGCGCTTCCGGAGACGATTGCTGCGGCTGCAGCTGCCTATGCCGTCAGCGTGCTGATCATGAAGCGCTCGATCCTGACCGAAAAAATCGCTCGCCGCGGTCGGCACATCCTGCGCGAATATACCGTCGATGCACTGGAATTCCTGCTCGCGGGGCAGCTGATGACTCCGGCCCCGAAGACGCTCGCCGCGGACATGCCGATAACCGACGTGATGCGGTTCTTCGGCGAGGAAGCCGAGCACCGTTCCTATCCCGTCGTCGATTCTGAAGGCCGCCTGCTCGGTCTTGTCTCACGGACCGACGCGTTGCGCTGGCAGGTTGCGCAGAAGGCCGAAGGGCAATTGGGCGACCATCTGTCGGACGCTTCGACGCAGTTCGCCTATCCCGACACACCCTGCGGCCGGGTTGCCGACATGATGGTGGAATCCGGGATCGGCCGAGTCTCGATCGTCGATCCGGAAACTCGGAGGGTGGTCGGGATCATCTCCCGGCAGGACCTGCTCAAGGTACGGATGACTCAGGAGCGCGGGGAAACGGTGCGTTCGCGGACCAAGTCACTGCCGATCATTGATAGTCTGCGGTGACGTTGAACGTGCCGGCGTAAACGCCGTCGGCGGTTGCCGAACTCAGTGTGATCGACCCGCCGATTGGAACATTGGTACCAGGATTTCCGGAATTGGTGAGCTGGACGCTGGCCTGCGCGTCCGGGACCAAGGTCAGCGTCTTCGCCGGGTTCGCCTGGTTCACCAGCGTCACGTTGGGGACGCTGATGACGACAGTCTGGCCGTTCGATCCGGATACATTGTAGACCGCAACCTGAGTTGCACCCGAACAGGTGAGGGGTGCCGGGCAGACGAGGGCACCCGTGCGCGAGAGCCGGACGGTCGCACCCGACCACGTCCCGGTCCCGAGCAGGATCGTTCCGAGATCGAGGTTCTGCCGGGACTCGATCGCGAGCGGCTTGACGACATTGGCCTTGGCCTGGGCGTTGACGGTCGCGGCGGGTGCGGACGTCGCGAAGCAGGCCGCCAAGGCGGCCGCAACGGCACCGGTCATCGCAAGGCGCAGCCCCACTTCTTCGTCTCCGCTTTCGTGAGCGCACGAAAGATGGTCTTCACTCAATTAACCAAAGTGAAGTAACGGCAGGCGATTGAGACTGGGTTAACGGCTGTTTGCGAGCGCGTCGGCGACGATCGCATCGAAAGCCGCGCCGGTGGGAAACCCTGCAGCAATCCACCGCTCTTCGATCGCTCGCAGAGTGCGCGAGACGAGGGGCCCTTCGACAAGGCCCCGCTTGATAAGGGCACCGCCTCCTATCGGGAGACCTGGAGGGGTCCAGGTGGCAATCTGCGCCGCTTCCGAAGCTCGGCCTGCGAGCAGGAGACGGTCGACTGCACATTCGACTCCGACGCGATAGGCCGTGACTTGCGGATCAAGGATGTCCGCTTCGGCGGCGCAGCCGATTCGTTTCCTCGCTCGGTTCGACAGCTTCAGGCGAGTGGCGACAGCACCGGCGAGCTCCGGATCGCGCGGGAGCAGCGCCGACAGGCGCCGCAGCGGATCGGCGGCGATGCCGGCTTCGCTCTCGGCTCGGACCAGCGCCTGCAGCTTCCGCCAGGCGCTCGCTTCGATCGCCGGGATAACCGGCTTCAGGATCGCGCGGTCGAGCATGATCTTCACCGTCGGCGCCGGGTCGGCGACCGAGAGGAGCTTCAGAAGTTCGTCAGCGATTCGTTCGCGCGAAAGCGCCATGAGATCGTTGGCTCGGGCTGTGCAGGCGTCCAGCGCCGCCGAGTCGGGCTCGCCCATGCCGAAGCGGGCGTGGAATCGGAAGAAGCGCAGAATCCGCAGATGGTCCTCGGCGATTCGCTCGAAGGGATCGCCGATGAAGCGGACGTGGCGTTGCTCCAAATCGGAGAGGCCGCCGAAATAATCGAAGATCTCGCCCGTCACCGGGTCCGCCATCAGCGCGTTGATGGTAAAATCGCGCCGGGCCGCGTCCTCCCTCCAGTCGTCGGTGAAAGCGACCGTCGCGCGCCGGCCGAAGGTCTCGACATCCCGCCGCAACGTGGTGACCTCGTAGGGGTGGCCGTCGCTGACCGCGGTCACCGTGCCATGTTCGAATCCGGTTGGAACCGCCTTGAGGCCCGCGGCTTGCAGCCGCTCGACGACCTCGTCCGGGCGCAGGCGGGTGGCCAGGTCGACGTCGTTAACGGGAAGGCCGATGAGATCGTCGCGAACGGCGCCGCCGACGTAGCGGGTCTCGCCTTCGCTCGCGCCGAGCGCATCGAGCAGCTTCGCCAACCCGCGATGCTGGCGCCATTTCCGGGCGTCGAGCTTCAGCTCCATTGCAGCCGCCGCGACAGGTTAACGATCATGGCCGCGGTCGCTCCCCAGATTCGCATGCCGTTCCATTCGATCTGCCAGTAGCGGCGCTCGCGGCCGGCGAAAACCGCCGTCTCGAACTTGTGGTTGTCCCTATCGAGGAGAAAGCCCAGCGGCGCTTCGAACCAATGCGAGACTTCGGGCTCGTTTGGAGCAAGCCGAAGCCCGGATGGAACCACCGCGACGATGGGCGCGACGACGAAGCCCGTGACCGTGCGGTAATCTTCAAGCCGGCCAACCGGATCGGGGAGCGCGGGATCGAGACCCAGTTCCTCGTTCGCCTCGCGAACCGCGGCGGCTACGGCCTCCTCGCCCGGTTCGAGGCGGCCGCCGGGGAAGGCGATCTGTCCGGCATGAGTCCTGAGATTTTCGTGGCGGACGGTCAGCAGCACCCCCGGTTCTTCGCCGTCGGTGATGGCGATCAGGACGGCCGCGGCAATAGCGGCCCTGGCGCGCAGTTCCGGCAGATCGCCGGCAAGCGGCGGCTCCGCGGCGGGCCGGTCCAGCATCGACCGAAGCCGTTCTGCGAGCGTCACGCCGCCCCCGTCATTGGAAAGAAGGATCCGTCGCTCCAGACCCCGGGCGGATCGGCGCCTTCGTCCAGCGCGATCTGGGCGAGCTCGTAATAGACTGGCCGAGAAAGTTCCGCTTCGAGGCCGTGGCGAACCTGCACTCGTGGCGTTTTGGCCATCTCCAGCGGATGGTTCCGCCCGATCATCAGGGCATCGCCCGTATCGAGACCAAGCCAAATCCGCCGTTTCCCTTCCTTGCCCTCGCTGCGCATTTCGATTGCCCGGAATGCCGTCCCATCGACGTCGATGGCCAGCTTCTCGACGGGCGTGACGAGAACGTGGCTGCCGTCAGGTTCGCGGCGAAGGATGGTCGAAAACAGCCGGACCATTGCCGGACGAGCGATTGGACTCCCGTGGTGATGCCAGGTGCCGTCGCGGGCGATGCGCATGCCTGAATGGCCGCAAAGCGGCGGGTCCCAGCGCTCGACGGGCGGGATCCGCCGCTCGTCGATCGCGGCCTGGAGCTCGGCGAGCGAAACCCCCTTGAGGTCTATGGGCGGATGTCTTTCCGGCATTGAGCCTGGATTGCTTCGCTTCGCCAGCAATGACAACTAGGCGCGCATGGAGACACCGGGAACAGCCATCGTCACCGGCGCAAGCAAGCGCATCGGCGCCGACGTCGCAGCGGCGCTTGTCGAGCGCGGCTGGACTGTCCTCGCGCATGTGCGGCGCGAGGAAGACAGCGTCCCGGCAGGTGCCAAGGCGGTCGCCGCCGAACTCTCGAATCCCGACTGCGCGGACAGGATTTTCGCCGCCGCCGACGGGCTTCCGCCGGTTCGCCTGCTGGTCAACAATGCCGCGCGCTTCGCCTGGGACGGTTTCGGCGAGTTCGATCCCGCCGAGTTCGACGCTCACATGCATGCCAACGTCCGGGCGCCGATTCTGCTAATGCAGCGGATGGCTGAGCAGCATCCCGGCGGCGACGCCCTCGTCGTCAACATGCTCGATTCGAAAGTCGTCGCTCCGAACCCGGATTTCCTGAGCTACACCTTGTCCAAGCACGCTCTGCTTGCCGCGAGCGAGCTTACGGCGCGGACGCTCGCCCCAAGGGGAATCCGCGTCAACGCAATCGCTCCCGCGCTGATGCTCAAGTCTCCGGGGCAGAGCGACGAGAATTTTCAGGCGATGCACGAGCACAACCCGCTCCGCCGCGGCGTGACGTCGGCGGACATCGTCGCGGCCATCGACTATCTGGTCGCAAGCCCGGTCGTTACCGGCGAGCTGCTCACTCTCGATGCGGGCCAGCGATTCGACCCGCCGGGCCGCGACGTTCAATTCCTGGAGACCTGATGGACACGCCGAAACTCGACGGGCTCGTTCCCGATTCCCTGCGGCCGAAAAGTGCCAAGATCCTGCTCGATTCGCTCGAGGTCATGGCCGACATCGGCTTTCACGATTTCGAGATTGGCGCGCCCCAGCGGCTTCTCGTCACGGTCGAGGTCTGGCTCGAGGATCCCAAGGCTCCCGTGCAGGACGATCCCGGTGGGGCCTGGGATTACGACCATGTACGGCGACAGGTCATGGAGCTCGCCGAAGCGCGCCGATACAACCTCCAGGAGACGCTCGCCGAGGCGATTTACCTTCGGCTGGCGGCAATGCGGGGAGTGAAGGCGCTGCGCGTCACCACGTCCAAACCGGACATCTACCGGGATGCCAGAGGGGTGGGCGTCGAAATCGCCTCGTTCGTGGGTGGGGGACCCGCTATTTGACGAGACGTTCGGCTGCTGGAACAAAAGCCCTTGCACCGCACTTGAACCGCTAATAAGGAGGCGCGCTTGCTGTCCATGTGACGTTAAAACATGGGTAGCTTCCAAATCCTGGCGACGGGGCTGAATGGGGAGGCCCGGTCCGACCGTGGAGTTCACGGCGTCTCGAGGAGAATTGTGGGTTAATGTCTTACGCCCAGAAGAAAGAGCTTAGCGGCAATCGGACTTTGGCGATCATCATCGTCGCCGTCCTCCAGTTCACGCTCGGTTATGCGATTGTCACGGGCCTGGCGTACAACGTGATCAAGCACGCCGCCGAAAACCTGAAAACCTTCGACGTGGAAGAGCAGCCGCCGCCCCCTGAGCAGCCGCCGCCACCGCCGCCGAAGAACGTGCCCGAACTTCCGCCGCCACCGGTTGCAATGAAGCCGATCGTGGAGACGCACGTCGAGGCAGCACCGCAGATCGTTACGATCCCGACTCCGCCGCCAATGCACGTGCAGGCGCCGCCGGCGCCACCGGCTCCGCCGCCTGCCAAGATCCAGAGGGCGGAGAGTGCGCGCGGCAATCTCCAGGGCCTGATCAGCTCTGACGATTATCCCGAATCCTCAATCCGCAACAACGAGACCGGAAGGGTCACCGTGAGGCTTTCGATCGGCACCAACGGCCGAGTCACCGGCTGCGACGTGATCGGCTCAAGCGGATCGCGGGCGCTGGATAGTACGACCTGCAGAGTCTTGTCATCGCGGGCTCGATTCAATCCCGCGCGCAACAGCGACGGTAGCCCGACGACTGACACCTACACGCAATCGATTGTCTGGCAGCTCCAGGGCTGACCTACCCGGATCTTAGCAAAGGAAAGTAACGAACAATGGCAACTCCCGCAGCAGCTCACGCAGCCGCCAATCCTTACGGCCTGTTGCCCGCTCTCGAGCAGGGCGGCATCATCGCATGGTCGGTGTTCATCGTCCTGGTGGGCATGTCGGTCTTCTCTTTCTACATCCTCTTCACCAAGCTGATGCAGCAGCAGAAGATTATCAGCCAGGGCCGCAAGGTCCGGTCGGGCTTCTGGAACTCTCCCAACCTTCGCGAGGCTGCGAACAAGCTCGACGCCAAGAGCGCCTATCGCGCCATCGTCGACGACGCTCTCCTCGCCCAGGAGCAGCACGGCAAGCTGACCGACCCGATCGACCAGCACGACTGGATGGCGAACAGCCTGGCGCGCAGCCAGGGCGCGATCGGCGCCCGTCTCGGCGAAGGCCTCGCCT
>Ga0207678_10004978_pt1 | contig 11916 bp, 9 predicted proteins | sample KBSC63metaG_FD_184319 | JGI IMG/M metagenome (GOLD analysis project Ga0207678, IMG submission 184319) | Corn rhizosphere microbial communities from Kellogg Biological Station, Michigan, USA - KBS C6-3 metaG (SPAdes) (version 2) | ecosystem: Host-associated > Plants > Roots > Rhizosphere > Soil ... | reverse complement strand
TGGACGTTACTTGTGGTGTGATAATGAAAGTTCGCGATCGGCTGGAGCCGATCGCCAGCACGCCAGAGGCGTGCGCTCCCCAGACGGGAGATATACCGCATCATGACGCCTACACTTCAACTGTTTCTCATGGTGTCTGCGGCGCTGTTTTCCATCGGCTTGCTGGCTGCATTGAGCCGACGGCACGCGATTTTCATCCTGATCGGAATTGAGATGATGCTGGCGGCTGCCAATTTGAATTTCATCGCGTTCTGGCGCTTTGCACCTCCACCGCATCCGTCGACCGGAGTGATGATCGCAATCTTTTCCATCGCTATTTCCGCAGCTGAGGCAGCTGTTGGGCTGGCAATGGTCATTGCCGTTTATCGGCATTACCGGACAACAAACGTCGATCAATACGACCAGCTCAAAGGATGAATCCAGGGATCGTGAGTAATCTCTGGCTGTTGCCGGCAGTGCCCTTTGCGGCAGCGGTCGTGATTTTGACGTTGGGAAAATCACGGCGCAAAAGTGCAGCCGGTCTCGCAATCGGAGGTCAGATCGTTGTGCTGGCGATCTCGATCGCGGCGTTTCTTCCAACACTGCAAACGCACGGCTTCCGCGAATTCCGGAATTTCACATGGTTTACGTTCGGTGACCAGACGCTACGGCTCGGATTTGTTCTCGATCCGCTCGCGGCCGCAATGCTGGTAATGATTTCGCTGGTTGGCCTGTGCATTTTCGTCTTCAGCGTCGGCTACATGGCTGACGACAAGAATTTCAGCCGTTTCTTTGCATATTTGTCGTTCTTCTCCGGCGCGATGCTCGGCGTGGTTATCGCGAATAGTTTGCTGCTGCTTTTCATGTTTTGGGAACTCGTGGGGCTGGCGTCGTATTTACTCATTGGCTTCTGGATCGAGCGACCGAGCGCCGCAGCGGCAGCAAAGAAAGCATTTATCACCACGCGCATCGGTGACATGGGATTTTTTCTGGGAATGCTCTGGCTCTACAATCGCAGTGGCACACTTCTTTTCTACGATGGCGGGCGTGGATGTCTTGAAAGCGCCGGCCTCGCTTTGGTTGGCGCAAGCGCGACGTCCATAGCGCTTCTGATTTTTTGCGGTGCAGTTGGCAAATCGGGACAATTCCCACTGCACGTTTGGTTACCCGACGCCATGGAGGGCCCCACGCCGGTCAGCGCCCTGATCCACGCGGCCACGATGGTCGCTGCGGGAGTATTTCTCGTCGCACGCGTTTATCCGCTCTTTTCGTTAGGCGCGATCAACGGCGTGACATCCTCGCTGACTGTCGTTGTCTGGATTGGAGTAACTACAGCGCTCATGGCTGCCCTCATCGCGATCGCGCAACCCGACATCAAACGCATCCTTGCTTACTCCACCGTGTCGCAACTTGGTTTGATGATGGTGTCGTTAGGCGTCGGTGGTGTGGCCGCCGGGATTATGCATTTACTGGCACACGGTTTTTTCAAGGCGCTTCTGTTCCTGGGCTCTGGTTCCGTGATTCACGGATGCCATGGCGAACAGGACATTCGCAAAATGGGCGGCCTGCGGCGCCTGATGCCGGTGACTTTTGGCACGTACGCCATCGGTATGCTGGCGTTGAGTGGTGTGCCGCTTTTCTTTTCCGGTGGCTGGACCAAGGAGGAAATTCTTCACGCCACTGCGCATTGGCCGCGATCGCATGCTCCGTATTACCTGATGCTGGCCGGCGTCGTTCTCACGGCGCTCTATATGACGCGGCAAATGATCTACGTCTTTTTTGGGAACCGCCGGAGCGCCGCTGAGCATGCGCATGAAAGTCCGCGTGTGATGACGATGCCGCTGATGGTGCTCGCAATCGGCACAGTTTTCCTGAGCGTCGTGCTTACCTCCGCCTGGCCCTGGCTGCATGACTATCTAATGGGTGAACCGGTTCATCTCGATGTTGCGCACTTGATTCAGCCCATGCTTTTCATTTCGCTCGCGCTCGTTGGCGGCGGGATCGCGCTGGGCATCTGGTTCTATCGCAAGGCGGGGGCGCAGGATCGAGATCGGTCGGCGGAAGTTGACCCACTCGAGTACGCGCAACCGGCATTGTTTCGGTTCCTCGCAAACAAGATGTGGATCGACGAGCTGTATGCGCGGACGATCATCGCGTTTGCCCGGGCGAGCGCGCGTTTGTCGGACTGGATGGATCGTTATTTCTGGGATGGTCTGGTGCGCGGCTTCGCTGCAATCGGTCAATTGTTTGGGTTATTTACAGCAGGCGTGGACGAGCGCGGCATCAATGCCGGGGTGGATGAAACAACAGTTGGCGCTCGCGGTCTGGGTCGTCTGTTGTCCGGGGCGCACTCTGGCCAAATTCAAATTTATCTAGGCGTCGTGGCTGTTGGGATGCTGGCGCTGCTCCTTTTGTACGCATGGTTGGCTTAGTCACAGCGATTATTTTGATTCCGCTGCTCGGCGCGATGGCCGTGTGGACGTGGCCACAAAAAGGTGGCCGCACGATTGCGCTGCTCTTTAATGCCATCTCTGCCGGATGTTCCCTGGCGTTGTGGCGGGATTTCGACGCAACCGCGACTGGGCTGCAGTTCGTGGAACGTCACGCGTGGATTCCTGCTATCAATGCAGAATATCTGGTGGGTGTCGATGGCCTGAGCCTGCTGCTTGTATTGCTCACCTCCCTAATCATTCCATTCGCAATCCTCGCGCCACCCGTTCCCAATGGAAGCCGCGCGTTTTACGCAACTATGCTGGTCATGCAGTCCGCATTGTATGGCACGTTCACCGCGCAGAATTTCGTTCTCTGGTTCTTGTTCTACGAAATGAGTCTGATCCCAGGTTTTCTGCTGATCAAAATCTGGGGTGGTAAAAATCGGGATCGCGCCGCGACGAAGTTTTTCCTCTACACCTTCCTCGGAAGTGTCGCCATGTTGCTTTCGTTCCTCGGGATTTATCTCGCCAGGGGCACGTTCGATTTCGCGGCTCTGGCGAATCTTGGAAAGAACGGCTTGCTTGAGGGAAAGGTCGCGTGGCTCGCTTTTGCGGGAATTTTTGTTGGACTCGCGGTAAAGGTTCCTCTGTTTCCGTTTCACACCTGGCTGCCGGACGCCTATCAAACTGCTCCTACCGGCGTGTCGATGGTGCTCACCGGCTTGTTGTCGAAGATGGGCGTTTACGGTTTCATCCGCCTTTTGCTTCCGTTGTTCCCTAACGAGATCAAAGTCATCGGCCCGTGGCTGCTTACGCTGGTGGTTTGCTCGATCGTTTTCGCTCCGCTGGCAGCGTGGGCGCAGCGCGATTTAAAACGAATGATCGCCTATCTCTCAATCAACCATCTCGGGTATTGCATGCTGGGTCTTTTCGCGCTGGCCGCATCACCAGCGGTTGCTGCGAACGTCGATACGCAAGCAGCACTGAGTGGCGTGTTTCTGCAAATCTTCAATCACGGTGTTACCGCGGCGACGCTCTTCTATTTCGTCGGATTACTGGAACAGCGGCGCGGTTTGCGAGGCATCGACGATTTCGGTGGACTGATGCAGCGGACACCGCTGCTCTGCGCTTGGATGAGTGTCGCCATGTTTTCGTCGCTCGGTTTGCCGGGGCTGAACGGATTCGTCGGCGAGTTTTTGATTTTCAAAGGCTCGTTCGCGATGGCGGCAGCGTTCACTGCGATTGCCGTGATCGGCCTTCTTGTCACAGCCATCGTTTTTATTCGAGCGATGCAATTTCTCTTCAGCGGACCACTCGCAGAAAGTTGCAATGCCTTTCCCGATCTTTTGCGGAGTGAAAAACTCGTCGTCGTTCCCGTAACATTGCTCATGTTCGTCATCGGTATCATGCCGCAATTCATCTTTAACATTTTCAATACGACCGTCGTTCAAATGGCGCGGCTGCTTGGTTGATTCAGTGCGAATAAGCGCATGATCGCCTGGACGATTTACCTCACATTTGCCGGCGCAGTTCTTGTGCTGCTTTTGCCGCGTTCGTTTGCTCGCTGGATCGCAGTGCTAACGACAATCGGAGGGTTAGCGCTGGGCGCGACCGTATTCGTCTCCACGCCGATTGCCGACCTAACGCAATTTACAACAATAACGCGCGTGCCTTGGGTCCCGGCACTCGGCATGAATTACCATCTGGCGCTCGACGGCGTGAGTCTGACGATGGTTCTGGTTACCGGCATTTCAGCGGTCAGCACTGTGCTGTTTTCATGGGATGTGGAACATCGGCAGAACGAATTTTTCTTCTGGCTTCTGCTGGTCGTGGCCGGGTGCTACGGCGTCTTCCTCAGTGCGGATCTGTTTCTGCTGTTCGTGTTCTACGAGTTGGTAATCGTGCCGAAATATTTTCTCATCGCGATTTTCGGCTCAACCAACAAGGAATACGGCGCGATGAAGCTCACCCTGTACTCCTTCTTCGGCGGGATGTTTGTGTTTGTTGGCGTATTGGTCGCTTACGTCAGTGGAGGGTCATTGGACCTCAATCAGCTGTCTCAGTTCGAATTTTCACCGCAACTGCAATCGTGGGCGTTTCCTGTGTTGTTTCTCGGCTTTGCTGTGCTGGCCGGGCTGTGGCCGCTCCACACATGGGCGCCGACCGGTCATGCCGCCGCCCCGACTGCGGGTTCGATGTTGCTCGCTGGAATTGTAATGAAGCTCGGCTCCTATGGCGCTCTGCGGGTCGCGATGAATCTTTTCCCGCAGGGATTTCAGATGTGGAGCAAATGGATCGCTGTGTTCGCAGTGATCGGAATTGTGTATGCCGCGGCAGTGGCGCTTCGCCAACGTGATCTGAAATTTGTTATCGGTTATTCGAGCGTAAGTCACATGGGTTTTGTGCTACTCGGTTTTGCTACAGCCAACGCGCTGGGCGTTTCCGGTGCAGTGCTGCAAATGTTCTCTCACGGCGTGATTGCGGCCCTGCTATTCGCCGTCGCCGGACGCATGATCTACCGGCGTACGCACACACGCCAACTCGATGCGCTTTCTGGAATGAATCTGAGCCGCGCGATGCCCTTCGCAGCTTTCACGTTCGTGGTTGCCGCGGCTGCCTCAATGGGTATCCCAGGCTTCAGTGGGTTCGCAGCCGAGATCACAATTCTAATCGGAGCATGGAAAACATATCCGGTTGCAGTTTGGATCGTAGGGGCTGGGATAGTTCTTGTCGCTGCGTTCACATTGCGCGCGTTAAAACTTTCGTTCTTCGGTGAGAAAGATAGCGAAGGTGAAATTACAGATGGCACAACATCGAATCGGGAAGAGTTCAACCCGATCACGATTCCCGAGAAGATCGGCGCCTGCATGCTAATGCTCACAACGCTCGCCATCGGCGTTTATCCGAAACTGTTACTAGACCGCATCATGCCCGCTGTCGAAACGATGAGATTTTTGAAATGAAAAGCCTGCCCCATTTTCATCGCTTCAACATTCCAACGCGTTAACAATGTCTTACCTGGAGCTTTTGAAACTTGCGTCGCCTGAAGCGGTCGTAGTTCTAACCGCTTTGGTTGTGCTTTCGATTGGCCTTCTTGCCAGGCGCGCTGTGTCTGCTTGCGCTTTCGTCGCTTGCCTCGGGCTTATCATTTCAATCGGGGCTATCCTGCTCCTTCCGAGCAATAAGACGTTGTTTGGCGGAATGCTGGTGATTTCTCCGCTCACCTCGCTGTTCAAAATCATTTGCCTCGCGCTCGCATTTTTCACGATCCTGCTGACGCAGGCAGAAAAGTCGGCGCGCCATCCTGGCGAATATCTGGCGCTTATTCTTCTGGCAACGGTTGGCCTGATGCTTCTCGTCGGGAGTGAAGAACTGCTGATGATATTTATCGGCCTCGAGCTGCTAGGGCTGTCGCTTTACGTCATGGCCGCATTCGATAAAACGGACGTGCGTTCGGCCGAAGCGGGTCTGAAATATTTTCTGTTCGGAAGTATTTCAAGCGCCTTCACCTTGTTTGGGATCAGCCTGATTTACGGGATGACTGGAACAACCGGTCTCGCTCAAATCGGAGCAAAATTGGCGACGACAACAGTGCAACCTCTGCTTGCGATTGGAATCATCATGACGCTGGTCGGCTTCGCTTTCAAAATTGCTGCAGCGCCGTTCCATTTATGGGCTCCTGACGCCTATCAAGGTGCGCCCGTTCCGAGCGCGGCGTTCATTGCTTCGGGTTCGAAGGTTGCCTCATTTGTTGTGCTGGGAAAAATCGTGCTCATAGGCTTTGCGCCATTGCACGGGGGCGCCGGATGGCATGCGATGCAGGCTGGCTGGTCGCCCATGCTTGCGGCACTGGCGGCGTTATCGATCGTGATTGGCAATCTTGTCGCCCTCGCGCAATCGAACGTCCGAAGATTGCTTGCCTATTCCGCGGTCGCGCACGCGGGTTACACACTCATCGGGTTCGTCGCCGGCGACCGCGAAGGCTTTTCCGCAGCCTTATTTTACACGACGGTTTATGCAATTACGCTCGTCGGCGCGTTCGGCGTTGTCGGTGTCGTCCGACGAGAAACCGGCGGCGACGATTTCCCAAACTTTTTCGGCCTCGCTTCTCGTTCTCCTTTGCTAGCAGGCTGCATGGCCGTCTTCATGTTGTCCTTGGCAGGTATCCCGCCGTTGGCTGGATTCTTCGGCAAATTCTATCTGTTTAGCGCCGCGTTACATGCTGACGCGAATCACGCGCTTCTTTGGTTGGTCGCGCTTGGCCTCGTCGGCAGTTTCGTCTCGTTGTATTATTACCTTCTCGTGTTGAAGGCGATTTTTGTCGATGCACCGTCGCTCGCCTTGGCCAGACCTATCGATCGCATGCCTTCTGATTTTTTGCAGCAAGCTACGGTTACGATACTTGCCGCAGCAGTTGTTTACCTCGGAGTGTTGCCGAACGTTTTGGCATCGCGCATTCTGGCTGCGATTCCGTGAAAAAATTTCAGAAAAATGCAATTAAGGCTTGACCCGCGCACCGTAAGTCTTGCATCAAAAGTAATAGTCCCCGTTGCGAAGATGGTGATGTGATGATGGGCAGCATTAGCCAGTTTATTGAGCGCCATTTCCGGCATTTCAACGCGGCGGTCCTGAAAGACGCAGCCGACGCCTACACTGCGCATCTTGATCGTGGCGGAAAGATGATGATCACGCTGGCGGGCGCGATGAGCACCGCCGAACTGGGAGTGTCGCTTTCAGAAATGATCCGCCGTGACAAGGTGCATGCAATCACCTGCACAGGTGCGAACATGGAGGAAGATCTTTTCAATCTCGTCGCACGCAGCAAATACGAACGTATTCCCAACTATCGGGAACTAAGTCCGCAACAAGAGCGGGAGTTGCTGGAACGGCATCTCAATCGTGTCACCGACACTTGCATCCCGGAAGAGGAAGCGATGCGACGCATTGAGCGAGTGGTGCTTGATGAATGGATAGCCGCTTCGGAGAACAACGATCGAAAGTTCCCCCACGAGTTCCTTTACAAAATCTTGCGCGAGTGCCGCCTGAAACAATTCTACGAGATCGATCCAGCTGACAGTTGGATGGTTGCCGCTGCGCACAAGAACCTTCCGTTGTTTGTGCCTGGCTGGGAAGATTCGACCCTCGGAAACATTTACGCGGCGCGCTGTATCACGGGAGCCATCAAGAACGTGCAGGCGATGCGATCGGGAATCGAATACATGATCGAACTCGCAGATTGGTACTGCCGAATATCAAAGGATTCTTCCATCGGCTTTTTTCAAATTGGCGGCGGCATAGCAGGCGATTTTCCCATTTGCGTCGTGCCCATGTTGAACCAGGACGTGGTCAGCATGCCTGTGCCCGAGTGGGGATATTTTTGCCAAATCAGCGATTCCACCACCAGTTTCGGCTCCTATTCCGGTGCAGTCCCTAACGAGAAGATTACATGGGGAAAACTGAACGTCGATACTCCGCGGTTCGTCATCGAATCGGACGCGACGATCGTTGCGCCGTTGGTTTTCGCGAAGATTTTAGACTGGTGATCCAATAGCACATCGGCGTGCTATCAGCGTTCTATCCTCGGTTTCGATGGCGTCAGGCAGGCTTTGAATCGAGGATAGGGAATGCTTTACGTAGTGGCGACGCCGATCGGTAATCTGGGCGACATCACCTTGCGGGCTCTTGAAGTCCTCAAGTCCGTTGATGTTGTGGCGGCGGAAGACACGCGACACTCCGGACTACTGCTAAAACATTTTGAGATCAAAAAGCCTTTTGTCAGCTACCACGAGCATAATGAAGCGGCGCGCACGGCTGAGTTGGTCGAGCGTCTTGCCCGAGGCGAAAATGTCGCGTTGATCACAGACGCTGGCATGCCTGGACTTTCCGATCCGGGACTGCGCCTCATTCGCGAATGCATCAGTCGCGAACTGCCGTTTACGATTGTCCCCGGGTCCTCATCGATTCTGGTCGCTCTGCTTGGTTCAGGATTTGCCACCGACAAATTCTCGTTCCGCGGATTTCTTCCAGTGAAAAGCGGCCAGCGCGAGCGCAAATTGCGGATAGCAGCTGAAAGCGAAGAGACGACGCTTTTTTTTGAATCTCCTTACCGCTTAGTGAAAACACTTCAGGCTTGCAACACCATCATGCCGGGCCGGCAATTGTGCGTCGCGCGTGAATTGACAAAGAAATTTGAAGAATTCCGTCGCGGCACTGCTGCCGAATTGCTCGCGCACTATGAAGGACATCCGGCGAAAGGCGAAATAGTGATCGTGGTTTCCAGCGTGTAGTTGTGTTGCCGGCGCGTTCAATAGGGACCCGCCAAAATACTTTGGCCAACAGCGCTGACAGCGTTCAGAAAACGTCCGCGAATAAACGAATCGCGATCGTCGTCCAATTCAGTCCACTCAAAAGCCAGCTGCAACTATGCGACCTGTCCTTGCCGTTTCTGAAAAGTTCAGAAGTCCTTTGGGACCGGCTGACTGTCTCACTATTGAGTGGCCAGTTGGGGTCCCTGAGCACGCTCCGAAACGTTGGAGTGGTAACGACAGTTTCGCGAGCAGACTGAGCGGCTTCTGCGATTATCAGGTGATGACCCGCCTGCCACGGTTCCTCACACCATTGCTCGCGGGATTCGTCGTCACGGTTTTACAGATCTTAATGGCGGTGGCTCTGCTTGCTCCAGAGAAGCCGATCGCCGAGCGCTACTCCGCGCTGGTTCAACACGACGGCTATTGGTTCAAGAACATTCTCGATCGCGGTTACCAGACCATTGTCCCGCCGATTGATCACAAGGTGATGGAAGTGTCGAATGTCGCGTTCTTCCCGGGATATCCGGCGATTGCGGCGTTGTTTCGAGATGCATTCAGCATCAGCAGCGGCACGGCGCTTTTGATCACTGCTCAGCTCGCTGCGTGGGGTTTTTGGACTTATTTCTTCCTATTCTGCAGCCGCTGGAAAGTTTCGCGCTCGCTGCAGATTTGCGGGACACTTCTCATCGTCGCGAACCCGGCAGCATTCTTCCTTGTCGCTGCTTACTCGGAATCGCTCTTTCTGATGGCGCTGCTCGGCTTCATCTATTGGAGCACCGCCGAGGGCCGCACTGCGAAAGTGTTGGCCGCTGTGCACGGGATTATTATGTCTGCGACGCGAATTGTCGGAATTGTGTGCGCTGCTTTTCCTCTGGTCCGCTCTGCTTTTGAAACGGGATGGCGCGGTTTGCTCAAGCCACGCAAATGGCTTCGGGAAAATCTGGCAGCGGTCGTCTTGACGGTTGTAGCGGCGTGCGGCGGAATCGTCTTTTTCATTCTATGCCAACTACGCTGGGGTCAGTGGGACCTTTACATGCGTACGCAGGCGGCTGGATGGGGCATCGTGCCCGATTACTTTGCAGTGGTGAGACCCGAAAGTTATCGCTGGCTCGTCCCAGCACTAAACAATCCCACCGAAATGAGCCAGTTGTCGATGACGCTGGGCGCTGTTCTTTTCGTTGCTATCGCCGTCTGCGAATCGGTTCCAGCGATTCGGCGCCTAGCCGACTTGCCGGTTCGCGCAGGGATCTATTTCTGCGCGGCTGCGATTTATTATCTCTCGGTGAGTGGTGTCGCCTGCGTCGACATGGAAAGTATGCTGCGTTATGAGTTCGGCGCTTACGCCTTGATCGTCCTGGCGCTTTTGAATTTTCTGCGTCAATTTCGCATGCCGCCGATATGGGTGCGGGCTTTAGGGACGGCGGCAGTAGTGTTGATCGGCGCTGCCGGGCTGTGCGTACAGGGATGGTACATCTGGAATTTCACGCGGGGACACTGGGTCGCCTAGCAAAACATGAAGCCAAAAGTCGTCATTATCGGTGCAGGTCCGGCGGGTCTAACGGCCGGCTATTTGCTTTCGAAAAACGAGGTCGATGTCCTTGTTTTGGAGGCCGATCCCGTTTACGTCGGCGGCATTTCACGCACGGCAACTTACAGGGGCTTTCATTTCGATATCGGCGGTCACCGTTTCTTCTCAAAATCCAAAGCGGTCGAAGACTTTTGGACCGAGATTTTGCCGAACGACATGCTCACGCGACCGCGTTCGTCGCGCATCTTTTACGGCGGCAAATTTTTTTCATATCCGCTTAGGCCGTTTGAAGCGCTGCTGAAACTGGGTGTCTTCAAATCGATCCTGTGCGTTCTTTCCTGGCTGAAAGCGCGTCTGTTTCCGGTACGAAACCCGCGGAATTTTGAAGAATGGGTGAGCAATCAATTCGGAAAGCGACTCTTTAACACCTTCTTCAAGAGCTACACCGAAAAAGTCTGGGGCATGAGCTGCAACGAGATTTCCGCGGACTGGGCGGCGCAGCGCATCAAGGGCCTTTCGTTAGGCAGCGCAATCAAAAATGCGCTCATCCCGCAGCGTTACAACGGCGACCGGAGCAAAGTGATTAAGACGCTGATTAATTGTTTCCGCTATCCTCGGCGAGGTCCGGGAATGATGTGGGAGGCGTGTGCCGAAAAGATGATGGCGCTGGGCGGCAAATTGGAGATGAACTGCAGAGTGACGGGCTGTTCTTACGACGATTTGTCGGGGCAATGGAACGTTGAATACAAAAACGGCGACGGAAATCGGCAAGTAGTTGAAGCCGAACACGTCATTTCGTCGGCACCGATGCGGGAGCTGGTCTGCGGCTTGTCACCAGCTGTGAGTGAACGAACCAAGTGCGCGGCTGAGAGCCTCAAGTATCGCGATTTCCTTACCGTGATGTTAATCTTGAAGGATCGGCAGATGTTCGATGACAACTGGATCTATATTCATGATCCGAGCGTCAAGGTCGGTCGCGTTCAGAACTTCCGTTCCTGGTCGCCCGAGATGGTTCCGGACTCGGACAAGGTTTGTTACGGCCTGGAGTATTTCTGTTTTGAACACGATCGGCTCTGGGATTCGAGCGATAACGATTTAGTCGAGCTCGCCAGGCGCGAACTAGTCCAGATCGGGCTGGCAAAGGATGGCGACTTCCTCGATGGCTGCGTTGTTCGTCAGAAGAAAGCCTATCCGGTTTACGATGACGACTACGCGCGGCACGTTGCCACCATCCGTCAGGAACTGGACACGCGTTATCCGAACCTGCATCTGGTTGGCCGCAATGGGATGCATAAATACAACAACCAGGATCACGCCATGATGACAGCGATGTTGTGTGTTGAAAATATCCTCGCCGACACAAAGCTTTACGATCTCTGGCAGGTGAACAGCGACGCCGAATACCACGAAGCTGGTCCCGCTGCCGCCGAAGAAACAAACGGCAGCGCGCTTCGCCTTGTTCCGACTCGGGTCGGCACCCCGGAACTGGCGCCGGAAGCGTAGCGCAGGCGGCGCCTTACGCCTTTTCGAACTCTTCCACTGGCGGGCAAGAGCAGAACAGATTCCTATCGCCGTAGACGTTGTCGATGCGAGCCACCGCGGGCCAGAATTTGTGGTCGCGCGTCCACGGCGCGGGGAAAGCTGCTTGTTCGCGCGAGTAGGAGCGGTC
>Ga0207678_10004975_pt1 | contig 11921 bp, 13 predicted proteins | sample KBSC63metaG_FD_184319 | JGI IMG/M metagenome (GOLD analysis project Ga0207678, IMG submission 184319) | Corn rhizosphere microbial communities from Kellogg Biological Station, Michigan, USA - KBS C6-3 metaG (SPAdes) (version 2) | ecosystem: Host-associated > Plants > Roots > Rhizosphere > Soil ... | reverse complement strand
GCGGTCCGCGGAAAAAGCGCTTCAATTCCATTGCGAGCGACCCCCTCGGCCCGGGGCCGTTCCCTCCTGACCAGCCTCACGTCCCGCCGACCACCGGCGACACGGCATGTCCGATATCCTCTGCCTTCCCCATCGGGCATGCCCCATAGGAGACACGCGGGGGGTCGTCCCCCCGGATGACAGCGGTCCTGCATAGCGCATAGTAATTACCTGACGGTACATCAACGCTTTCCTCAACGGGATGTGTTCCCCCCGTACACCTCAGGGGCCAGCGTCCCGATAAATGGAAGGTTACGGTAGCGCTCCGCATAGTCCAGCCCGTAGCCGACCACGAACTCGTCAGGTATCTCGAATCCGGTGTAGGCGACGTCGAGCTCCATCTGCACTGAGTTCGGCTTGCGCAGCATCGCGGCGATCGCCACCGATGCCGGGTTACGCGACTTCAGGTTGCTCACCAGCCAGGACAACGTCAGCCCAGAGTCGATGATGTCCTCGACGATCAGCACATGCCGGCCGCTGATGTCCGCGTCCAGGTCTTTCAAGATGCGCACTACGCCGGAGGACTTCGTTCCTGAGCCGTAGGAGGAGACGGCCATCCAGTCCATCTGGACGGGCAGGTGCATGGCGCGGGCGAGGTCCGCCATCACCATGACCGCTCCCTTCAGCACGCCGACGAGCAGAAGTTCGCGCCCTGCGTAATCGGCGTCGATCCGCGCCGCCAGCTCAGTGATCCGCGTGCTGAGCTGCTCAGGCGTGATCAGCACCTCTTTCAGTGCCGGCCCCATGTCGGCAGCGTCCATAGCTCTAGAACCCTTTCCTCTCGAACAAGACCTCACCCGACCGGCGGGCCGCCCTAACACCGCCGGGCAGGTCCACCCCACGCTGCCCGCGCCAGTCAGTGACCAGCTCTTCGATGCGCGCGACGTGCGCCGCGGTCAGGGCGCCCGCCGGGCACCCTGCCTCAAGCGCCGCCGATCGTAGTACCCGGGTTCGGACCGCCCCGGGCAACTCCGCCAGGGAAGCAGCGGACAGGAGCGAAGCACCGCGCTCCCGCTGCGACGTTGCGATCTTTTCGAGCACCTCGGCATCATCCCGCAGTTGGCCTGCGGTGCGTGCCAGGGCCTCCGCCACTCCAGGCCCCAGGGCCGCTTCAAGCGCCGGCAGCGCGTCGAGCCTGACCCGGACGCGGGCGAACCGCCTGTCGGCATTGTGCGGGTCTGACCACGCGGACAGCCCCAGGGCCGCGCACGCCGACGCGGTAACTGTCCTGCGGACCCCAAGCAGCGGCCGGACAAAGAGGCCTCGTTTGGCCGGCATGCCCGCGAGCGACCGCGCGCCAGACCCGCGCGCGAGCCCAAGCAGGACCGTCTCCGCCTGGTCGTCGAGGGTGTGGCCGAGCAGGACCGCCGCAGCGCCGACGTCCGCCGCCGCAGCGGAAAGGGCGGCATAGCGCGCGTCCCGCGCGGCCGCCTCGGGGCCGCCGGCCCCGTCCACGGTCACCGTCGCGACGCGCACCGGGTCGAGGCCAAGGTCACGCAGGGTCGACGCCACCGCCGAAGCACGCGATGCCGAGCCGTCTTGCAGGCCGTGGTCGACGGTCACCGCCCCGGCCCGCCACCCGGCACGCGGGGCGACGAACGCGAGCGCCGCCGCCAGCGCGAGCGAATCCTGTCCGCCAGAGCACGCGGCTAGCACAAGGTCGCCGGGCGCGAGCCCGGCGACCGAAGCGCGGACGGCGTTGCGTACCGCCGCGACCGCTGGGTGCAGGGCACCGCCCACGGTCAAGCGACCCGCTCAAGCCATTCGCGCGGGTTCGCCAGCTCTGCGCGGGTGGGCAGCGTGTCCGGTGAGGCCCACACCTTGTTGAACCCCGCCATCCCGGCCTCCTCCACCACCGCGGAGACGAACCGTGATCCCTGCTCGTACTGCTTCATCTTCAGGTCGATGCCGAGGATGCGCCGCATGATCTGCTCAAGGCGTCCCGCGGAGCCGCGCCGGTGGGAGAACTTCTCCCTGATATCCGCCACCGATGGCACCACGCGGGGGCCGACCGCGTCCATCACGTAGTCGCCGTGTCCTTCCACCAGCGTCATCACGGCGGTCAGCTTGTCGAGGAGGGCCCGCTGCGCCGGCGTCTGCATCGCCTCGATCAGGCTCTCGCTCTCGCTGCCGCGCACGGCGTCGGCCACCGCGGTGGCGGCCGACCGCATCCGGTCGAGGATCGCGCCCGCGTCCAGGTCGGAAGCGAGCAGGAACTCGGTCATCATGCCCTGCACGTAACCGCGGAGCCACGGCACCGAGGTGAACTGCACCCGGTGGGTCTCCTCATGCAGGCAGACCCAGCGGCGGAAGTCGTGCGGGTCGACGCCGAGCTCGCGCTCGACCATGACAATGTTTGGCGCGACCAGGGTAAGGCGGCCCACGCCCGCGCCGCTCCCGGTGCCGTTCGAGCCGCTGGCGGTGCCGCTGGCGGTGCCGTTGCCGTTGGCCGGCGCGCTACCTTCGCCAGGCGGCAGGAACAGCTCGTACTGGCCGAGGACCCGGGAGGACAGGTAAGCAAGGATCAGCCCTGCCTGGATGCCGGTGGCCCGCGAGCCAATCGTGCTGAAGACTGATACAGCCGTAGGCCCGACGTTGCTCCGCTCGGCGAGCCGCTCCGCGAGCGGTTCGAGGACCACGCGGAACCCGCCGACGTTGGCTCTGATCCAGCCTGGGCGGTCGACCACGGCTACTGGTCCGACGGCCCCCTGGCTGGTAAGCCCGGTCAACTCCCGGACGGGCTGCTGGACAACGGCGGTCAGACCGCGCAATTCCGCCACGACCGCGCGGGCGTCCGCCAGGCTAACCTGCGGACCTTGCCTGGCGAACCGGACGCCGGTGGAAATCGCCACGTCCCAGTCGATCATCTGTGCGCTGCTCACAGTCCTACCGTACGTGCTCGCGATGAGTAACGGGAGTGCACTCGCTCATGAACAACCGCATTCTGCCAGGCCAGCGGCCGCGGCATCGATGGCATTGGCGGCTGGCTTGAGCTGATCCGCACTGGGCACCTGCGGCGCCATGATCACGAAGAGCAGCAGGTCGCCAGAACGGTCATAAGCGAGCCCCGCGAGCGTGGCGACGGTGGCCAGGTTGCCGGTCTTGGCCCGCACCACCCCGAGTGCCGCCCCGCCGATCTCGCCGAAGTCGCTTTCCCCAGCCGACAGCGTCCCCGCGAAACCGGCGACCGGAAGCCCGGTGATCGCTCCGCGCAGTTGCGGCGTGCTCGCGGCGGCAGCGAGCGTCCGGATCAGCGTCTCTGGCGCGATGCCGTCCAGCGGCGACAGGCCGCTCGCGTCGACAAGGCTGATAGGCGTCGTTATCCCGAGCCGCCGCAGTTCGGTGATGTCAGCCTGGGCGGCGCCGGTGAACGTGGCGGGCAGCTTCAGGGCGATCGCCACGTGCCGCGCCAGGTTCTCCGCGATCACGTTGTTGGACTCAAGCAGCATCTGCTCGACGATCGCGGTGAGCGGCGGAGAGCTCACGCTCGCGAGTACCGGGGCCGACGCCGGCGCAGCCGCCTCGGCAGGGGTGCCGGTGACCGTGATCCCGTCATGCGCGAGCAGCGCGGCGAACGCGGCGACGGTCATGCCCACCGGGTCCGTCGTCCGCGGACGGAAGTTGACCGGGTCATCGGAGTCCTCGAGCGCGCCGCCCGGCGTCAGCCGCCCTTGGTCGGCCTCGAGCGCGACGATCGACGTGACGTTCCCGGTCGAGACGAGCCCATCGGTCCACCCTTGCGCCATATCGGGCCCGCCGTAAAGCGCGGTGTCATAGCCTAGCCGCACGGAATGGCGCCCCTGTGCTTTGAGCGTGCGGGCGGTGCCTGCCGCGAGCTGGGCAAGGGTGGCCGGACGCGGGTAATCAGAGGAGGGATATCCATTCACGGCGAGTGTCGGGTCACCGCCTCCTGCCAGCACCACAGTGCCCCCAACCTGGCGGACCGTCGTGGTGAACCTCGCGTCAGGGCCGAGCGCCGCGAGCGCTGCCACCGCTGTCACCACCTTGGTGGTGGACGCTGGGGTGGCGGGCGTGCTCCCGTTAGCGGCGTAGAGAACCTTCCCTGTCCTCGCATCTGCCACCTCGATGCCCACGCCGGACCCCGTCGCAGCCGCTGGCAGCCGCTCTTTGAACAAGGCGGCGAGCCCTTGCGCGGTGGGCGAGGCGGTACCATGCGATCGTGCAGCAGACGCCCCTACAGGCTTCAGCACGGGTGTGGCATTCACCACAGGACGCGCTGCCGTCACAGTGACGTGCAGCCGTGCCAGCCGAGGCGGGAGCATACGCGCCACGGCAATCCCAGCGGTGAGCGTAAACACGTTGAGCAGGGCAAGTACTGCCAGTGCCAGGGACCGCGACTGACGCACGAACACACCTTTCGCGGGGTGCAGGTGGGCCTAGCTTAGGGCCTCTGCTGCGGGTTCCGCCGTCCACCGGCACAGGACCCGCCGTCCGGTCGCGCAGAAGTGACCGGCGACAATGGAGTGAATCACCGACTAACGCTTGGAGTGAACATGGACGTCGAAGTGATCATCGAAATCCCCCGGGGCCAGCGGAACAAGTACGAACTCGACCACGAGACTGGCCGGATCAGGCTTGACCGCATGCTGTTCACCTCGACGCGGTACCCGGCCGACTACGGGTTCATCGAGGACACTCTGGGTGGCGACGGTGACCCGCTTGACGCCCTCGTCTTGCTTGAGGAGCCGACTTTCCCGGGATGCCTCGTGAACGCGCGCGTCATCGGCATGTTCCAGATGACCGACGAGAAAGGCCCGGACGACAAGGTCCTCTGCGTCCCCGCAGGCGACCCGCGCACGGAGCACTACCAGGACATCACCGACGTGGCTGAGTTCGACCGGCTGGAAATTCAGCACTTCTTCGAGGTCTACAAGGACCTGGAGCCCGGCAAGTCCGTTGAGGGTTCGCATTGGTCAGACCGGGCCTCCGCCGAGGCCGAGGTGGAGCGCTCCCGCAAGCGCTTCGTCGACCACGAAGGCCTGTAACCGCAAAAACAACCCCAAAATTATCCAGAACGGGTGCGTGCTCTGCATGAGCAGCACCCGTTTCCTGTCTGTCGTGCGACTCCACTCAGGTCAAGCCGGCAACGCCCCACCAAGTCATGCCGGCGCACTCGGCGACGTCTCACCGAGTCCTCTTGGCAGAACGCGCTGCGGGTCACCGGGGTACTGAGGGGCGGGGCTGCCCGTGGACGCTCTTGCGAGGATTTCTGCGGCGCGGGCGCTGATCCTCTCGTGCGCGTCGCGGAGTGTGTCGCCGCCCAGTTCCGCGAGGCCCCCGGATACCAGGACGGCTGTCCGGGCGGCCGTCGCGGCCTGCTGCCAGCGGCCGCCCTCCGCGTGCAGGGTCATGGACCTGACCGCGGCAGCCGTCCAGTCGCGAGCGGCGAGCTGCAAGTAGCGCGGGGCCACCACAAGCCAGCCTGGGCCCGTGCCTTGCGGTCGCATCCGGTCGAGCACGTCAGCCGCGAGCTCAAGCCCCGCTTCCGTCTCCGCGAGCCCGTCGGAGTCCATCCCGCTCGCCAGCAGGCAACGGCCGAGGTGAAACCGTGCCCGCGCCAGGCCAAGGTCGCGTTCGTCGGCGTCAGCGGCCGGCGCCTTGAGGTACATGCCGACGACCTCGCGCAGCAGGCCGATCGCGTCGTCCGTGCTGCCCGCCGCGTCCGACGCCAGGGCGATCCTGGTGAGCACGCCGATCCGCGGCACCTCGTACACGGCTGGGTCGGCTTCCGCCAGCGCGGCGTAGTGCCCGGCTGACTCCGTGAGCATCTCGATGGCCTGCCACGTGCTGCCCCCGTAGCGGGCGTGCGCGCAGAGGGCCGCAGCGAGCCCCGGCTGGTGCCGGGCCGGATCGGCGGCCGCCGCATAGAGTTCACGGCTGATCAGGAGTGCTTGTCCGGAGTGGCCTGCTGCCTTGTCGTGGCTGCCCTGAAGCGCGGCCCTGATCGCCTCGCTCAGGTGGAAGTCATACCGGCGCTCCAGGGTGCTGTGCCGCAGATGGCGAGCTGACCGCTCCCGCCGGGCCAAGAACATGCCGCGAACCTCTCACCGCAAAACCACTCAATCCACGCGGATCGACCCTTACCAAGATCGTTACATAACAACATGTAACAGACAAGACACGGTGCGACACTACTTTCCGTGCGCACTACCCGTCAGCGCTCTTCCAGCCCGCGACGTCACCGGAGGGCGCCACGGCCGCTTCGACGGCTGCCGTCGCGGCGCGGACCACAAGGTCGTGGAAGCTGGCCGTCCGGGAAAAGGTCTCGCCGACGCTGTGGCCGGCCAGCAACTCTTGGTAGGCCTCGTAGCGGCTCAGTTCCCACTCCTGCCCTCGCGGTGGCAGGGTTTCCACGGCCGGAGCGGGCAGCGACCGCCAGGTCCACTGGGTGATCGGCGCATCACCGCCACGCGTCTCGTCGGCGCACGGCTGGATGAAGTCAGCGTGGTCCGCGTGGTAGCCCATTCGGTTCCGCACGAACCGCAGCCCGGCGAACGTGGTCTCAGTCGCCTGCCGTTCTTGCTCGGACAGCCCCGCGAGGGCGGCTTCGTACTCGTCCGGGTAGTACCTGAAGAGGGTCGCGTCCACGATGGTCACCCACCAGACGGCCTCGCCGATCACCGCGAAGGCCTGCGCCCGGTGACTGGCCCTGACCCTGCCAAGCCGCTCGGTGGTGTCACGCATGGCGGTGAGGGCCCAGCGGAGCGCGCTCGTCCCGGTGTTCCGCGGGCTGCGCGCCTCATCCGCCCAGTTCTCGCTGCCCCACTTCTGCTGGACCTTGTTTACCTGGTCCCAGTTCTCCCGGTTCCAGGCGACCCGGCACCGGGCGGAGCAGAAGCGCGCGTGCTCGCGTTTCGGCTCATACTCCTTGCCGCAGCGCTCGCATCGCCTAGTCTCCGCCATTCGATGATGTTACGCGTAACAAGCGTTATGGCCTAGGATTAAAGATCGAACTTAGGCGGAACATCTGGTAACCACTCAGGAACCAGATGCCCACGAGGCGGCCAGCCGGTCGCACCGTCCGTCGGCCGGTGGCCTCCCTATGCCTGCACAGTCACCCTGGGGGATCTACGCATCGCTCAGGGTAGCTAAACTACGACAGAAAGCTGGGCAGATCCCTGCACCTTTTTTGCCGTAGACGGGAATACTTTGCTTGCCAACACGGAGCACCGCGCCCGATGATCGACACTTAGTAATGCAAGGTTGGCAGCAAGGAGGACCGGTGGACAACACCGAAGGAGTGCTGAGACGGGCACCTCTGTTCGACGCGCTCGATGACGAGGGCGCCCGCACTCTCCGCAGGCAGATGACAGAAGTGAAGCTGTCGCGCGGCGAGCACCTGTTTATGGAGGGGGACGACGGCGACGCCCTGTACGTGGTGATCGAAGGCAAGATGAAGCTCACCCGTGCCGCCCAGGATGGTCGCGAGAACTTGCTGAGCGTCATCGGCCCCGGTGAGATGTTTGGCGAGTTGTCCTTGTTCGACCCCAGGCCGCGGACTTCCTCCGCGAGCGCGGTGACCGATGCGGTGCTTGCCTCCCTCAAGCACGAGGCACTGACGCCTTGGCTCGAAGAGCGCCCCGAGGTTTCGCTGCATATGCTCCGCGCGCTCGCCCAGCGGCTGCGCCGCGCCAACGACGTCACCGCCGACCTCGTGTTCACCGACGTACCTGGCCGAGTTGCCAAGAACCTGCTTGACCTCGCCGAGCGCTTCGGCAACCAGGAGTCAGACGGGTTGCACGTGCATCACGACCTCACCCAGGAAGAGCTCGCGCAGCTCGTTGGCGCCTCACGGGAGACGGTCAACAAGGCCCTCGCCGACTTTGCCGCCAGGGGCTGGCTGCAGATCTCGGCCCGCTCGGTCCTGATCCTCGATCAAGAGCGCCTCCGAAAGCGCGCCCGCTAAGTACGCTCTAGGGCTGGTCCGCATACCCCGGGCCGACTATGGGCGGCGGCGGTATCCGGAAGTCGTGTAGTCGACCATGGCTAACGACTGTTGAGATAGTCGAGCTGGGCGCGGACGGATAGCTCGGCGGCGGGCCACAGCGCCCTATCGACATCCGCGTACACGATGGCCACGACCTCCGCCGGGGTCTGCGCACCCGCGGCCATGGCCCCCCGCACCTGGTCGAGGCGCTCCTTGCGGTGGGCGATGTAGTAATCGAGGACTCCCGCCGGGTCGCTCAGCAGCGGGCCGTGGCCAGGCAGCAGCACCCGCAGGCCCGCGTTGTCAGCCAGTGCCCTGAGCTCGTCGAGGGTCCGCAGGTAGTCGCCGAGCGACCCGTCGTTGGCGATCACGGTCGTCCCCCGGCCGAGGACCGTGTCTCCCGTCAGCAGCCCGCCGTCCGCGGACAGCAGCAGGCTCAGCGAGTCGGCGGTGTGCCCGGGGGTGGCGACGACCCGCAGCTCGCAGCCGGCGGCGTTGATGACGTCGCCGGGCCCGTAGCCCTCCGTCCCCAGCCGCAGCGCGGGATCCAGCGCACCAACTGGCGCGCCAGACAACTCGGCGAACCGCGCCGCGCCGGCCGAGTGGTCAGCGTGCCCGTGCGTCAGCACGATCTGCGCCACGTGCCGGTCACCCGCGCGGGCCAGGTCGAGCACCTGGCGCAGGTGCCCCTCGTCCTGCGGGCCTGGGTCAACCACCACGACGGCCGATGATCCCGGTTCCGCGATCACCCACGTGTTGGTGCCGTCCAGTGTCATCGGCGACGGGTTGGGCGCGAGCACGCACCAGGCCCGCGTGCTCCCCATGCCGCTGACGGCCTTGCCGTCAGCGCCCAGCCTAATGTCGTTCACTGGTTGCCCTCGCTCAAAGCGGGTAGCCCACTCCCTCAGGGATGACCAGCCAGGCCGCCCCGTCCTCAAGGACCAGTTGCGGCTGGATCGGCTTAATCTCTCGGCGGGCACCGAGGATGTCCGCGAGGCCTTCGCCCGCGGCGACGGCAGACGCGAAGTCGTTCAATGTCGTCGCCGTTGGCGGGAGCAGCGACATCTCGCCGGCCTTCGCCGCGTCGATGGCGGCCGCCGGGTGCAGCCAGGCGACATGGTCCGCTTCCGCCTCATGCCCGATGGCCTCCTGGCCGTCCGGCAGGGCAGCGGCGAAGAACCGCGCATCGAAGCGGCGCGGCTCGCCATCCGGCGTGATCCAGCGCGCCCACGGGACCAGCAGGTCCGCGCGGAGCACAAGGCCGCGCCTGGTCAGCAGCTCGGCGAGGGTCAGCGTGCCCGAAATCACGGCCATCCGGTCCGCTTCCCAGGACGGCCCGGAGGGGACGGCGAGCGGGCCGCCGTCCGGTGACCCGGCGAGCAGCACGCCTGCCTCTTCGAACGTCTCCCGCACCGCCGCGCACACGAGCGCCCGCGCCACCTCTGCCGACGCGCCGAGCCGCGCACCAAACTCCTCGGGGGACGGTCCGTGCCAGCCGACTTCCGCGCCGTAATCGGCGGGGTCCACCGACCCGCCGGGGAAGACGTAGGCGCCGGGTGCGAACTTCATCGCGGCAGTGCGCCGCAACATAAGCACCTGGATGTCGCGCCCGATGGCAAAAGGCGCCATCGTATCGGGCGCGACATCCAGGGACATCTCCCGGGGGGACGACCCCCCATACCCCCCGCGGGCGATGTCGCGCCCGATGGCAAAAGGCGCCATCGTATCGGGCGCGACATCCAGGGACATCTCCCGGGGGGACCCTGTCTCCCAGTACCCCCCGAGGGCCTCCGGCGGGCCGGCGGCTCGCAAAACCATGACCGTCGCCGCGTCGCGGGGCACCGCGGGCGTGATCCGTCCCGCCGCAAGGTCGGCTAGCCGCGCGGCCAGCTTCTCTCCGAACCAGTCCAGTTGTATCCGCACGCCGTCATTGACTCCGTATGGTTATGCGACTTCAGCGATCAACTCGACCTCGACCGGGGAGTCGAGGGGCAGGACCGCCATTCCGACGGCGCTGCGGGCGTGCTTGCCAGCCTCGCCGAACACCTGGAGGAAGAACTCACTCGCCCCGTTGGCGACCTGCGACTGCCCGGTGAACGAGGGCGCGCTTGCCACGAAACAGGTGACCTTCACGATCCGGACGATGGCGTCGAGCCCGCCCGCCATGTCGGCAGCGGCGGCGAGGGCGTTGAGCGCGCAGATCCGCGCGATCGCGGTGCCTTCCTCCAGGGTGAGCGAGTCACCGACCTTGCCGGCCGCCTGCAGCTTCCCGTCGACCATCGGGACCTGGCCCGAGGTGTAGACGTAGTTCCCGGTCTTGACGGCGGGTACATAGGCGGCGACCGGCGCTGCGACCGGGGGCAGCGTCAGGCCGAGCTCGGCAAGCCGCGCAGCAGCGTCGCTCATGCCTTCGGCCGCTTCAGGTAAGCGACAAGCTGCTCGCTGTTCGGGCCGGGCACCACGGCGACGAGCTCGTAGCCCTCGTCGCCCCAGTTGTCGAGGATCTGCTTGGTCGCGTGCGTCAGCAGCGGCACGGTCACGTACTCCCACTTGGTCATGGACCGAACAATAGTCGTCTGCTTCGCTTTTCGCCCGCACGGGCAGGCCTGATACGACCGCGGTTTTTGCGATCAGGCCTGCCCGGGCGGACATCCGGGAGACAGGCCGGGGGCGTCCCCGGGAGACCTCAGCGCTCAGTAACCGGGAGTTCCTCGCTGGCGGCGATCTCGGGAATGGGCGGGGCGGATTGCACGGGCGAGCTGACGGTCTTGGCCCCGAGTCCTTGCTCGGACTTGTCGTCGAGCTCGGGCGCGGCGGTGTGCGAGATCGCCGCCTCGGCCGCAGCCACCTCTTCATCCCCGAGGTCCTCCGGCTCCTCGTTTTCCGACGACAAGGCGGCAGCGTCGCCCGGCGCCATCTTCTCGAAGAACCGCAGCAGCTCGACGGGCACCGGCATGACGAGCGTGCTGTTCTTCTCGCCCGCCACCTCGACCACGGTCTGCAGCAGCCGCAGTTGCAGCGCCGCCGGGTCCCTCGCCATCACGTTGGCGGCGGCGGCCAGCCGCTTGGACGCCTGGTACTCACCGTCGGCGGTGATAATGCGCGCACGGCGTTCCCGCTCGGCTTCCGCTTGCCGGGACATAGAGCGCTTCATGCCCTCGGGCAGCGACACGTCCTTGATCTCCACGCGCTCGACCCGGACGCCCCACGGCCCTTCCGTCGGCTCGTCGATGATGCGCCGGAGCTCCCGGTTAACCGTCTCCCGCTCCGCGAGCAACTGGTCCATCTCCGACTGACCGATGATCGACCGCAGCGAGGTCTGCGCCTGCTGCGAGATCGCGCCCATGTAGTTCTGCACGTTGACCGTGGCCTTGATCGCGTCGACCACCCGGAAGTAAACGACCGCGTCCACGCGCACCGACACGTTGTCGCGAGTGATGCCGTCCTGGGCAGGCACTGTCATGGCGATGATCTGCATGTTGACCTTTTGCAGCCGGTCGCCGACCGGACGGATGAAGGACAGCCCAGGCTCGATCACCTGAGGCTGCACCCGGCCCCAGCGGTACAAGACGCCCTTCTCGTACTGCTGAACAACCTTCATCGACCGGCCAAGGGCGGTGATGCCGGCAATCACCAGGAGCACGATGATGAGAATTACAGCCTCCACGCCAATGCGCCTCCTCTAGTTAGCAGCGACCGCGAAGGACTGATTGAAGCCTAGTCCGCGTCTCACCACGGACATAATGATCAGTTACCGCGCAATACGTGAAACACGCCTTCGTTCTTAATGATCGGCCGTCTCCCCCGTCCCGGGCCACCGTCCGAACCGCCCGGACTGGCACCTACCGGTCAACGGGCAGAGATAGCCTCGCTCTTGGGCGCACCGCAAGGCGCTTCGGCATCACGCGCGAGGGACATGCATGACGGCGAGGGA
>Ga0207678_10004972_pt1 | contig 11922 bp, 12 predicted proteins | sample KBSC63metaG_FD_184319 | JGI IMG/M metagenome (GOLD analysis project Ga0207678, IMG submission 184319) | Corn rhizosphere microbial communities from Kellogg Biological Station, Michigan, USA - KBS C6-3 metaG (SPAdes) (version 2) | ecosystem: Host-associated > Plants > Roots > Rhizosphere > Soil ... | reverse complement strand
GGGACGCGCAGTCTCAATCTGGCTACAGCAGTAGCAATCGTGTTGTTTGAGGCCGTGCGCCAACAACAGGTGTGATCAAAACATTGCAACAGCGCACAGCACACCAATGCGCTCGGCGGCTCTTGCCCGTTCCGGGAGGGAACTTTACTGCGGCCAACAGTAATAGAAGTGTCTGCTTTTTTCCGGCAGACATGCATCCATAAAAAGACGCTGCCACGTTGAATAAGTGCAAACCCAGAAGGGTCTAAAAAGCCAAACGGAAGAATCTTATGAGAATACTAATTGTTTCACTTTGTAGTCTTGCGCTGGTTAGCATGGTCTGCGGCGCGCAAAAACAAGAAAAGAAATCACAACCTAAGAAGCAGGTGCACGCCGCTCAGCCGGCGCACGCAGCGGGTGCGGGGGGTTCTGGTAAGAAAGCTTCGCCAGCAACTCACCAGGTCCAAAGCAATCGAAACGGCCATGCAGTTGGACCAACAACTAACAACGCCCAACGGAACAAGAAGAATCACAATTCAACTGCAGTAAATCAGGGACGAAAGGGAAAGCCGGCTCAGACTTCCAATGCTGCTAATCAAACCCAAAAGGGCAAGAAAAACCAAACCCAAGCCGAGCGACAGAACGCCAAAGCTGCTAATCAAAGACAAACAGCTAACGCAACGAATGCTGCAGCGAACAACCAAAATGCAGCGAAAGGGAAGTTTGCGAAGAACAAGCCAGTTAAGCCGCAGCACTTCAATCTTTCAAAACAGCCGAATACTGCAAGGGCCCCGGCGGTAAAATTCCAACAGGGGAGACGGATCCAGGGAAGCCAAAATTGGCAAGGCCAGAGATACGCAGTGTTTCGCAATTACCAATCAGAGTGGCACGATCAGAACTGGTGGCGTGGGCATTACGGCGGTAACAACTTCGTCTTCGTGTTCGGAGCGCCGTATTACTGGAGGTCTGGTTACTGGTTCCCAGCCTGGGGTTACAATCCTAACGCGTACTATGCATGGGATGGGCCCATCTATGCCTACAATCGAATGCCGCCTGACCAGGTTATCGCGAATGTACAGTCGGCGCTACAGCAACAGGGTTATTACCGGGGAGAAGTGGACGGCCTGATTGGACCGCTCACGCGGGGTGCGATTGCTGATTATCAACGCGCTCACGGTCTTTATACTACATCCACGATCGATCAGCCAACGCTTCAATCTCTAGGCATCGCATAACTAACGAGACGCTGTTTTTCGCTCAAAAGCCGCCGCGAAGAATTTCGACGGCGGCTTTTTTTTGAATGCGTTCGATCGCGGCATTTGCGATCGCGCCCTTGCATCGAAGCAGATTCGCGGGAGATACTTGCCCGTGCAGCAACCGCAACTGATTGCCCGCGATATTTGCAAATCGTTTCGAATGGGCCCCCGGCGAATCGAAGTTTTGCGCGGGATCTCAATGGACATCGCTCACAATGAAACGGTCTTTCTTTCCGGCGCATCAGGGGCTGGCAAGACGACACTGTTGTACACGTTGGCGGGGCTGGAACATCCGGAGTCGGGAACGGTGAAATTCGAAGGACGCCAGCTTTATAGCGGTAGCTCCTTCGCGGAAGCGCGGCTGCGGAACGAAAAAATGGGTTTCGTGTTTCAAGGATATTTTTTGCTCCCGGAACTGACCGCGCTGGAAAACGTGCTGTTGCCGGCAATGATTGGGCGTCGCACAACCAAAGGTGAAGCGGAAGATAGTTTGGCATCAGTTGGGCTGGCCGATCGCCTGCATCATTTGCCTGCAGAATTGTCAGGCGGTGAGCAGCAGCGCGTTGCGATCGCACGGGCGTTAACAAATAATCCCGACATTATTTTTGCTGATGAGCCAACGGGAAATCTCGATTCTAAAACGGGCGACGTGATTATGGATCTGTTGTTGAACCTCGCGCGCGACCGGAACAAAACTCTTCTGGTCGTTACGCACGACGCCCGTCTGGCGACGCGCGGCGATCGACAGTTGCACATCACGGATGGAGTATTGCAATGATTCTGTTTGTGTCGCCGATTTTGCGGTTTGAATTGCGCGTCTAAGTATTTGAGGTTTTGTTGCTAACATGAAGACCACTGACGCGACGGTGTTGGATGAACCAAAGACTCACAGGGGTGCGACCAGGGAAACAATTGAACCTGCAATAGAAAGTCGGCCGCGTCCGACGACGGGCGTCAAGGAAGCGAAGATTTACATCGACGGGAAATTTTATTCGGAGGCAAACGCAAAAGTGTCCGTGTTCGATCACGGTTTGCTATACGGCGATGGAATTTTCGAGGGCATACGTTTCTACAACGGCCGTGTCTTCCGGCTGGAACAACACTTGGAACGCCTTTGGGATTCAGCGCGTTCGATTTGCCTTCAAATTCCCATGACACGGCAGGAAATGACTGAGGCGTTGCTGGAAACGATTCGGCAAAATCAATTGCGGGACGGTTACATCCGTCTGGTCGTCACACGCGGAGTTGGCAACCTGGGTTTGAATCCGGAGCAGTGCAAAAGTCCGAGCGTGATCATCATCGTGGCGACGATCGCTCTTTATCACGAGGATTTTTACCGAAAAGGCCTGAGCATTGTTACGGTCGCGACGCGCCGTAGCAATCCAGCGTCACTCAATCCGGCGGTTAAATCATTAAACTACCTGAACAATGTAATGGCCCGGATCGAAGCGAATCTTGCCAGCGCGGATGAAGCCTTGATGTTGAACGATGCAGGAAACGTCGCCGAATGCACTGCCGACAACGTCTTCATCATCAAGCACGGCCAGATCTTCACGCCACCGATCACGGCCGGAGCGTTGCAAGGAATCACGCGATCGGTCGTGTTTGATATTGCTGGCGAGTTCGACCTCAAAGTGATCGAGGCAGATTTCACGCGGCACGACATTTTCGTGGCCGACGAATGCTTCCTCACAGGAACTGCTGCCGAGATCGTTCCAGTGGTTAAAGCCGATGGCCGCATTATCGGGAATGGAAAACCCGGTCCGATTACCATGCGCATCATCGAGCGGTTTCGCGAGATGACACACAAGACCGGCACGCCGATTTTCGACTAAATGGCAAAGACCTCCGAGCGAGAGGATGTCAGGGTGATGTACGGGTTGAATGTTTGCGTCATTTCGCGGTCTAACTAGCAGCGATGTTGTGCGACGTTTGCAAATGTAATGATGCGACAGTTTTTCTGACGCAGATTCTGGAAGGCAAGATGCACAAGGTGAACCTGTGCGAAGCTTGCTCGAAGGAAAAAGGTGTCCAGGATCCGACCAGTTTTGCGCTCGCTGACCTGCTGCTGGGCATTGGAGCAGCTGAAGAAATTGAAAAAGGAGCCCCGGCGAAAAAATGCGCCGTGTGCGGTTTTAGCCAGGCGGATTTCAAAAAAACAGGTCGCCTGGGATGCAGCGAATGCTATGGGACGTTCGCCGAGGGTTTGGGTTCGCTCCTAAAAGCAATGCACAAAGGCACCGAACACATCGGAAAATTACCGGAACGAGCGCAGCGGACCATGGCACTCAGCCAGCGAATGCGCGCGCTCACTGAAAATTTGCAGAAAGCCGTGGCGGCCGAGAACTACGAGACGGCTGCCTCGCTGCGCGATCAAATCAAACAGCTCGAAACGGACCTTTCGAATTCACCATGAAATTTTCGAACATGCTTTCTACAGCGGGGGAATGGCTGCGTGGTGAAGGACCACATCATCAGGTTGTAATCAGCAGCCGCGTGCGTCTCGCGCGAAATTTGCGCAACCGCGCTTTTCCCGGATGGGCGAAGAAAGCGGAACGCACGGCAATCCTCGAACAGGTCCGGTTGCGCGTAGAAGAACTTCCCGAAATGCAGGATGCATTTTCAGAAGGCTTGCAGGATTTGGCGGCGTTGGACAAGCAGGTGCTGGTCGAACGCCACTTAATTAGTCGTGAACATGCCGCAAAGGGCGCGGGTAGCGCAGTGGTGGTGAATCGGCGGCAAACGCTTAGCGTCATGATTAACGAAGAAGATCATCTTCGAATGCAATCCATTCGTTCGGGTCTGCAATTGAAACAGGCTTTCAAGTTGGTCGATAAGATTGATACCGCGCTCGAAAGCAAACTCGACTTCGCTTTCGATCCGCAACTTGGATATTTGACCGCTTGCCCGACCAACGTCGGGACCGGGATGCGCGCTTCCGCGATGCTGCATCTGCCGGGCCTTGTCCTGAGCGAGCTGATCAATCAGGTCATCCAGGCGGTAAGCAAAATCGGGCTCGCGGTGCGAGGCCTTTACGGCGAAGGCACCGAGGCCATGGGCAACCTTTTTCAGATTTCAAATCAGACCACGCTCGGTGAAAAAGAAGAAGACATCATCAATCGTCTTACCAAAGTCATTGAGACGATCATTGATAAGGAACACGACGCGCGCCAGACATTGTTACAAAGAAAACCCAGCACGCTTTGCGATCAGATCGGCCGTGCCTATGGCGTTTTAACTTATGCGCATGCCATGCCATCCAAGGAAGCGCTCAATCTGCTGTCGGTTATCAAGCTGGGAATGGATCTCGGCGCATTCCCGGAAGATCAGCGACTCCAAATCGACGAATTGTTCATCGAAACGCAGCCGGCGCATCTGCAAAAGAACTCACAACAGAAGTTAAATGCTGAGGAGCGCGACTATCTGCGCGCGCAGATTATCCGTGACCGGTTGAAAATTTTCCCCAAACCTGATATCAGTAAGATGGTACAAGACTCAGGCAATGGCTTGAAGGATCGACCATCAACTAATGAATAATTTCACACCGCGGGCTCAACAGGTTTTGGCGCTTGCTCGTAAGGAAGCCGACCGGTTCAACCACAACTATGTGGGTACCGAGCATTTGCTCCTTGGTCTGATCAAGCTCGGACAGGGCGTGGCTGTAAACGTCCTGCAAAAGATGGGGCTCGATCTGGAGACGGTACGCATGGAAGTGGAGAAACAGGTCGGTTCCGGCCCCGAGACTAAAATGGTGGGCAATGTCCCATACACGCCTCGCGTCAAAAAAGTGCTGGCGCTCGCCGGCAAAGAGGCGAAGGCGCTCAATCATTCGTATGTCGGCACCGAACACATTCTGCTTGGTCTGTTGCGTGAGGGGGAAGGGGTCGCTGCGAGAGTGTTGAAGAGTCTTGAACTCGACATCGAACGAACGCGCAACGAAATCCTGAAAGAGCTCGATCCAAACTTCACACCGACGGAAGCGGAACAGGAAGGGGAGCCGGCAAAGAAAGACGTTAAGACACCGGCACTGCGTGCGTTCGGTCGCGATCTGACCGAGCTAGCACGAAAAGGCGAACTCGATCCGGTGATTGGCCGGCGGAACGAAATCGAGCGCGTGATTCAAGTACTTTGCCGTCGCACGAAAAACAATCCGGTGTTGATCGGTGAAGCCGGCGTAGGCAAGACAGCGATTGCTGAAGGGCTGGCGCAGGAGATTTCAAATGGCAACGTGCCGGAACTATTGCGGGATAAGCGTGTGATCACGCTTGACCTGGCGTTGATGGTCGCGGGAACAAAATATCGCGGCCAGTTCGAAGAACGAATCAAAGCGGTGATGGACGAGATTCGTCGTTCCAAAAACGTGATCCTTTTTATCGATGAGCTGCATACGATTGTCGGCGCAGGTTCAGCCGAGGGCGCAATGGACGCGTCCAACATTATTAAGCCGGCTCTGAGCCGCGGCGAATTGCAGTGCGTTGGGGCGACAACGATGAACGAATACCGCAAGTACATCGAGAAAGATGCCGCCTTGGAACGCCGTTTCCAGACGATCAAGGTCGATGCGCCGACCGTTGATGAAGCCATACAAATTTTGAAAGGCCTGCGCCCGAAATATGAGGCGCATCACAAAGCCAAGCTCACCGATGAAGCGCTTGAGACTGCCGTCAGATTTTCCGATCGTTACATTTCCGGTCGCTTTCTTCCCGATAAAGCCATCGATGTCATGGACGAAGCAGGTGCGCGTGCTCGTATCAACGCCATGACGCGTCCGCCGGATGTAAAGGACATCGAGAAGGACATCGAGGCCATCCGTCTGGAAAAAGAAGGTGCGATCAAAGCTCAGGATTTTGAAAAAGCCGCTTCTCTTCGTGATAAGGAGAAGCAAACAAAAGAAAAACTCGACGCGATTTTGACCAAGTGGCGCGAAGAACGCGAGGAGAAAGAGGTCGTCGTGACCGGCGACGACATGATGCACATCATCTCGAAGGTCACGGGCGTTCCGCTCCAGCGCATGGAAGAAAAAGAGACGCAGAAGCTCCTCAGGATGGAAGCGGAGTTAAGGGAGCGCGTGATCGGCCAGGAAGAAGCGGTCACAGCAATCAGCAAGGCTTTGCGCCGCTCCCGGGCGGATTTGAAAGATCCCAAGCGCCCGATCGGCTCGTTCGTTTTCCTTGGCCCGACCGGTGTCGGCAAGACCTATCTCGCACGCACGCTAGCAGAGTTCATGTTCGGTGACGCCGACGCGTTGATCCAAATCGACATGTCGGAGTACATGGAGAAATTCACGGCGTCCCGCTTAATTGGATCGCCGCCGGGGTATGTCGGTTACGAGGAAGGCGGACAACTTTCCGAAGCCGTGCGGCGCAGGCCGTACTCGGTGGTGCTGTTCGATGAAATTGAAAAAGCGCACCCCGACGTGATGCATCTTCTTCTGCAGATCCTGGAAGACGGCAAGATCACAGACTCGTTAGGTCGCAAGATTGATTTCCGGAACACAATCATCATCATGACGTCGAACGTCGGCGCCGAGTTATTGAAGAAACAGACGGTAATGGGCTTCGGCGCGCCGAGCGAAGGGCATGATTACAATTCCATGCGCGACAAGATTCTTGATGAATCGAAGCGTGTCTTTAAACCTGAGTTCCTCAACCGGCTGGACGAGATCATCGTGTTTCATTCGCTTGGCAAACCCGAGCTGCTGCGAATCGTTGATTTGGAGGTCGACAAGGTGCTTGCACGCATTAAAGCCAAGGAAGTCCATCTCGAGCTGCAGGAAAGCGCGAAGGAATTTCTCATCGAGAAAGGATACGACCCGCAATACGGCGCTCGACCGATGCGTCGCGCTGTCGAACGTTTTCTTGAAGATCCGCTGGCAGAGGAATTACTCCGCGGCAACGTCAAACCTGGCGACCGTGTCGACGTAATTGCGGGTGATGGCAAGCTGTCGTTCCACGTTCCGGAATCGCAAACACAAAGCAACACTCCGGCCGCGCCGGCACCGAGCTAAGCCGCGTTTCTAAGTTATGCTCGCGGATGCGCATCCGCGTACGCCTTCTTGAGCCGCTCGACGGTGACGTGTGTGTAGATCTGTGTCGTTGAAAGACTCGCGTGCCCGAGCAATGCCTGCACGCTGCGCAGGTCCGCGCCGCGATCGAGCATGTGTGTCGCAAAGCTGTGGCGCAATTTGTGTGGGCTCACGGAAATCGGAATGGATGTATGCCGAACATATCGTTTCAACACCAGCCAAACTGAGCGTACAGAGATTCGCCTTCGCGCTTTGTTGATGAATAGCGCACCGGCGTGCACGTTCGCCGCCGCCCGATACTTTTGGATCGCCTCCAGTGCTGGCAGGCCCACCGGGCAGACACGTTCCTTGCGACCCTTTCCGAATACGCGGACAGACTCCGTGTAAGGATCAACATGGGCCACATCGAGCGCAGCCAGTTCGCTCAGGCGCAAACCGCTGCTGTAAAATAATTCCATGATGGCGACGTCGCGCAGGGGCATCCATGATGGCGCGGATCGGCTTTTCGGCTCGCGGATTGGCGCGGTAAGAAGTTCGTCCACCTGTAGGCGTGTCAGCACCAAAGGCAGTTTTTTCTCCATTTTCGGCAACTGCACCTCCCGGACGGGGTTGTGTCGCAACCGTTTCCGGGCGGTGAGAAACTGATAGAAAGTGCGTAATGCTGAGAATTCCAGCCGCACGTACGAACGCGCCTGCCCGCGTTTCATCAACACAAAGAGATAATTCCGAAAATCGTCGGCTGTGCATTTTTTCCACGCCGTTTTGCTTTTCTCGCGGAAACTGGTCAACGCGTGCCGATACGCTTTGAGTGTTCGCGGTGAAGCATTTTGCTCGTTGGTGAGATAGCGCAGGAATTCTTCTACCAGCGGGTCCCGAGCCGAGGACTTTGGCAACTTATCACGCGATCCCCCGGCTTCTCGCGCGTCTGCGCGATCCGCTCGGGATGACGATGCGCTCATTCCGGTTTTTCGACAACGTACCGCAGGTCGGTCGGACGAGAACGACCGCTCATTTGGCTTTTGAAGATTGCGGGAGGGTTCGTAGAGATTAGCTCGTATCCCTTCAGGACAAACTCTGGATAAATCCCATTACTCGCGGGCTCATAAACTTTGTCGCCACTGAAATTGCCGTAAAGCTTGTATTCGTAATTGTTGTCGCTACCGAATTCCAGGCGTTCGCGGTCCGGCGCAAGTTTCTCCTTCTCATTGAGCATCACCAGTTCGGCTGAGCTCCACGGCTGGCCCGGTTTGCGAATGTAGCCCCAGAATTTGTAATCGGGTTTGTAATAACGCCGTCCGATATAGTAATCGCCGGGCGTTTCGGCTGCGATGTTTTGCGTCATCTCGATTCTCGCCTGCTGAATTCCTTGCGGAACAGTTTGGCAGCCGGCGAAGAATAATGCGCCCAGCACCACATTCGTGGCCAATAAATACTGAGCGGCGCGTCTCATCCGTGAACGGGCATCATGTACGCAGCTTTGCGCTGGGCGCAATTGCAAGCTCATGGGAACGAAGTCCGCCAATCAATTTTCCCGTGCAAGATGGATTGCATCATGATCATCGGCCCGCTAAGATTCAGGACACCATGTTCGAAGTTGAGATTTATGTGCGCGGCTTGCGCGAAATGGGAAACATCCTGGAACTGGACCGGCAGCTCGTGGAGATAGCCGGCCTGCGCTACAAGGTGGATACGAATCACGATATCGTTCACCTCGAATTCGATGAACCGACTTTGAGCATTCGCGAAATTCGCGCCATTTTCCTCAAGCTTGGCCTTGAACCGCTTATCATCGGCGCGATTCCGTCCGAACTGCATTCGCGAACAAAGACCGAGCGGCTGAGCGTCTAGCGACGTAATCGGCATTAGTGACCAGAATAAAACTTTGTGCAGCTCGCTGTTTAGCCGTTCACTGTCCGCTCATCTTTCATCGCTTCTTTCATGATGGTCCGCTTTTTTAGCGCCCTCGGTGCGCCGCTGCTCGCGTTCGTCCAATATCTCGGCGAACTCGTCCTGCTGGCTGCCGACACGTTTCGTTGCATTTTCACCCACAAGCTCCGCTGGAAACTATTCCTCAATCAGGTTGTTGAGATTGGATTGCTTTCGCAGCTCGTCGTCATAATCACCGGCGCGTTCACTGGTGCCGTATTCTCGGCACAGACCTTTTTTCAATTCAACAAGCTGGGAATGGGCTCTGCCGTGGGCGCGGTAGTTTCGGTGTCGCTCTGCCGCGAGCTTGCGCCGGTCTTGACGGCTCTGATGGTAGCCGGACGCGTCGGGGCCGCGATGTCGGCTGAGATCGGCACCATGAAAGTGACCGAGCAAATCGATGCACTCCGCGCGCTGGCTGTTTATCCCGTTGATTATTTGGTGGTGCCGCGCGTGCTTGCCATGATGGTCTCGATGCCGCTGCTAGTGGCGGAATGCATCGCGGTCGGCATCGCTTCCGGCTATCTGGTAGCGATTTTCATGCTCGACATTAATGGCACTTACTACATGGCGAACATGGTCCGCTGGACGCGCAGCCGTGACATTATCATGGGTCTCTCCAAAGCATTCTGTTTCGGAATACTCATTGTGTTCATCAGTTGCAATAAAGGGCTGACCACCCGCGAAGGCGCAGTCGGCGTCGGTCGAGCGACAACGGAAGCAGTGGTCGACTCTTCTCTGGCGGTTCTGATTTGCAATTTTTTCCTTACCATGATGTTCAACATCATTTACCCGGCGGGCTATCAATAATAAAGCGATAGGATTTGGAGGTACGAATTGAAAGTGGAGAGGTTAAAGTTGACATTTTGTGCGTTGCAATGATCGAGGCACCGCCATCTTCAAAGCCGTCTGCTACACCCCATCTGGTTTCGGGTAAGTCGTCGTCGATGATCGCCGTGCGCGAATTGGCAAAAAAGATCGGTCAACAGGAAATCTTGCGCGGGGTTAATCTCGAGGTGCGGAACGGTGAAACTCTTGCCATCATCGGACGAAGCGGCGGCGGCAAGAGCGTTTTGCTTAAACATCTCGTGGGATTGATGGAACCAAACTCGGGAGAAATTTGGATCCAGGGCCAAAACATCATTGGATTGACCGAACGCCAACTTGGAGAGATCCGCAAAAAGGTCGGAATTCTTTTCCAGGGTGGGGCGCTTTTCGATTCGATGACAGTGGCGGACAACATCGCATTTCCGTTGCGCGAAGCGGGCGAGCGCGATTCGAAAGTCTTGCGTGAGAAGGTCGGGCAAATGCTGGAAGTGATGGAAATGGAGGGACAGGAAGAAAAGATGCCGGAGAGTCTGAGCGGTGGGATGAAAAAACGCGTCGGACTCGCGCGCGCTATTATTCGCCAGCCCTTGTGCGTCTTATACGATGAGCCGACGGCTGGCCTTGATCCCGTGGTTGCGGACAGCATCAATCGTTTAATTCGTCGATTGCAATCAAAGTTCGGGATGACCAGTCTCGTCGTCACGCATGACATGAAGAGCGCCTTCGATGTAGCGGACCAAATCGCGTATTTGGACAAAGGCCGGATTTATTTTCACGGAACGCCGAGCGAACTCCAGCAGTCGACGGACCCGCTAATCCAGGATTTCCTGCTCGGCCGTTCCAACGGTAAGGGCGATTAATCCCAAACTCTCATGAGCGCTTCGCGTGAACCGCCTCCATCTTGCGAAACGCACTTAGAGATCGACAGTAATACGCAAAATGAATCGGCACGAGCGAGGATTGGAATTCAAAGTCGGCATTTTCGTTTTTGTGGGATTGGCGATGTTGGCCGCCCTGGTCGTGCAATTCGGCAGGCTGGGAGAGGGGTTCAAGACGTATTACACTCTCACCGTTCGCTTTAACGACGCAGGGGGATTGTTAAAAGGTACCGATGTCTTGCTCGCCGGAGCGAGAATCGGAAAAGTCGCGGGCGGCCCGAAGTTACTCGGGGAGGGTGGTGGCGTGGCTGTGCCCCTGAAAATTTACGACTACATTAAGATTCCTGAAGGAACCAAATTCACCGTCGGAAGCTCCGGTTTGCTCGGCGATCGGTTTGTAAATGTCATAATACCTTCCGGGCAAGCGAAGGGTTATCTGGCACCAAATTCATTTATCAATGGCGCGCGGGAGACCGGCATGGACGATCTCACGCGTGAAGGGGGTGCGCTCGTGAATGATCTGCGCGGAACCGTCCAAAAGATCGACACGACTGTGACCCGTCTGAATCAAGAGACTCTTTCCGCACAGAACATGGAAAACTTGAAAGCGAGCATGGAACATCTGAACCAGGCGACCGGCGCGTTGGCAGAATCGTCCAAGAAACTGGACGGCGTGATCGGGCAGGCGGACTCGGCAATGGCTTCCGCAAAAACGGCCGCCGACGGCCTGCAGAGTGCTATTGGTGACACGCGAAAAGTTTTGCGCACCGCCACACAAGGCAAAGGTTTGGTGGCGACACTGCTGAATGATCAACAACTGGCGAACGATCTGCACGCGCTCATCAGCAACCTGCGCGCACACGGCGTTTTGTTTTATCGCGATAGCGGGACAGGCCAGGCGAAGCCGGCCGCGCAAGCCACCCCATCGCGAAGAGCTCAAAACCGCTGAAGAAGGAATGGAGAGGCGGGGCTGCGCCCTCCAGTGTTGTGTGCCGACGACACTATCGCCCTTCGCATTCGGAACGACGTA
>Ga0207678_10004971_pt1 | contig 11927 bp, 9 predicted proteins | sample KBSC63metaG_FD_184319 | JGI IMG/M metagenome (GOLD analysis project Ga0207678, IMG submission 184319) | Corn rhizosphere microbial communities from Kellogg Biological Station, Michigan, USA - KBS C6-3 metaG (SPAdes) (version 2) | ecosystem: Host-associated > Plants > Roots > Rhizosphere > Soil ... | reverse complement strand
GACCAGGGAGTGCGTGGCGAAGCTCGACTGGCCGAAGAACGAGGCGCGCACCGGCTTGCCGTGCTGGTATGCGCGCGGCGTGCCGTCGGGCCTGGTGCCGATGAACGTGACCGGGACGACCTGGTCGCAGTACGGGGTCTTGCCGAGGACGCACTGCTCGCACTTGCCGCAGTAGTCCGGGGTGAACAGCACCCGGTCCCCGGGCTTGACCTTGGTGACGTCCTTGCCGACTCGCGCCACGACGCCCGCGCCCTCGTGGCCGAGGATGATCGGGAAGACCACCGGGAGCTTGCCGAGGCGGGCGCTGTCGTCGGTGTGGCAGACGCCGACGGCTTCGACCTTGACGAGGATCTCGTCGTCGCGCGGGTCGTCGAGGTCGAATTCCTCGATGGACAGCGTCGCGCCGGCTTCCCACGCGACGGCGGCCTGGATCTTCATGCGAGCTCCTTCAAGTCAGGGCTAGGACAAGATCGCCGTGTGCGGCTGGGCCGGCTATCGCCGGCCCAGCGAGACACGGGCGACCGAGCCACGGTAGGTCATCGGGCGGGCGAGGGTACAGGCCGGGCCAGCGGGGCTGGTGGGGCTGATTGGGTCATGAGAGCCTTCTTCCTGAGGAACCTCAGGATCGAGCCCGGGCCCGTGCGGTCGCCGCCGAGGCCAGAGTCCGCGAACGAGTTCGTGCCGACGTCCCTGGTCTTGAACAGCGTGAGGAACGTGTCCTGCAGGGCGATCGTGCCCGCGTTGACGCGCTCGCCGAGCGCGGCCGCCTCCTCCGGAGTGCCGGCGATGACCGAGGCGGACAGGCCGAAGTGCGTGTCGTTGGCCAAGGCGACCGCCTCGTCGTCAGTTTGGTACCGCATGACCGGCATGATCGGGGCGAACGACTCCTCGATCATCAGCAGCATGTCGTGGTTGACCTCGGTAAGCACCGTGGGGCGCATGAAGTGGCCCCCTCTTACCCCAGACTCGGCGCCGAGGACCTGCGACGGGCCGCCGGTCCGCAGCACCGCGCCCTTGGCGAGGGCGTCGGCGAGGTGCTCGTCGGCGATATGCGCCTGCCGGTCGAAGCCGAACGGGCCGATCTCGCCGGAGTTGATGTCCGGGTAGTTGAGCGTCAGCGCGTCGGCCTTTCGCGCCAGGATGTCGACGAACTCGTCGTGGACGGCCTCGTGCACGTAGATGCGCTCGGTGGAGAAGCAGACCTGGCCGGTGCCGAAGCACGCGCCGCGCAGCACCGCCGTGGCCGCCGCGTCCAGGTCCGCCGTGGCCGTGACGATCGCCGGGTCCTTGCCGCCGAGCTCCAGGTAGGACGGGATCAGCCGCTGCGCGCAGGCGACCGCGACCTTGCGGCCGTTGGGCACCGAGCCGGTGAAGCACAGCAGGTCGATCTGCTGGATCAGCTGCTGGCCGGTCTGGCCGTCACCGGTGATGAACGTGAACACCTCGGCGAGCTCCGGCACCGCGCGGATCGTCTCAAGCAGCGGCTCAATAAAGCGCGGCGCGACCTCGGACGGCTTGACGATCACCGCCGAGCCCGCGAACAGGGCGGGCACCGGGTCCAGGCAGGACAGCATCAGCGGGCCGTTCCACGGCGAGATCACGCCCACCAGCTGGTACGGGACCAGCTGGGTGCGGAACGTGATGCTCGGCATGATCGAGCTCGTGCCGGAGCGCGACGCCGCGGCGAGCACGCTGGCCGCGTCGGCCGCCCAGGAGCGGACGTTGGACGCCACGATCCTGGGCGACATCAGCGCGATCAGGCAGCCGCCGGTGTCGGTGAAGTCGGCCGCGGACAGCGGGCCGTACGCCGCCTCCAGCTCGTCCGCCCAGCGGAGCATGACCTCGACGCGGTGCTCAAGCGAGGCGGCGCCCCACTTCACCTGGGCGGCCCGCAGCGAATCGCACAGCTCGGTCAGTTCCCCGGCGGTCGGCGGGGTGATCTGGTAGTCCATCTCGCCGGTGTACGGGTTCCTGACCGGCAGTTTTCTTCCGGGGGGACCCTGTCTCCCAGTACCCCCCGCTGCCTGCGCGTGCGGGCCTGATCGCAAAGACCGCGATCGTATCAGCCCCGCACGCACAGACGTTGGCCCCATGTGGGGGCGATTCCCTGCGCCCTCCGAGGAGGAAACGGAACCGTTCTGATTACTCATAACGTTGACTCTGGCCTTTTGACTTTCAGACGAGGGGGCCTGCCGGGGCGTTGATCCTGGCGCGGTCCTCGCCCACCCACGGGACGCCGTCGCCCATCCACTTGACGATCCGCATCGACTTGAACAGCCACTCGCCGCTCGCCTTGGTGCAGACGTTGTCCCAGGAGGCGAGGCCGAAGACGAAGTTGCTCCGGTAGTCGAGGTTGTGCTGCAGGATCGAGGAGTACGCCTTGACGTGCATCTCGTTTTCGCTGCGCGGCGTCATGATGAAGTGGCTCGCCACGTGCTGGCGGGCGATGAACCAGCCGGGCTTGTCGTACCAGAGGTGGCTGAAGATGATCTTGAGCTGCTCGTGGCCCGTGAAGATGCCCTGCGGCTGGTGCTCCATCGTGGCGTCCTCGGCGAAGGTGGACAGCACCTGGTCCATGTCGCCGGTGTTCAGGCCCCAGGCGTAGTAGGCGAACAGTTCCTGGATCTCCAGGCGGTCTTCAACCGGGATCTTCGGACGAGGCATGTCACGTCTCCTTTGGCGTTGGGATGGGCAGGCGGGGGCGGAGGCCGTCGGAAGGGGCTATTGCGTCACGCGGTTGACGAAGCGGGCGAGTTGCGCGCCCAAGGCCAGGTCGTCGACGCCGATCGAGCCGATCTGGGAAATGTGGTTGTGGCCGGCGGAGAAGATGACGTTCGGCACGGCGTTCTTCTTCGCGAACCAGGCGGCGGTCAGCTCGGCGACCTGGGTGTGGCTGAACTCGGGGTCGCGCTCGGCGACGGCGAAGATCAGCGGGATCTCGGTTTCGAGCAGGCCGGGAAGCGAGGAGACCTCGGCGGACGGCTTGTCGCCGAAGTAGCTGACCTCAAGCTCGCCGCGCTCGGCGCCGTCCGGGATCTGGTAGAAGCCGGACAGCAGGCCCGCGCCCCTGACGCCATCGAGGCTGCCGCCTCCCTGGCCGACCAGGTAAGAGGCGACGTGTACCGTGCCTGCCGAGTGACCGGCCACCACGATCCGCGACGGGTCACCGCCGTAGGAGGCGATGTTGTCGCGGACCCAGCCGACGGCGGCAGCGACGTCCTGCGCACCGGACGGCCAGGTGAACTCGGGCGCCAGGCGGTAGGTGATCGTGACGCCGACCCAGCCGTTGCGGACGGCCCAGGCGCCGACGTGGTCGTACATCGGGGTGCCAGGCACGTGCTTGTCGCCGCCGACGAAACCGCCGCCGTGCACGAACACGAGGACGGGGGCCCCGTTCTCGTCGCCGGAGGTGTGCACGTCGAGGCGGTGCCTTGGGTGGTCGCCGTAGGCGAGGTCGCGGTCGACCTTCGGCGCGTTGTAGCCGACCTTGTCGTGGAACGGCTTGAGCAGTGCCCAGCTGTTCGCCACCAGTTCTGGCGTGATCGCCGGGTCCATCCCGGTGAGCTGGGCTATCACATCGGGCGGCAGTTGCTCCGTCACAGTCGCTATACCTTTCGTTGGCTGCGATGGGGCAGCTCACGTGATGGGTCACTCCTGGTCAGAGCATCACGTGAGCTAAACCCCACGTCATCGGGCTGAATGGCCAGAGATTCACGGCGCCTTGTACGGTCCGTATATTGACATCCTCCACCGCCCGAAGTGCGGTGGATTCGAGCCGCACATTCTCGGCGGCTAGTAGCGGCTAGTAGAAGAACGCGATCGTGCGGAATTCGACGGATTCGCGGGGGTTGGCGTCGGCCGCGTAAGGGGTCTCGAACGCGGTGTGCGGCACGCGCCAGGCGACGCTGTGGTCGGAGTCGTGCAGCTTGAACAGCAGCGCCTCGCCCGCGGTCAGGTCGGGGAAGAACCACCAGCGGTGCTGCGGCTGAGGAGCGAAGATCGAGCCGGCCGGCATGGCGTCCGGGTCCGCGATGTCGGGGACGTTGTCCGGGTCGGGGAGCTTGTCGACGAACAGCAGCAGGTTCGGCTCGCCCTCGTTGTCGGCGACAGAGCGGTAGTCGAGCAGTGCCAGCGGCCAGTCCTGCGGCGGCGGGCTGAACGTGCGCCACAGGGAGGTCATCACCGCCCGCGTGTAGGGCTCGTCGCGCGGCGAGGCGGCGGTCATCCTGCCGTCGGCGCGGCCCGGGTGCATGTCGACGTGCACGTCGGAGGCGGGCGGCTGCGCGCCGTCCAGGGCCTTGTTGGCGCGGCGGAGCACCCAGCCGACCGGCACGATCTCGTCCGCGCCGAGTGTCTGTTTCACCAGCTCACAGGCTTCGGCGGTGTACGTGCCGTCGAGTTGGGCCGTGTCGTCGAAGTCGGTCACGGCGCTGGCATGCCGCAGCAGCGTGAAGCCGCTGCGGTCCATGCCGAAGTCACCGACGTGCGGCCGGCCGTTGGTGACCGTGACCTCGGTCGGCGCGTACTCGGTCGTCGTCAGATGGCCGCCTGGCGCGACGTACAGCCGGTTGCGCTTTGATCCGGGCCTCAGGTAGTTGAGCGTTGCCGACACTGCGTCCATAGGTCCACTATCCGACGCTATGCCCAGGAGTAACAGGCGCACGGCCACAGCCGCGCGGGCGCGTTTTTGGGCTTAGGACCCGGTGCCGAGGGGGGACTTCGGGACCCGCTCGTAGTCGGGGACGTGGGCCGAGATCGCCGGGGCGGGGGGCTCGAACGCCGGGATCTCGTCCGGGTGTACCGGGGCCACCGCTTGAGTGCCGACCACCGCCGGGTCGATGACGAGCGCAACCATCTTGCTGTCGGCCACCGCCAGCGTCGCCGCCGCGCCGGTCACCGCCTGGCCCGGGCCCGCGGCCGCCTCGACGATCTGCGGGGCGAGCATCTGGTCCTCGGGCAGCGCCATCAACGTCTCCGGCTGGACCTTGTGGTCGTAGACGAGTTCGTAGGTGATCTCGTCGCCGACGCGCACGCCGTCGGTCCGCGACGTGGAGTTCGTGATCGTGTGACTGTTCTCCTCGGTCGTCGACCAGGACTTGGTCTTCGAGTCGCTCTCGTGGTGGGCGGTGAACCAGGTCCTGGTCTTCACGATGTCGATCTGCGGCTTGCCGTTCTTCTTGCCCTGGCCGGCCGCAGAGCGCTGGCCGGCGGAACGGGCGCCGTTGGACCCGGCCCGGTCGCGCGGGCGCGGGTCGGACGTGCGCCGCGCGGCAGCGTCCCTGACATCTGCGGCGTCCCGGGCGCCGGTGCCTTTCTCGGCCGAATCGCGCACGGACTTGTCGTTCTTGTCGTTGCGGGCGTCCCGGCCGCCGCCCCCGGCGGAGCCGCGGTCCGCCTGTTCGCGCTCGGCGACCCGCCCCCGCAGGTCTGGCTCCCGTCGCCGGTCATCGCTGTTCCTGGAGGATTCTTGCTGCGGGCGGTGGTCCTCGACATGCACGTGGATGTCCTGGTTGTGCCGCGGCACCTCCGCCTCGGAGTACGCCTGGCCCGTCGTGGTGCCGGTCGTGTGGGTGTGGGCCTCCCCCTCGGTGCGGCCGCTGGTGTGGGTGAACGACTCGCTGGTAGTCCTGGTCCGCGACCGGCTGACGCTATGGGCGTGCGAGAACCGCCCGGCGACGAACCGCCGCTCCAGGCCGATGTGCTCGGCCGCGCGCAGCGCCTCGGGCCGGGTCGCGAGGCGCATGAACGCGGTGTGCCTGGTGTCCAGGTGCCTGGCGGACTCTTCGGTCAGCCGGGAGAACGTCCGGATCAGGGGGATGTCGTACCGCTCGCACACGGCGGTGAGCCGCCCCAGGTGCCTGGTCGACTGCTCGTCCGCGCCCGCCAGGATGACCGCGGGTCCGGTGTCCGCGGAAGCAGGGCCGCCGTTGCGGGCGCCGCTGTTTGTTGAGGCACGGGCCGTAGAGATCGCGCGGGTGACCCACTGGACGACCAGGGCGGCGGTCAGGTCGGCCGCCACGTCGCGCGGTCCTTCGGCGAGCGACAGGCAGGTGAGCCTCGCCGGCTCGTGCGGCGGCACGTCGGCGCCGAGCGCGGTGAGCGGCTCGACCACGGCGGCCAGCCGGACCAGGTTCCCGGTGACCTGCTGCCGGAAGCTGTCGCCGAACAGCGCCCCCAGGCTCGCTTGCTCCCCACGGGTCAGCGACCCGCTGGCCAGGGACGCTGACCCGTCACCGAGCAGCACGGTCAGCGCCGCGTGCAGCCGCCCCATGGAGACGTCGCCACTGGATTCATCAGCACTGAGGACGCCGACGATCTTCTTCAAGATCATCAAGTCGGTCGCGCGCCCGGCGGCGGTCGCGCTCGCATTGTCGGCGTGCACCACCTCAACGATCAGCGACGCGATCTGCTCCCCGGTCAGCCCGGCGAGCAACGGCGTCTCCCCCAGGGCGAACGGCAGCTCGTAGTCCTGGACGGGCATCCCGGCCTGCACGGCGGTGGCGAGCAGCCCGCTGGCGACCCGGTCCTGCGTCAGGTCGAGCACGATCACCGCCCGCTGCGCGAGCAGTTCCCAGCCGAGCCCGGTCACCATGTTCTGCCGCCCGGGCCCGGTCCCGCCGAAGACGTCGAGCCTGTTGATGTCCTCGGGCGCGGCCACCTGCAGCCACCGGGGCGCGGCCGCGATCCGCTCCGCCTCGGACTGCGCCCACAGGGCCTTGCCCTCCTCGTAGGCGGCGAGCTCGACCGCGTGCGCGGCGGCCTGCTCCTGCTTCGAGGCACGCAGCCGACGGTCCGCTCGCCGCCGCCGCAGGCCAAGCAGTGCCACGGGTACCCAGCAGCAGAACGCGAGCCCGCCCGCGACCAGCCAGCCCCACGTGAGGTGGGTGACCGCCGCGATGAAGCCGAACAAGACGAACGCCATCAGCCCGAAAGCGACGAGCAGCCGTGACCACAACCCCCTGGCATGCTGCGCAGCGGCGAGGGCCGCTACCTTCGCGGGGTCGGGTGCCGGCTCTGTTGGCGCTGGTCGGTCAAAATCACGCGGTCTCAGCCCGGGTTCGTTAGGAATCCAGCCAAGGTGCAGGCCCATACTCGGAGACTAGAACTCCCGCCGCGCACGTTCAATTCGACGACCGCCAATGCAATCGGCCGAGCAATTTGCACCGCTTTGAGGGCCTCTGGGGTCATCCCCCCGGGGGGCATATGGTATGGCGCTCGATGAACCTTGCCAGGGGCACGCCGAGGGCCGCCTCGTCGACGCCGAGGCTGCCGACGGCCGACATGTGGTTGTGGCCGTCCATCCAGACGACGTTCGGCACCGCGTGGTGCCTGGCCAGCCAGGCGGCCGTCAACTCGGCGATCGCCGCCTGGAACCGTTCCGGGTCGCGCTCGGCTACCGCGAACAGCAGCGGGACGTGCGACTCCACCAGGCAGGGCAGGGAGGCCTGCACCGGGTCGGGGGTGCCGTAATAGGGGTGCGGCGCGGCACCGGGCAGGGCGGGCCGCGCGGTGTAGATGCCGGAGATCAGCGCCACGCCGCGCACCCCCGCCAGGTCGCCGCCGTGCCCGGCCGCGAAGTCTGCGACGTGGGTGGCGCCGGCCGAGTTGCCCGCGACGATGATCCGGTCCGGGTCACCGCCGTACTGCGCGATATTCGCCCGCAGCCAGCCGACCGCCGCGGCCACGTCCTCGGCGCCGGCGGGCCACTTGACCTCCGGGGCGTAGCGGTAGGTCATGTTCACGCCGACCCAGCCGTGCCGGACGGCCCATGCGCCCACCAGGTCGTAGACCGGCGTGCCCGGGTGGGACTTGTCGCCGGCGACGAACGCGCCGCCGTGGACGAACACGACGACCGGCGCCAGCTCACCGGACGGCTCTCCCCCGGTGTGCACGTCGAGCCGGTGCCGCTCGTGTTCGCCGTAGCGCAGGTCACGGACGATGTTCGGGGCTGTGTAACCGAGCTTCTCGTGGAACGGCGTGAGCAGCGCCCACGAAGCCTGCGCGAGTTCGGGGGTAATCGCTGAGTCCAGGGCGCGCAGCCGCGCGATCACATCCTGCGGGAGTTGTTCCACCATAACCCCGACCCTAGAACCGCGATGGTGGCGCTTCAATCGGCCGTGGGACATCTGCCGGTAGGCCGGCAGCACGTACGGTTCGTACAATGCAGCCGTATGGAGGGAACCGCCGAGACCGGGTCAGTCGGCAAGGGACATAGCGACAAGGATTCGCTGGTGGCCTCGTTCGTGTCCGAGCTGGCGCCCGATTCCCCCGTCACCCCGGTGACCACGCCGGAAGACCTCGCCATGCTGGCGGCGGGGCTGCCGCCAGGGGCGGTCGGCTGGGCGGTCGCACTCGGCCACCGCTGCTCGGACGTGACCCGGGTCTCCCAGGGCGAGCATGCCACTGAGCTGACCGAGGACGACACCAGGCACGCCATCGAGGGCTCCATGCTGAGCCTGCTGCGCCGCCTGAGCGGTGACGCGGCTGTGCCTGTGCTCAACGAGCGGCAGCTTGTCCTCGCCCGCATCATGGCCCGCCTTGACTGGCCGTACGAGCGCTATGTGCTCGGCCTGCGCATGGCCCAGGACATGGCCCTCGAGGCCCTGCTGACCCGCGCGGTGGCCTGGGGACGCGAGCCGGACCGGCCCCCTCTGCTGCTCGCCATGACCCACGGCGTGGCCGCCTTCTTCGACGACAGCATCCGCGCGGTCCTCACGGAGTTCCTCGCCGAACGTCAGCGCGCGATCGCCCAGTCGGTGGCCGAACGCCGCCGCCTTGTCGCGGCCCTCATCAGTGGCCACGAAGTGCCGGTCGACGTGACGGCCGCCGCCCTCGGCATCGACCTGGCCCAGCACCACCTGGCCCTCATCCTGTGGCGGTCCGGCACCTCGCGAGGCAACGGCCATGACACGGTTCGCTGGTCCAAGGCTCAGCTGGAACTAGCGATCAACCGCGCAGCCGGCCGCTTGCGTGCCCCGGCGGCCCTGACGATGCCGCCCGATGACGCGCTGGCGGACGTCCGCGGCGACGCAATGCTGTGCTGGCTGACCAACCCCGTGCCGTTCTCCGCGAACTACCTGGAGAACTTGAAGGAGCTGTTCGCGCCGGCCCGCGAAATCCACGTAGCGGTGGGCGTGCCCGCCCAGGGGCCCGCGGGTTTCCGCCGCAGCCACCTGGCCGCGGTCGACGCGTACCAGGTGGCCAGCGCAAGCGCGCGCATCGGGGTAACGGGCTTCGCGGACGTGGGCGTGCTCGCCCTGCTGACGGCCGACCAGGAACGGGCCGGCTGGTTCGTGAGCGAAGAGCTTGGCAAGCTGGCCGAGCAGGGCCCGGCCCTCGACGACTTGCGGGAAACGGCGCTGTGCTACCTGGAGACAGGTCGCAATTTGATGGACACGGCCCGCCAGTTGCACGTCCACCGCAACACGGTTGTCTATCGCGTGGCGAAGATAGAGCGCCTGCTGGGCCGCCCGCTCGACGAGCGGCCGTTCGCGACCCAGGCGGCGCTGACCCTCGCGGCGCTCGCTTCCACGAACTCCTGAGCGTCACGCCCGGCGCGGCGAGAATGTCGCGCTGGTGCCTGGTGCCCGGGGCTGCTGCAGCCCCGGGCACCGCGCCTCGCGTTCAGCAGGCCCCGTGGTTAGCAGGCCCCGTGGTTAGCAGGCCCCGTCGCTGTTCCACGCCCCTGCGGGACCACCAGGCACCTCGTCGTAGTTCCACTGGTTAGCGGTCCACTGGTCGCCGCCGTAGGAGACGACGTCACCGGAGACGTAGGTCCCGCTCGGCGACCAGGCGGCGGCCGTGCAGGAGCCGGGACTGGTCGGCGTCGACGTTGGAGTGGATGTCGGGGTCGACGTTGGAGTGGATGTTGGAGTCGGCGTCGGGGACGGCTCTGTCACCGGTGCGCTCTTGGCGAAGGCGACCGTGTAGGCGGTGAAGTCCCACGAGTTCTGCGGGACGCTGCTGCACTCACTCGACAACGAGCCGTTGTTGTCCGGCGGGTTGCATTGCCGGTCGCGGTTGACTGACCAGAACGTGAACCGGCCGAGGCCGACGCTCTGCGCGAAGCTGAGCACTGTCTGGAAGTCGCTTTGGTAGAAATACTCGGCGCTGTCGGTCCGCCCGTTCATGCCGGAGAAACCCTCGTGCGCGTAGGCCTGCGCGCTGTTCCAGCCGAACGTGCTCACTAGCTGCGCGTTGAAGCCCTGGAGCGCGGTGACCTGCGACGAGCCGCCGTTGAAGCCGCCGTCGAACGGCATGATCGTGTAGTCGTCCGGGGTGAAGCCAAGCGTCTTGGCCTCGTCAAGCAACTGCTGGCCGAAGTAGTTGGCCCCGGTCGCGATGGACGGGATCGTGACCGAGATGAACAGGCCCGGGTTGTCGCGCTGCAGGATCTGCGCCGCGCCCAGTTCGTTGGCGATCGCGGCGGAGTTCTCGATCTCCGGTTCCTCAAGGTCGAAGTCGAATGCGTGCAGCCCGTACGCGTTGACGACCTGCTGGTACGCCGCCGCGGTGGCCGCGGCGGTCCCGCATACCTGACCGAGCTTGGTCCCGTTGTAACCGCCAGCGGACACGATCACGTCACCGCCACCGGAACGCACCTGGCTGATGACCGCGGCCACCTGCGTGTCGCCCGACACCGGGTCGGTCCCGTTCCACGCCGCGGTGCAGCCGCCGTCCGCGAGGATGAAGGACATGTCGAACGCCTTCTGCCCGGTGGCCGACATGACCGTGCCGAGGTCGGGACCGGCCGAGTCGAGCACGCTGTAGTACGGCGCGGACTCGTACCAGTTAGCGGTCAGCGCTGTCGTCGTGGCCGCGCTCAGGCGCACCGTCTGGGCGGCCTGTCCCGAGTTCTCCCGCGATACCGCCGTCACGGCAATGCAGGCGACCGCGAGCAGCGCTGTGCCCGACATCGCGATCAGCACGCGCGCCCTTCGTGCCCGGCTCCTGAGCATGCCCGGCGGTTCCGGAATGGCTGGATCCATCGTTCCTCCTGATCGTCGAGGTCAGCTCCCCGATTCGGGTCCCTGCGTAGCTCGGTAGAATTAAATAAGAAAGTTTCTTAAAGATTTATGGGCAAAACCTTAAATCCGCCTTAAATGGAGAGAGCCGGGCGGCCCAGAGCGTCCGCTGGTTCACCGAAGAATCGGGCGGGCGAGGCCAGGCACGCTAGCCTTTCACCAGCGCACCCGCGACCGTTCAAGGGTTTTGGGTTATCTTGCGTGGTAGTTCAACCAGGCTGCGCGTTTGTCCAGAGACTGGCCTGCGCGAAGCACTTAACAATCAGGAGCATGGTCATCACGTCGCCCCAGGGAACCAACCCCAGTGCCATCGACATGCTGGAGTTCCGGCGCGCGCTAGGGCACTTCGCCACCGGTGTCACCGTGGTGACGTACCAGCCTGAGGGCATCGATGAGTACAGAGGGACGACAGTCAACTCGTTCACGTCAGTCTCGCTTGACCCGCCGTTGATCCTGGTCTCTCTGGGACGGCAGACGCGGTCGGCCGCGGCACTGCGAGTCGGGTCGCAGTTCGCCGTGAACGTGCTGCACCACGGCCAGCGTGACCTCGCCATGCACTTCGCGGGCCGCCCGCAGCCGGACACGGACGTCGAGTGGGAGGTGCGGGCCGGGGTGCCGCACCTGGCCGGCTGCGGCGCGCACTTCCGGTGCGTGGCGCAGGACGTGCACGGCGCGGGCGACCACGTGCTCGTTATCGGCCTGGTCGAGGAGTTCCAGTCCGCCGGGCACCCGCCATTGCTCTTCTACCGGGGCAGCTTCGAGCATCTCCGCACCCCGGTAGTCCCCCAGCCGGCAACCGAGATCTTCACCGATTTCCCGGAACTCTGGTAACTGCCCTCTCACCCGTGGCAGCTCGTCGCGTTCGCCGAACAGGCGCCGTCCGAGTACGACACGGAAGGCTGG
>Ga0207678_10004968_pt1 | contig 11935 bp, 9 predicted proteins | sample KBSC63metaG_FD_184319 | JGI IMG/M metagenome (GOLD analysis project Ga0207678, IMG submission 184319) | Corn rhizosphere microbial communities from Kellogg Biological Station, Michigan, USA - KBS C6-3 metaG (SPAdes) (version 2) | ecosystem: Host-associated > Plants > Roots > Rhizosphere > Soil ... | reverse complement strand
GTCACCGCCTGAGATTGGTCATTTTGACCGCTTTGATCATTCTGGCCGTGCGGGTGATAGGCGTGCGGCTGCTCCGTCTGGGGCTGGAACGCCTCCCAGATTTCCGCAGCCTTGGGATCGCTTTCATCGGGGAAAGTACCGAACACCGGCTTTCCGCTCATCCGGTCGATCCGCACCCAGCGGATACCCGGCGGTGCAACGAAGGGGACTTTGGGCTGATCCTTTAAGGCTGTTTGAGCCCATTGCTTCCAGATTGGAGCGGCAACCGTGGCGCCCTGAACCCCGCCAAGCGGCTTCGGCTGGTCGTAACCCACGTAGACACCTGCGACGATGTCGGGGGTTCCTCCCACGAACCAGACATTGGTCGGACCGCTGGTGGTGCCCGTCTTGCCGAACAGCGGCCGATCGAGGTCACGCAGAATGACCGCGGTTCCCCGCTTGATCACGCCTTCCATCACATGAACCATCTGAAATGCAGCCATCGGATTGATCAGCTGCCGAGTCCGCGACGGCGGCCGCGGCATTGGCTTGCCATCCCAATCCGGGGCGTTGCAGCCCTGCATGATCTGGCAACGGTTGTCGGCGCGGTAGATCACCCTTCCGTTCCGGTCCTGCACATAATCGACCATCGTCGGGTTCACATCCCGACCCTGGTTGGCAAGGATCGCATAAGCATTCACCAGCCGCGCAACCGTGGTGTCGCCGGCCCCGAGCGCGATCGACAGATAGTTGGGATAGTCTCCAACCCGCAGCTTGCGAGCGGTGTCGGTAATCTTTGCCATTCCGATCTGCGAGGCGACCCGCACCGTCATCAGGTTGCGGGATTGCTCGAGACCCCATCGCAGGGTCCTGGGCCCGGCATAGCCGTGCTCGAAGTTCACGAAGCACTTGTTGCCCAGCCCCGCTCCCTGCCAGACGCAGAAAGGCGCATCTTCAACAATCGAAGCAGGCGTATATCCGTTTTCGAAGGCGGTCTCATAAACGATCGGCTTGAACGCCGATCCGGGCTGACGCTGCGCCTGCGTCGCCCTGTTGTAGCTCGATCCGACCACATCGAACCCGCCCTGCATCGCGAGGATGCGGCCAGTATGGACTTCCTCCGCCAGCATTCCTCCCGAAACGATCGGCACCGATCGAAGAGCGTACTTGCCGCCGCCGGTGTCCTTTACGACGATTACCATACCGGGCTTCAACGCATCGAAGGCGCTTCCCCCGACGCCGCGCACCGGCATCGAAGCTGCGGACGCCGGAAGGGTCGCGGTCGTGCCGTCGGCCAGGCCGATTTGAGCAGAACTACCCTCCTTGGACAGAACTACCGCCTTTCTCCAATCGGGAAAACCGGTGCCGACCGCCGCCCCATAGAGCTGGCTTACCCAGTCTTTTGAGACATCGATGCGAAGGCCTAGATCGTGCCAGCCTCTCGCTCCATCGAAGTTCGCGAGACCTTCACGAAGTGCGTCCGCCGCGGCTTCCTGCATGGCCGGCACGACAGATGTCCGCACCCAAAGACCGCCGGCATAGACGCTGTTCGGGCCATCCTTCGCATCCGCGCCGAACCGCTGGATCAGCTCGCGCCGCACCTCTTCCATGAAATAGCCGCCCATGTCCTGGACGATGTGACCGCTGCCATACCGAATGGTGCCCAGCGGCGCCGAATCCGCCGCTTGAAGCTCATCCTTGTTGATGTAGCCGTTGCGGTACATCTCATTGAGTACATAAGCGCGGCGGTCGAGCGCTCGCGCCGGATGCGCGGGCGAATAGTTGGTCGGGGATCGCGGCAAGGAGGCGAGATAGGCGGCCTCTGGCAACGTCAGGTCGCCGACATCCTTATCGAAATAGGCCCGCGACGCGGCCTGGACGCCGTAGGCATTGCGGCCGAAGAATGTTTCGTTGAGGTATAGCTCAAGGATTTGCTGCTTGGTGAGCGCATCTTCGAGGCGGAACGAGAGGATCGCCTCGCGGATCTTGCGGCCAACATTGTAACTGGAATCCTTGAGCAGATTCTTGGCAACCTGCTGGGTGATGGTTGAGCCGCCGGGTACGCGCCCTCCTCTGCCGACGTGGGTCGTATAATTGAATACGGCCTTGATGAAGCCGCCGTAGTCGATGCCGTGGTGACTGAAGAACGACTTGTCCTCAGCGGAGACGAATGCGTGCACCACAAGCGGCGGGATTTCGTCATAGGTGAGATTGACCCGCCTCTCCCGAGCAAACGTCTGAACAGGGTCGCCGTCATACGAGCGGATGTAGGTTGGAAGAGACGGCTGATAGGCGAGGAGCTCTTCGGTCGACGGGAGTCCCGTCGCAAAATACAGCCAAACGCCGGTGAAGATCGCAAACAGGCCTGCCGCCGCATAGGCAAGCCGCCGGACCCAGCGGCGCGAAAATATCGGATCGATCCAGTCGTGGACGCGCTCGTTGAACGCAACCATGTCCGGAAACGGAATTGAAGGGGGCGCCAGGCGTTCGAACTTCATGGATTCAGGTGCGGTCTAGCCGCTTCGGCCCCGCGCGGAAAGAAGGAAAGCTTCTGAAGTGCGTTCAGCGGAGTGATCGGGCTGCAATATCAGCCTCGATACTCCGGGCTAGCGCGGCGACGATGCGAGCCCTTTGTCCGGGCGAGCGGAGCGTCGCCTCGTCGTCGACATTGCTGATGTAGCCCGCTTCGAACAGCACCGCCGGAACCCCGGCTTCACGAAGCACTGCGAAATCGGCAAACTGGTGCGGTCGAGGCCGAAGCGTCACACCGCCCTCCGAACTTCGCACCAGCCGCTCCGCAAAGTCGGCAGACGCCCGCATCTGACTTCTGAGGGCAAGGTCAGAAAGGATCGCACCGACGGAGCCATCGTCGACTCCGGCCGCCGCCATACTCGCATTCGACTTGGCGGCCATTTGTGCAGCTTCCGCATCGGACGCCACTTCCGAAAGCGAGTAAACGGTTGCGCCGCGGGCCAGCGGATTCGGTGCGCTGTCCATATGAATGGAGACGTAAAGGCTCGCGCCTATGCGGCGGGCGAGCGCGGCTCGATCGTCGAGCGACAGGTAACGATCATCATCTCGAGTCAACGCAACTCTCACGCGGCCGTCGCTCGCCAGTTTGTCCCGGAGCTCGCGGGCGAATTGCAGGGTGAGCTGCTTTTCCGTGATGTCGCCCGATACGGCCGTCGCGCCGGGGTCCTGACCTCCGTGGCCCGGATCGATGAGCACGATCGGCCTTCCTGGAACACGGGCCTGGGTAATGGCGATCGCCGGCGCCGGAGGCGGGAGTGCGACCGTGACACCGGATTCCCCGACGCTCCCGCTCGCTCTTCCCGCGGCTGCGAGCACAAGCACGGCCGCAACAGCGGCCGAGACGAGCCCGGCTCCCGCAATCACCCGCTTAGATTTTACCCACCGCAATTGCTTATCCATGCGCAATTCGAGGCTGAGCTTATCATTCCATATGGTTAACGGCTACTTATTCTCTTTCTCGCAGGCTCTTGCCCGATTGTGTTGCGAAGGCTGCCCGCCAATGCTAACCGCCATTAATCCACTCGGCAGTTGCTGCCGCAGGATGGCGCCGCCGGTCCATCGGCCCGCGGCCTTCACAGGTTGACGCTGCATGATGCCACTAAACGCCTCCCGTCCGCTCTCTTCAGAGCCGAGGGACGCGTCTCCCGCTTTCAAGCCCGGGATAGCTCAAGCAGCAGAGGCACAGTTCATCACTTTTGCCAGCAAGGCCGGTCATAAGCCGCACCGCCTGGCCTCAACAATCGCGCGCCCGCCCTCGTCAGCGGCGGCCCGGCGCGCCCGGAGAATTTTCAATGTCCATGCGCATGCTGATCGATGCGCGCCACCCGGAGGAAACCCGGGTCGCCGTCGTCAAGGGAAACCGGATCGAAGAGTTTGATTTCGAATCCGCTGAGCACAAGCAGCTCAAAGGGAACATTTATCTAGCCAAGGTCACCAGAGTAGAGCCATCGCTTCAGGCGGCCTTCATCGACTTTGGCGGCAATCGCCACGGTTTCCTCGCTTTTAGCGAAATCCATCCTGACTATTACCAGATCCCGAAGGCTGACCGTGAAGCCCTGCTTCGCGAAGAAGCCGAACATGCTGCAGAAGAAGAGCGGCTTCGCGCCGCCCAGGAGCATGCCGAAGACTCGGATGAGGGTGATGCTGATGCCGATGACGGAGATGAAAATGCCGACGCACCTGAAGAGGCAGCCGAGGCAGGTTCCGATTCCGCGCGGTCGCCGGTCGACGAATCCGCTGCCGATGAGCTGAGAAAGAAGCGTCAATCGCTCCGCCGGCGCTACAAGATCCAGGACGTCATTCAGCGCCGCCAGGTGCTGCTTGTGCAGGTCGTTAAAGAGGAGCGCGGCAACAAGGGCGCGGCGCTCACAACCTACCTCAGCCTGGCCGGCCGTTATTGCGTCCTCATGCCAAACACTTCGCACGGGGGTGGCATCAGCCGGAAAATCTCGAACGGCGCCGACCGAAAGCGGCTGAAGTCGATAATGTCCGACCTCAAGCTGCCGTCGACCATGGGGCTCATCGTCCGCACCGCCGGGCTGTCGCGCACGAAGGTCGAGATCAAGCGGGACTTCGACTATCTTGCGCGGCTATGGGACGAAATCCGTGAGCGCACCCTGAAGAGCAGCGCTCCGGCTCTGATCTACCGCGACAGCGACCTGATCAAGCGCGCCATCCGCGATCTTTACAACCGCGACATCGACGAGGTGATCGTGGAGGGCGAAGAAGGTTACAAGGCAGCCCGCGGCTTCATGAAGCTGCTGATGCCCAGCCACGTCCGCCGGGTGAAGCAGCACAGCGAAGAAACGCCCCTGTTCCAGCGCCACGGCGTCGAGGACCAGCTTTCAGCCATGTATCAGCCGGTGGTCCAGCTGAAATCCGGTGGATACCTCGTCATCAACCCGACGGAAGCACTGGTCTCGATCGACATCAACTCGGGCCGATCCACGCGCGAATACAATATCGAGCAGACCGCCTTCAGCACCAACATAGAAGCTGCAGCGGAAATCGCCCGCCAGCTTCGTCTTCGCGACATGGCTGGGCTGATCGTCATCGATTTCATCGACATGGAGCAGCAGAGTCACGTCCGCAAAGTCGAAAAGGCGATGAAGGAAGCGCTGAAGAACGACCGCGCGCGGATCCAGGTCGGACGGATCAGCAGCTTCGGCCTGATGGAAATGAGCCGACAACGGCTCCGCACGGGCGTCCTCGAAGCTTCGACCAAGCCGTGTCCGCATTGCGAAGGCACCGGGCTGATGCGCACCGCGTCATCCGCGGGTCTCTCGGCGCTTCGTCTGATCGAGGACGAGGCGGCGCGCGGGCGCGGATCGCAGATTCTGCTTCGTGCGGGGCGGGATGCCGCCGTCTACCTGCTGAACAAGAAGCGGTCGGAACTCGCTGAAATCGAAGGTCGCTACGGTGTCTTTATCGAGGTCGTGATCGACGATGCCTTCGAAGGCGCGAAGATGGCGGTGGAAAGCTCTGGGGCCCGGCCGCAGCGCGTCATCCCGGCACCTCAGCCCGTCGAAGCCGAGGCCGAAATCGACGAGGAGGAAGAAGAAGAGGAACTCGAAGCGGCGCTCGGCGAAACCGAGGAATTGGAAGAGCAGGGTGAAGAGGAAGGTGAAGGCAATCGCCAAGGTCGCAAGCGGCGGCGGCGGCGGCGCGGAGGGAGAAATCGCCGACGAGGCGGCGGTGAATCGGCCGAAGGCGCAGCGTTGGCTGATGAAGTTCCACCGCCGATTGAAGAGGTGCCGGTGGAATCGGAACCAGAGCCGCCGCAACAAGAGGAAGCTGCTGGGAACCAAAAGCCGAAGCGGCGCCGTCGGCGTAGAGGTGGCAAGGACACCGCCGACGAGTTGATAGAAATCGATACCGCGGCGGTGGAGGCGGAGCCACACAGCTCACCAACAGCGGAGCCGCCGACTGAGGCCCAAACGCCGATTGCCGCGTCTGAGCCTGAGCCTGAGCCGAAGCCGAAAAGAGGCGGCCGCCGCAAGAAAACTGCCGAACCCGTCGCGGAGGCACCTGAAGAGGCCACGGCCGCCGAGCCGGAAGAGAAGCCAAAGCGGCGCACACGGAAAGCAAAGGCCGACGCGACTCCGGTCGACTCGGCGCAGCCCATGGAGTCCGCACCGCCTCCCAGCGCGGACAATGACTCCGCCGAGGAACCGGAGGGCGGGCCTCGCCGCGGGTGGTGGCAGAGGACCTTCGGATAAGATTTCATGCGGGGTTCAGGCCGTTGGTGTGATGGACCCGGCATGAAATCCGCGCTGTCCCGAGCAATGCGCGCCCTCATGCTCGCGCTGGTGCTGGCGCTGTCGTTTTCCCAAACGGCAGCGGCGGCTGCAGACGACAACGGCCCGGCGATCCTACGCGACACCGAAACGGAACAGATGTTCCGCGACATGTCGCTGCCATTGATCAAGGCGGCAGGACTCGATCCGGAAGCTGTGCACGTCGTGCTGCTCAACGATCCGGAGATCAACGCCTTCGTCGCAACCGGGCAAACGGTTTACGTTCAGTCCGGTCTCCTGCTGGATTGCGATAACGTGAATCAGTTGCAGGGCGTCGTCGCTCACGAACTCGGGCACGTCACCGCCGGCGATTCGATCCGTTCGGGCGAAGGCGAGCATCAAGCGCTCGGTGTGTACCTTGCGACCATGGTTCTTGGCGCCATCGCCGCGGCCGCCGGATCGCCCGATGCGGCAATTGGCCTTGCCCAAATGGGCCAGAGGGCGGCGATCGGGAAAATCCTGGCGTTCACTCGAGGGCAGGAGGCGACCGCCGATGCCTCCGCCGCCAAGTTCCTTCACATTGCCGGGATCAGCGGAAAGGGCATGCTCGATTTCTTCGGCAAGCTTCAGAACGAGGAATATCGGCTGGCGGACTATTCCACCGACAGCTTCGACCAGGATCACCCGCTGACCTCCGAGCGAATCCAGGCGCTCCAGCAGAAGTTCCAGGCCGACCCAGCGTGGAACAAGCCGGTCGATGCGCAGCTGAACGAGCGTTTCCTGCGGGTGAAAGCCAAGCTGCTGGGATATGTCGATCCGAGGCAGGCTCTGCTGAGGTATCCAATTGGAGACAACAGCATCCCGGGCCATTACGCGCGCGCTTACGCTTACCATATGGGCGGCTATCCCACTCAGGCGTTAGCCGAAGCCGATGCCCTTCTCGCAGATGAGCCGCACGATCCGTATTTCCTCGAGCTGAAAGGGCAAATCCTTCTGGAGGACGGCCGGGCGGCGGAGGCTGTGCCGCCGCTTCGGGAAGCAACTCAGCTCTCGGGTGAGAAGCCGCTGATTGCGGCGCTGCTGGGCCACGCGTTGGTCGCCACTGAAAACCCGAAGAATTACGCGGAAGCCGAGCAGGTTCTGAAAGCCGCAGTCACTCGCGACGACGATGACCCGGATGCGTGGTTCCAGCTGGGCATCATCTATGACCGGCAGGGCGACCAGGCCCGCGCGGCGCTGGCTACCGCGGAGCGCAGCTATCTGCAGGCGGATCATAAAATGGCGCTGGCAAGTGCGGAAATGGCAATGAAAGGCATCCCGCCGGGCACCCCGGACTATCTTCGGGCGCAGGATATCGCCATGGTCGCGAAGGCTCAGCTCAAGGACAAGAAAGACAAGGGGCAACAGTGAGCGATTCGCAAAGGCCGCCCTCCGGCAGATGGGTGGCGGGAATAGGCGGCGGAGTGGTGGGCGCCGCGCTCATGGCCGCCTTCCTGATCTTCGCAGTCCCGCATTATTTCGCGGGGCGAATTGTCCGTGCGGGCATGATGGCCGATCCACAGGTGCTGCTCGATGCCGGCGAGGCATTGCACGATCAGCAATATGCACCGGTTCTCGCCGCACATCGGGCTGAGCTGGAGACTCCGTTCGGCACGTCCTGGAAGGGCGCCAGCAAGCCGGACGTCACTCTCGTCGAATTTTACGACTATGCCTGCCCCTATTGCAAAGCGAGCAACCCGGCCCTCGACCAGTTGCTCAAGAGCGACCCGAAGGTCCGCATCGTCTATCGCGAATTGCCGATTCTCGGCGATCCAAGCGTCGCAGCGGCTCGGCTTTCGCTCGCCGCCTCGAAGGCGGGGCGGTTCGCGCAATTCCACGACGCGCTGTGGGCTGCGGGTAGACCCGACCCTCAAACGATTGCCACAGCCGCGCAAGCCGCTGGAATTCCCGACCAGCCGGTCGAGACGCCCGAAGCCGACGCCGAGCTCAAGAAAAACTTCCAGCTAGCCGGCGCTCTCGGCGCAACTGGGACGCCGTTGTTCATAATCGGGAACCGCGTGATCAACGGCGCGGTCACCTATGCGATGCTGAAATCCGCAGTCGACGAGGCGCGCCCGAAGGGCTGAAGGAGGAGCGTCAGTCGCTGACGGGTCCTTTGAACCCCTGCGCCACCACATACCACTCGCTCGAATCTTTGCGGCTCGCGGGGGGTTTGGCGTGCTTCACCGTTTCGAAATGGCGCTTGAGGTCCGCGACCAGGCTATTGTCGGCGCCTCCGGCGAGCACCTTCGCGACGAAGGAGCCACCCGGCTTCAGCACCTCTTTCGCGAATTCAAATGCCGTCTCGACCAGACCCATGGTCCTCAGGTGATCGGTCTGTTGATGCCCGACCGTATTGGCGGCCATGTCCGACAGCACCAGGTCGGCCGCACCCCCCAGTGCATTCTTCAGCCGCTCCGGCGCTGCATCATCCATGAAGTCCATCTGCAGGATCACCACGCCCTCGATCGGCTCCGTCGGCAGCAGGTCGATCCCAACCACCTTTGCCTTCGGCACGTGCCGGCGAACCACCTGCGCCCAGCCTCCCGGCGCTATGCCGAGATCGACCACGGCGTGCACGCCCTTCAGCAGCCCAAATCGCTCGTCTAGCTCCAGCAGCTTGTAGGCTGCACGGCTGCGGTAGTTCTCCGCCTTCGCCCGCCGCACATAGGGATCGTTCAGCTGTCGCTCCAGCCAACGTGTGGAAGACGCGGATCGGCTGCGTGCCGTCCGAACTCGCTGGCGAGGACCCCGCACTAAAGCTTGTGCCCGTCCTGGGCCATCAGCAAACGCAGGATCCCCTCGCGGATGCCGCGATCCGCCACCCCAAGGTTCTTTGCGGGCCAGATCTCAAGGATCGCCTCGAGGATTGCACAGCCCGCCACCACCAGGTCGGCCCGCTCAGGGCCAATACAGGGCAGGCTGGATCGCTCGTCGTAATCCATCTCTGCGATCATCCCGCTGATCGTCCGCATCGCATCGATCGGAACGTGAAGTCCATCCACCGCGCGCCGGTCGTAGCTCGGGAGGGCAAGATGGACGCTGGCGAGAGTCGTCACCGTGCCGCTGGTGCCGAGAAGGCGAATGTCGCTTCGACTTCTGGGCAGCGTGGCTTCGAACTGATCGAACGAGCGACGCACCCGCTCCCGCATGCGCTTGTACGCAGAAAGCCGCTCGCTGCCGTCAATGGCTTCCCGGCCCTCGCTTTCCGTAAGCGACACGACTCCCCACGGGGCGCTCCACCAGCTGCGGATCTGCGGGCCGGTGCCCGTCTGTTCGATCAGCACCAGCTCGGTCGAGCCGCCGCCGATATCGAAGATCATCGCCGGGCCATCCCCTGGCTCCAGCAGTTTATGGCAGCCGAGCATTGCCAGCCGGGCCTCCTCCTGCGGCTCGATAATCTCGAGTGCGATCCCGGTTTCCTGCCGCACTCGGTCGATGAACTTGCGGCCGTTCGCCGCGCGCCGGCACGCTTCCGTCGCTACGGAGCGGGATAGCGAGACCTTGCGGCGCCTCAGCTTGTCGCCGCAGATTGCAAGGGCCGCGACGGCTCGGTCCATGGCATCGTCCGACAACCGCCCGGTCCGCGAAAGTCCTTCACCGAGTCTGACGATCCGGGAGAAGGCATCCACCACGGTGAAGGCTCCGTTGCCCGGCCGCGCGATCAAAAGGCGGCAGTTATTGGTGCCGAGATCGAGCGCACCATATGTGCGGCGGGAGATTTGGTTATGATCATGGGGCCGCGGCTGCGGCGAATTCGTGATGGCCGGCCCATGGCTCGGTTGCGGGGCCGGCGCGCTGGCGGCTTCCTGCGCCATGACCAAACGCCCAATCTTATCCTGCGCCGCCCTATGTCAGACGGCTGACTTGGGCCGAATGTAGGCCGGAATGGCTCAAAAGGGCAAGTTCCTGAAAGGAAACTGCCCGCGGCGTTGACACTGACGGCCTCAAATCTCTATCTCGCCCGCGCCGCTACAGAAGAGCGCATTGCCCCGTCGTCTAATGGTAAGACTACGGACTCTGACTCCGTCAATCGTGGTTCGAATCCACGCGGGGCATCCAGCTTGGCAGTATTATGCAGCAAGCGCACCATAGGTGTAGGCCGACATAAGCCCCTGCGTTTAGCAACGGCGGGGGTCCGTCCACCGCCTAACAAGGGTGCTGCGGCAATGCAGCACCCCGAGGAGGATGCCTAACCGCCCTTCACATAGCCCATGGCTTCGACGATTCGGCCGTCGGCGACGCGCATCAGGTTGACGCCGCGCACCGATTGTCCCTCGCCCCAGCGATAGCGCCAGCGGATGACGCCGCGGTCGCCGGCAACCCACACGTCCTCGAGATCGAAGCTCGTCCCCGGCGCAGTCGCGATGTCGGTCCACAGCCCGATGCAGGCATCGCGTCCTTCGTAGCGCGCGCCCTCGGGCGCGGGCACGCTATTCTCGACGACGCAGCCGGCCGCGACTAGGTCCGCAAGCGGCGCCGGGTCGTGGGTCTGGAAGACATCATTGAAACGATCGAGAATGTCGCGGGTCCTGGCGCTCTGTTCGTCGGCAATATTGTTCATCATGTCCTCCATTCGTTGGGGCTGGCTGACCAGTGCCTTCAGGCAGCGAGCGGCCGAGCGGCGCCGACCAGCCGGCTCGTGAGCGTGATCGCCGGGACTGCGGCCAGCGCACGGGAGACGAGGCACCCTGCCTTGGCGGTCTCGGCCACGCGTTCGAATGGCTCCTCGGAGATGCCCTCGACCTCGGCCTCGGTCGAAAGCTCGATCCGTGTGAGCGTCGGGCCCGCCTCGGTCATGCCGATATGGGCTGCGGCGCTCGTGCGGATCGAGGGCCGCCGGAAAACGGGCCGCGGAGGCGGCAAGTTTGCACATAAACGATCCTTATATGTCGATCGGTCTGCATAATCTGTAGACCGGTTGACATAATCGGTCAAGCAGGTAAGAAAAGAGCATGTCGGCAGACACGCGCCAACGAATGCTCGAAGCCACCGCTCGGCTCGTGCGCGAGCGCGGCTATAGCGGGACGTCATTGAATGCGATCCTGGTCGCAAGCGAGGCGCCCAGGGGGTCGCTGTATTATCACTTTCCGGGAGGCAAAGACGATCTGATTGCCGAAGTGACCGAGGCCAGCATAGACCAGGTCACGGCTGCACTGACCACTATCATGGAGGCGGAAGAGCGGCCCTCGCAGGCGGTGCGCCGGATCTTCGAAGCGACTGCGGACATGCTCCGCGGCAATCAATTCAGGGAAGGCTGCCCGGTCGCGCCGATCGTGCTCGACGGAACCGAAGGCATCCCGGAGCTCGCTACGATCACTCGGAATGCTTTTGAAACCTGGATCGGTATCATCGCCGATGGCTTCGAGCGGCGGGGCATTCCGGCAGGCCGCGCACGAAGGCTCGCGATCCTCGTCGAATCGGCGATCGAAGGCCTGATGGTGATCGCCCGCGCGACCTCGGATACGGGGCCGATCGATGCGGTGGTCGAGGAGCTCGCCGCGCTGCTCGATGGTGCCGTCGCCGACGGGACCCTCGGCGGCCATCGCGGCCAGGGCTAACGGAAGATCAGCGCGGCGCCGAGCGCCGCTTTGGCGGAGACGAAGATTCCGCCTGTGGGCGAGTCGGTGACCGGCATTCGACTGGTT
>Ga0207678_10004967_pt1 | contig 11937 bp, 2 predicted proteins | sample KBSC63metaG_FD_184319 | JGI IMG/M metagenome (GOLD analysis project Ga0207678, IMG submission 184319) | Corn rhizosphere microbial communities from Kellogg Biological Station, Michigan, USA - KBS C6-3 metaG (SPAdes) (version 2) | ecosystem: Host-associated > Plants > Roots > Rhizosphere > Soil ... | reverse complement strand
CCATCCCCCTGGCCCCCGGTCCCGCCGGTCGCGGAATTGCCTCCGGCGCCGCCGCGCCCGGTTGCGTTCAGGAAGAGGTCCTGGATCGTGACGGTGGATTGTCCCAGCGTGCAGCTTTCCGAACACGATTCCGCAATCGAACCGACGACGAACTCCGTCTCGCCGCCGAATCCCGCGCCACCGGTCCCGCCGGTTCCACCGGCCCCCGAACCGCCATGTCCGCCAATGGCGCGCGCAAGCAGGTCGGCTTCGCCACCCACGTCGAAAAAGCCCGACGCAACCTGGATAATCGCCGTCCCGCCGTAGGAATCCCCGCCGTTGAGCGTGGCCGCTCCTCCGTCGGGAACCCCGTCGCCCGTAAGGTCGGCATTGCCGTTGGCGTTGAGAATGAGGTCGCCGGTGACCCCGACGTTGCCCCCGTCGACGAACAGGTTCGCATAGCCTCCGCTGGAATCGCCACCGTTGCCGCTGATCGCGTTCCCGCCCGTGGCGCTGACATTGAGGTTGACCGACGGTGCGGTCAGGTTGCCCGCCACGTACATGTAGGAATAGCCGCCGTCGGCAGCGCCGCCGTTGGCGCCATTTCCGCCGATCGAGGAAGCCTGGAGGTCGATCGCGGCATCGACGGCTGCGCCCGAGTAAAGCTCCAGGTCGGACTCGCCGCCTTCTGCATAGCCGCCGTCGCCAGTCGAGCCTGTACCGCCAGTGGCGTTTGCCTGGATCGAGAAGATTCCGCCGGACTGGGCCGCGCCGTCGACGGTCGCGCTCGAATAACCTCCGTAGCCGCTTCCGCCAGAAGCGCCATTGCCGCCGAACGCGTTCGCAAGGACGTAGATATTCGGCGACGTTAGTGCCCCAACGATGTCGATGGACGCACTGCCCCCGTTTGCCGAACCACCGGTACCGGCAAAGCCAGCGCCACCTTCGGCGCGCGCGGTGCTCTCGATGAAATCGGCGGTCAGCGATCCATTGACGCTGATTGTCGCGACGCCGCCTGTCGCCAGGCCGCCATTCGCGCCGTCCCCGCCTTCCCCGCGGGCGGTGACGAGGAACTGGTTGGAAACCGTGGCGCCCGCGCCGTTGAAGACGGCTTCGTTGTAGCCGCCCGCGCCTTCGCCCCCGTTGCCGCTGGTGGACGCTCCGCTGCCGCCGTTGCCGCCAATGCCATAGTTATTGGAAGCATAATCGTTAAGGGCGAGAGCGGAATCGACGCCGGAGAAAAAGCTCGAGGCGCCACCTTCGCCATAGCCACCGCCGCCGCCAATGCCCGACGAACCGTCGCCTCCATTGCCGCCAACTCCAGACGCGTCGCTGATCCATTCGCCACCGGCGAGGCCGCCAATGATGGAGGTCGTGATTGACCCGCCGTAGCCGGCGCCGCCCGTGCCTCCTGTCGCGCCGTTCCCGCCGAGTCCGCCACGCCCCCGCGCACTCGCGGTCAGCGAGCCGACCACCAGCGATGCATTGGGCGTCGAAGATTCGATGGCGATCGTGCCGCCATAGCCATCGCCGCCGAGCATTCCCGAGCCGATGCCGTTGCCACCCGTGCCGATGACCTGGAGGTTGGTCGTACCGACGGTCGTGACTCCGGGATTGACGTCGCCGTCCAAGTTCGCAGCGAGCAGGAAAGTGCCGCCCCAGCCCGTAGCGGACTGGATCGTGCCGGTACCTCCGACGCCGTTGGCCTGGCCGGTAAGCGTTCCCGTGAGATTGAAATTGCCTTCCCGCGTTCCGGCATAGGCATCGCCGCCGAAACCCTGTCCCCCGTTCGCAGCATTGCCGCCGAGTCCGTTTGCATGGACCGCCGCATCTGCAAGCGCTGCGCTGCCACCGATGTCGGCGCTATCGACACCGGCGTAGATGCCGGCGGTGCCGCCGTGGCCGGCGCCTCCCTCAGTCGTTCCATTCCCCCCGGTTCCGTCGGCAAGGACGGAAGAAAGACCATTGACGGTAAGGTGGCCGTTGGAGTCGACCGCTCCGGCTTCGGAATCGCCGCCGTAGCCGTCACCGCCGATTCCCGAGCTCGCATTTCCGCCCGCTCCGGACGCGTCGGAGGTTAGCGTTCCCGCAGTCACCGACCCAACTGCGCTGAGGGTGGCCCCTCCGCCATCGCCCCCGCCGCCGGCCGAGCCTCCGTTACCGCCGAATCCCTGCGCGAACAGCTGCACATTTCCGGCGGAAACCGAGCCGTCGATATCCATCTTGGCGTTGCCGGCAAAGGCATTGCCGCCAACATCGCCGGTGCCACCGAACGCGCTACTTACGGTCAACAGCGATCCGGCGAGGTCGATGCTGCTATCCGGCGATACGTAAACGGTTGTGGAGTTGGAGTAGGCCGAGCCGCCCTGGGAGGTTCCGTTGCCAGCGACAATCACTCCGCCGACAAAGAGGTCCGCGGCCGGATTGCTGCTGGTGATGGAGCCGCCGTTTGTCACGGAGACGCTTGCGGTCGCGCCCGACGCATCGCCGCCGATCGCTCCATTTCCCGCGAATGTCTGGGAAGAAACGATGGTCCGGCCAGCCAGGACGACCTGGGCCGCGTCCACATTCAACGTCGCGCTGCCACCGGAAGCCGACCCGCCGTTGCCGCTTCCCGAACCTTTGCCGCCGGTGCCACCGGCAACGCCGCCATTGGCGCCGATCGTCAGTAGACCGCCGTTCACGGCATAGATGTTGCGGGTTCCGCCGATTGCGTCGCCGCCGGTGATATTGAGCGTCGAAGAGGTCGAATCTCCCCCTTGCCCGAACACGCTCAGGAGCACGTTCGGCGCCGACATGGTCCCATTATCGACGCCGATGTCGAGTTCACCGCCCACCCCGAGGCCGCCGGTGCCGCCCTCGCCCGACGCATTGCCGCCGTAGCCGCGAGCAAGGATCCGGGTCGCATTCACGAGGTCGGCCGGCAGCACAAGGTTGCCGCCTGTGTCCGAGCGCAAAGTTACAAGGCCGCCGGTGCCGGCCCCTCCCGTTCCGGTGGTCGAGTCCCCTGCGAACCCCTGGGCGGACAGAAGCGCATTGAATTCATAGTCCGGCGCGTCGAACGTGACACTCGCGATGGTGAGGTTGCTGCCGGGCCCGCTCGCCAGCAGCTCGGCCGTTCCGCCGGTGGCGTTACCGCCGACACCCCCGCCCGAGGCATTTCCGCCGAACGCGTCGGCCGCGACCAGCACCGTGTTGGCGTTGATCGCGCCACCGTTGTCAGCGGCGAGGGTCGAAACGCCGCCCGCTGCATTGCCCCCAATGCCGTCGCCGCCCGCGCTGGCCGTCGCCGTAGTGCCGACGAAGACCCTGTCCGCCTGGAGATTGCCGTTGACCGTGATCGAGGCCGATCCGCCCTGCGCATCGCCGCCGTTGACGACGCCGATGCCACCCCCCGACTGTCCGCTCGCCTGAACGATGACTCCGGATGTCAGTGATCCGTTGACGGTGATCGAGGAATTGCCTCCGACGGCGTTGCCTCCATTCTGTCCGTTCGCAGCAAAACCGTAGGAGGTAACGACAAAGCCGAGCGGGGCGCCATCTTGCCCGCAAGTCAAGCAGCCGATCGCGCTCGCCTCGCCATCAATGGTGACGGTATTCGATCCGCCCTGGGCGTTCCCGCCATCGCCCGCCCCCGATGTCCCAGTTCCGACGTCGCCGCCAACGCCGTTTGTGAAGCCCGTAAACGCGAAGGAATCGAACGCTCCCGAAGCGCCAACGTTGACGATCGTCGTCCCGCCATGCCCGTAGCCGCCGTTGCCGCCGTTGCCATCGGACCCGACGCCGCCCGTGCCGCCGACGCCAAGCGTCCGGAGGGTGGTCATACCGCTATGCAGCAGGCCATCGGCGAGAAGCCAGCTGTTGCCGCCATAGCCGTCGCCTCCAGCGCCCCCGGTCGCGCCGAAGCCGCCGCCACCGCCCTGTCCTTTGTTGAACACCCAGACGTCACCAGCCGGCAGCGTTCCGCCGAAGCCGTCGGGACCGCCACTTATACTGCCGCCGCTGAGAATCTGGATCGTGGCGTCGCCGCCGATGCCCGTCCCGCCCGTACCGGTCGAAGCGAAGCCGCCCTGCCCGATCGCTCGCAGGTCGGCTCCGCCGGTAATCACCATATTCGAATCGTGTGCCGCGTAGAGGAGGACGCCGCCCGCATCTCCGCTTCCGCCAAAGCCTGCTCCACCATCGGCGCCGTTGCCGCCCGTACCGTTGGCGTTGAGACCGACATAGGTAGCCGTCGTCTCTCCGGACGCCGCGAAGATGGCGCCGCCGCCGGTCCCGGTCCCGCCGTCGCCGTCGCTGGCCGCAATTCCCAGACCGCCGTTGCCGCCGTTGCCTGTCGAGATGACATTCACGTCCGCGAACGCCGCCGAGCCCGTACGATCGGTCGTGGCCGTCGGGTTCCAGGTTCCTGCCTGCGCGGTGCCGCCGACCGCATCTCCGCCTGACCCGCCCGTCTGCCCGGCGCCTCCTGCGCCTCCGTTTCCACCGATCGCGGAAGATGTCAGCGAGAGGCTGGTCAGGGAGAGGGAGGCGCCATTGACGTCGGCGAGCGCATAAGACCCTCCGGTATTGAATCCCTCGTACAGGCCGCCTGCCGCCGAACCACCCGCGCCCGCCGCGATGCCGCTGCCGTCGCCCGCACCGCCGGCACCGCCTGCAGCATTGCTGCTGATCGTCGCTGTCGTTCCGGTGATCGAGCCTGCGGTGCCGCCTTCGCTGGAATCAGCTTCGACATAAGCGACGCCGCCCGTAGCGCTCCCGCCCGTCCCTCCAAAACCGATAGACGCGTTACCACCTGTGCCGGTCGCGGAAGCATAGATATTGCCGCCGATAGCGACCGATCCGCCCGTCGACCCGACGCCCGAATGGCCGCCCTGACCGAAGCCGCCGTCCTGGCCGATGCCGCCAGTGCCGCTTGCGGACGTGAGCACGTTGCCGCCGACCTGCAGGGTGCCATCGCCAGCCGAGTAGAGGTCGGCGATTCCGCCGTAGCCTGCTCCCCCGCCGATCCCCGCTGCACCGGCCCCGCCGTTACCGTCGGCATTGAGCGTGGCATCGCCGGTAACGAGGAAGCTGCCGCCGACCGACCCGACGTGGACCTCGCCGCCCCTGCCTTCGCCCCCGGCGAAGCCAAGGGTCAACTGCTGCCCGCCGAAGGCGCTTGCGACGGCGCTGAAATTGCCGTTGACGAGAAGCTCGCCGCCTTGGCCCGTGTTGACGTTGATCGTTCCCCCGAGCGCGTCGACGAGCTGCCAATCTTCAATTCCGCTGTTGGAGTGCCCCACGCCGTTGGCGGAAAGGAGCATGCCATTGGTGACGATCGATCCTTGATCGTCGACATAATCCGTCGAGCTGATGTCGATCGTGCCGCCACGACGCTGGTCGCCATAGTCGATCGTCGGGTCGTCGATCCCGTCGACGTTGACGTTGGCGACTCCACCGACGCCGATTGTGCCGCCGAACGCGTCGATCTGCGCGCTTCCGCCGTAGCCCGGATAGGATTGAGCTGTCATGCCGAGGTTGCCGCCGATGAGGACGGACGAGGCCGGATCCGCGAACAGCTTCAGCTGGGTTGCCGGCAGGTACAGCGGGTTCGCGCTGAAGAGGCTGACGTCCCCATCGACGTTCAGGGTGTTGCCGTTCGACGCGCCAAGCGTGACCGTTCCTTCGTCCCAGGCATCGAAGCTGTTGAGCGCGAGGTCGCCCCTGAAATCGATGCTGCCGCTACTTGCACCGACGTTGATCGAACCGTTGGACAACGCGACGAGGTCGGAAAGATAAGTGCCTGGGCCAATGTCCATGCCCCCTGGCTGGACCACACTCGAGTTGTAGCCGCGCTCGAGATCGCCGCCGAGATCGTTCAAATTATATCCCGTGGCGAGAACAATCTGCCCGTTCTCGTACCCGGCGACGCTGGCATCGAAGCCGGCCGTCCCGCCAAGCAGCATCGTCAGTGCCTGGTTCTTCGGAACCGCCACCATGTAGGCGCGATGATTGGCCGAGAGGCTCGCAGTATCGCCGCCGGTCGTCGAACCGCTGTGGACAATGCCCTGGGCATCGTCGGTTCCGCCGTCGAGGTCGACCTGGATGTCGAACAAGCCCTGGTTCATCGTCATCGACAGCGAGGTCGCAGCGACATAGGCGGCGGAGCCGTCGACCCTGAGGGTGCCGCCTTGTTCGATCCGCGGGGCAACGAGCGCGACGTAGCTGTTCTGCTCGAGCGCGTTGATCTGCGCGCCGCCGAGTATCTGGATCGCCGACGCCGAATCAGTCGGCGCCGAGAACGAGGCCGAAAAGCCATTGGAATCGGCGGTAAATCCATTGGGCAGATCCGCGGTCGAAAGAAGCAGGCCGCCGACGTCAATCACGGCGCTCGAGCCGATGATGATTCCGCCCGGGCTATAGAACCAGACATGGCCGCCGGTGGACGAATTGATACCATCGGTGATCTGCCCGATCACCTGTCCGTTCAGCATGATCGAACGGCTGGGATCGGTCGGTACAATTCGATTGAGGACCGTATAGTCCGACGTCAGGTTTGGATTGTTGACAAAGGTCGCGACGTTTCCCGACGGCAGGAAATCGATCGGGCCGGTGCCCGTCGAATCGTAGGGCGACCAATTGATCGTAGCGTTCGGGCTGTTGACGGTGACCGTTTCGCTTCCGATCGTCGCGCGATTGTAAGTGACGGACCCAACCGCGGTCGTCGGGTTTCCCTGGAATGCGCCTGCCGGAGCAACCTGCGCCTCAGCCTTTTGCGGAAGGGCCAGCGACGCGGCGATGGCGGCGATCGCGCAGGATACGAACAGCTTGCTACGCTGCCGGCGAAGCGTCGGCGGGACTTGCGCTGTCATCGATAGCTCCACGGCCACAGGCGAGTTGTCAGCGAAATGAGGAATCTCGGATCGGGCTTGCGGCCCGGATCGCCGAGACGAGTAAGGGGAACTGCGAGTCCGGCATCGAGCGTGAAGCGGTCGAAAACGACCCGCGCTCCGCCGCCAATCGAGTCGAGATGCTTCGAACCCGCGAGGACGACGAGCTTGTCGAGGTTGCTCACCCGCGCGTGATCCCAGAAGACGTAGCCTTCGACGGCGGCCTTGTTCGCGGCTTTCGGAATGCGCGTCCCGACTCGGATTTCGGCCTGCGTTCCCCAACCACGGTCGCCGAGCAGCGCTCCTGGATCATAGCCGCGCCCGACCGTGTAATTGCCGGCCGAGAATTCCTCGAAGCTCAGCAGCGGCTTCCAGGCATATTGGGCGCGAGTGCCGAGGGCGAACGTCAGCTCCGGAATTGGGCGGTATTCACCGTAGAGCAAAGCGCGAACCACAGCCGCAGTCGAAATACCCTCGGTGCGGCTCGGCCCGATGTTCGGGGCGGCGCACTTGATCCCGGCCGGACCGCAGGGATCGGTGGCGCCGAAGATGTCCAAGCCCTTGCGGAATTCGAACTGGCTGGTGACGTGCCATTCAGGCTCCGCGAGCGACCTGCCCTTCGAGAAGCGCGTGCTCAGCGCATCGAGATTGAGCCGAAGGAATCCGACGCGAAGCTTGTCGCGGCTGAGCGTCTTCGAGTTCAGGTCGACGACCTGGTTGACGTAATCCAGCCCGCCCGAGCCACGCAGCGTGGTGCCGAGCGTGCGGACAAACGGATAGTCCAGCTGCACCGTCGCGAGCAAAGTCCGCGCGCGGATGTCCGACCCGCCGGGAATCGATGGGTGCGCCCAGGCATAAGTGAAAAGACCGCCAGCGCCGAAACCGTTGGATCCAAAGCGGAAGTCGTGCCCGACCTGGAGCGTCTGTTGCTCATCGAAGTCGGCGGTCGAGAAGGCCGACAGCGTCGTCCGGTCGGCAAGGCCGGTCAGACCGAAGAACTGGCCACGGACGAATCCGCCCCAGGGGCCAAGCGCATGGGAGCCGCCGTTCTGAATGTTGAAATCCGCATAAGCCGGGGTCCGCTGGACCGTGACGTCGCCGAGAACTTCGCCCGGCTTCGTGCCAGCAGGCCTGAGAGTCAGCCGCACCGTATAGCCCGGCAGGTCGCTCGCTAGCAGGAGGTAACGTTCGGCTTCGTAGCGGTTGAACACCGGCTGCTTGGTCAGCTGGTTCAGATAGCCCGCAATGATCCGCTCGGCGCCACTCGCGTCGCCGCGCACACGCACCTGGACAAGATGCGCCATCAGGACTCGGAAATGGACGACTCCGTCGCCGATCTTCTGTTGCGGCACCTCGACCGCCGCAATGTAGCCGGCGTTGCGAAGGATCGTCGCCGCCCTGTCGCGAATGTCGCAGACGACCGAAATGGGCTGCTCGCTTCCGACCAGCGACGAATAAGAGGATTGGAGGTCGCCGGGTGACACGCCCTGAAGGCCGTCGAAGACCGCTCCACGAAGGGTGAAGCGGATGTTGGCGAACTCGGGGCTGTCGAGTGCGCAGGGCGCGCGCTCGATGCCGCCCTCGACCTCCAGTTGCGGTGCCTGTCGCTCGACCGGCTGAGACTCGGGACGAGTCACTTCCTCACGCGTCGGGGGCAAAGCCTGCGAAGCTGCGGGGGGCGGCGGTGACTGCGCGGAGGCGACGGACGCCACGGACGAAATCAGCGTTCCAATAAAGAGAGGCGTCAGATGACGCCTCCGTAGAACACGCAACGAATCAACTGCCGGTCGAACCATTCGGGGTGCCCCTTCCCCAAACGCGCGAGTCGCACGCCGAAGTGTTCAGTTTAGAGCAGGTTAACCATGCCCCGACAAGTACGATTTCTAATCTGTCTCAAGTTGTTACATTGTTATTGTAGTTTCCAGGCACAGGCTTGCATCGGAGACGGCGCCTTGTCCCGAGTCTTCGAGTCGCGATCAGAGTCGCAACGATTCCAAGGAAATGACCAGCGTGCCCGTTAACCGTGCTGAATGTTTAGTTGCAACGTCTTGTGACTTTGCCGTTACCGTTAGATAGTAACGGTTATCGCTGCTCAACTTGTTGACTCTAGCCCGGGTGGTGATACCCCTGCGCGGTTAACCAATTCCGGTTAACGACAGGGGAGTTGAGCCATGACCGGGACCACGGCCAACAATCGCAAGTACATCATATCAGGGGCGGCGATCGTTCTCGTCGCAGTGGGAGCCTATGGGCTGGGGAGAGTCTATCCCCCGCTCGGGCCGAGCGCCGGCACGATTGCGCCGGCGGAACGCTACCAGGCTCCGCAGGTAACCGAGGCGGACGTCGCGCTTGGCGACACGTCGGTGCCCGAATTGATGCAGACCGACGCCTTCGAGTTGATGGTGCACGACCCGAGCTTCCGCGCTCTTGCCGCAAGCCCGGGCTTCAAGGCCCTCGCCGGGCAACCCCAGGTGATGGCGGCGTTGATGTCGAACCCGAAGGCGTTCGCGGCGCTCGCAGCCAATCCGAAAGCGTTCGCGGGGGTCGCTCAGGCAGCCCAAAGCTCGGCGGCGCTCGCAACGCAATCGCGTAATGCCAATGCCGCATTGCTGGCTGCGGCGGCGAACCATTCCGCCGCCATGCAAGCGCTGGCTTCGCAACCGCAGGCGCTCGCCGCAATCATGGCGAACGCCTCTGCCTTCGCGAGCTTCGCGTCGAATGCGAACGCGTTCCGAAGCGCGGCTGCAAATGCTGCGGCGAATGCAAGCATGTCGAGGAGTGCCGCTGCGTTCCAGGCGCTCGCCGCAAGCAATGCGGCAATGCAGGCGCTGCAGGCCGACCCGTCGGTCTTCAGTGCGCTCGCGGCCAATGCAGCGGCGTTCAAGGCCCTTTCGGGCCAGCCTCAGGCGCTCGCCGCCGCGGTGAACAGCGCTGCTGCCGCCGCTCGCCAGCTGCAGTCGGCGGGCATTTCAAGCTCGGCGATGGCGGCGCTTGCGGCGAATCCGTCGGCATTCGCATTGCTTGCCGGCCAGCCGAAGGCGCTCGCTGCAATTGCGGGCCATTCGAATGCATTCGCCGCGCTCGCCTCGCATCCCAATGCGATGGCCGCGATCATGTCGAATGCTTCGGCGTTCAGCAGCTTCGCGAGCAATGCCAATGCGTTCCACAATGCCGCTGCCAACGCGGCCGCGGACGCACGGATGGCAAGCAATGCGGCGGCCTTCGCGAGCCTGGCATCCGACAACAAGGCGATGCAGGCGCTCCAGGCGGATCCTGGCGTGTTCAAGGCCATGGCCAGCAATGCGCTCGCCTTCGCAAGCCTCGCCAGCAACGCACGCCTGATGAGCGCGAGCCTGATGTCGGCGATGGGCAGCAATGCGTCCGCATTCGCGAACCTCGCGAGCAATGCTTCGCAGCTGAGCTCGGCGGCGCACGCGCTGCAGTCGCTCGATGCCCACTCGATGGTGGCTTCGGCGGCGGCCGCCAAGGCGCTGAACGCGGCAGCCTCGCAGGCGGCGTTCAACAACCCGCAGGCGTTCTCCGCGATGATGGCCAACCCGAAGGCGTTTGCCGCGGTTAGTCAGAATTCGGCTGCTATGGCGGCGCTGGCGGCAAACCCGAAGGCCTTTGCTGCGCTTGCGGCACAACCGAACCTCGCTGCCCTGATGGCGAATCCGAGTTTCTCGGCAGCCCTGAGCCAGGCGCAGGTTTCGCAAGCAGCATCTCAGGCACAGTCGAACTGACCTGAGCCGCTGGGGGCCATACATGGGGGTTGCGTATTGGGGGGAGCGCCGGCTTGCTTTGAGCAGGCTGGCGCTCCTTCTCGTTGCGTGCAGCAGCACGGCGCTCGCGCAAACACCGGCCAAGCAACCCCCTCCCCCGCCGCAACCTGACACCACCACTGAAGTCGAGCAGCCCGAGGCGGTGAATCCGCCTCCGCCGGAAACCCCGCCTTCGGAGCCGGTGACTCCGGCGCCGACCAAACCGAATGCGCCGGAGCCGACGGGGCCTGAGCATGCTCCTGAGGACGCATCGGGATTCCACCTCTCGACGCTCGAGACCAAGGACCTGACGCTCCTCTACATCGACCCCATCCAGACCTACCTGACGCCTTACATCGCGCGGTCCTTCCAGAATTCCCTCGCCTTCCACGAGAAGAATCTCGACTGGAAGCCGTGGGAGAAAGTGACGGTCCTTCTCAAGGATTTCTCCGACTACGGGAACGCGGCGGCGCTCGGATCCCCAAGCGACATGGTGCTGCTCGACGTCGCGCCACTCTCGCTGTCGATGGAGACCTTCTCTCCGGGCGAACGCTTCTTCACGCTGATGAACCACGAACTCACGCACGTGGGCACGATCGACGTCTGGAACGCCCAGGACGCGGGCTGGCGCCACTTCCTCGGCGGCAAGCCGGCACCGATCCAGAAGCATCCGGAATCGATCCTCTACAATTTCCTGACCAGCCCGAGGAATTTGACGCCGCGCTGGTACATGGAAGGCAGTGCGGTGTTCATGGAAACCTGGATGGCCGGCGGGCTAGGCCGTGCCCAGGGTGGCTACGACGAGATGGTTTGGCGGGCCAAGATCCACGATCGCACGCATATTTTCTCGCCGCTCGGTCTCGAAAGCGAAGGCACCCAAATCGACTTCCAGGTCGGTGCCAATTCTTATCTCTACGGCACGCGCTTCATGTCCTACCTGGCGCTGACCTACGGCCCGGAGAAGGTCGTCGAGTGGCTCAAGCGGTCGCCGGACTCGAAGGCCTATTATTCCGCGCAGTTCGAGCACGTGTTCGGAAAGCCGCTCGACGATGTCTGGAACGACTGGATTGGTTTCGAGCACAAGTTCCAGGAGCGGAACCTGGCCGCGCTTGCGCAATATCCTCTGACCGAGCCCAGGCATTTGAGCCCGCGCGGGCTCGGCTCGATGTCGCGCGGGTTCATCGACGACAAGACCAACAGCATCATCGCCGCCTTCCGCTACCCGGGGCACATCGGGTTCCTCGGCAAGATGGACCTCGCGACCGGCGCGCTGACCCACCTCACCGATCTCGACGGAATGATGCTTTACAAGGTGACGAGCGTTG
>Ga0207678_10004965_pt1 | contig 11941 bp, 7 predicted proteins | sample KBSC63metaG_FD_184319 | JGI IMG/M metagenome (GOLD analysis project Ga0207678, IMG submission 184319) | Corn rhizosphere microbial communities from Kellogg Biological Station, Michigan, USA - KBS C6-3 metaG (SPAdes) (version 2) | ecosystem: Host-associated > Plants > Roots > Rhizosphere > Soil ... | reverse complement strand
GCCGCCACCGGCGGACTTGCGACCTGCGGCTGTTCGCGGCTCGATTTCTCCGATGGCAGCCACGGGATTCTGATTGTCGCCGGCAACATTGCGGGCCGCACCATGCCGCTGGTCGAACGGCTGCAACGGCTGGTCGAGGGGATCGACCGGCCGATCGCGGCATTTGCGCGCGACGGCATGTTGATCGCCGCCAGCGATGCGGCGCGCCCGATGCTCGGCTTCCGCAATCTCTCCGAAGCCGGCCTCGACGAAGCGCGCGACGACGCGTTGAAACAGGGCCGGGTCGAAACATCATTCGGTATCAGCCATATGGTTCTGCAACGGGTGGGCAGCGGCGCCGATATCGGCCTGATCGCACTGACTGCACCCGAGGCCGCGCAGGAACAGCCGACACCGCTACACGAAGCGCCCGCGGAGATCACGCTGTTCGACGCATTTGCCGAGCCATCCGCGCCGCAAGCAACCGAATCCACCGTCGCCGACGAGCCAAGCGAGCCAGATTTGCAGAGCGTGCTGCAACTCGACCTCCCGCATGTCGAAGCCACACCGGCGCGCGCGCCGCAACCCGAAACATTGCCGCCAGCGCCGGAGGCCGAAATCGATCCGCACGAGCCATCGCCCTATGTCGAAGCCGTTGCCGATGAACCGTCGCCCGCGCCCGCCAATGCCTCGTCATGGTTCGATGCGCCATTGCCGCATGCGCGGCGGCTTCCGTTGCGCTTCATGTGGCAGATGGACCGGGAAGGCCGTTTCACGCTTGCCACCGACGAATTCGCCCACCTGATCGGCCCGCGTACCGTCGCTGGTTTCGGCATGCTATGGAGCGAGATCGCCGAGACGTTCAAGCTCGATCCCGATGGCCGTGTGATGCAGGCGTTCGCCACGCGCGCGACCTGGAGCGGCATCACGCTGAACTGGCCGGTCGATGGTGGCGGCCGTTTGCCGGTCGAATTGTCGGGGCTTCCGGTCTTCGATCGCGCGCAGAACTTTGCCGGTTATCGCGGTTTCGGCGTTTGCCGCGATCTCGACGGGCTGGCGCGGCTCGCATCTCTGCGCCGCCATGAACTTTTCGATGAACCGGAGGCGGCGCAACCGCTGTCGGCTGATATCATGCCGCCCGATTCGTCCGCCGCGGATTCTGTCATCGAGACCAGCGTCGTCTCGCCGCCGCCCGCAGAATCACCGGAGCCGATTGCATCCGAGCCTTCACACCGAACCGGTCTGGAAATGCCCGTGGAACCCCCAAACGAAATCCTGACGGAAACGCCGAAGAACGTTTTGCCGTTCCGTCCCCCCGGCGATGCCAAGCCGCCGTCGCTGACGCCGGTTGAAAACAGCGCCTTCAACGAACTCGCGCGGCAATTGTCGGCGCGGCTCGAAACCGAAATGGGCGGAGACGCAACGCCTGAAGTCACCGGCATCGACGAAACCGTTGTCGAGGAGCCCGCATCGCCGTACCTGCACGACGGCGCAAGCGAAGCGCGGGCCGCGCAGCCGCCGGAATGGCTGGCGCCATCGGAGCCTCCGGCACGCGGTGAAGCCATGCGCGACAAGGCGCTGCTCGATCTGTTGCCGGTCGGCATTTTGATTTATCGGCTCGACCGCCTGCTCTACGCCAACGCCGCGTTCCTCGAGCAGATGGGGTATCCCGGCCTGCACGCGCTGGAGGAAGCCGGCGGCCTCGATGCGCTCTATGTCGAACCCGGCGTATCGACCGCCTCCTCTACGTCGGACACCGGCACGCCGGTCAGGATTTCGGCGGAGCAGCAAACATCCTCGACCGCGGCTGACGCCCGCCTCTACACGATTTCATGGGACGGCGATTCCGCGCTTGCGCTGATCTTTTCGGGCACGCGCAACGACGGCGCGGCGATCGCTGCGGCGATCACGCAAGCAACGCCCCTCTCCGAACCGACGATCGCTGCACCATCGCCGGTCGGCCAGGCCAATGCCGAAGAACTCGGCGCCATCCTCGATACCACGGCCGAAGGCATCGTGATGTTCGACGCCGACGGCAATATCAACTCGGCCAATCGCAGCGCCGAAGCGCTGTTCGGCTATAGCGGCGTCGAGATCTCACACCGCAATCTCGCCGATTTGTTTGCGCCGGAAAGCCGGCACGCGGTGTTCGACTATCTCGCCAGCGTCAAATCCGCCGGTGTCGCCAGCCTGCTCGATCACGGCCGCGAGGTGCTCGGGCGCGAGATCAAGGGCGGCATCATCCCGCTGTCGGTGACGATGGGACGCACACAGCCCGCCGGTCCGAATTTCTTCGCCATGTTCCGCGATCTGTCGCAAGCCAAAAAGACCGAAAGCGAGTTGCGGGAAGCGCGGCGGCTCGCCGAACGCGCAACCAACGCCAAGGCCGACGTGCTGGCGCGCATCAGCCATGAAGTGCGCACGCCGCTGAACGCCATCATCGGCTTTGCCGAAGTGATGATCGGCGAACGGTTCGGCGCGCTCGGCAACGAACGCTACGCCGAATACATGAAGGACATCCGCGCTTCCGGCGAGCGGGTGATCTCCATCATCAACGATCTGCTCGACCTGTCGCGGATCGAAACCGGCAAACTCGACCTCGCCTTCACCAGCCAGAACCTGAACGAGCTGGTCGAAAGCTGCGTCGCGGTGATGCAGCCGCAGGCCAACCGCGAACGCATCATCATCCGCACCTCGCTGGCGCATACGCTGCCGCCGGTGATCGCCGACGCCCGCGCACTTCGCCAGATCACGCTGAACCTGATCGGTAATTCGATCCATCTCGCCAATGCCGGCGGCCAGGTTATCGTCTCCACGGCCTTGTCCGATTTCGGCGAGGTGATGCTGCGGGTCCGCGATACCGGCCATGGCCTCAACGACAATGAAGTCGCAGCCGCTCTCGAGCCGTTCCGGACGTCGGCGCCGTCCGATCAGGCCTCCGAAAGCTCGCCCGTCAACCTGTCGCTGACCAAGGCACTGGTCGAAGCCAACCGCGCCAAATTCCAGATCAAGACCGGCGCGCGTTCGGGCACGCTGATCGAGGTCGTATTCTCGCACGCGACCGCGCGGGTCTGAAGCATTTTTGCCTACCGCGGCTTCATCCTTCGAGACGCACGCTGACGCGTGCTCCTCAGGATGAGGTCTGAAACCCTCATGGTGAGGAGCGCGGCTGCGCCGCGCGTCTCGAACCACGAGGCCCCGGCAGGCGGTATGATCCGGCCCAAATGCGTTTACCCGGAATCTGCTGCGGGCATCTGTCGCGTCCTGTCGGACGTGGCACGGCATAGTTTTTGCTCGAATCCAGTTTGCCTGAATGCGTCCGGACCCCGAGCGCCCATTTATCAGGCATTTTGGATGCGTCATGCGCTGCCTTGTGGTTGCCGATTTGCATTATTCATTGCCGCAGTTCGACTGGCTACTCAGCGCGGCGGCCGAGTTCGATCTCGTCATCTTTGCCGGCGACGCGCTCGATGTCGGCTCGTCCGTGGACTTCCGGGCCCAGATCATGGTCGTGAAGAAGTATCTCTCGCTGTTATCCGGCCTCACCCGCGTGATCCTTTGCTCCGGCAATCACGACCTCGACGAGCGCAGCGCCGAAGGCGAAAAGATATCCCGCTGGGTCGGGGAGGTCCGCGAGCTGGGGATTGCCTGCGACGGCGACAGCCTGACCATCGGCGATACACGATTTACGGTCTGTCCGTGGTGGGACGGGCCCCTGGTCAAGGCACGGATCGAGACCCAGCTTAGCGAAGCCGCGGCTGAGCGGCTGCGGCGGTGGATCTGGGTGCATCACGCGCCGCCGGCGAATTCGCCGACGAGTTGGGGCGGCAAGCGATTCTTCGGCGACGTCGAGCTGGTGCAATGGATCGAGCGCTACCAGCCTTCGATGGTGATCTCCGGCCATGTGCACCAGTCGCCGTTCATTCCCGATGGGTCGTGGTTCGACAGGCTTGGCTCGACCTGGGTGTTCAACACCGGGCTGCAGCCAGGCCGGCCGCCGGTCTACATCGTCCTCGACATCGACGAGGGGACCGCGTTCTGGCTGCCGGCCGAAGGAGCGCAATCGATCGACCTCAATGCACCGCTGCAGCGGCCCGCGGCAGCAATCCGGAAGCCGCCGGCCTGGCTCACGTCCTTGGATCGGATTGCCGATCCGATCCTGGCGAGACCTCCGTCGGCGGCAGGTTGATCATGCTCTGCAGGAGTTCGCCGACCATCGAGAGGTGATTGCCGTGGCCGGCATATTGATGCATGAGGTCGGCGAGATAAGTGGTCGCGACATTGAGGCGTTGCGCCAGTAGCCGCGCGATCAACAGCGCCACCGCCGGCTGATCGCGCAGAAACGCTGCGGCATCGTCGAACTCGTAAACGATCGAAGTGGAAGCTGCGCGCACGGTCGCGGTGTGCGGCTGGTCGAGCAGGACCGACATTTCGCCGAGCACCGCGCCGGGCTCGGTGAGCACGGCGACGACGCTATCGCCCTTGACGACCTCCAGCCGCCCCTCGATCAGCACGAAGAGGTGCCCGGTCTTGCCGCCCTCGTGAATGACGAGTGTACCCGCGGGCACGCTTCGCTCCGTGCCTCCGGTGCAATAATCCAGGATCGCGCGCATCGTATCTCCTTTGCCTCTTCCAAGACTAGGCATGGAGCATGCCGGCGTCGAACGGATATCGCGGGTTACCTGCCCAAATTGTCAGCATCGGCCGCGCGATCATTTTGCAACGACCACCTCGATCGACCTGCGCTGAGCCAGCGGTGCCGCCTCGGCATCACTTGGCAGCCGTTACTTCGGGGTTAGCAATCTCGCCGGCCGGTGGCATCTCTTGCGAATGCAGTTGCGGCGACACCAGCGCGCGAATCTGTTTTTCGGTGCACGCTTTCCAGAGTTTGTCCGGGCCGCCATAGGCCCTGAGCGTCTCGTCAAAACCGAGACAGGCGAGCCGGTAAATCAATTGCTGCGAGAAAAGCCCTTCGAAGTAGCCGCCATGCACATTGGGCTTCTGCTTGGCGACGTAGGAGACCAGCAGATGCAGGTGCGAATACCACTTCATTCTTGCAGCCGGATTTCTACGCTTGCTGTTCTTGGCGAAAGTGAGCAATCCAGTCGGCTTATCACCCTCATTGTCCGTATCGACATAATCGGTGCAATCGAAATAGGTGAAGATCGTGGGCAACGGAGGCTTCGGCCGCCGCCGCGTTACAGCGCCTTGGCTCTTGACCCGCGCAAGCTCGAGCGTGTCGTTCAGCTCTTTTACCGTCTTGTTACCGACCCGCAGAGTGCCGAGAAAGTCTTGTCCGGGCTTCGGGGTAATCAGGCCAAATCCAGACGACAGGATCTCGACATTGCCCAACCGAAATCCGTTATTCTGGCTCTTGGTCGGGAACATGAAGTAGTTCGCCAGCGTCGAAATCTGGCGCAGCACCTCATCTCCCTCGTTGCAGAACAAATAGGCCTCGTCGAAGTGCGAAAGCATGGAAGCGAGGAAATTTCCCCGACTTGACAGCAGCGTCTCGGCCGGGATGTCCGGCGAAGCCAGTACGAAACGTTTCAGGACAAATGCGTTGCCTATGTGCCGGCGGCGCGTCGCGGCAACGGCTTCGTCTTCGGGATAAGGATACGCTCCGTACGAATTCAAGGCAGAAACCGGCCGCTCGAACACATTCGACAGGACGCGAAGCGTGTTGGTGACGACAAAACCGCCCATGCTATGGCCGATGAAAGAGAGCTGCACATCGTTCTGCCGGCCGCGGCCCTGCAGCTTGCCAAGCTCGGTATCGATCGCCCGAATGATCTGAACAAGGTCGGGAGCGCCGTAGTTCGTCGCCCGGTAGGTGTCACGGAAATAGACGATGGCGCGCAGCAATCCCGCGGTGAGAACCAGGCCGGCGAGCGTTAGCCCAACCATCGTCACCACGTGATCAAAGCCGGAATGCCGGAAGACCCCGAACATTTCGATCGGCAATGTGCTCGGATCCGGCAGTAGGTAAAAGAGCAGGAACGGCACCACCGTAAACACCATGCCGACATAGAACAGCCATGTCGGAAAGGTCGGCATCGCGTCCCAGGTGCCGCGCCACGGCGTTCCCATCTTCTCAGAGGGCCAGCGGTAACCCATGCAAACCAGGCCCTCGCCTTGCCTGATCTTGTCATCCTTGTCGATGGCGACTGCCGCGCCGGTGTACATTCCAATCACTGCCGGATACGGATTGTTGAAACCGTGGACCATCACCACGAGGTTGGGATTGGTCCCGTCCGCGAGGATTTGTGCAATCTGCTGCACCGCGACGTCGGAATTTTCGATTGGCTTCAATTCCGGTGGAAGGTCGTGCGGCGGATAGGCCGGGTCATCCACATTGTCGCGGGCCGTGCTCTCGATGAAATAGGTCGGAATCCTCAGCCCATCGGCGACCGCCGCGCGGAAAAATTTCATGATCAATACCCCCGGCCAAAAATATGTCCGGCCAGGCTACGGGGGGTCGCGCAGATTTACAAGCTTTGGTTGTGTGACAGCCGGTGCTGCTCAAACAGAAGCAGGGTTGGTCGCCGGCAGAAAACCGCCGATCACATCGAGAAACATCGTGGGCGATTGCAGTTGCGGGACATGGGCGCAGCCCGGGATGATTTCGAGACGGGCTTGCGGCAGGCCTGCCGCCAGTTCGCGCGACATCGGTGGCGGCGTTGCCTCGTCATGTTCGCCGACTAGCACCAGCACCGGCACTTTCACCTTTTGCAATTCGGGCCGCAGGTCGAGCGTTGCCAGCGCATCGCAGGCAGCGCGAAACACGTCCACGTCGGTGCGCAGGAAGGCTTCGCGGCGATTGGCCATCAGGTCCGGATGCTGCGCCTGAAACTCCGGCGCGAACAGCCGGCGCATCGCGACGTCAGTGATCGCCGCCAGCCCCTTGGTTTTGGATGCCGCCGCCATGTTGCGGAACGCCTCGCGGCCGGGCTCGGTGAAGGCCGCACCGCAATCGGCAAGAATGAGTTTCGCGGCGATCTCGGGATGGCGAATGGCCATTTGCAGCGCGACGAAGCCGCCATAGCCATTACCGAGCACGACTGCGTCTTCACCGCCCGCGGCGTCCTTCACCGCTTCCGCCATCCGGTCGGCCACTCCAGCGAGACCTCCGGTCACGGCATGCGACCGGCCGAAGCCCGGCAATTCCGGAACGATCGTTCGAAACGATTTCGATAGTTCGGGAACGATGGCGTCAAAGCTCGCACGGTCCGACAGCAGCGAATGGAACAAAAACAACGGCGGCCCCTCGCCCGACTGCGCTGCGTTGACGGTGCCTTGCGCGAAAAGCCGATCCATTCCGGTCTCTCTTTCAAATGTCCTCGAAGCGCTCCGCTCGGTGCGCCAATCCGCCGATTGATAAATCAAAATTCATAGAATTCAAGCCTTTGCTACTTGACGTGATATTTCACGACTGCAAGATTGGATATCCCAGCGAAGGAATTTCGATGCTTTTACGCGACAATGTCTACGAAAGCCTCCGGTCTGATATCCTGACCTGTCACTTCGCGCCCGGCGATGATATGCGCGAACAGGAGCTCGCCGAGCGTTATGCCGTGAGCCGCCAGCCGGTGCGCGAGGCGCTGCTGCGGCTCGAGCGCGAGCATCTTGTCACCGTCCAGCCGCGCCAGGGTTACCGGGTCAATCCGATTTCGCTGACGGATGCGCGCGACCTGCTGCGGTTTCGCTTTGCGCTGGAGCCCGCCTGCGTGGCGGCGGCGATCGAGAATGCAAGCGACGACGTGCTGAAGTCGCTGAATGGATTCCGCCGCTTTTCCGGCAACCATGAAAGCTTCATCGCCTATAACCGCGCCTTCCACTCGGCGCTCGCGCATGCCTCCGGCAACCGCCGCATGGCGGCGGCGCTGTGCGACCTGATCGGACAGGCCGATCGGCTGGTGCGCGTCAGCGTCTCCAGTTTGAAAGGTCACGACCCGGCAAAACTCGTCGCCGAACATGTCGCACTGATCGAGGCGATGCAGCGGCGCGACGGCCGCACCGCCGCCCGCCTGATCAAGGCGCATATCGCACAAACCGAAAAGCGCGTGCTGCCGGCGCTGAAGCGTAACGCAGTGATCGTTGACGGGAGGGAAGCATGAACATTCCTTCAAAAGCCGGAACCATGGACGTCGAAATCCACGGCAATTTCATCGACGGCCGCGAGGTCGAGGCAGGCTCGGGAGAAATGCTCGACGTCCGCAATCCCGCCACTGGTGACGTGATCGCGCGGATTCCGAATTCGACGGAAGCCGACATCGACCGCGCCATGAAAAGCGCGCGCGCAGCCTTTGAAGGCAAGGCGTGGGGCGGCATGGATATTCGTACGCGAGCGCGGCTGGTCAATCGCCTCGCGGACGCCTTCGAGGCCAATCTCGATAAACTGTACCGGCTGGAGACGCTGAACAACGGTCGTCCCGTCAACGAGACGCGCGCGCAGTTGTCGCGGCTGCCGGACTTCTTCCGCTACTTTGCCGGATTGGCGCTGTCGCGCCGCGATTCCGTGATCCCGGTCGAAGGCTCGTACCTGAACTACACGTTGCGCACGCCGATCGGCATCGTCGCGAACTGCACGCCGTTCAATCATCCGCTGATGATCCTGTGCAAATCGCTCGCAGCGGTGCTGGCGACCGGATGCGTCACGGTCGTCAAGCCGTCGGAATATACGCCGTTGACGACACTGAAACTGGCGGAGATTTTTACCGAGGCAGGCCTGCCGCCCGGCGTCTTCAACATCGTGCTCGGCCTCGGCCAGAGCGCCGGCAAGATGCTCGCCGAACACGGCGACATCAACAAGCTGGTGCTGACCGGCGGCACCGAAGCCGGCCGCATCGCCGGCGGTGCTGCGGCAAAAGTATTCGCGCACCAGACCATGGAGCTCGGCGGCAAGACGCCGGTCATGGTGTTCGACGATTTCGACATTGATCGCGCCGTCAACTATGCCGCGTTCGGCGCTTTCATCGGCGCCGGCCAGACCTGCGTCTGCGCCTCCCGCCATATCGTGCAGGCCTCGATCTACGACGAATTCGTCGAGAAGCTGAAGGCCAAGACGTTGAGTATCCGCATCGGCGATCCCTTCGATCCCAATACGCAACTTGGGCCGGTGATCTCGGCGCGGCAGCGCGATCGCGTGCTGACCTATTCGAAATTCGGCCGCGAGGACGGTGCACGACTGGTTACCGGCGGTGTCGCGGCCAAAGTGGCCGGCCATGACAACGGTTATTTCGTCGAACCGACCGTGTTCGCCGACGTGAAATCCGACATGCGGATTTTTCAGGAAGAAGTATTCGGTCCCTTCACCTCGGTGACACCGTTCAAGGACGAGGCCGAGGCGCTGCGGCTTGCGAACGACTCACCGTTCGGGCTGGCGGCGGCGATCCGCACCCGCGACATCGGCCGCGCACATCGCGTGGCGTCGGCGGTCAAGGCCGGCATCGTCTGGATCAACGATCATCATCGCCTCGACCCGGCATCGCCTTGGGGCGGCGTCGATGATTCCGGCATCGGGCGCGAATGCGGCACCGAAAGCTTTGACGATCATTTCAACACCAAGAGCGTGATGGTCGCGACGCACGACCAGCCGTTCGACTGGTATCGCGACACGGCAAACCAACGACGATTGAACTAACAACATTCAGCAAGCCGTTCAGAGAAGACGGCAGGCAGCAGTAACGAAATAACAGGGGGAACATCATGGCTCACGCAGTAAACGCCGGCGCACGTCTCGACCGGCTGCCGATCTCGTCGTTTCACTACCGGATTTTCTGGCTGGTCGGCGCCGGCATGTTTTTCGACGGATATGATCTCTATATCGCCGGCGGCGTGCTGGCGTCAGCGGTTCAAACCAAATTCTCGACCGTTCCGCAGAACCTGCAATTCATCTCGCTGACCTTTGTCGGCATGACGCTGGGTGCGCTGATCACCGGCTTTGTCGGCGACAAGATGGGACGGCGGTTCACCTATCAGATCAATCTCTTGATTTTCGGGTTGGCTTCGCTGGCGGCGGCCTTCGCGCAGGATATGAACCAGCTCATCGTCTGCCGCTTCGTGCAGGGCCTCGGTCTTGGCGCCGAAATCGTCGTCGGCTATTCGACGCTGACCGAATTCGTTCCGCCGAAGACGCGCGGGCGCTGGCTTTCGATGATGGCGTTCATCGTGGTCGCCGGATTCCCGGTCACCGCCCTGCTCGGCTATCTCATCATCCCGGCCTGGGGATGGCGTCCGATGTTCGTCATCGCCGGCGTCGGCTCGCTCGTCGTCTGGTACCTGCGCAAGAATCTTCCGGAATCGCCGCGCTGGCTTGAATCGCAAGGCCGCACCGAGGAAGCCGAAGCCCTGATGCAGACGATCGAAAAGGAAACCGCCGGCGCAGGCACGTTGCCGCCGGTGGTGGTGCCGGCTCCGGTACCCCAGGTCGCAGCATCCGACATGTTCAAGCCGCCGCTGCTGCAGCGCTTGCTGGTGGGCTCCTGGGTGCTGATCACCATCAATACGTTGATCTTCGGATTCGTGATCTTCCTGCCGCAGTTTTTCCTGCGCCAGGGGCTGACAATCACCAATTCCCTCGCCTATACGCTGGTTTTGTCGATCGCATCGGTGGCCGGCTGTGCGGTCGGCGCCTATTTGTCCGACGCGATCGGACGGCGCTGGAGCATCATCGGCGCATCGCTTGTCACCATCGTCAGCGGTTACATCTATGCCCGTTTCGACGCCTCGTCCGATCCGACCATCGTGTTGAGCGTCGGATTCGTGCTGATCGTCGCGATCTATGTCCAGACCGCGATCCTGTTTGGCGTCTATACGCCGGAACTGTTCCCGACCGAGATCAGGTTGCGCGCCAACGGCATCTGCAACACGCTCGGACGGGGTGCAACCGTGGTCTCGCCCTTCATCGTCGGTGCGTTGATGGCATCCTACCAGTTGCCGGGCGTGGTCTGGCTGATGATCGGCCTTGTGGTCGTGCAGATCGTGGTGGTGTGGGCCTGGGGCGTTGAGCCGCGCAATCGCGGACTGGAAGACGTCGCCACCGCGAGCGCCTGATGGCTTGCGCGCTCTAACGCGAGGCCGAGAAGTATGGGTCCCGGCGCCTGATGCGCAATTGCGCATCAGGGCGGGACGACGATAAAAAATAATCCGCCTGTCTATGGGTCGTGAACCCATAAATTCGAAATGGCGATCTGGTTTAGCGCACCGGTTTGAGATGATCGCCGTGTCGGTCATATGCTTCGTTTAGATCGAGCAAGCGGTGGCCCAGCACGGCTTTCAGGTGTCGATCTACAACGACGATCAATAGCGTATTGAAGCGTCCAGTGCCGATCAGAACTTGATCGAAGCATCGTGAGCATCTCGATATACATGGTGTACGTCGTTGAGGCTGGGCAAGCCCAAAGCGTCCAGATCGAGGCTGTCAACATATGGCCAGATGTCTAGGACTGGCTCAGCGTTTTCCGTCACATTGCGCATTGGCTGCGCGAAACACGCTTCAAATTCTTCGACGGACAGGAGACGGCTGGGTTGCATCAGTCGAGCATACCAACATTGACGGCCTAATTCGCCTGCGCCTTACGCGTTCTTCAGCGCCACGCGAAAGTCCGCCTCGGTCTTCGACTTCACCTCGTCAAGCGTGACGCCGTCGGCGAGCTCGATCAGCGCCATGCCGTCCTTGCCGTGCTTGTCGATGGTGAACACCGCCAGATCGGTGACGACCATGTCGACGACCTTCTCGCCGGTCAGCGGCAAATTGCACTTCTTCAGCAGTTTTGCGCCGTCCTTGGCGGAATGTTCCATGACGACGACGACGCGCTTGACGCCGGCGACGAGATCCATCGCGCCGCCCATGCCCTTGACCATCTTGCCCGGGATCATCCAGTTGGCGAGGTCACCGTTCTGCGCCACCTGCATCGCGCCGAGGATCGACAGATCGATATGGCCGCCGCGCACCATGCCG
>Ga0207678_10004960_pt1 | contig 11944 bp, 14 predicted proteins | sample KBSC63metaG_FD_184319 | JGI IMG/M metagenome (GOLD analysis project Ga0207678, IMG submission 184319) | Corn rhizosphere microbial communities from Kellogg Biological Station, Michigan, USA - KBS C6-3 metaG (SPAdes) (version 2) | ecosystem: Host-associated > Plants > Roots > Rhizosphere > Soil ... | reverse complement strand
GATCCGGCACAGCCGGTTTTCGCCATCGATCATGACATCCAAAATGTTACGCCAAAGAATTTGGAGAAGTACGCGAACATCGAGAAGTTCGCGCGCGAGCACGACATCGATTTCTACCCGGCAGGCACCGGCATCTCGCATCAAGTAATGGTAGAACAGGGATATGTCGTTCCCGGCGCATTGGTGGTGGCGAGCGATTCGCACTCGAATTTGTACGGCGGCGTGGCCACGCTGGGTACGCCGGTGGTGCGAACCGACGCCGCTAGTATTTGGGCTACCGGCGTAACATGGTGGCAGGTTCCGAAAGTCGCTAAAGTGTTGCTCAAAGGAAGTCTTTCTGCGGGCGTTACCGGCAAGGACGTGATCATCGCCTTGTGCGGACTTTTCAATAAGGACGAAGTGTTGAATCACGCCGTCGAATTTCTGGGCGACGGCGTGACGAATCTTCCGATGTCTGCGCGCCTGACCATCGCGAACATGACGACCGAGTGGGGCGCGCTCGCCGGCGTGTTTCCGTTCGATGAAGTAACTGTGAATTATTTGCGCTCGCGCGTTGGCGCGTTCAGCAGTCCGAGCCGCCCCGGTATACGCGGCCGTAAGAGCCGATCCGGTTACACGAATGCCGACATTGATGCCTGGTGGAAAAATCGCAGCGAATTGAGCGCCGATCCCGACGCTGAATATGCGATCGAGCTTGAACTCGATCTGGCGACGGTGGTGCCGCACGTGTCGGGGCCTAACGAAGTGAAGACGATGGTGTCATTGCCGGAAATGGAGCGAAAACATGTTCCCATTCAGAAGGCATATTTGCTGTCGTGCGTGAACGCGCGCTTCGAAGATTTACATGACGCGGCTGAAGTAATTCGCGCTCGCGGCGGGCATGTAGCAAACGGCGTCGAGTTTTATCTCGCTCCGGCGAGCGCTGAAGTGCAGGCGAAATCCGAATCCAACGGGGATTGGAAAACTTTGCTGGATGCAGGTGCGATTCCGTTGCCGCCCGGTTGCGGCGCGTGCATCGGTCTGGGCCGCGGCCTGGTTGGTAAAGGGGAAACCGCCATTAGCGCGACCAATCGTAATTTCAAAGGCCGCATGGGTGATCGCGAGGCCCTGGTTTATTTAGGTTCCCCCGCTGTTGTTGCGGCTAGCGCACTCGCTGGATTTATTTGCGCACCACAAACGTTCACGGAGCGCTCCGCCGGTACGTCCGTTCGTCGCGCCAAGAGCAAGCCGCAGCCGTCCGCGTCGGTCGAGATAATCAATGGCTTTCCATCAAGCGTGCAGGGTCGCGTTCTCTTCGTTGATAAGGACAATTTGAACACCGACGGCATCTACGGCAGCAAACACACCTACCGCGACGATATGAAGCCGGAGGAGATGGCGGCCGTCACGTTTGAAAACTACGATCCCAACTTCAACACGCTTTATCAAAAGGGCGACGTCGTGGTGGGCGGACTCAATTTTGGAAGCGGCTCGAGCCGCGAGCAAGCCGCGACCGCGCTCAAGTTTAAAGGAATCCCGTGCGTCATCGCCGGCAGCTTTTCCGAAACGTACAAGCGCAACGCATTCAATAACGGATTCGTCGTGTTCGAGTGCCCGGAGCTGGTCACGCACCTTCGCGCCGAACTGACCGATCGCGCAGCGACAACTGTTGGCCCCGAAATTACTATCGATTACGCGAAATCTGTTCTGACCGTTGACGGAAAGTCATTCCCTTTCCCGCCCCTAAGTCCCGCTGCTCAGGAACTGATCGTCGCCGGTGGCGCTGAAAATTTGGTCGCAAGTCGACTCAAAAAATAGGTGGATCGACTTCTCCGAAGGCGATCCGTGTAAGCCGCCCAGCGGCTCAAATCAGATCGCTTTGCGATTTTCTTTGCAAACGCGTCTGAGATCGCGTTCCACCTTGCCGTTGCGACACTCGTCGCTAGACTCCACCTCTTATGGCGAAATACAAGATTGCGTGGATGCCCGGGGACGGAGTTGGACATGATGTCATGGAGGCGACGCGCCTCGTTTTGGATCGGCTGAAACTCGATGCTGAATATGTCCCGTGCGACATCGGATGGGAATTTTGGTGCAAGGAAGGAAATGCGCTTCCCGATCGAACAGTTAAAGCTTTGAAGGAAACCACTTGCGGTCTTTTCGGTGCGATCACGAGCAAGCCGCAATCGGAAGCGAAGGAAGAATTGGCGCCAGAACTGAAGGATAAGGGCCTGGTTTACTTTTCGCCCATTGTCGGGCTGCGCCAGATGTTCAATCTCCACACCAACATGCGGCCGTGTAAAAGTTATCCCGGCAATCCGCTCAATTTCCGCGGCAACAAGGTCACGAACCCCAGCGGCGAAGATGTGCCCATCGATCAGGTCGTGTTTCGAGAAAACACCGAGGGGATGTACGGCGGCGTGGAATTTTTTCCGTTGCCCGAACAGGTCTACACCGCGTTGTGCGCAAACCCGAAAATGAAGAAATGGAAGGACAAAGCGGGCTTGGAAAACATCGCGCTTTCCACTCGCATCATGAGCGTGCAAGGGTGTACCAACATTTGCAAACAAGCTTTCGAGCACGCGAAGAAAACCGGTCGCAAGCGCGTGACACTGATCGAAAAGCCGAATGTCCTGCGCGAGACCGGCGGCCTGATGATGCGGTGCTTCAAGGATGTCGCCAAAAGTTATCCCGATATTCGCGCGGACGATGCAAACATCGACGCGATCTGCATGTGGATGTTCAAGAATCCGCAGGACTATTCGGTGCTGGTAGCCGAAAACATGTTCGGCGATATCGTGAGCGATTTGTGCGCCGGACTCGTCGGCGGACTCGGTTTCGCGCCGAGCGCAAATCTCGGTGACAATTACGCTGTCTTTGAGCCGACGCATGGGTCTGCGCCGAAATACGCCGGCCAAAACAAGGTGAATCCAATCGCCATGCTCTTAACCTCGAAGCTAATGCTCGATTGGTTAAAGGAAACGGACATGGCCACGCGTCTGGAAAACGCCATTGCTCGCGTGATCAAGGAAGGCAAAGTGCGCACCTACGACATGGGAGGTAACGCGTCTACGGTCGACATGGCCAAAGCCATTGCCGATTACGCCGCGTAATCAGTCGTTTGCCGGCCAATACTAAAGTCGCCTAACGGTTTCGCGCCGAGATGCGGCGGCCCAGCCGGAGTGGGTGGTGGGTCCACCACCATTCACGCTAATCGACGCGCCCTTAGCATAAAACGCTGCGACTTTTTCCGGATCCTGGCTGCACCAGGCTGTTGCGTAACGCGTTGCGAAATCCTGTAACCAATCGGCATCGTTCATTTACGCGTCTCCGCCAGCTCGATTTCTTTGAGATCGAAGCGCGAGAATGCTTTCGGTGTGTCGCCTCTCGCGATGATCTCGCAAACAACCAGATCAAATTCTTCCGTATGCCAATGTTTCCGGATATCCCACCATTGCTGGACTCCGGGATAACTTATTAGATCCGTCATCGTTCGCTCAACTGCGCGCCACGATGATTCGGTCAGGATACCCTGGCAATGAGAGAAATACATTCCCTCGAACACATTGAGAAGACGATTAAAGAACGCGCTAAAACGAAGTTTGGCGATGGCGTCGAGATCATCGAAAGAGCGCACGCCGCGAAGAAAAATGGCCGCCATCTCAGGATTGTTATGCAGCGATTCGGTCAGATCGCCCCATTGCTCAGTAAGAGCATGGACAGCGGCTTGGCGGCGCTCCTTGGTCTGTTCCCGAATCTGCGCGGCGAGATATATCAACGACGGGATTCCAACGAGCACCGCCGCTAATTGGCCCATTGCAGTCACCATTTCCCAGCTCATAGGCAGACGACTATTTCGAAGGAACAATTACCGTTCTGACGTAATCAATGGAATCCTGAAGTGCGTCTAATGCCGCATTAATTTGCGCGGCGTCGAGGTCGACAACGCGCAACGTCTCTGTGGGAAAACGAAGTTTTCCGCTGCATGCGAATTGAATGAGTGATGGAAGTTCAGCCGCGAGATGATCGGAGACGCCGATGATCTCCGCCTCTTTGTTAATCAACTCGGTGTACGGGCGAACCGACATCGATTCGGCAGTTAATCCGACAAGCGCGGCGCGTCCTAAAGGGCCCAGGCAGAGCACGGCTTGTCGCATCGTTTTTGCAGACCCGATCAATTCGAGCGCGACATCAACTCCTTTTCCGCCGGTTGCCTCTTTGATTTGGTCGACCGGATCTGCGGACCTGGCGTCGATCGCGATAGCTCCCATGCCGGCAGCTGACGCAAGCTTCGCAGGATTGATTTCAACCACGTAAACTTCTCCGGAACCGAAAGCGTGAGCCAATTGCAATGCGGAGAATCCAAGTCCGCCAAAGCCAAAAATCACAATCGATTCCCCGGCTTTGTACCGCGCTTTGTTCAAAGCATGAAGCGCGGTTGCCGAGGAGCACATCATTATTGCGCCTACTTCGAACGAAATCTCGTTAGGAAGCGGAAACGCGTTCGCACCGGGAACTTTGACGAATTCCGCGTAACCGCCGTCCCGATGTTTGCCAATCATCTGCCCGCTACGGCAGAACTGTTCCAAGCCGCGCACACAAAACTCGCAGCTTCCGCAGTGGACCAAGTAATGTACGCAAACTCGGTCTCCCGCTGAGAGGTGCGTCACCTCACTACCAACTTTCTCCACGCGACCCGCGATTTCGTGCCCAAGGGTCAATGGTAAACGATCAATTTTGGAAATACCTGCGCGGTAATGAGCATCCGAGTGACAGATGCCGGCAGCCGTGACTCGGATTAAGACATCGTGCGAACCAATCTCCGGAACTAAAACTTCCGATTGCTCAAGCGGCTTTCCCATCTGCGTAAGCCGCACCGCTTTCATCAGGGCTCGTTATTTGTGCGAGTTATTCCTGCTCAACGAATGAGGGCGTCCAGCGTTGTCTGGTCGAGGCCGGCTTCGGAGTAATGTTTCCGTGTTAGCTCGAGAAGGGTGAACCCATCCTCATACGCAGCGAAGCGACCATTAGCTGGCTTGTCTAAATAAATCAGACCACCCTCGACTACAAACATCGTTATCATCGGCTCCGGTGAGTCTTCGGTGATCACGAGCGTGTGGGCTTCGCCTGCGGGTTCGTAGATATACGTTCCCGGCTTAGCAATCCAGTCATGCTCCAGGTATCGCCAGTGCCCGCGCATCGTATAGCCGTGTACGGTGCCAACGTGGTAGTGAGTTCCCACCATTGAGCCGGGTAGACCCTTGAGCACCACACTGAATCCTCCGGATGTAACGTTAAAGCAGCAAGGCTGAAACCAGACACCGTCCGCATAAGGGACCCATAGACGGTCATCGTCGAGGTTGGTGTTGGTGATGAAATGTTCGCGGTTCCTTTGATTTGGCTTCAGGCCGTCTGTGAAACTGTTGAAAGCAGTGATGGGCATAGATTCTTTCTTGTGGGTGACCTATCGAGCCCGGGATTGAACTCGCCGTCAACGTTTTTTCCAAATCTGGTTTAGCCCGGGTGACGGCTGTGAAAGAATGCTGATTCGCCAGCTCACTTCTTCTCCGCTACCCGCGTCACAGTGAAGATCTCGCTCGGAAGGACCTGACCTTCGGGCTTACCTGGACCTTCCTGTGAAATAATGCGGGACTTAAAAATCTTTTCGGTGAGTTCGATAATTTCTTCAGTAGATGTCGAATCCGAAGACTCGTCGCGAAATCGCCAGGTTTCGATCAGCTTGCCGTGCTCGATTCGCCATTTTCCATGCGTATTGTCGCCTTCGTCCGGTGGATCGAGCACCCAGGTCCCATCCGCGCGATATACTGTCTGGTGTCGAGGCCCCTGCCACGTTCCGACCAACAGCCGCGATGAAGTCGCATCATCTGGAAGCGCCAGCGCGATGACTGGCAGAATCAACGCCACAACGACAAATATAGTGCGCATCAATGCTTCTCTTTGATATAGGCGTAAATTTTTGCGTTATACCGCCGAGCATATTCTTCCTGTCGTTCGCGAAGTGGAACGTCGTTGGTGACACACCCAACTCCGGCATCAACCCTTGGATACTTTTTAGCGACCTCCATCGGCACACCGACTGGCCCAACCCCAACGCTGCCTGCCCAATAAAATTTGATGTGTCCTGAGCGAATGTCTTGCTCGGCTTCTTTCGCGGCGTCAGCCGGATTCCATGTTGGATCCGCAGCAATGCAAACCACGGCCACGAGTGCCGAGCTTAGTACACTTAAAATCTTCATAGCGCGCAATAACATCAGTTAGGCCCAGCGCAAGCTAGCTTTTTCGATGTGCTGTCATTCCACAGCAATGACTACTTTTCCGCGAGCATGGCCTTCTTCGAGATATTCAAGACCATCCTTCACCTCGTCTAGCGACTTGTAGGTCTTGTCGATCACGGGGGTAACTTTTCCTGATTGCATGAGATCCCCGAGGAACGCGAGATCATCATGATTCAACTGCGCGACAAAGAACGTGAATTTTTGGTTAGTGAACTTCGACATTAACGGAGTGGTAAAAGACCGGATCAAATGCGTTTGAGTGTCAGCGTGCCAGCCCGCTCCGCCGAGGCCGACCAGCACGCAGATGCCATTTGGAGTTAAAACACTCCGCCGTTCGGAAAATGTGTGATTCTGCACGTTATCGAAAATCACGTCGTAACGCCGATCGCCTTTCGTGAAATCTTCCTTCGTATAATCGATCACGTGATCCGCCCCGAGTGACCGGACCAGATCCACATTTCGAGTGCTGCAAACACCAGTCACATCGGCGCCAAGGGATTTCGCGATTTGCACTGCGAAGGTGCCTACGCCGCCGGACGCGCCGTTTATCAACACCTTCTGCCCGGCCTGAACATGTCCCTTGTCACGCAAACCCTGTAATGCAGTGATTGCCGCCACACCGACTGAGCTTGCTTGCTCAAAACTCATGTTTGCAGGCTTCAGCGCAATCGCGCGATCGGCACGAGGACAGATGTACTGAGCAAGCGCGCCGTTGCGTCCACCGAAAACTTCATCGCCGGGTTTGAATTGCGTGACGTTTTTGCCAACTGCCTCCACTGTTCCCGCATAATCTACGCCTAGCCGCGTGTCCTTTGGCTTGCGCAGGCCACCACCCATCAAGCGCGCCAGCCACATGCCGCGCACGAAGTGCCCATCAAGTGGATTTAACGATGCCGCGTGAACCCTAACCAGGACCTGATCGTCCGTGGGAGTAGGCTTTTCGATCTCCTGAACGTTAAGATTGTTAATTCCATAATCGCAATACACAACCGCTTTCATAGGGTTAGCTGGGGAAGCAGCGTTGCGTTCGCAGTCATTAGTTGATGTCCAATAGGCGACAAAACCCCAGATGATCAGCGCGACAAAAATCGTGCATACAGTCCATTTGAGGACGCGCTTCCATCGCTTACGAGGGCGCTTTGCGGGGGAGATGTCATCCATAGCTGTTACTTCATTCCTTTTTCGTGTTAGTTGCATCGGTTTCATTAGTAGCGTTGCCTGGTTTTGGATTCGCCAGAAGTCCGAGTTGTTGCATGACCGAGAGTTGATCAAATGCAGACCACTCCTCTTTGATTTTGCCGCTCACGATCCGCCAGATCGTGATCCCGGATTGTTCGACTTTCTTGCCGGTTGCGGGCAATCCATTACCTTCGCCGGTATTCGTGCCGCGCGCGATCCAATAAACCGTGACCAGATCCCCCTCAGCGATGAGCTTCTCAGGTACAATCGTGATATCAGGAAATGCCTGGTGCCAGCCCTTCAATGCAGCCTGGTCTTCCGCCAAGTCGATATTTCGATGGAGACCGTGGTTGACGAAGTCTTTGGCATAAAGTTGTTCGGCGAGTTCAAATCGGCCGTCACTGAGCAGTTCCTGGAATGCGCGTTTCGCGAGCGCCTTGTTTTGTTCCTGCAACGACGATGCACACGCAACGTTAGCAAGCAGAAGTGAGCAGTTAATAACAGCAATTAGTGTTTTCATAAGAATATAGGGAATGTGTTATGACGAACATTGCTAGCACGGTCAAATTCTATCGGTGTTCCTGCTGGCCGTAGTCCCTTAAACAAAAGCCACAGACTAACCACCATTTCAAAAATGGCCATCGGGGTATCAAAGATGTAGTCGTTAACGACTTTGTTAAAGCTTGGGAAAACGAGAAAAATAAAGGCGCAGATTACGCACCATGCGGATGCAATTACACCGAAACCAGCGAGCGTTTTTGGAATGTAGCCCGACCTCAACCACAGGTACGCGCAAATTGTCGCGGCCAATCCAAAAAATGGCAGGCCCACATAATAATCGTCGAAATTCGCCGCGATCTGCAGCCTGGCCAAGGCCTGTACGTGGCCTGGTTGGAATCCCTCAAGATAAGGTGCGGTTCCGAGCAGTCGGAGCGCACCAAGCAGATTAAGTGTCGCAAGGAGCCATAGCATCGCGAATACGAGGCGGAACAGCGCTCCGATCAAAGCCAGGATCCGATTTACCGGCTTAAGAATCACATAGAGCGCTGCCAGCAAAACAGTGACGTTTGCGCTATACAGCAGAAAACAAATGAGCGCCATTCGTACCTGTGTTGGGTGTGCGATAATGTTCCGAGCCGTTTCAGCGGCATCGCCTCGGACGAGTAACGGGCTGAGCAACACGTAATTGCCAAAGACAACGATTACTACTGCGAGCAGGCCTGTAACTCCCGCCACCTTTGCGGCTGTGCGTTCCGAGCTGCCGATGGTGTTCATGCTGCTTTCATCTCAACTGTCGGGAGCTCAAGCCGTGGCACCTTTGCGCCTTTAATCAAAAGCCAGAGCATCATCACGAGTTCTCCAAACAAGACCGGCTGGAGCATCTTGAATGCGGCGTTGTAGTAAGGCTGAAAGAAGAGAGCGATCACGCTAAGAGCGACGTAACCAAAACAATTAATCATCAACCAGACGCCGATGAAACGGGGTAAAAACCCCGAGCGATAGACTAACAACCCAAACGGAAAGAGCCATACCCCCCAGAAGAGTTCGTCGATAAAGATTCCCTGAGAATGCAGGCGAACGAACAGCATGCCAAGGGCGTTGAGCTGGGCGGTGTCGAAAACAGTGAGAAAGTCGCCACCGCGGAAAAGAATAAGAGCAGCGATGTTATTTAGCGTGTTGAGAAACCCGACTGCGGCAGAAACGAGGACGAAACCTACCAACAACAACGCCCAGTTCCTGTTTACGTTGCTCAACAACCGATAAAGAGCGATTGCCAGGCAAATGAAAATGACGTGCCCAATAAGGTCGGCAAAGATCGAAAGACGAAAAAGCGTCTCGTGAGCGAGAATGTTGGCCGCAGTCGCGGTGGCATCCCCCCGTACGATGAGCTTGTTAGGAACATAAATTAGACTGAATGGCGCAGTAATTACCATCGATGAATACACCGCGCCCGCGACACGTGCGGCTTTGTCAGTTGGATGCATGCAGGTTTGTCTCCTTTGTTAGCTCGTTTTTAAAGCGGTCCCCGATAGCGACGCAGCCGGACTGCTACAACGATGAACACCGCAGCAACTATCAGCCCAAGCCAAAGACCGGGGGAGCTCAGGTAGGCCACAGGGGTGAGTTGCGGGCTGTCCACTGAGTGCATGTTGAAGGCAAAGGCCTTGGGTGCGAATCCCATGAAGCGGTCCTTCAGCATTGAGCCAAAATGCGAGGTGCCGAATGTGATCTTCTCAAAAAACGCGACTGCAAGAAATGGCAGGACCGCGCAAAGAAAAGTTGCTCGCCGCGCCCAGCCTGAAACCAACAGAGCCCAGCCGTAGATCGGCGCATGCCAAAGAGCGACGGCGGCTAATCCGTAAAGAAGAACAACCGAATTCTGAAACAGCGGAACATAAGTCCAGGTCGATGCAGGGCTCATGCCATGACCGATCAGTAACACGCTGGTCCAAAGCATCATGACCAACTGCGTGGCCACGACGATCGCAAATGTTACCAGTGGCAGAACGACTAGCGGGATTGTGACCTTCGAAAGCAAAGTGGTGGAGTCCGATACGGGCAGCGATTTCCAAAATAGAATGCTGCGATCGCGGCGTTCACCGTACAGCGCATCGAGACAATAGAAGACGCCAACAATGAAGGCCGTCAGCATCAGCATGATTGCCGCCATGTTATACGGCATTTCGATTGCAGCTCGCGTTTTTGCGGAATCGAGCAGCAAGACCTCCCGGCGGCGTTCCGGCAGACCACTTGTGCTAACCAGGAAACCGAACAACACAACGATAGCAACGAGAATCGGAGCAACGTAAATCGAACGATTCTCCCAAAGTTCACGACGTATCGACCAATAAAACGGCTGTGGCTTTGCGGGTCTATAGCCGGGGTCGCCGACCCCGGTAGATTCAGGCAGGTTTTCAGATGAACTCATTTAGCTGCTCCTATTTGATTTGCCTGTCCAGCCGGCTCGTCCCGTCGCGCTGGCCCGGAAACGGCAACGTTTTGTGAATGCGGACTCATCACGGCAACAAACAGATCGGCGATACTTGGGCGGCGCACTTCGCCAAACATTTCGACCTGGTCGCGGTCAACGCCGTCGAACAATAGGACGCTTCGCCCGAAAACCGGACGTTCGTACAGCGGTTTTAAGGCACGTGCGGCGGCGAGGTGCTCCGGATTCACCATCACTTCGAGATAGCGCGAATCGAATTCTTCCATGCTGCACTGCAGCGCAATCCGGCCACGGTCGATGAACATGAGGTCCGTCAAAACATCCTGGACCTCTTCCACCTGGTGTGTAGTCACGATGATCGTGCGGCTGCGATCGAAATAATCGTTAAGCAGGGAGTCGTAGAACTGTTTGCGATATAGAATGTCCAGGCCAAGTGTCGGCTCATCGAGCACGAGCAACCGCGCGTCGATTGCCATCACAATTGCGAGATGCAATTGCGCCACCATCCCCTTGGATAGTTCTCTCACCTTGCTCGTGCGTTTGATCGTTGTTCGTGCCAGGAAATTTTCCGCTTTAGCGCGATCGAATCGCGGGTGCACGCCACCGACGTAATCGAGCAACTGTGAGACACGAATCCAGCGCGGCAGTACTGCCACATCGGCAATGAACGAGACGTCGCGCATGAGCTCGTCCCGGTTCGTCCACGGATCGCGCCCAAGGACCTTCAATTCCCCGTCATATGAGGTCAGGCCGAGAATTGCATTGAGCGCGGTTGTCTTGCCTGCGCCGTTGGGCCCGATCATTCCGAGGATGCGACCTTCTTCGATATGCAAATCGATGCCGTCCAGTGCTACAGTCGTGCCGAACGTCTTGCGAAGACCGTGTGATTCTATCGTTGCCATAACATTAACGTTTTCTAGATGACGAGCCGCGCGCTGCTGCGGCATCCAGCTCTTTTTGCGTGAGGCCGAGCCTCTCGATCTTTTCCGCGATCCGCGGCCATTCGTCGGTTAGAAATTTCTGGCGTTCGCCTTTCAGCAAATGATCACGCGCACCCGATTTGACGAACATACCGAGGCCGCGCTTCATCTCGACCAAGTCTTCATCGACCATTTGCTGATAGGCCTTCAACACGGTAAGTGGATTGACCCGAAACTCGGCAGCGACAGTGCGCACCGACGGCAACGGATCGCCTTCATTGAGCACGCCATCGAGGATCATATGCACGCCACGATCGCGAAGTTGGCGATAGATTGGTTGAGTGTCATTCCATTCACGATTCATTCTTAATGGTTCACTTCCCTGGTTCGGCTAATGCTGCGCACCGTCTTCGCCGCCCACAATTCGGTCACGAGAGGATATTCATTTGCTCTCAGCTCGCCCCCGCTGCTCCCATCAGCGTCAATGTTGATAACTAACTTCCCGCGAGCGTGTCCCTCGTTGAAATAGCGCAGAGCATCCGCGGTTTCGCTAAGGCGATAGGTCTTCTCCACGAACGGCGTTACTTTACCTTGCGTGATCAGATCACTGAGGAATTTTA
>Ga0207678_10004958_pt1 | contig 11947 bp, 10 predicted proteins | sample KBSC63metaG_FD_184319 | JGI IMG/M metagenome (GOLD analysis project Ga0207678, IMG submission 184319) | Corn rhizosphere microbial communities from Kellogg Biological Station, Michigan, USA - KBS C6-3 metaG (SPAdes) (version 2) | ecosystem: Host-associated > Plants > Roots > Rhizosphere > Soil ... | reverse complement strand
GCCGCATCCCGGTGAACAGCATCGCAAGGCCGGCCTCGTCGGCAGCGGCGATCACCTCGTCGTCGCGAATGGAGCCGCCAGGCTGGATCACCGCGGTGGCGCCCGCTTCGACCGCCGCCAGCAAGCCGTCGGCGAACGGGAAGAAGGCGTCCGACGCAACCGCCGAGCCGATCGTCCGCGGCTCGCTCCAGCCGTGGGTCTCGGCCGCTTCCCGAGCCTTGGCCGCGGCAATGCGCGCGGAGTCGCGCCGGTTCATCTGACCGGCGCCGACGCCGGCGGTCGCCCCGTCCTTGGCATATACGATGGCGTTGGACTTTACGTGCTTGGCGACCGTCCAGGCGAACAGGCAATCGCGGATTTCCTGCTCGGTCGGCGCGCGCCTGGTCACGCACTTGAGCTGGTCGCGGTCGATGCGGCCATTGTCGCGATCCTGAACCAGGATCCCGCCGGCGATGATCGCCATGGTCTGGCCGCCGCGGGCGGGGTCCGGAAGGCTGCCGGTGAGCAGCAGACGCAGGTTCTTCTTGCGGGCGAAGATTGCGCGGGCGCCATCGTCGGCGTCGGGCGCGACCACGACCTCGGTGAAAATCTGGGTGATCGCCTCCGCGGTCTCGGCATCCAGCGGCCGGTTGCTGGCGACGATGCCGCCGAACGCCGAGACGCTGTCGCAGGCGAGCGCTTGGCTCCAGGCGTCTATCAGCCGCTCGCGCGTGGCAACACCGCAGGGATTGGCATGCTTGACGATGACGATGGTCGGCTCGGCATCGCGGAACTCGGCGGCGAGCTCCAGCGCGGCGTTGGCGTCGTTGAGATTGTTGTAGCTGAGTTCCTTGCCCTGCACCTGCTCCGCCTGAGCGATTCCCTGCGCCGCCGGGCCGACCGGCACGTAGAGGGCGGCTTGCTGGTGCGGGTTCTCGCCATAGCGAAGCGGCATCTTGAGCGTGCTTGCGCGGGTCCAGGTTGCGGGAAACCGCTCGCCCTGGTCGGCCAAGGCAAACCATTGCGAGATGGTGGAGTCGTAGGCCGCCGTCAGGGCGAACGCCTTTGCCGCCAGCCGCTTGCGCAGCCGAAGTGACGTCGCGCCGCCATTCGCGTCCAGCTCCTCGAGCAGCGCTCCATAATCAGCGGGGTCGGTGACGATGGCGACGTGGGCGTGGTTCTTGGCGGCGGAGCGGACCATCGACGGGCCGCCGATGTCGATATTCTCGATGATCGTGTCGCGATCGGCACCGCTCAGCACCGTGTTGAGGAACGGATAGAGGTTGACGACGACGAGGTCGATCGGAGCAATGCCGTGATCGGCCATTGCGACGACATGCTCGGGATTGTCCCGAACGGCGAGAAGGCCGCCGTGGACCTTGGGATGAAGGGTCTTCACCCGGCCGTCCATCATCTCCGGGAAGCCCGTCAGGTCGCTGATATCCCTCACCGAAGCTCCAGCCTCGCGCAACTTGGCTGCAGTTCCGCCGGTCGACACCACTTCGATGCCATGGCGGGTCAGGCCAGCGGCAAGCTCGGCCAGGCCGCTCTTGTCCGACAATGAAATGAGTGCCCGCCGAACGGGGACGAGGTCCGTCATTGCTGTTCCTTCTAGCTTGTGCGGCGAAGCTGCCAGCCGATTTCTCCGCCGAGGCTCGAGACTTCGCCGACCACGACGATCTGGGTCGATCGCTGCGGTTCGCCGCGGCCGTCGACCCACAGGCTTTCCTCGGTCGTCAGCATGCCGCCGCGACAGCGGAAGTTCCACGGCGGCGCCCCGCGGGAACGCAGGATGGCGCCCATGCCGTCGGCGGTAATCGTCGCCTCGACCCCCGGCGCGAGGTGGAAGCGGACGGCGTAGGCGACCGATTCGCGGATCTTGCGGCGGCCCCTGGCGATCAGCTGGTCGGCGCCGCGCAGCTCCTTGCCGTCGTTGCCGAGCATGATGCTGCGCTTGTGGACGAGGCCAAAGGCGCGAACGTAGCCGTCATGGCTTGCCTCGAGCCGGCTCGCATCATTGTCCTCGCTGCGGTCGATGGTGACGTCCTCGACGCCGCGGCCGAGCGAGCCGTCCGGCTGGATATTGGTCGAGTTGGTATCGGATAGCACCAGGGTGCTGTGTGCGGCGGTCGTCCGAAGCGCCTGAGCGAGTTCGGGCGGCAAATCGGTCGGCAGCGGTCCCGGTCCGCCGCAATTGACGATCAGCCGCTGCCCCCCGTCGGACATCTCGAATGCGAGCGTGGACGCTGAACCCTGTGCGGCCATGCGCTGGGGCGGCGGCGGCGCAGCGTCGAGCACGACGATCGTGCCGAGCGCCGACAGTCGCTGGTAGCCCCAGCCGCGGGCTTGCCGAAGCGGGCGGGCCCGAAGCCCGCAGCCTTCGATCAATGCAGTCAAGCGCGCTGGTTCGCCGGGGTTGCAGCCTTGCCAGCTCGACAGGGCACCGTCGCCGAGCATGACGCCATGGAGGGCTGCAAGCGCGGCCGAGGCCGCGGTCTCGATGCCGTCGGGGATCGTCTGCTTGGCCGCGATATAGCAGGCGCGCAGCATCCCGAGGCGGTCGACCAGCACCGCCTGCTCGAACGGTGAGCGGCTGATCAGACCGCCGTCCTCGAACTGCGCGGCGGCCAGCGCGCGCGCGAGGCCGGACTCGCCGCGGGCCACGCGCACGACGCCGCCCTGCACGAGAAGTCCGGCCGCAACGACGCCGCACCAGGCCGTCACCCTTTTCAATCCGGCCGGAGCCTTGTCGGCCGAGCTGTCGAGGTGGCGGGCGCCGCGGGCGAGCGTGTTGAGGAGCGCGGAGCGATACCCCGCGTCCGTGCTCGACAGGATGTAGGGCGCATAGGCCGCCCAGAAGAGAATGCGCTCGCCCCACAGGTGCGGCAGCCAGGCGCCGTCGACCCGCGTGCCGTGGGCGAGCAGCCAGCGGCCGAGGATCGCCTCGGCAATGGCCGCTCCGCGCTCGCGCGCGGCGGCGGCGGCAAGGTCGCGCAACCAGGAGAACCCCTGGAGATTGTCGGCAAGCGAGGTGCCGCCGGTCGCAGCTGCAAAGTCGAGGTCGGCGAGCCACAGGGCGTCGGCGCCGAACGTGAAGCGGCCGCCGGCAAGCGCCTCGCCGCGCTGGCGATCGCCGGGAACATGGTCGCGCGGCACCGCGACCAGCTTGAGCGGTTGCCGCCCTGAACGGGTAAAGCGCGAAAGCAACGAGCCCCGCGCGAGCTTGCTGACGATCGCCCGGTCGGCGGCCGAGCCGTCGGTGTTCATTGAGCGTCCTTCAGGGCACGGATGTTCGCGGCGTAGCAATCGGGACCACCGCGAAACGCTGCCGTCCCCGCGACGAGAGCGGTCGCTCCGGCGTCGACGGCTCGACGAGCGGTCTCGGCATCAATTCCCCCGTCGACCTCGAGTTCGGCAGACAGATTCTGTTTGGCGATGCGGTTGGCGATCGCCTCGATCTTGCGGAGCTGGCCGGTGATGAATTTCTGCCCGCCGAACCCCGGATTGACGGTCATCACCAGGACGAGGTCGACGTCCTCAAGAACATAATCGAGCGCCTTGGCCGGAGTTGCGGGGTTGAGCGACACGCCTGCCTTCCTGCCGAGTGCCTTCACCCGCTGCACGGTGCGATGCAGATGCGGGCCGGCTTCGGGGTGAACGGTGATGATGTCCGCGCCCGCTTCCGCGAACGCCTCGAGGAACGGGTCGACCGGCGAAATCATCAGGTGGACGTCGAAGGGCTTGGGGCTGTGCGGGCGTAACGCCTTCACCACGGCCGGTCCGATCGTCAGGTTGGGGACGAAATGGCCGTCCATGACGTCGATGTGGATCCAGTCGGCGCCGGCCGTATCGATCGCGCGCACCTCCTCGCCGAGCTTGGCGAAGTCGGCGGACAGGATCGAGGGCGCGATGATCGGCATGGGCCCGATTAAACGGGTTCAGCCCCTGGCGACAAGGCGCGCCATGAAGAAGCCGTCGAGGCCGCCTTCGGCTTCGAGCATACCGGGCAGAATTCGGACCCAGCCGGGATCGCCGGGCGGGATCGCGACCGGCAAGTCACCCACGATCGGCGGTTGCAGTTCGAAGGCGGGATTCGCTTGCAGAAACGCCGCGATGCGCTCCTCGCCTTCCTGCGGTTCCAGCGAACAGACCGAATAGACCAGCGCGCCGCCGGGTTTCAGCCACTGCGCGGCCCGATCGAGCAAGCGCGACTGGAGCGCGCTGTTCTCGGCGACGATCGGCGGTCGCGCCCTGTACAGCACCTCGGGATGGCGCCGGTAGGTTCCGGTCGCCGAGCATGGCGCGTCGAGCAGGATCGCATCGAACTGGCGCTTTGGCTTCCACAGCAAGGCGTCCGCGGTGACGAGCTGCGCGGAGAGATGGGTGCGGTCGAGATTCTCGCGCAGTCGTCCAAGACGACTTTCGGATGAGTCGATCGAGGTGACCCGGTGACCGGCTGCTGCCAGCTGCATCGTCTTGCCGCCGGGCGCAGCGCAAAGATCGAGCACGTCCTTCGCGGCAGGCGGGACCAGGCGCGCGGGTAGGGACGCGGCAAGGTCCTGGACCCACCAGCCGCCGGCGCTGAAGCCCGGCAGCTCGGCGACGCTGCTGCTGTCCAGCCGCACGTGCCGCGGTGCCAGCGACCGCCCGCCTTTCGCTTGCGCGAAGGCGTCCGCTGCGGCGGCGTCCGCGAACGTGAGATCGAGCGGCGGTCGCCTCGCGATCAGGCGGCGCGCCGCAAGGACGGCGTCTTCCCCCCAGGCCGCTCGCCAGCGCTCTTCGACCGTGTCTGGCAGGCGACACCAGTCCATCGCCGGCAGACCACGCCGAAGCAGCGTGCCGAGGACGCCATGAACCAATCGGCGCGGCCCGCCGTCCACCAGCGGCAAGGCGGTCGCAACGACGGCGTGGTCGGGCGTGCCGAGGCCGATCTTCTGCGCGAGGGCGAGGCGAAGCACGGTCCGGGCCTTCGAATCGTCAGGAAGCCGCTGGCGGGTTGCGCTGTCGATGAGAGCATCGAGGTCCGGCAGCCGCCGCAGGGTCTCGCCGGCGACTGCCATTGCCAGCGCCCGATCGACGGGGACGAGGTTGGTGGCCCGGCCCGCCGCAGCTTCCAGCGTCTGGCCGCGGCGAAGCACCGCATCGATCATTTGCAGCGCCGCGCGACGGGCAGCGACCCCTTCAATTCTCGGCTCAGTGCTTGGCATTGCCCATCCCGACCATCATCTTGGCGTCATGAAACGCCCCAAGCACCTCGATCCGCCCGCGCATCTCAGTCCCTCGCCGCCGCTGCCGAAGCCTGAGCCGAATGCACCGGCAGCGCCGCCTGCCGGGGAGGAGCAAAAGCTCGACCCGACGCGCTACGGCGACTGGGAAAAGAAGGGCATCGCGGTCGATTTCTAGACTGCCTCGACCTTCGGCGGCCGCGCCAGCAGCGCCTCGAGCACCGCCTCCACGCTGCAGCGGCCCGCAATGAGATCGGCGACCGCCGCGACAATCGGCATGTCGATTCCTGCGTCGGCCGCGATCCGCGCCAGCACCGGCGCGGTGAAAGCCCCTTCCGCGACCGTGCGCTGGTCCGCGAGCAGCTCGGCCGCCGGCCGGCCCTCGCCGATGCCCTTGCCAAGCGAATAATTGCGCGAGCTTGTCGAGGAGCAGGTGAGAACGAGATCGCCGAGTCCGGACAGGCCGGCGAGAGTCTCGCGGTTGGCTCCCCGCGCAAGCCCGAATCGGGTCATTTCCGCAAAGCCCCGAGCGATCAGCGCTGCCCGTGCGTTCTGGCCAAGGCCGCGGCCCTCGACGACTCCGCACGCGATCGCCAGCACGTTCTTGACCGCTCCGCCGATCTCGGCGCCGGCGACATCGTCCGACACGTAAATCCGGAACTCGGGCTGTGCGAGGCGATCTCGGAGCCGCTCGGCAAGGCGGAGGTCTTCGGCCGCGAGAGTGACGGCCGTCGGCAGGCCTTTCGCCACCTCGTGAGCAAAGGTCGGGCCGGACAGCACCGCCAGTCGTGCGTCCGGGCACAGCTCCCGCGCAATCTCGTGGACGAGCTTGCCGCTGCGCTCCTCGATGCCCTTGGCACAGAGCACCAGCGGCACGTCCGACCTCGGCGCCTGACCGAGGACCGACCGGATGTGTTGCGTCGGAACGACGACCAGCCAGGCGTCGCAGCCTCCAAGATCGCCAAGGTCGCCGGTTGCGCGGATCGCGGGATGGAGCGGAACGTCCGGCAGGAACACGGGGTTTTCGTGGCCTGCATTAATGCCCGCGACCACGTCGGCCTCGCGTGCCCACAGCAGGGTTTCGCGCCCGCCACTCGCAGCCACCTGCGCAAGCGCCGTTCCCCAGGCGCCTCCGCCAATCACCCCGATCCGATCGAAGTTCATGCCTTGACCCCCGCTCCCCGCACCTTTTCGGCGCTTTCATCGAGCGGCCACCGCGCGCGCGCGGGCGCGTCTAGGCTGTCGCACATTCCGGCTGCGAACCGCTCCGCGCCGGCCCAGCCGATCATCGCTGCATTGTCTGTGCAAAGCCACGCCGGCGGGACGCTGAACCTGCGCCCCCTGCTCACCGCCAAACCGCGAAGCTCGGTCCGGATGGCGGTATTGGCGGCGACTCCGCCGGCGACCACCAGGGTTGGCGCCTCGCTGCGGCGAAGGGCGAGGCGGGTGCGGTCGACGAGGCAATCAACAACCGCCTGCTGGAAGCTGGCTGCAATGTCCTCCGGCCGAAAGTCGCCTGCGACGACGGCGCGCTGAACCGCGCTCTTGAGGCCGGCGAAGGAAAAATGCGGCTCCGGCGAGCCAAGCAGTGGACGCGGAAGCGGCACGGCACGCGGATCGCCCCGTGCCGCCAGCGCCTCGATCGCAGGGCCTCCGGGATAGCCGATGCCAAGCAGCTTGGCGGCCTTGTCGAACGCCTCGCCGGCAGCATCGTCGATGGTCGTCGCGAGCCGCCGGTAGTCACCGACGCCGCGCACTTCGAGCAACTGGCAATGGCCGCCCGAGACCAGCAGGAGCAGGTACGGGAAGCCGAGGTCCGGATCGGCGAGCCGCGGGCTAAGCGCGTGACCCTCGAGGTGATTGACGGCGATCAGCGGCTTGCCGGCCGCGAGCGCGAGGCCCTTGCCGGCAAGAAGCGCGACCATGACGCCGCCGATCAGGCCGGGCCCCGCGGTGGCGGCGACAGCATCGACATCGCGAATAGAAACGCCGGCCTCGCAGAGGACGTCGCGGATCAGCGCCGGCAGGATCTCGACGTGCGCGCGGGCGGCGATTTCGGGAACAACGCCGCCATAAGGCTGATGAGCCGCAGTCTGGCCGACGACTTTTTGGGCAAGGATGTGCCGATCCGCCGTGACAAGCGCCGCGGCGCTGTCGTCGCACGAGGATTCCAGTCCGAGGATCACGGTCATTGCAGGGTTTTTCAACGATTTCCTTTGGCGGCCCTTTGCCTGAATGCCTCGCCATGCACTAGGGGTGGGGAATGCAGGGACGGTTGAAGCTTGGGACTCGGGGTTCGCCGCTGGCGCTCGCCCAGTCGCGCAAGGTCGCCGCGGCGATCGAAACCGCGCAGCGCTGGCCGGAAGGCTATGTCGAAATCGTGCCGATCGCGACCACCGGCGACAAGGTCCAGGACCGGCCGCTGGCGGAGATCGGCGGCAAGGCGCTGTGGACCAAGGAACTCGACCAGGCGCTGCTGAATGGCGATGTCGATTTCTGCGTTCACTCGATGAAGGACGTCGAAAGCATTCGTCCGAGGGAAATCCACATCGCGTCGGTTCGCCCGCGCGGCGACGTTCGCGACCGGCTGATCGGCGCCGAGTCGATCGATAAGCTGAAGCAGGGCGCAATCGTCGGCACCTCGTCGAAGCGGCGGCAGGCACAGCTGCTTGCAATGCGGCCCGACCTCAAGATCGTGCCGCTGCGCGGCAATATCGAAACCCGATTGCGCAAGGTAGAGGAGGGCGAGATCGATGCGACCCTGCTCGCCTGCGCCGGCCTCAAGCGGCTCGGCATTGCGACGGGCGCGGCGATCCCGACCGAAGTCATCCTCCCGGCGCCGGCGCAAGCGGTGATCGGAATGGAGTGCCGGACCGATGATACCCAGACACAGAGCGTGCTCACCACCGTCAACAACCAGATCACTTATTGGTGCGTGATGGCGGAGCGGGCATTTACGCGAGCGCTGGGTGCGACCTGCTCCTCGCCGGTCGCGGCCTTCGCAGTGCTCGAGGACGGCGACCTGCGCATTCGCGCCCAGATCTTCAGCGAGGACGGCAAGGATGTTGTCGAGCAGCGCGCCGTTTTCGATTGCGGCGACGAGAAGACGCCGCGGGGTCTCGCCAAAGAGATGCTGGACAAGGCGCCCGAGTCCATCAGGAAGCTCTTCTCACCCGAATGAGCCGAATCGTCGTGCTGCGCCCCGAGCCGGGCGCGAGTGAAACGGTGGAACGGGCCAAAACCCGCGGACTCGATGCTGTTCGCATTCCCCTGTTCGAGATCGAGGCGGTTGAGTGGCAAGCGCCCGACGCCAGTGGCTTCGACGCACTCCTGATGACGAGTGCCAACGCGGTTCGCTTCGGCGGCGAACAGTTGGCGAGCTTTCGAGGGTTGCCGGTTCATGCCGTCGGCAAGGCAACCGCCGAGGCAGCGCGCGAGGCCGGCTTCGACATCGCCACCAGCGGGGACGGCGGAGTCGAACGGCTGCTTGGGTCGTTGGAAGCCGATCTCAAGCTTCTTCACCTGTGCGGAGAGGATCGCTCGGCGACCCGCAGCGTCCGGCAGGAAGTGACTGCAGTGACGGTCTATTGGTCGAAGACGATCGAACCGGCACCGGATGTCCGCGAGGCAGCGGGCTCGATCGTGATGCTCCACTCGCCGCGTGCGGCACAGCGCTTCGCTGCTCTCGCGAAAGAGCAGCAGCTCGATCGGAATCGGATTGCGATCCTCGCCATCAGCAATGCCGCTGCGCAAGCCGCCGGTCCCGGGTGGGAGCGTGTCGAGACGCCCGAGCAGCCCGGCGACGAAGCCCTTCTGGCCCTTGCGGAGCGGCTGTGCGACAAGCGGCGGCAGGGATGAACGCGACAAGCTACCGGAGGCAAACGGGCTGGGGCGCCCGGCTGGCGATCGGCATCGCCTTGCTGCTCGTCGGCGCCGCTGCGGCGACTTGGGCTCTCGCCCGCTACCACGACGCGGCACGCTTTCTCGGCGTCACGCCGGCCACGCAGCCGCTGCAACGGATTGTCGTGCCCCAACCGATTCTCAATGCAGCGCCGGCCCGCCCGCTCGAAACCTCGGACGAACAAAGGATCGCCACGCTCGAACAGCGCCTGGCCCGCGTCGAAAGCGCGACTCAGCAGGCGCAAGGATCGGCAGGCCGAGCCGATGCGTTAGTCGTCGCCTTTGCCGCACGCCGCGCGATCGATCGCGGACTTTCACTGGGATATCTGGAGCCGCTTCTGGCAATCCGTTTCGGACCCCAGCACCAGCAAGCCGTCGCGACGGTGATTACTGCCGCCCACCAGCCGGTCCGCCTCAACGACCTCATCACCCAATATGAATCCCTGGGTCCCCAGCTGCGGGCCGGCGGGCCGAGCGATGGCTGGTGGACGGATTTCAAGCGGGAGTTCGGCACGCTCGTCGAGGTGCACCGCGCCGGCCGGCCGCCGTCGACTCCCGACGCCCGTTATACCCGCGCGCTGCAGCAGCTGTCGGGAGGCGATGTCGACGACGCGCTGGCCGAGACGATGCGGCTGCCGGGCGCGCAGGCTGCAACCGGCTGGATCGCGAGCGCGCGCCGCTACATCGCCGCCCATCGGGCGCTCGACGAGCTGGAGACCGCCGCGCTGATGGGCGGGACGCCGCCTCAGCGCTGACACCCGGTCGGTTCCGCTCGGCAGAATCGCACCTGCAACTCTGCACAGGGAAAGTTCAGCTGGACGGCTCTAGGCCATTGCAAACCAAAACAGCGTCGGGGAGCGGTGGGATCATGACGTCATTTCGCAGGCAGCTGGGACTAGGCTTGGTGTTTGCCGCCCTTGCCCAGGTCGCCGCCTCGGCATCAGTGCAGCCCGATCCCCTTGCGCCGCTCCCGAAGCGGCCGTCCGCGAACCCACACGCGGGCCGCGCTCGTGCGCGCGCTCCGGCCGTCTTGCAGAACCAGCTCACCGCTCTCGGACGCAAGTTCGACGGCAAGGCAGGCATCGCGGTGGTGTCGCTTCGGGACGGATGGGAAGCGGACTGGAACGCGACATCGCTGTTCCCGCAGCAGAGCTGCTCGAAGCTATGGGTCGCGATCACCGCTCTGGACGCCGTCGATCACGGCAAGGCCAGCCTCGACACGCGGGTCGCGCTCGACCGCAGCGACCTCACCCTCTTCCATCAGCCGCTCGCAGCGAAGATCCTCGACGGCAGCCTGCAGAGCATCACTCTAGGCGAGCTGATGTTCACCGCCATCACCCAAAGCGACAATACCGCGAACGACAAGCTGCTGCGGTCGATCGGTGGTCCGCCGGCGGTGCGGCGAATGATCGCGCGCAAGGGCCTCGGCGCAATCCGCTTCGGCAATGGCGAGCGCTCGCTGCAGTCGCGCATCGCCGGCCTGACGTGGAATCCCAGCTATTCGATCGGAAGTGCCTTCTTCGATGCACGAACGGCGCTGCCGATGGCGTCGCGCCAGGCCGCGTTCAAGCGCTACATCCACGATCCCTACGACGGCGCGTCGCCGCACGCGATCGCCAACGCGCTTGCCTCGCTGCGCAGCGGCGGCCTGCTCTCGCCGCAATCGACCGACCGCCTGCTGTCGACCATGGGCCAGACGAAGACCGGAGGCCTGCGGGTCCGCGCCGCCCTCGCCCCGGGCTGGGAGTGGAACCACAAGACCGGAACGGGGCAGGAACTCCAGGGCAGGATTGCCGGAATCAACGACATCGGCCTGCTCACCGCGCCTGACGGAGCGGTCTATGCGGTCGCCATCATGACCATTCCCGACAACAACAGTAGCGGCGATGCCCAGAAGCTGATGCGCGACGTCGCGCACACCGTCGAGGCGTTTCACGAGGGCTCCAGGGCCGGCTGACCGCTACTCGACTCGGCTGCCGTCGGCGTTCTCGAGCGGCCGGACGTGCACGCTCTTGATGTTGACGAACTCGCGAATGCCATAGCCCGCGCACTCACGGCCATAGCCCGAATGCTTGACCCCGCCGAACGGCATTCGCGGGTCCGAACGGACGTTCTCGTTGACGAAGCTGAGGCCGGCATCGAGGTCCTCGGCGGCGATCCGGCGACCGCGGACGACATCGCCCGTCAGCACTCCGGAGCCGAGCCCGAACTCGCTGGCATTGGCGATTCGCACGGCGTCCGCCTCGTCGTCCGCGGCGATGATCGCGGCCACGGGCCCGAACACTTCTTCATCATGCGCCGGCTGTCCGGGCCGGACATCGCCAAGGACGGTTGCCGGGTACCAGGCCCCTGTGCGGTCGGGGATGTGTCCGCCGAGCAGCAGGCGGGCGCCGCCACGAACGCTGTCGGTGACCTGGCGGTGGATTTCGTCGCGGGCGGGTACGCTCTGCATCGGTCCGAGCCTGGTGCCGGGCTGCGCAGGATCACCCATTTCATAGCCGCGCATCTCATCCACCAACGCATTCTCGAAGGCATCGAGCACTTCCCGCACGACGATGAAGCGTTTGCCGGCAATGCAGCTCTGTCCGCCATTGACCATGCGTGCGGTCGCCGCGACCTTGGCTGCTGCGGCGACGTCGACATCCTCGAGAACCAGGTAGGCGTCGGAGCCGCCGAGCTCGAGCACGCACTTCTTGAGCACGCTGCCCGCTGCGGTGGCGACGCTTCGGCCGGCGGCGACGCTGCCGGTCAGGGTTACGGCCGCGATATTGTCGTCCTTGATCAGCGCCTCGACTTCGCTGCTCGGAAGCAGAAGCGTGCGGAACAGGTCTCGCGGCACCCCG
>Ga0207678_10004951_pt1 | contig 11956 bp, 7 predicted proteins | sample KBSC63metaG_FD_184319 | JGI IMG/M metagenome (GOLD analysis project Ga0207678, IMG submission 184319) | Corn rhizosphere microbial communities from Kellogg Biological Station, Michigan, USA - KBS C6-3 metaG (SPAdes) (version 2) | ecosystem: Host-associated > Plants > Roots > Rhizosphere > Soil ... | reverse complement strand
CGGGCCGGGTGGGTCGAGCACAACCCGATCGAAATCTGGGAGCGCACCACCGCGGTCGCACAAACGGTCCTGAGCACACGCCGGCTCGACCCCGACGACCTCGCCGCGCTCGGCATTACCAATCAACGCGAGACGACGGTTGTCTGGAATCGGCGTACCGGCCGCCCGTACTGCAACGCCATCGTCTGGCAGGACACGCGAACCGCACAGTTAGTCCATGAGCTGGATGTCGACGGACGAGGTGACGTCATTCGCCACCGCGCTGGGCTGCCACCTGCTACGTACTTCGCCGGCGGCAAGCTGGCCTGGATTCTGCGGGAGGTCGACGGGGTCCGCGCCGACGCCGAACGCGGAGACGCGATCGCTGGAACGATCGACAGCTGGTTGCTCTGGAATCTCACGGGCGGCCCCCGCGGCGGTGTGCACGTGACCGACGTGACCAACGCCAGCCGGACAATGCTCATGGATCTCGAGACCCTTGACTGGGATGACGAGCTACTCGGCTTCTTCGACATCCCGCGGGCGATGCTCCCCGACATCCGCCCATCGGCGGATTCGGCTGGATACGGCGAGATCGAACAGCCGCATCTGCTGGTCGGTGTGCGCCCGACCGGAGTGCTGGGCGACCAGCATGCGGCGATGGTCGGCCAGGTCTGTTTCGCGCCCGGTGAAGCGAAGAACACCTATGGCACGGGCAATTTCCTGCTGCTGAACACCGGCCGTGATCTGGTCCGGAGTAAGCATGGGCTGCTGACGACCGTGTGCTACCAGTTCGATGCGGAGTCGCCCGCCTACGCCCTCGAAGGCTCGATCGCCGTCACCGGATCGGCCGTGCAGTGGCTGCGCGACCAGCTCGGGATCATCGCCGGCGCGGCTGACGTCGAGGAACTCGCCCGCCAGGTCGACGACAACGGGGGCATGTACTTCGTCCCCGCGTTCTCTGGCCTGTTCGCACCGTATTGGCGCAGCGATGCCCGTGGCGCCATCGTCGGACTGTCCCGGTTCAACACCAACGCGCACCTGGCCCGGGCAACGTTGGAAGCGATCTGCTATCAGAGCCGGGACGTCGCCGAGGCCATGGAGCAAGACTCGGGAGTGACCCTCGAGGTGCTCAAGGTCGACGGCGGCGTGACTGCCAACGAGCTGTGCATGCAGATCCAGGCCGATGTCCTCGGGGTTCCGGTTAGCCGGCCGGTGGTGGCCGAGACGACCGCGCTCGGGGCCGCATACGCGGCGGGGCTCGCCGTCGGGTTCTGGGCCTCGACGGACGAGCTGCGCGCGAACTGGCACGAGTCGCGCCGCTGGCTCCCTCAAGCAACGGAGCAGGACCGCGAACGGGGATATGCCGGTTGGCGCAAAGCCGTGACGCGGACACTGGATTGGGTGGAGAGCGCATGACCAGTTGGGAGGCGGGCCGCCGCGGCCGGCGCGTCGCTCGGAGCACCCCGAGCGCAGTCCGATGTTGAGCGCACCGCTGTCCGCGGCGGCGCGGTCTGAGGCGCTCCATGCGCTCGCCGAGACCGAAGTCGATGTTCTCGTGGTCGGCGGCGGGGTGGTCGGCGCCGGGGCGGCCCTCGACGCGGTGACCCGCGGACTATCGACCGGCATCGTGGAGGCTCGGGACTGGGCCAGCGGCACATCGAGCCGCTCGAGCAAGCTGATCCACGGCGGGCTGCGATACCTGGAGATGCTCGATTTCGGCTTGGTTCGGGAGGCACTGCACGAACGGGGTTTGCTGCTGTCGACGCTGGCCCCCCACCTCGTTCGGCCCGTCCCGTTCTTGTATCCGCTTACTCATCACGCCTGGGAACGGCCCTACGTCGGCGCCGGAATCGCGCTCTACGACGCGATGGCCACGACGTACGGCAGCTCACGCGCGCTTCCGATGCATCGCCACCTCAGTCGGCGGCGGGCACTACGCCAGGCGCCGTGCCTGCGGAAGGAGTCCCTGACCGGCGCCGTGCAGTACTGGGACGCGCAAGTCGACGACGCTCGGCACACCATGACCGTCGTACGCACCGCGGTGTCCTTCGGCGCGCTCGCCGCCAACCGGGCCAAGGTCGTCGCATTCCTGCGTCAGGGCGAGCGGGTAACCGGCGTCCGGCTGGTGGACCTGGAGACCGGCGAGGCCGTGACCGCCCACGCCAAGCAGGTGATCAACGCGACGGGCGTGTGGACTGACGACACGCAGGCATTGGCCGACACTCGGGGCCAGTTTCATGTCCGGGCGTCGAAGGGGATCCATCTCGTCGTGCCGCGGGACCGGCTGCAATCCAGCACCGGGATCATCCTGCGCACCGAGACCAGCGTGCTACTGATCATCCCGTGGGGGCGGCACTGGATCATTGGTACAACCGACACCGACTGGGGCCTGGACAAAGCGCATCCGGCCGCGAGCGCGACAGACATCGACTACCTGCTGGAGCGGGTGAACCAGGCACTGACGTCGCCGCTGTCCCGGGAGGACGTCGAGGGCGTCTACGCAGGATTGCGGCCGCTCTTGTCCGGGGAGTCGGAGTCGACATCGAGGCTCTCGCGGGAACACGTCGTGGGCCACCCGGTACCCGGCTTGGTGGTCGTCGCCGGTGGCAAGTACACGACCTACCGGGTGATGGCAGCTGACGCGGTCAACGAGGCCGTCCGCAGTCTTGACGCCCGGGTCCCGGACTCCTGCACCGACCGCGTCCCGCTCGTCGGGGCCGAGGGCTACCTCGGTCTCTGGAACCAGCGACGTCGATTGGCGGCCGTTTCGGGACTGCACGTTGCTCGCATCGAACATCTGCTGCAACGCTATGGGTCAACGATCGACGAGCTACTCGCGCTCGTCCGGGCCGACCCCACGCTGGGGGATCCACTACCCGGCGCGGACGACTATTTGCGGGTCGAGGCGCTGTACGCGGTCACCCATGAGGGCGCGCGGCATCTGGAGGACGTTCTGGCGCGCCGAACCCGGATATCGATCGAGTCGTGGGATCGCGGCGTGGAGTGCGCCGAGACCGTGGGCCGCCTTATGGCTGTCCCACTCGGCTGGGACGAAGCCCAGTTGCAGCGCGAGGTTACGCACTACCGCGCCCGGGTCGCAGCCGAACGGGAATCTCAGAACCAGCGCGACGACGCGACCGCGGACGCGGCCCGGTTGGGTGCGCCAGACATCGTCCGCACCGGTTGATGCCGATCAGGGCGGATCATTCTGGAACTGGAACCTCACCCGAACCGAGTCGTCCAGTGGAACGACAAGGGTCGAGTCACTCGCCGACCAGGCGTCGGGCACGAAGAACATCCGATCCTTGCCTTGGATGAGCAGCCGAAGATTCCGATACCGGTAGCGGAACGTCTGTCCTTCGCTTGCCGGCAGCGCTGTTTCCTTGATGAACGGGTCGGTGATGTACAGCCGCTCCTTCGTATCGAGAATCACCCGGGGCAGGTCACCGAGGTGTCGCGCGTCCTGCCGCGCCAAGCCGCGACCTGACCACTGCGCGATGGTGGCGGTCGACCAGAACAACGTCGCCGCTACAAGCACGCAGAGCAGCACCAGACCCATTCGCCGGAGCGCGGGCGAGCCCGCCGGTGACGGCAACGCGTCCGGCTGGGGCGGCAGTCGGCTGACCAAGCGCCAGCTGTAGGCGACGACGCCAGCTCCGACGGCAACGATGATCGGCGTGACCAGGTTGTAGTAGGGCCAATCGGCGAGGACGGGATACAGAATGATCAACGTAATGCCGGCAGCGAGGATGACCAGGCCGATATAGAGCGCGCGATGGGTCACGATTCGGGCCCGTTCGGGGCGCGCTCGACCCAGCCAGGCGGTCACCCAGAGGTGCAGTGCCACCAGGGCCACCGCGATCACGACCAGCACCAGAAGGGGAACGAGCAGCGGCTGTGGGCTGCGCATCACGTAGTCCTGAGTGCTCAAGCCGATGGTGTCTACGTCGATCCCGAAATACGCGTACTGCGCCCGCGACGAGACGTACCCGAAATAGAAGAGCAAAGCGCTGATGATGGTGATCGGCGCGACGACGCTCGCACCGAGACTCAGATAGCGCTCGAACTGGCTGCTCTTGCTCTCGTCGGCCAATGGCGGTCAGCCGGACGAGCCGGACGAGCTCTCTGCGCTAGACGAGCTTCCTGAGCTGTCCGAGCTTTCGCTCTGCGACGCGCCTGACTCGGAACCTGCTCCGTTGCCCGGACTTTGCGGCAGCTGATCTGCTGAGACGTTCAACTGCACCACGTGCCCCGGGGCGTTCTTCACGTCTTCCTTCACTTTCTGACACGTTGCATCATCGGGTGCCACACAATCTCCGCCCAATTCCACCGTTCCCTTCAGGTCACGCGGTGGTTGGGGGACGTCGTAGCCGACCCGGACCTGGCAAGAACCCTGGTCAGAACTGAATACATAGTTGCGGCAGGGCGTCTCACATGACGTGCCCTGCTCCTTGAAGTCGCCTTTGACGAAAACGCCGGTGATCACGATCTTGACGCCGTCCCGAAACGCCGGGTCGGACCAGCCGACATCCACGCAATCCGGATTTTGCGATGGGCCGCTGCCCCCGACTGGAAGCGAAGCAACCTCCACCGACAGTTGGTTCTGCTGGCTTTGCGGCTGCTCCGGCCCGGTCGACTCGGGTGGCGGAGGCGGCAACGAGTCCTCCGTCTGCTGGGACTCAACCGCGGCAGCAGAGGTCGTGCTCGACGCGGATGTTCCGCCGCTGCTGCACGCCGCAGCTCCAGCGAGGAGAACACCGCATACGGCGGTCATGACGAGATTGAGCGGTCGTCGACGAGTCATGACGATCACCTCCCGTTGATCAGGAGGTTAGCGGGCGCCGAAGAATACTGAAGGTTTTCGGCGGTACTTGTTATGACTCTGCGGTCGTGACGATTACCTCGCGCGCAGCATCGGGCCCGTCGGCCAGGAGCACCTTGAAGCCGTCCTCGTCAAGGATCGGCACTTTCAATTGCGCGGCTTTGTCATATTTCGACCCGGGCGATTCGCCGGCTACGACGAATGAGGTCTTTTTCGACACCGAGCCGGACACCTTGCCGCCGCGTGACGTCACGGCCTCGGTCGCGGAATCGCGGGAGTAATCGGCCAGCCCGCCGGTTATGACGACGACGATCCCGTCCAGTTGACGATCTGCGCTGTCCGGGACCGCCTCCGCAAGCGACACACCCGCAGCGCGCCACTTCTCCACGATGTCGCGGTGCCAAGCGACGGCGAACCACTCCTGCAGCGCCTCGGCGATCGTCGGCCCAACGCCGTCTGCGGCGGCCAGCTCTTCTGGCGTTGCCGCGGCGATGCGGTCGAGCGACTGGAATTCCCGGGCGAGAGCCTGAGCGGCAGTCGGACCGACATGCCGAATGGACAGGCCAACAAGCACTCGCCACAAGGGTCGCTGCTTGGCTGCCTGGAGATTCTCCAGCAGCTTCTCCCCGATCGCGTTGAGATCGCCGGCCTGGCGGACCCGACCTTTGACCTTGCTGTCCCGAGTTAGACGAAACAGCTCGACCCGCCGCAGCGAATCGGCGTCGAGGCTGAACAGGTCCCCTTCATCGGTGATGACACCGGCTTCCAGGAGCGCGCCAGCGGCCTCGTAACCGAGTGCTTCGATGTCGAACGCTCCCCGCCCGGCCACGTGAAAGATCCGCTCGCGAAGTTGGGCCGGGCACGACCGGGCGTTGGGACAGCGGATGTCCGCGTCGCCCTCCTTCTCCGGTCCGACCGGGGTTCCGCACGCAGGACACTTCGTCGGCATGACGAAGGGACGCTCGCTGCCGTCCCGCAGGGCGACCACCGGACCGACGATCTCCGGGATGACATCGCCGGCCTTTCGCAACACCACCGTGTCGCCGATCAGCACACCTTTGCGCTCGACCTCGCTCTGGTTGTGCAGGGTCGCCATCTCGACGGTGGATCCCGATACCTTGACCGGCTGCATGACCGCATACGGCGTTATCCGACCGGTACGCCCGACATTCACGCGGATGTCGAGCAGCTTCGTATTGACCTCTTCGGGCGGGTACTTGAAGGCGATGGCCCAGCGGGGAGCGCGACTGGTCGCACCGAGCCGCCGCTGCACGCCGAGGTCGTCGACCTTGACCACGACGCCGTCGATCTCGTGCTCGACCGAATGCCGGTGCTCCGCGTAGTAGTCGATGAACGCCTGTACCGCAGCGAGATCCGGCTTCACCTCGGCCCGAGCCGAGGTTGGCAACCCCCAGTCACGCAGCCGGGCGTACCAGCCGGACTGACTGAGCACCTCCGGACCGCCTTCGACCCGCCCGACACCGTGTACGACCATGCGGAGCGGCCGGGAGGCGGTGACCCGGGGGTCCTTCTGGCGAAGAGACCCGGCGGCAGTGTTACGCGGATTCGCGAAGGGCACCTTGCCGGACGCCACGAGAGCCTCGTTCAGCCCCTCGAAGCCGGCGACCGGGAAGTACACCTCGCCCCGGACCTCCAGCACCCGCGGTACATCCTCGCCCTGGAGCCGGTGCGGCACACCCTCGATGGTGCGGATGTTGGGCGTGACGTCCTCGCCGGTACGCCCATCCCCTCGCGTCGCGCCGCGCACCAGTCGGCCGGCGCGGTAGACCAGATCAACGGCCAGCCCGTCGACTTTCAGCTCACACAAGTACGCGGGGACTTCACCCACCTCGCGTTCGACTCGGTGGGCCCACGCCGTGAGCTCCTCGACGGTGAACGCGTTGTCGAGCGACAGCATGCGGTCCAGATGCTCCACGGCGGTGAACAACGTGGAGTAGGTGCCGGCGACCCGCTGAGTGGGTGAGGCGGGCGTTCGCAACTCGGGGTAGCTGTCCTCGAGGTGTTCCAGACGGCGCAGCAGCACGTCGTACTCGGCGTCGCTCACCGTGGGTGCGTCGAGGATGTAGTAGCGGTAGGAGTGCTCGTCCAGCTCCTGGGAGAGACGGGCATGCTCCTCAAGGGCGTCGACCGGCGCCTCCGACGGTGCGCTCATCGACGGATCCCGCGGATGCGGTGCTGCGGCGATGCACGCGTCCTCACGGGGGCCACGGTACTCAGCCGGTCTGACGATAATGTCCGGCCGATGACCGCACAGACCGAGCCGGGCGCCGGGCAGAAGCCTTATCTGCACGGCATGGTGATTGCCGTGCAAGCGCCGGTTTTCGCGCTGTCCACAATCGACGGCCAGGTTCGCGACGGGGCAGCGGGCTGGTACGCCGGTGATCGGCGGATTCTCTCCGGGCTGGTGGTGACCGTCGACGGGGCCGAGCCGGTGCCACTGGATGGGCACTTCGCCGGCGCCGCGCATGCCCGGTTCGTCAGCGCCGGGCGGGGCCTGGGCAACGCGGGCGCCGACCCGACCGTGCTGGTCGAACGGGATCGATCGGTGACCGGCACGGCCGTGCGTGAAGTGATCACGGTGGTGTCGTACGCCACCAAACCGGTCAGCTGCACCGTTGAGGTCGCGTTAGCCTGCGATCTCGCACCGATCTACGACGTGGCCAGCGGGCGTCCGACGGCCGGGCTGGCCCCGGACGTCCAGCCCGCGGCTACCCGGTGGCGCGGGGCGGACGGGGCGACCGTCCTCGCCGAGTACTCCCCCCCGGCTGACGGCATCACCTCCGCCGGCGCGCTGTCCTGGACAGTCGTGCTCGGCCGCCAGCAGATCTGGGAGTTAGTGATCGTGGTGACGGTCGTCGATGATCCCGTTCCTGCGGTGGTCCTTCCGGTCGGCGACGACCGCGCGTTCGCTATCCCCACCGTGCGCGCTGGCGACCACCGGCTCAGCGAACTGATCACCCAGAGCGTGAGCGATCTGAGCGGTTTGCTCGTCGCCGACGCCGCGGAGACTCGCGACCAGATGCTGGCCGCAGGTGCGCCCTGGTACCTCACATTGTTCGGCCGGGATTCGATCTGGGCCGCGCGGATGACCCTTCCGCTCGGGACGCGGCTCGCGGGCGGCACCTTGCGGGCGCTAGCCCGCCGACAGGGCGTCCGCACCGATGCCGCGGCTGAGGAGCAGCCGGGCAAGATCCTCCATGAGTTGCGGCGGGCGCCGGTCGACCTCGCCTCGGGCCACGCCGGCCACCGGATCGTGCTGCCCCCGGTGTACTACGGCTCCATCGACGCCACCTCGCTGTGGATCACACTCCTGCACGACGCATGGCGGTGGGGCCTACCGGCCGACGAGGTTGAGTACCTGATGCCGGCGCTTTCCGCCGCGCTCGGCTGGCTGCGCGACTACGCCCTCGGGCCGGACGGCTTCATCCGGTACGCCGATATCACGGGTCACGGGCTGGCGAATCAGGGCTGGAAGGACTCGGAAGACGCCGTCCAATTCTCGGACGGGACGCTGGCCAGTGCGCCGATCGCGCTGTGCGAGGTCCAGGCCTACGCGCATGCGGCCGCCGGCCACGCGGCCGCGTTGCTGGACGGGTTCGGCCGACCGGGTGGGGAGTTCTGGCGCGACTGGGCGGCAGCGCTGGGGTCGCGCTTCCGGGCCGCCTTCTGGGTTGAGGACGTCAAGGGCCGCTTCCCGGCGATCGCGCTGGACCGGAACGGCCGGCCGGCCGACACCGTCACGTCGAATCTGGGCCACCTGCTCGGTACCGGCTTGCTCGACCCGGACGAGACGGACGCGGTGGTGCGCCGGCTGGCCCGCTCGGATCTGGACAGCGGTTTCGGATTGCGCACCATGTCGGCCGGCGAGGTCGGCTACAACCCGCTGAGCTATCACTGCGGGTCGGTCTGGCCGCACGACACCGCCATCGCGATCGCCGGCTTGGCGGCTTCGCCCGGCGCCGCCGCGGCGACCGCGGCCCGAAGCCTGATCAACGGACTGCTCGCCGCCGCACCGGCATTCGCCGGCCAACTGCCGGAGCTCTACGGCGGGCAGGCCGCCGCGACCGAGGGCCACCCAGTCCCCTATCCGACCTCGTGCCGGCCCCAAGCTTGGTCGGCTGCGGCCAGCATGGTCATCGTCAGGGCGATCCTCGGCCTGGTGGCCGATGCCCCGGCCGGAGTCCTTCGGATCCAGCCGATGCGGCCGTCACCGGTCGGCGAACTGACGGTTCGCGGACTGCGGGTTTCCGGCGAACCGTTGGATGTTCACCTGACGGCGGACGGCGAGGTCGACATCATCGCCGCGCCCGAGCGATTGATCATCCAGGTCACCTGATCCGACGGCGAGATCCGCACGAGACGCCGACGCGCGGCCGCTCAATCCGTGAGATCGAGCAGTGCCCGCCCCACGTCGCGCACGAGCGCCATCGCTCGCCGCGCGTAGGCCGGCGAAGCGCCCGCAAGGCCACACGCCGGCGTGGGTACGACCGCTGCGGCCAGCCGACCGGGGTCGAACCCCAGCGCCGACCACAGCCGCTCGACCCGGCCGCGCGCTGCCGCCAACGTAACCTCGGCGTCGACCGCCGGTAGCACGCCGAGCCAAAGGGACGTCCTCGCGTCTACCGCCTCCCCCAAGGCGTCGTAATCAGCCGACGTGATCAGCGCCAGATCCACCGACACCGCATCCGCGCCGGCAGCGCGAAGAAGCGGGACCGGGACGTCCCCCGCGCAGCAGTGCACGACTCGACTGCCAGTCGCACCGGCCTCGAGCACGTCGCGCAGCGTCGACTCGACGACGCTCGCCTCGACCGCCGGGACGGTGCCGTACCCGGAAGGAGTCGGAACCTTCCCGGCCAGGACGGTCGGTAGCGAGGGTTCGTCCAGCTGGAGCACGACGGTGGCCTGCGGAATGCGCGCGGCCAGATCGGACAGCGCTGCCCGTAGCCCCTCGGTCAGCGACGCGGCCAGATCCCGGGTGGCCCCGTGGTCAGACACGATGCGATGCCCGGAGGGCAGCTCGACTCCGGCGGCCAGCGTCCACGGTCCGGCGAACTGGACCTTCAAGGCACCTGTATGTGTCTCGGCGTGACGTTGCAGGCTGTCGAGATCGCGCGTGAGCAGGTCACGCGCGCGGCGCACATCGCGGCCGGGTCGTGCCGTCACTCGCCACCCGGACGGCTGAACCTCGACCGGCATGTCGACAAGCAGCCCGGCCGTCCGACCGATCAGCTCCGCGCCAATACCTCGCGCGGGCAACTCCGGGAGGTACGGCAGGTCAGCGAGCTCGCCGAGGACGGTGCGCACCGCCTCGTCAACGTCCGTACCGGGCCACGAGCCAATGCCGGTTGCGGTTCCTGGTGGCCAGCTCCGCCCCACAAAATCGCGTGACTGCGCGGGCACCTCGGAATTCGCAGCCATCAGCCCGCCACAGCCGGCGCGGCGACCCGAGCCACGGACACGATCGTGGCCGAGCCGACGACTGTCTCGCCGTCGTAGACGACTAGCGCCTGTCCGGCCGCCACGCCCCGCTGGGGCCGATTCAGGTCCGCGACGAGCCGGTCACCGGATACGGTCACCGTGGCGTCAGACACCATGCCGTGTGCCCGTAGCTGTACCTGGCAGACCAATGGCGGCTTCGGGCTGACCCCCGATGTCCACACCGGATGCTCGGCGACGATCCTTGTCACCTCGAGCCGATCCCGGGGACCGACCAGGACTGTGTTGGTCGCCGGCTCGAGGGACAGCACGTAGCGGGCAGCACCATCAGCTGCGGCCCGATCAAGATGCAGGCCTCGGCGTTGCCCGACGGTGAAGCCGAAAGATCCATTGTGCTGGCCTACCACTGTGCGCGTGGTGGCGTCGACGATCGGTCCAGATCGCTCGCCGAGCTCACGCGACAGAAAGCCGCGGGTGTCGCCGTCGGGGATGAAGCAGATGTCGTGCGAGTCCGGCTTGCGAGCAACGGCGAGTCCCCGCCGCGCCGCTTCGTCGCGTACCTGGGCCTTGGTCGAGTCGCCGATCGGGAACATGGCGTGGGCGAGCTGCGTCGCCGTCAGCACGGCCAGGACGTACGACTGGTCCTTACCGACATCCACCGAACGCATCAGACAACCGTCCACCAGGCGCGCGTAGTGACCGGTGACGACGGCGTCGAACCCGAGCGCGAGGGCGCGATCGAGCACGGCGGAAAACTTGATCTTCTCGTTACAGCGCAGGCACGGGTTCGGGGTTCGACCGGCGGCATATTCAGCGAGGAAGTCGTCGATCACGTCAACGCGAAATCGCTCGGCGAGATCCCAGACATAGAACGGGATATCCAGAATATCGGCGCTGCGCCGAGCGTCATTGGCGTCTTCGACCGAGCAGCACCCGCGCGCGCCGTGCCGCAAGCTCGCCGGTTGCGCCGACAGCGCCAGGTGCACACCGGTGACGTCGTGTCCAGCATCGACCGCGCGAGCGGCCGCGACGGCGGAGTCCACCCCACCGCTCATCGCCGCGAGCACCCTCATTCGGCGGTCATCCCGGCCAGGGGCAGTACAGAAGTCAGACCGGCTCGCCGGGCACGCTCGACGACCGGCCCGATCGTCTCGATCACCGCGTCCACATCAGCCTCGGTCGAGGTGTGACCGAGCGAGAATCGCAAGGAGCCGCGCGCGCTGATCGGATTGGCGCCCATCGCGATCAGGACGTGCGACGGGCGAGCGACCCCGGCCGAGCACGCCGATCCGGTCGAACACTCGATCCCGCGAGCGTCCAGCAGCATGAGCAACGAATCGCCTTCGCACCCGGGAAAGCTCAGATGAGCGATTCCGGGCAACCGTTCGGTTGGATGTCCATTCACGATGACGTCCGGGACGGCCGTCCGAATTCCGTTGATCAAGCGGGTCCGCAGGCCGTCGAGGCGTCGGGCACTCTGCGGCTGACCGGAGACCGCGGCCGAGGCCGCGACGGCAAACCCCGTCGTGCCGGGCGGGTCCAAGGTTCCCGAGCGCAGATCGCGCTCCTGGCCGCCGCCATGCAGGAGCGGCACGCACTCGGCATCCCTACGCAACAACAGCGCGCCTACGCCGTAAGGACCGCCGAGCTTGTGCGCCGTCACCGTCATCGCGTCGGCACCGGAGTGGCCAAAGT
>Ga0207678_10004950_pt1 | contig 11956 bp, 9 predicted proteins | sample KBSC63metaG_FD_184319 | JGI IMG/M metagenome (GOLD analysis project Ga0207678, IMG submission 184319) | Corn rhizosphere microbial communities from Kellogg Biological Station, Michigan, USA - KBS C6-3 metaG (SPAdes) (version 2) | ecosystem: Host-associated > Plants > Roots > Rhizosphere > Soil ... | reverse complement strand
TTTCAACACCAGGCGGTGCACCGGGCGGACCCCCGGCACTCCCGAGCGCATTGTCATTCAAGCATTCGCTGAAGACGCACCTCACTCGCCGGCGCTCCAGGTCGGTCGGACCGCGCCATGCCCGCAGTATAGTCCCAACTGCGGCGTCAACGCCAATCAATTCCCCGATGAACACGCCTTCCGCGCCATACGCCGCTTCGGCAGCCCTGCTACGATTTCTATGCGAAAGGCATCCATGGCCGAGTCCGACTCTTATTTGCTCCACCCGATCGGAGTTATCCGTTCGTCCCTGCGCCGTCGCGAAGATGCTCCGCGGCAGGGAGATGAAGGCGCACCCGAAGCCTGGCTGCTGCTTCAGCCGCAATATTTCGAAGCGCTCGATGGCATCGCGCCGGGAGCAGAAATCGTCGTCCTGACCTGGCTGCATCTGGCAGATCGCAACACGCTCAAAGTCCATCCTCGCAACGACCTCCTTGCTTTGCCCGCAGGAGTCTTCGCTACCCGCTCGCCCGACCGGCCAAATCCCATCGGGCTGCACCGCGTCACGGTACTGGAGATTGATCTGCAACGCGGCCTTCGGGTCTTTCCGCTGGAGGCGCTCGACGGCACTCCCGTTGTTGATATCAAGCCCGTCTGGCACGATTAGCTGAAACGGAACGATTCGCCGGCCTGACCTGGTTTCAGCTCCGCTGATAAACTCCCATCCAGCCGGACACATTAATTTACCGGCGGGGAGAGACCAGCAGATGGCCACCAGCACCACCATCAAGCCGACCTATCAACCCTTCGTCCCGGCCGGCGAATCGCGCCGCGAGCTCACTCCCCGCGCGCTCATTCTCGGCAGCCTCTTCGGCGTTCTCTTCGGAGCCGTCACCGTCTACGTCGGCCTGCGCGCCGGGCTTACAGTCGCGGCCTCCATCCCCATCTCGGTGCTCTCCATCAGCATTCTGCGTGCCTTCGGACGGGCCAGCATCCTCGAAAACAACATCGTCCAGACCACCGGAAATGCCGGGCAATCCATCGCCTCGGGCGTCATCTTTACTCTGCCTGCGCTCATCTTCCTCGGCTTCGATCTCGAATCCACCCGCATCTTCGCGCTTGCGCTCTTCGGAGGCTGGCTCGGCGTCCTGTTCATGATTCCGCTGCGCCGCCAGCTCATCGTCGAAGAGCACGGAAGCCTCACCTATCCCGAGGGCACCGCCTGCGCCGATGTTCTCGAAGCCGGCGAGCGCGGCGGCAGCTTTGCCAGCCGGGTCTTCCTTGGCCTCGGTCTCGGCGGCCTTTATACCCTGTTCCAGAACGATAATCTCTTCTCCCTCTGGCCCTCGCAACCCAATTACGAGCCCGACCTCGGCTCGCAGCACCTGCTCAAAGGCTCCGCGATCCGCGCCGACTGCACCTCCGAGTATCTCGGCGTCGGTTACATCATCGGCCTGCGCGTCTCGGCCGTCATGCTCGCAGGCGGCGTCTTCTCCTGGCTGGTACTGATGCCGGCGATCTACTTCTTCGGCTCGCATCTCAGCACGCCGATCTATCCCGGCACCACTCTCATCAGCAACATGAGCCCCTCCGACCTGTGGAGCACCTACGTCCGTCCCATGGGTGCGGGAGCCGTTGCCGCCTCCGGCCTGATCACGCTGCTGCGCACCGCGCCGACCATCCTCTCCGCCCTTACGGAAGGTCTGGGAAGCATGGGCAAAAACCGCGCCGGAAAACAGTCCGGTTCAGCCGCCAAAATCATCCGCACTGAGCGCGACATCCCCATGCCGGTTGTGCTGGGCGGCAGCGCTCTGCTGGTCGTTCTCATGTGGGCCTTCCTGCAGTTTCATCCGGTTCCGGGAGCGCAGGTCGGAGCACTCGCAAATCTCGCCGCGGCACTTCTCGTCATCGTCTTTGGATTTTTATTTGTCACCGTCTCTGCTCGTATCGTCGGCATCGTCGGCAGCAGCGCGTCTCCGGTCTCCGGCATGACCATCGCCACGTTAATGGCCACGGCCGCCATCTTCCTGGTTCGCGGTTGGACCGCTCCTGCATTCGGAGCACTCGCCATCACCATCGGAGGAATCGTCTGCATCGCCGCGTCGAACGCGGGCGATACTTCGCAGGACCTCAAGACCGGTTTCCTCATCGGAGCCACGCCGTGGAAGCAGCAACTCGCCATCATGATCGGCGTCATCGTCTCGCTTTTCTCCATCGGGACAACGCTCAAGGCCATGAACACCGGTCTCGAAACCTTTCAGCGCATGCAGAAGCCCATCGTCTTCTCGCTCTCCGCCCTCCCCGACGGCGTTCAGAACGAGGGACATTTTAAACGCGACCACCTCTCGCTCACCTCGCACGACACCGATAATCCCACCCACGAAGAGCTCTCCAATACAGAGCACTATGTTCTGCTCAACGCTATCGGCTCCTCCACCCTGCAGGATGGCAAATACCTCTACAATCCACAGACGCAGGAGATCGAGATTCAGTGGATACAGGGTATCGGCAGTGAGAAGGCCGCCGCTCCGCAGGGCCGCCTGATGGCCACGGTCATCAACGGCATCCTCAGCCACAAACTTCCGTGGGGCCTTGTGCTTCTGGGCGTCGCGCTGGTCATTGGCATCGAACTGCTGGGTATCCGCAGCCTCACCTTCGCCGTGGGCGCCTATCTCTCGATCGCCACCACGCTTGCCATCTTCATCGGCGGAGTCATGCGCTGGCTTGTCGACCGCACTCTGCAAAAGCGCGCCGCCACCAATGTTGAAGAGATCGATCCCGATACCGGCCTGCCCGTTCCCACCAGCGTCACACCGCCGCTCGATTCAGACTCCGAGATCAGCTCCGGCTCACTCTATGCCTCCGGTCTGATCGCCGCAGGCGGCATTGTGGGTCTCATGGGCGTTGGCGTAAGGCTCTACGAAGCCGCGACCGAAAAAACCATCCCCCGCTTCAGCGATCATAACCCGCTTTACCACGACTGGGTCAGCGTCATCATGTTCGCCCTGCTGGCGTTCAGCCTCTATTACTTTGCCAGAAAGCCGCTGGATACGAAGGACTCAGATTGAGAAGAGTGCAATGCTTCGAGTTCAAGTGAGATGAATTTTAGAGCGGTTCTCCTCCAGATAGAGTTTTGGTGATTCGAACAAAACGCAGATTCCCTTCGGGAATGACAACAAAGCAATCTACACCTGAGAGGAAATCGCTATAGCTTGGCCGGATGTATTACTTCCAGGCCCTGGACCACTCCGGGCCTTCCGTTGCGCCGGTGCGGAGACGGGCATCGATGCCGGCATTCAGTTCGATGAGCCTGCCGAAGAGCCAGATGAGATCGGAGAGGCGGTTGAGGTAGGCGATGATCTCCGGCTTGACCTCGACGCCACTCTCGGCGAGCCGCACGGCACAGCGTTCTGCGCGGCGGCAGACGGTGCGGGCTACCTCATAGGCGGCGGACTCGGTGTGCGCTCCGGGAAGCGACCAGTCGGAGAGAATGCCTTCGGTTGCTTCGATGCGGTGGACGAGGGTGGTAAGAGTGGCGACATCGTCGGGCGAGATGACGGGAGCGTTCTTCTGGTTTTGGGGAGGTGTAGCCAGCGCGCCGCCTACGCGAAAGAGCGTTCTCTGAATCTCTTCGGTCCAGCCGCAGATCTCCTTGGTGCGGCAGATGCTGCGGGCAAAGCCGAGCGCAGCGTTCAGTTCATCGACCGAGCCGTATGCCTCGACGCGCAGGTCTGCCTTCGAGATGCGCACGCCTCCGGCCAGTCCTGTCTGGCCGCCGTCGCCTTGAGTCGTTGCGATGCTCATGCTCATTGCCGTCCTCCTGACGTGTCTGCGATCTGCTGTGCAGCGGCGCGTGCATCCCGGATCAGGTCGGGCAATCCTACGCCACGATAGCCGTTTCCGAGCAGATGCAATCCGTCCAACTGCTTCACTTGATGATCCAACTCCGCCATCCGCTCCAGATGGCCGACGGCGTACTGCGGCAGGCTGTTGGGCCACCGCCGCACTACGGTTACTTGGGGCTCCGGCAGCGGCCCGAGAATGCGCGCCAGCTCAAGCCGCGCGACGGCGGCAGTCTCATCGTTTCCGCAGCCTATCAATCGTTCGGCGGCGGCACCGCCGAAGAATGCACGGACCAGACGGCCGTTCTGCGGCACGCGATGCGCGAATTTCTGGTCGACGAAGGTACACGCCAGCAGAAGACTGCCCGAGCCCTGCGGCACCAGAAAGCCAAAGCCGGGAGGAAAAGAGAGATCGGCGGCATCGGCGAATCCAAAGGCCACGACGACCGCTGAACTTGCGTCCATCTCCATTAGTTCCGCGGCTTGTGGGGCGACCGGCTGAAGCAGTTTCCGGGCGATATGCACCGGCGCGGCCAGCAGGATTGCGTCAAACGCTTCGGAGCTTTTGGAGGTCTTCAAGGTCCAGCCTTCGCCCGTGCGCGCGATCGAATGAACGGCGGTCGCAAGGCGAATCCAGTCAGCCGGAACCGATGCCACTATTCTGTCTACCAGTGTGCCCAGTCCACTTTGCAGCGTCGTAAATACGGCTGCGTCTTTATGCGCTTTCGTCGAGGCGAGCGTCTGCATTGCAGCGATCAGGCTGCCATGCTCACGCTCCATGGCGACATAGGGAGCCATTACGGCATGCGCACTCAACGTCGTCACATCGCCGCCAAAGACGCCGCGCAGCAGTGGCGCTCCGATCTTTTCAAGCACTTCAGAGCCGAAGTGCCGCTGCACGAAAGATGCAACGCTTTCGTCTTCTTCCGGCGCGGAAGACTTCAACTCGGCAGCCCGTCGAATCTCATCGTGGTAAGCCTGCTTTGCCTCGGCGCTGAACAGCTCCGAACTGTCGAGCGCGTCAAGATCGGCGGGAACCATCATGCGCATTCCGTCGGGCATGGCCTGCAGTTGGTGGTCCATCAGGACGTACGTCTTGCGCGCTGCATCGTTCGAAGGCATAACCTCATTGCCCAGTCCGAGTTCTTCTGCAAGCTCGCGAGCCCAGGGCTTTTCCGTAACCCATGCGTCCGGCCCGCACTCGATGACGAAGCCGCCTTCGCGTATCGTTTCGACGATTCCGCCAAGCCGGGGCGACGCTTCGAACAGCACAGCTTCCACTGCTGCTCCGTTATGGGCGAGCCGCGACAGTTCGTATGCTGCCGTCAGGCCTGCTATTCCGCCGCCGATGATTGCAATCCGCTTCATTCCTTCTCCAAAATAACAATGCGGAGGCAATGCCTCCGCGCTGGCGTTGTACCTGGCACCCGGGCCTTATGTCAGCCTAAACCGCTGCGGGAACCGTTGCTTCGTCCGCCTGAGCCTTATATTCGCTCGACGCTATCTGGGCCAGCGCGCCGATCAACAGGTCGGAGTCGTTCAGGCTTTCGGCCCGCCAAAGCTTCAGGCCCAGTTCGCGGCATTTTTCCGCGAAAGCGATATCGATGTCGTACAGAATCTCAACGTGGTCGCAGAGAAAACCGACCGGCTGCATGACTACGCCGACGTGGCCCTGCGCCTTGATGGCGTTCAGAGTGTCTTCCACGGTGGGGCCAATCCATGGACCGCCGCTGACGCCCTGGCTCTGGAAGGCGAAGTACCAGTCTCTCTCTCCGAAGCCGACGGGAGCCATGCGCTGGGCTACCAATTCCGCGGTACGTTTCGCTTCAACAGGATAAGGATCTGGAGAGCCTTGTGAGGGAGAGCCGGTGCGGGCTTCAGGCTTCGGTTCAGGAGCCGAAGACATGATGGTCCGGCAGGGGACGCTGTGTGCGGTGAACAGCACAGGTACGCGGCGGCGCGACTGCGCGCATGCAAGCGCCCACACCGGCCACAGTTTTTCTGCGAATGCCTGCGCCAGCAGCGGATGCTCCGCCCACCCCGCGACAAAGTCGACCTCCATGCCGTCGGCGGCGGCCAGAACGGCCTTGCGGTAGAGCCCGACGCTGGTCCGCGAGTTCTGGGGGGCGAGGCAGATCGCCTTGATGTGGGTCACGCCGTCGAGCCGCATCTGAGCGACGACGTCAGCTATATATGGATGCCAGTTCCGCATTCCTGCATAGACACGGGTGTTCAGATCGCCGGCGCGGTCCAGCGCGCGTTCGAGCAGATTTGCCTGAATCAAAGTCCATCGGGTCAGAGGCGGCGGTTCGGCTCCGGGCGTATCGCCTAATCCAATCTCTCGATACCGGTGTTGCAACTCCTTGACCACGTGCTGCGGAAGAGGACGTCCTCCAGTTACCTTGCTCAGGTACTCGGCCATCTCCCCGAGCGTGTCCGGCGTGCCGTGCGCCAGCAGAAGCACCGCATTCCGGCCTGTCAGTTCGCTCATCGGGCCCCGTACTCCTTCACCCATTGCACTACCTGGATTACCTTTTCGACGGGAGTTCCGGGAACGATGCCATGCCCAAGGTTAAAGATATGGCCGGGACGTCCCGCCGCCGCTGCCAAAACTTCGTGCACGCGCGCCTTCAGCACATCATCGGGCGCAAACAGGGCAATGGGATCGAGGTTTCCCTGCACGCCACATCCGCGGCCAAGAGCCTTCCATCCGGTATCGAGCGGAACCCGCCAGTCGAGCCCGATGACGTCCGCTCCGGTCTCGCTCATTGCCGGAAGCAGGGAAGCGGTGTCTACGCCAAAATAGATGACGGGCACTCCCATCGCCCGGACACGTTGAATAAGATCGGTTGTCGCTGCAAGGCAGTATTGGCGATAGTCGGTCGGGCTCAATGCGCCGGCCCAGCTATCGAAGATCTGGATGACGTGCGCTCCGCCTTCGACCTGCTGCTGCGCGAAGGCAGCCAGCACCGTGACCAGCTTCTCCATCAGCATCGGCCAGGCAACATCGTCGCTGTACATCAGCTTTTTTGTTTCGACATAGAAGCGGGATGACCCGCCCTCGATCATGTAGCTGGCAAGCGTAAACGGAGCGCCGCAGAATCCGATGATGCCAAGCTCATCGCCATCAGGTCGCGGGGCGGAGAAATGCGCCGCGACTTTTTCAATGGCCTGCGCCACGTAACCTAACTCCTCGACACGGTCGGTCCGCAACGCTCGTACCTGCTCCGCTGAACGTACAGGAACATGCACCACTGGACCTTCGCCTGCGAGAAATTCGAAGTCCAGGCCCATCGGCGTAAAGGGCAGAAGGAGGTCGGCGAAGATGATGGCGGCGTCGACGCCCAGGCGTTCCGCGGCGGTAATGGTGACCTCAGCCGCAATTTCGGGCGTACGGCAGATGTCCAGCAGTGAATGATGCTTCCGCACTGCCATATATTCGGGCATATACCGCCCCGCCTGACGCAGAAACCAGACGGGAGTACGGTCAACGGGTTGACGCAGACAGGCACGCACAAAGCGGCTTCCGGCACCCGGTTCAACCGTTGCTGGCACAGATGCTGCAGCCTCTGCTATTGAGACATCACTCAAAGGGTTCTCCATGGCTACCCTTTTGAGCCTAGCACCAGAGGCCCGTCGCTTCCAACGAACGCGTTATCTCGAATAAGACCTGAAGGGAATCCGGTAGGTGACTCCGAAGCTGAGGATTCCCGGTGTGAGGGACTGATTGATTCCCAGTTGCCAGTGTTCACCCTGGTAATCGACTTTTGCCGCCCAAGTATGGGTAAGGTCGTACTCCAGCCCGCCGCCGTAGGTGTAGACGATGGAATCATCCGATTTATAAAGTTTGTGACGTATGTCGAGATGGGGATGGGTAAAGGTGATGACTCCAGAACTGACAAGGAAATCCGCATAGGGACGAAAGCGGCCTAGCGGGTGGTCCACTCGCAGTCCGCCGCCGATGGTCCTCTCGCCGACCGTGTCGCCCGGCGCAAAGGTGGCGCGGAACTCGAGCGATGGAATCAGGAACCAGTGCGTCGCCCGCATGTAGTCGGCTCCGAAGGTGATGCCCGCTTGTCCGGGCGGTCCCCAATCCGGTGAGACCCGCGAGTACATGCCGAATGCCGAGATCTCCGCCTTTTTCGTGGCGACCGGACGGGCCTGAGCCGACAAACGAGCGGGAACCAGAGTGGCGAGGATCGCCGCTGTGGTGAAAACCACCGCAGGAAGTAATTTTCGTTTGTGAAATCTTCGCATCCAGTACCCTCCACATAAATCTAGGTTGTCGTCATCTGACGACAAATTCCATTTAAGCGGCAGAAGCAAATCTCTCGTAAAGCGAAGGATTTGCAAAGCAAATCGCCCAAGCGGGTGTGCTTATGTCTTGCGACACAGAACGCGCTCCTGGGTGAGATTCCAAAAAGGTGTCTTCTGTTTGCCTCAGCAGAAAATTAAGCGGCTTCGAGGGCGCTTATGGCTCCAGCCGAAATGTAAATTCTTCGATGACGGGATTGGTCAACACCTCGCGGGCAATCCGTTCTACCTCAGCCTGAGCAGTGTTCTGTTCGATCCCATCTTCCAAGGTCAGCAGGAAGTATTTTCCCTGCCGTACGTCCGTTACACCGCGGTATTCCATCCGCCGCAGGGCATCCGCAACTGTCTGCCCCTGGGCATCCAGCACCGTTCGTTTTAGCGTGACATAGACATGAGCCTTCATTCTGCTTGATTATAGACAAGGTACAGCTTTCGTCCCTACACAGGACAGGAGTAATCCTCCCGGCAGCTTTGTATGAAGCCGCGAGCCGCCGAATCCGTTCACGAGAAGAGATCCCAGATTTTATGCCGAACTATCTTGAATTACCTGTCGGAGACAAAGCTCCCGAGGTCATCAACGCCGTCATCGAAATTCCTTCTGAAGGAATCAATAAATACGAGTACGACAAGAAACTCCATATCTTCCGGCTCGACCGCAATCTGTACTCTCCCGTCCACTACCCCGGCGATTATGGCTTCATCCCCAGCACGCTTGCTGCCGACGGCGATCCGCTGGATGCGCTAGTGCTGGTCGATACGCCGAGTTTTCCCGGTTGCGTGCAGGAGGTCCGCCCGATCGGTGTGCTCGAGATGCTCGACCAGGGGGTGGCCGACGAAAAGGTCCTGTGCGTCGGAAAAAACAATCCGCGCTATAAGGATGTCTGGAACTTCTCCGAGATCTATCCCCACATGCTGAAAGAGATCACCCATTTCTTCGCCATCTACAAGGACCTCGAAGGCAAGCGCGTCGAAGTCAAAGGCTGGCGCGATGCGTCCTTTGCCCGCGATAAGGTGCTTGAGGCGCAGCAGAACTTTATCGACAACAAGGAAAAATCCGCAGCCAAGCCCAAAGCAGAAGCGGTGCTGCAAAAATAATTCGTAAATTTTTATGATCGGGACCGCTCTACGGAGCGGTTCTTTTTCATGCGGCGGTTGATCGGAATCTTCGCACTGCTGCATAGACCAGCGGACCCAGTGCGGCGATGATCGCGGCAAAAACCAACGCGGGCAGTCCGGCGACGCGCTCGCCTCTTGCGGCCCAAAGCGCAAAACCGATCAGCAAGACGGGGCCAATAGCCATGGCCGCGGCCGCCCATACGCCGCCGGGGATGCGAAATGGACGATGCAGCTTCGGCTCTTTTATGCGGAGCACGATGAGGGCCAAAAACTCCAGCAGCAGCGCGGCGCCATACAGTACCAGGTCAATCGAGATCAGCCGTTCGAACGTAAATCCGAGGGCGAGCGCCCATCCCACGCTGCACACAAGCACGCTGACCCAGGGCACACCGTTTGGCCAGCGCCTGGTCAGCATCTTCGGGAGCAATCCATCTTCCGCCATCGCATAGGGAAGCCTTGTTAACGAGAGCGTCAATGCGTTGAACGTGCCCAGGCCGTCAAGCGACCCGGCGAGCACGACTGCCAAGGCGAGCAAAGGACCGCCAAGCAGCATCGCTGCATCCACCCATGCGCCGGTCGAGAACCGCTCGGCCGGAATGCCCACCATCCAAACCGCCAGCAGCGGCAGGGTGTAGACGCACATGACCACGCTAGCCGAGACCAGCATCGCCCGTGGATACGTCCTCTGGGGGTGATCGACCTCCTGCGCGATGGTCGAGGCGTTGTCCCAACCCATATAGTTCCAGAGCGCAATGCAGACTGCGCCGCCGAGATCTGCGGTTGTCGGAGGACCGCCTGCCGCAATCGTCGCTCCATGCCGGATTCCATGCCATACCGCCAGCCCGATCAGCACGACAAATGGAGAGAGCGAAATCGCCATCATTCGCTCCGAGCCTTCTCCCACGGCCACTGCGCCGCGCAGATTCCATACCGCCGAGATACCGACGATGCCCAGTTTCAGCATCAGGCCGCCATATCCCGCCGTCAGCGCCGGAGCCACGTGCGACAGGTACAGCACGAAGGTCGTGGGATAGATTGCCATATCGAATACGCTGGCTGCGAGGCTGAGCCATGCCTCCTGAAAACCCCAGAAGGGGCCCATGGCGCGCCGCACCCACTGATAGAAGCCGCCCTCTTCCGGCAGAGCCGCGGCCAATTCTCCAACCATCAGGCTGGTTGGCAGGCTCCAGAACAGAGGCACGAGCAACAGCAGAAGAAGCGCGCGACCGTATCCGGCTTTGCCGATGATGTCTTCGAGGCCATACGGCCCGCCCGAGACCATGAAGTAGGTTGCGGCAATCAGCGGCAGCAACCGCATTTTTCCAGTTTTCTCTCGGCCTCTTGCCACCCGCATTCTCTGTCCTGTGATTCGTCCGGTGAACTTCAACGACAAATCTAACTGACGCAAGCGTCCATATTCCTGCCGGGCAAGTTATAATCACGAGAGCCGAAGCATAATCGAAATAAAAAAGCCGGAGAGTTGGCCGAGTGGCTGAAGGCGGCGGTTTGCTAAACCGTTATAGGGTCAAAAACTCTATCGGGGGTTCGAATCCCCCACTCTCCGCCAGTTAGTGTAAACTGTTCAAAATAAACAACTTATCGGTCAAATAAGCCCCTAAATCTACCCCTAAATAGCGAGCTTCTCCTTAATCGGAGAATCTCCTTAAGAGGCTTTTTGCTATCGTCAGTTACCTTTTTCTCTCTGACTAGCCCAAGCTGAAGTCTAATTTTGAAAACCGGAGTGAGAGTTCGAATCTCGTTCAGGTAGCAAGCAGACCATGCGAACCACGAGACAAAAGTTCTATTTAGGGTTCGAATGACTGCCCGACCGCCAGATAGTCAATGCCGTTGCTTCTCTTTAGGGGAACCGACAGGTATTCGCCAAATTCCCGCCCAAATCTTACTCCTCTGATTAAATTTGTATCTGTAGAGAATCGTATTGGCCAATAGCCGACTTGCTCATTGAAGGATTTCTCTCCAGTGCTCGCACGTGGAGAATCAGCCCGCTGCTATCAAAAGCCAGTTTTGTTCGCACCCCACAGGAAGAGCAACTGAGCTGTTCTCTGATCAGTTACCTGATCTCTGCCGTGGCAGAAGTGCTTTTAATTCTAACCCATTGAAAACATGGGCACTGATGGCTAATAAAAGCATTCTAAGTCATTGAAAAAATCCGTAGGCAAGCGTTCAGCACCCTCGCCAGCACCCTCATCGACCTCTGCTTTCTGGTTACAGACCTCTGCTTTCTCCGGGGAAAGCAGTCCTTTGCCGTTGCACGGTAGAGGACCGGGACAATTTGACCAATGCCTTGGCTCTGCAGAGGTTGAAAGTAGAGAAAGTGGCTAATTCTGCTAGGGCAGAGGTCTGTTCGTGAGATCTGAGGCTTACTTCTCGCCGATAGAGAAATTCGGATCCAGCGAGTTGGCGGGACGACCTTCGTCGTCTAGTCGTAGCTACCGCGATGCCGACATATCGTTACTGAACAATGATTCGGTGGTCATGGCAACGCACCGGTCCGTCGTCTAAACATATTCGGAAGTGAACTCCGAATCATCGTCTCAACTTCGGATTCTGTCTTCGAGCCTACCCGTACTTAGGCCCAGAGTGGGGTATAGCGCTAAGCCGTCGTCGAACTTCCATAAACGATGAGCGAATTATTTGTTATGCAGCGGATGAAGGTATTTGTCGCGCCAAGGACAGCAAGATGC